>WUUC01064288.1_pt1 | contig 20695 bp, 16 predicted proteins | sample 6278441 | NCBI WGS metagenome assembly WUUC01 (sample SAMN13675441, study PRJNA597444) | soil metagenome | isolation source: soil | place: USA: Washington | collected 2017-10
AGCAGCTGGCCGACAAGCGACCGACGGAGGGCTTTTGGAAAATGTACTTCAGGATACGCAGGGAAGGACTCTCATGGAATCATAAACGCATTCACCGGGTGTACAAAATGTTAAAGCTGAATATGAAACGGAAGAGCAAGAGACGGTTACCGGCGAGGGTTCGCCAGCCATTGACCATAGTTGGTCAGATCAATGATACCTGGTCGATGGACTTCATGAGTGATTCGCTGATGTCGGGGAGAAAATTCAGAATTTTCAACCTGGTGGATGACTTTAACCGTGAGGCTCTCGCCATTGAGATTGATACCTCATTGCCGGCAGAACGAATCATTCGGATCCTGGAGCAGATCATTTCCTGGAGGGACAAACCGAAGAGGATCCGTGTAGACAATGGTTCGGAGTTTATGTCAACGCTGCTGGCCAGCTGGTGTGAAGAGCATGGGATCGTCCTGCAATTCATACAGCCGGGAAGGCCGATGCAGAACGGATTCGTTGAACGTTTTAATGGGAGTTTCCGAAGAGCTGTCCTTGATGCCTACCTGTTTGAAGATCTCAGCCAGGTTCGTCTGCTGGCAGAGGAATGGATGGATGACTACAACTACGAGCGTCCGCATGACTCCTTCAATGGGCAAAGCCCGGCACTTATTAAAGCCGTGGATTTATGGAAAACTCCGGAAGAGTTTCCCACAAACCCACAGCCGATTACAACAATTACAATAAATGAAAATTTCTAGACCTTCACTGTCCTGATTTTGGGGAGCTTACAACACCTCCAACATCCAATTCACACCCTTCGTTTTTATGCAAAAAATAGCTTTTTTGATTTCTGTTTATCGCTAAGTTCAAACACCTTCAAACCCTTTGTAACTCGTTGATTTTCTGATAATAAAAAAGGGACAATCTCGTTTTCACACGTGATCATCCCCTATGGTGTACCTTCGTGACGAAATTTCAAACTCTTTGCTGGAGGAGTTGGAGGCGTTGACTGCTGTGTATCAGGAAGTTGAGGAGCAGCGACCAAATTAAATTTGGCGAAATTGGGGTTTGAACTGCCAAGGAAGGTTGGCTTTGCATGGATATCCGTGCCCCAGTTTCGACCAGAATTGTAGCGCGTTGTTGCCCGGCCGCAAATCCCTCTGTAAACCAGCATCTTTGTATTTTCGTTGTTAATACGTGATCAAAAGCTTATCACCAGCCGCCCGTCTGGCCGCGTTAATCGTTCCTGGAAGAGGGTTAGCCGGGATTTCAAGCAAGCGATACTGGGGTACGAAGACTATAACAATGCTATCCTAAATCAAAAATGAGAAAACTTATTTTTTGCATTTTGATTGTGATGACCGCTTGCCAACGATCTTCAACTTCGATTGAAGGCAGGATTACACGCGTGATACCACCTTCTGAGATCGGCAGCACCACGCGGGTCTTCCAACACGACCTTCCGCAATTAAAGTTTAGTTTGCTGATCAAGAACAAGTCCGATGCGCCAGCAACAATCAACGTCAACGACTACGGACGAACACTAGAGCCAGAAAACGGCAAGTTTTGGGTGAAGTACGGCCAGGGAGACTCTTTGGAATTGTTTGGCACCAGTTGCGAATTCTGCTTGAGAAGTGTAACCATAAATCCCGCAGACTCCTTACCGTTGACACTACAGGTTGCATACTTGCACTTGGGGACAATGGCCGATTCGACAAATTCAGTCGAATGGATCCTTGGAAAAATGAAGGAGGTTGAGAATACATGGGAAAGTATCAAATACGTGGAACATAACGGTCACGAGTTGTTCAACATACCTCGCGACAAACAACTAAAATAAGATTCTACGCTGTCAATATTCCTATCAATGGTGCTAGTTTCTTTCGTTTCGCCCGATAGTAACACCCCTTACCGGAGCCAAGCTGCCGACGATTTTTTAGTTAACAGGAAGCCGCAATTGAGAGTGAAAAGGAGAGGGCATGGGATTTAGGCAGCGCCAGGTCAAATTTCCACATAACCCGCAGCCGACATCACGATTACAACTGAATTGAAATTTCTGAATCGTTTCCGTTCTGAATTGGGGGGCTTACACATTGGGCAAAGGAATCGTGAAACACGATATGCAGTGTGGTCGCATTTCAGCTACCTTTGCCCTACCCCAAATCTTTTTCGTTATGGAAAATCTATCTGAATTCTGGAAAGAAGTCAAGGAACGTGTTTCCAATCCATTCATATTCTCATTCGTTATGTTGTGGTTGATCTACAACTGGAAAATCACCGTAGCGATATTATTCATGAACGAAAAAGAAATAATACTAGCGGGGCACAAGTCAATTATCGGGTATCTCGAAGCACAAATACCAAACATCGAATTTTGGCTCCCTGTCGGATTTGCTGCCCTCTACTGTATTCTGTTTGCAGTATCGAAAGAAATTATCAGGGTTGTCAATGCATCAATTAACCGTGTTGGATCAGATGTATATTTTTTTGTCAGCAAGAACAGCAAAGTTGACTTTGAATTATACATCCAGCAAATACGGGACTTGGAAACACGAAAAAAAGAAATTGATACACTGCTGCTAATGCTAAAACGAAAGATGCACAAAGGCAGGCCACATCAACCGAACTTGTTACAGTGAAACAACGGCTAGTTGAGATGGAGGACAATTACCGACATCAGCTTGCGATCACGGAAAGGATGAGAGACCAGCGAATGCTGAACGGGACGTACAAAGTTATCCGCAACAACGAGAAAGGGTCTGAGGAATTTTCAGTTGAAATTTTTAACGGCTTTTACAAAGACGTTAAAAGAGGTACAGGGTCAAATATAGAAGGATTCTTTTTCGATGATCGAAATAAGGCCGTGGTCTTTTCAAGGAAGTCTGGCGAACTAGTAATTGTGGACAGCAAAACCGACACGGTTATCTTTTCAAGGAAGGACAATAAAGAATCAACTCACCTTGTTTGCAGTTTAACAAAGGAAAATGAAGACTATATGTCGGGGACGGAGAATGGTTCCCCTATTTCCTTTACGCGGATCAGCAAGGAAGTTTCCGGAATCGAGGCCGACGCGGTCTTGGGCGAGATGGACAGGAAATCAAAGTGAAGTCCCACTCTAATTTGGCGCAACTTCACGCGTAACCCTAAACCCAACTACGTCAAGAAAGCAAATGTTCAGGTACAAACGAAGGATGATGATGTTGATTTAAATCAGCTATGATCTTCTTAACCAATTCCAAGTAGTTTCTTGAATTCGCCTCGAAGGTCCGTCAGGGCTTTCTCAACCTTCGGCTCGTGCTTGTGGTATATAGCCACAAGCTTATCCCAATAGTCTTCTTCATCAGGTGTTTCCTTCAATCCGCCCCATGTTCCACGCCTTCGTTGCTCTATGAAAGTAGTCAGTTCTGATTTCAACTCTCTTACAAGGTTGTCAACTAAACTTTCCTTCGTCTTAAAATCACGACTGACATCATGAAAGAGTAGGACTCGATTTAAGAGTACAGCATGTTGTATGTATTCGTTGTCAAGTTCACCTACAAGTCTGTAAAACGGCCCCTCTTCATTTTTAAAACCAATTTAACCAACCTTTGCATACCACGTGTCAATAAAGGAACTCAGTTCAAACAAGGCGTTCCTGCCTTCCAACCCCAAATGCTTCTTTCCATCCTTTATAACTTCCAATTCATTCTTCATGCTTTCAAGCTCAGTCAGTACGCCATCGATATTCTCATTCAACGATCTGTATTCACCATCCTTTTTCATATATGCAAACCACCATTGCAACCACCCATTGCCAACAAAGAGTACAACTAATACTAGTATCTCCCAAAAGTTCATAACAGAGGTGCTTATAACTCTAAGATAATTATTTAAGGTGAATGCCTTCGCACTATCCAATTATGGATTCTCTCGTTGATATAGGAATGATCAAAGACGACGGCAGCATACATCCTTTCCTTTTTCTCAATAACATCGTTTTCATTGTTCAATATTAGTTTTCCAATTTTCTCGTATGTCTCATTTGAGAGCTTGAATTCATAGTGAAACGAAAACAAAAAAACCCATACCTCGCATTTCTTACACAAAAATCGCAGGCACTACAGCGGATGGGTACCCTCTCAATACACCTCAAGGGATTCAAACCCTGTCAAAATTCCGATGAAAGCGAAATTGTAAGGAAAACTGTTTCCAACATTCTCCTACACATTTCAGTTCTCCCGATCTTCCCCTCATGAAATTCGACCTCGAAGAACGCCTCATTCGTTTCGGTGTCTCCGTTTTGGAACTATCAGAAAAAATCCGGGACACGAAAGCAAGTAATCATCTCTGTAGTCAGCTAATACGATCTGCAACCGCCGCGCCGTTAATGTACGGCGAGGTAAATGCCGCCGAATCCCCTGCAGACTTCATTCACAAAATGGGCCTTGGCCTTAAGGAATTACGAGAAAAAAGAAACTGCCTCCGCATGATCCAATTAAAAAAGATATGTCGAAGGTACCGACCAAATCGAAAAAGTTCTCGACGAAAATCAGCAACTAATCTTAATTTTTGGCGCAAGCATCAACACTGCCAAACAGCGCCTCGTAAACAAAAAGACCAGTTGAAACCCTTGGTCATTGGGTATTGGTTCATTGGATATTGGGTATTCCCTCAAAAAGAACATCCAATGCCCCAATGCTAATAGCCAATGCTAATACCCAATGACCAATATCCAATCCCCAATACCCAATAAAAAAGCCCTACTCCTCACGAAGCGGGCTTCCCGTTGTGCGCCTTCGAGACAAAATTTCAAACTCGTTGTTGGAGGAGTTGGAGGCATTGAGTGCTGTGTACCAGGAGGTTGAGTCGGGGCGGCGAACTCGAATCTCTTGAAAATGGAGTTTGAACTGCCCAGGAAGGTTGCCCAAGGGTCCATGACTCCGGGAAGGGATTTTGACAAAATCGACCATGGCCGCAGCACAAAAAATGCAAATGGCTACTGTTTCCGCCCGGACCTTTTTTGGGCTTTTGGAGTCTACTGACTCCTTTTCCATGATATCCCTATATAGGGTCGACAGCGCGACCAGATCATTAATCAACGCTTGCTTCTGCTCGTGGGTGAGTTGAGAAAGTTGTTGTTTTATTTGTGCCAAAGCCGCTTGTCTTTCGGAATCTTTCAGTTTTTGCATTACGGATTTTCAGGATGATTTCAATTAACCCTAAGATGCTGAGCGGACACGCTGCTTTCATTGCAAAAAAATGGGCATTTACAGAGCCACTAAACACGTCGGCAGGCAGAAGTCTTAGCAACTTTTTTCTGTAGAAATTCGTACTTTTGAGTATTGTGAAAGAAGTTATAGTCAGATACAGCGATTCCCGTGTCCTCACACTCCTAAAGGCCCTCTCCAGGTTCTTTAATTTTTCTATTTCTGAATCTGAACAATCCAAAAAGACTAAGAAGAACATCACTTTCACAGTTCTCCATGTAGACAACAAGGGCTACAAATTCAACCGAGACGAGGCCAATGAGCGCTAAGGCGTTTGTTGATACTAACATTCTGGTCTATGCTCACACTGATCTTGATCCGCGCAAGCAATCTCTTGCTCAAAAAATCATCCTCGAAAATGACACGTGGGTTAGTACCCAGGTGCTTCAAGAGCTCGCTAATGTTTTATCTAAGAAGTTTGGAAGGACGTGGACGGAGATTGAAAATGTTTTAATTAACGTTTCTGAGGCGCATACGATTCACACGAACTCTGAATCGACAATCGTTGAAGCCTGCAGATTAGCGGGTGCATACCGGTATTCCTTTTATGATAGCGTGATCTTAAGTGCTTCAATCGAATGTGGGTGCAGAACTCTGTTCAGTGAGGATTTGGCGAGTGGTCAAATCATTGACAATAAAATAAGAATTGTGAACCCATTCGCTTAATAAGTAGGATCAATACCCATCAGTTGAGTGTTTTTTGTGCGGACTTAAGATCAATGATAAGTTGCAGCGTTTTTTCATAACCTTCACGACACTTCTCCGCCAGATTAATGATCTCTCCGACAAGCGCTTTGCTATTTGCTTCCATGTCCAATAGCTGTTGCTTATTTCTGGTGTCTTTTAGCCACTTCTCATGAATCATCGGAACGTAACTTCCTTTAGGTGCATGTGGATCAAGCTTGTAGTGAACTAACGGGTGTCGCATCTGCTGTATCTTGGCATGCTCACTTTTTAAGAACTGCTCAAACCACGTCATATCTATCTTTGAGCCGATTTGTTCTTTTGAAATAGCTCCGATCAAGTTGGCGAAGCTTAGATTTTTTGAGGTTACCTTCAGTGGTTGGTGGTATTGGAAAATAAGGAGAGCGAGTCGTTCCCAAAAGACATACATAAAGTGGATAGCACTGGTACAAGAATCTAGATATCGTCGATCGTGACTTGTAAAGTTGATAGGGTAGTGAAGCCAAGGCTGCCTTACTTCGTGTGCGTAGTACCGATTGGCGTAATGTGCGTATGTGTTGGCGAGTGCAATTGAATAACGGACCTGACGATACATATTATCAATTTCTGAGAAATAGCCATAACCACTAACAAAGTCGTGAAAATCATTTCCCGCAACATTGCATGGCCAAATGCTATTGTATATCGCAAAATCTAGCGGCTTCAACACGGCGAGCCGATTGAATTCGCCCATGACAATCTCATCGAAGTCAGTGATTGTCTTAAGGCCTAAAGTCTTTGCCACAATGCTCTCTGGTAAGTATGAAATAAAATCGGCTGGTAAGGTTAACCTGCAAGGAACTTCTATTACAAGATCCAGCGAAATCTCTTTTCGATCTGTTTCTTTTCCAATTTTATAGAAGATTAGATCACCCACTGTATGCAGTTCGGTTTTGATGGTGAATATGTCATATTCATGCTGAACGTGAGCGAATCCCTTCCAGGTAATGGCTTTTGCTTTGAAGGAGAAATTCATTTCGTTCGGATAATCATCTAAGAATTCCTTTACCAGATGTTGATGATTGACGAATTGTAAGCTTAAAGCCCAGCCGTTGTCTTTCTCGAAATCAGCTTTGAGAGAATTGTAGTGTTTTTGACCGATCGACATACGCTTGTACGATAAATATGCAAATGAAGGGTACACTTAGTACCACGACTTAACAAAGGTCGGCAACTCACGCCCTTTCTAAAAATCCACATTTCTGTTTGTTGACAAAGTAGCGGGTTTGGTTTGTAACTCTAGTGAAGAGATAATGGATTTTGACTCTAAAATCGTCCACTTTTTACTTCCTTATCGATCTTAACCCACCTGATTATCGGTTACTGTTGGAATTAGCGACTCAGATATTCTGCACAAATATCTCTATTTTGGTGTGAAAGCCCCGACCCTTGTTACAAGGTGACTATATGATTAAGTGGTTTAAAAGGATTTGGAAGGACCCTGTCTTTGCTACGGTCATTGCGACTGCTTTTTTGAGCCTTATACCACCCGTGAGAACCTTTGTAATCTCGCTCATTGAGTTGTCAATCGAAACAAGGATCACCGCATCGCCTCCATTGTGGACTATTTTGCTAATTATTGGAGGTTTATTTCTGATATTCTTCATTGCGATAAGATCGTCTGTGAACGTAGTGATTGATGAACTTGCTTACGTAACCCGACGTCATTTAGGTCAATACCTTCTAGGAGAATGGATCCTAAGGTTCAGAAATAACAAGCAAAAGGGCATTGAACAATGCAAGTTCGTAGGTGGGACCAAGTACCTTGTCAGGAACGAGCACATATTTAATCTGTCTGGCATACAACTCGAAAGCGAAAGTCGAACACTATCATGGCGCAAGGAAAACATTGATGGGTCGATTCACTCCTCTGAAAGTTTGGTTTTGAGAGGTCGTAATAGGATGACCGGCAAGGATAATTTAGGGTACGAGCTTGAATATATGCGATTGATTCCGAGACGGGGTATATTTTATAAGCTGATCTTAAAATTCGTGCGTCGAAAAGGTGTACCAGAATTCTTGATGCCCGAAGACGACAACCTGACAAGTGAGGCCAATGAAGGGCGACTCGATCAAGGCACTCAAATCTTAACGGTACGGTCGAATACGAAGGAAGCCGTGGCTCGTGACGGACTAGTTTATGTTGGAGGGAGTTACATTGCATGCCCATCATGCGGGCTAGGAATTCAACTACCGTACCGAGCGAAAGTAGACGATGACTCCGTCGCGGAAACAGATTGCCCGTACTGTCGCGCAATTTTAAGAATCATATAAGCCTTTTTTAGTACAGTCCCAGTAGCAGTAAAATTGGGGTCAGTTGAGAAAAATCTGACAGCGATGAAAAATTAGCTTCGTCCCTGGCGTAGTTAACGTTCGTATGTAAGAGGCCGGGTTCATTAATAACATTTACGTATCTTGGATGATACGCCTCCATCAACTATGGGTCTTTCAGATTTCACAAAAATTCAACTGTCTGAAATTAGAACAGAGAGTGATGTGGAACAGAAGCTAATTCTGCCACTATTATTGTCTGACAAGCCGTTGGGTCTTGCCTATTCGGATAGAGACTTTAGAACCAAGCCTGATATTCGGCAATTGACAATTGACAAGGGAAGAAAGGAAAGACTTTACTATCCAGATTATGTGATCCTGTATTCTGGATTGCCCTTGGTCATAATAGAAGCAAAAAGCCCGACGGAAGATCCTTACGAAGGTTTACGCGAAGCACGGCTGTATGGTAATGAATTGAACGCCAAGTTTAAGTCCAAGTTAAATCCGGTATTTAAGGTCGTTTGTACAAATGGCAAAGTAACCCTTTGCGGAAATATTGATGAAGCCGAGCCGTACCTCACCCTGGATCTTACAGACTTGAACAGCGTTTCACCAAAGCTGGAGCATCTAGTTAAAGATTTCAGCAAGGATTCAATATTTGAAAAGGGTAAAGGCCTCCTTAAAAGTTACCGCAACCAACGACGTTATTTTAAACCTACGACCTTGCTTGGTGGTTTAACTGTGCAGAATAGGGAAATGCCACCAAATACATTTGGAGCTAACTTGTCATTGGACTTGCAACAGCTCTTTAATCCGGAAACAAAGGAGGAGCGATCACTGGTCGTTACAAAGGCCTATGTTGGCGTCCGGAGACATTTAAAGCATGTCGAACCGATTGAAAAAATCATACGCGCATCCCGACCTCTGGATTCCGATAGTCAAACAACCATTTTTGATACCAGTAGACCAACGGAGATTACCAAGAAGCTTCAGAATCCATTAAAATTAAGAAACCAATTGCTTCTGCTCGTCGGGAGTGTTGGTTCGGGTAAGACAACGTTTACTGACTACCTAAAAGAAGTGGCGTTAAATACGCAGACGAAAGAATCGACCTTATGGATCTCGATAAACCTTAATAATGCGCCAGTAAATCGAGAAGAAATATACAATTGGGTACGTCATCAAATACTGGTTGAGATTAAAGAAATTCATGAGGGCATCGACTTTGATGATCTTGATGAAATCAAAAGAATTTTCTCAATCGAAATTGGTGCCTTGAAGAAGCAAGTTGGGAAACTTCTGGGCGAGGAGACCATGGAGTACAAAAAAATACTAGCCGAAGAAATCGTTCGGCTGAAGGGTGACTCCGAGATTGAACTACGAGCAACCCTTCGGTATTTCTGCAACGATAAAGGAAGGCTTCCAGTTGTGATTCTTGACAACTGCGATAAGAGATCTCTTGAGGACCAGTTGCTCGCGTTTGAAGTAGCCAGTTGGTTAAAAGAGACTTTAAAAGCCTTGATCTTTTTGCCGATCAGAGACACTACTTATGATAATCACAAGAAAGAGAAGCCTCTGGATACTGTCATAAAAGACATGGTGTTTCGAATTGAGCCACCTCCCATTAAAGATGTGATCTATCAACGACTAAGGCTCGTGTTATCGAAACTTTCTAGTGGTAGAAAGGTTCTTAACTATGAACTTCCCAATGGTTTTCGGATTGAGTATACTGAATCAGACACTTCATATTACCTAGTAAGCATTCTTAGATCACTCTTCAATAAGATATACTTCAACCGTCTCATAACTGGTCTTGCTGGTCGGGACATTAGGAAGGGACTTGAAATATTTATCGACTTCTGTAAAAGCGGACATATAACGGAAGATCACATCTTTAAGATTAAGCAATCAAAAGGTGAGCACCTAATTCCCACGGCTATCATTGCACGTGCCCTTTTGAGGGGCGATTATAAGTACTACAAAGAGCAAGCGTCATCAATAAAAAATGTGTTCTACGCAGATCAAGATGATGATCTGCCCAATCACTTCATACGGATCGCGCTGTTACGCTGGCTTAACATTAACTACTCGAAAAAAGGTCCTAACAAGGTGGCAGGCTATCATAGTGCTGAAGTAGTTATTAAAGAACTGATCCCATTCGGATTTTCGGAGGATGCGATCATTCGAAACCTCAATTTTCTTATTAAGTTTCGTGCCATCGTCACTGAGAGTCAGTCCGAAGAAGATTTTAGACCGGGGGACCTAATAAGTTTGGGACCCGCTGGTTTTATTTATCTTGATCTGATGCGCGATGTCTATTATTTATCCACAATTGCCGAGGATAGCATATTTCACGATCAAAAAACTGCTGAGTTGATTGCGAATCGGATCAGCGTGGCCCAGCAACATGACTGGGCAACAGTTTTGGAAAATGCGAAGCAACTGGTTGACTACTTAGAGCAGTACCGAGACAATTACCTCGTCCAGAATCCGAATGAATTTCTTTTCAGTGAAGGACTTTCATCCTTACTTGACGTGTCTGAAGCGAAGGAAATTGTTTCAAAAAATTTACTTGAATTAACTCATAACACAAACTACAATATTGAGAACGATCATGTTCCAGGTCAGAGAGTTGTGTGTGAGATAGTCTTCAGGAAGGAGTATGGGGTATTTGCTGAGTTCGGCCTAAGAGCTAATGGCTTCATACACGTATCAGAATTTGACAGGCATAAATTAATTATGGAAGACTTCGACGTTGGTGACTTGTTGGAGTGTGAAGTGGTAAAATTTAATCGGAATGAACGCCGTTTCACATTAAAAATAATCTCTTGGAAGTGAAAGCGGAGTTAGAACGCATCCTGAAATCTTGAGGGTTTTACTTCTTCCATCGCGGTTGGATGAGAGTTTGAATCCCTTCAGGATCACCAATCCCACCCACGTTTTTATGTAAAAAAGCGCTGTCTGAGATCACCTCATCGAATCAGTTCAAACTCTTTTTGAGTCGCGTAAACCCTTGATCCTCACGAAAAAATAAAGGGATCAACACCTTTCTAAATGTTGATCCCCTATGGTGCGCCTTCGTGACAAAATTTCAAACTCTTTGCTGGAAGAGTTGGACGCGTTGAGTGCTGTGTATCAGGAGGTTGAGTCGGATCGACAAATTAAATTCTCCTAAAATTGGGTTTGAACTGCCAAGGAAGGTTGTTCCTTCTGTTCTGGACCGGGAAACCCAATTCCTTGGAATTCCGTAACTTTGATTATTGTGAAAGAAGTCATAGTCCGATACAGCGACTCCCGGGTTCTTACCTTCCTTAAAGCCCTTTCCAGGTTTTTTAACTTCTCTATTTCTGAGACCGATCAGTCGGGCAAGCCTAAGAAGAAGGTCTCTTTCACTGTTCTTCACGTGGAAAGCAAGGACTACAAATTCAACAGAGACGAGGCAAATGAACGGTAGGGTATTCATCGATACCAACGTTCTTGTTTATGCTCACACTGATCTGGATCCACCGCAAACAATCAGTCGCGCAAAATCTAATTCTTGAGAGCGATACTTGGGTGAGTACTTAGGTTCTTCAAGAACTATCAAATGTCTTGTTTAAGAAATTCGGGAAGTCCTGGAAAGAGATTGAGGCGGTAATACTGAACGTAACAGAGGCACACGCCATTCATACAAATACTGAATCGACAGTTCTCGACGCTTGCGGGTTGGCGGCAACGTATCGATACTCTTTCTATGACAGTCTAATTATAAGCGCTTCTATTGAGAGTGGGTGTACGACGCTCTTTAGCAAAGATTTTGCAAAAGGACAAGTTATTGAGGATAAATTGACGATTGTCAATCCTTTCAATTGACCCATCCTCGCTCACTGTTCAATTGCTTCTCAATACATTTGCTGGGTTTGCGGCCATACTACTTGCTCTTCCAATTGCAGAGTGTTGCATTGCTGATTCCGTGCTCTCCCAGCACAGGTCTCCAACCTGGCTCCCTGGCGCACTGTTTGAGAATTGACACGATCTGTGTCTCGGTAAATCGACTCTTTTTCGTGGTCCCTTAAAGTTAGAAGTTTATAATTTTGAATACTTCTACTTTTGGGAAGCTTACACAACAGCGTAGGCGGTGATTTTAAGGGTTGGGTTGCGTTCAGATAGTGCATCCATATTAAAACACTCAGGGTTTGTTATTCCGCCGAATTTGGGGTTTGAACTGCCAAGGAAGGTTCGGATAGAGATATTGTTTCTTGAAGGTCTTTGTACACCAACAGCTTGTTTCTTAAGCAATTAATGCAAACTGCAGATACACGATTGACCGCGAGCCCTGCCGACCTACACCGCATTGATATTTTAATCTGCTGATAGTCCAAGTCCTTAAGACACCATCGTTCCTGCCCTCTTTCTCAAAATCAAATGAGACCTTTCGTAGGTCATCAGGACCAAGCAACTCAACTAACTTGTTAACCACAAGTTCGATTTCCCTGTACATCAATAGTTGCTGATGTCGCTGACTGTAGTTGAACAAGATGTATGTTGTGTAATCGGAATACTTGATGCTTTGAAGTCGATTAAAATAGTTCAAATATGAATGAGTGGTTTGGTATGTCGTAACGATCGACTCTGGATTAATTTCTTGCGCTTGTGTGAGTATAAGCGCATGTTTAAAATCATGTTCAATTGAGGCGGCAAAGGTGGTATATGTTTCTTCCTGATGCATCAATAGCGTACGCATATTTAGAAAATCCATACTTGACAGTATTTTTGTTTTTATTCCAAACATATTAAAAATAATATGAGCTTTGACCTGAAGCCCCTTGTCGTCAGTTACCAGATAGTCACATAGCGAAGCGTAGTAAGCATGATTTGCATCGGTTGTAAGACTAGAATAATTGAATTTCTTGGTTTTATTTCCGGCTCTTTCTTTTGTGACATTGAACATTTCAAGAAAGCTGTAGGTGTACTGAAATTTCATGAAGAAATCGTTTTTCTGATTTTCTGGTAACATTTGTTCAATAACCTCAGAAAATGTCTTTCCAACATTCGTGTGTCGAAACCTTTTGTCAAATTCCATTCCCCATTTCTCAAAACTAAATTCGTTGCTGTCTAGACGACTCGCCATATAATTCCTCAGCTCACTCACCTCTTTGCTGTCTTGAAGGAGGGATGATGCGTAGGGCATAATCCCATGCATGACATCGCGCAAGGTCATATTCGCACTATAACCAGGTATCATTTTGTTCAAGATTCTTTTTTCTTCATCTCCGACCTTAGTCTTGTCGAAATTTACCCCATATAAATTGATTGGTGTGCTCATGATTGAATTGAATGTCTCCCTAAGGAGTTCACCTTCGGGCCCATCCAAGTCTTTAAATAATGAATCAATGTCAAAAGGATTCGCTATTATATTGTCATAAGCCTCATTGTCCATCGCATAAAAGGCATCAAATGGAGTTGCAAGGCGACATTCAAATTTCTTCTTGATGGGGTCACGACTAAATTGATTATCATTTACATACGTGTCCATTAATTTGAGATCCGTGTCTCTGAATGACTTTTCGGATTTTCTTAAGTCGTCTAGGTGCGCATCTGAGTAAATAAATAAGACTTTGCCTTTTAGATCATTAAGGAAATCCGATAAAGATCGATTAAAGCTTGGATGTTCTGGCTTCAACATCTGATAGATGTTGGTATCTAGGTAAATCCTCATCTCTAAATGCTCCTTTCTTATCCACTAAGGTTTACAACTACGCATCTCGAAATACCAAGTCAATGTTGAGAAGATCATCCTGTAGCTCGTGCAACTCATTTGATTGGGTCGGGGACTTTGGTTGGCGCCGTAGACTCGGAAATCGGCGTGACTTGTTCCTTTCCAACCGAATCACGCGTTAGTGTTTCTTTGATATTCCGCACGAGCTCCATAGCTGAAATAAAGAACAGGTAGGAAGTGACAATACCGACAAAAGCAAGCTCCCATTTTTCAAATTTTGGAAAGTAGTTAATGTCGCCCCAGGTCTCCTCTCCCCAAGTCTGGAAAAATACGCCCTTTGCTAGGGAAATCGAGCAAACCAGTGTAACCTGGTTGCCGATGAACGAAAGTATGTCCTCAACCGGAATGCGAAATTCGGTGAACGACATGGTCGGACTGAACTTTAATTTTCGAGATTTCATCTTGTGGGTCAATGTAAAAATTGCCGCGATTCCCCCCGCAAACAGATTAAGATCTCCACCTCGAATGTAGTTCTCATGGCCATGAGGATCTATCGTGAAAACACGATAACCTTTTTTACATTTTTTTACCTGCGGTCAATTTCCTGTATCCCCCTTATTGCAGTACTGATTTCATTCACTAACCTTAAGGGTTATTTCGGCTCAGAGGGGTTTGCAAAAAAATCTGTCTAAACACACACCTCATGAGACCTGTCAAATTCACGCTGCTTCTGGTATCGCCTATCCTTGGACTATTCCAAAGCTATGGTCAGGGAGAAGTTCCGGTAAATATGTATACCGGATCGCCAGGTATTTTCATTAACCTTTACGCCGTTAAGGATCATGATCTTACCGAATCCATTAACCTCTCTTACAGCCTGAATGATTTGAACCTGAACGCGGCGCATCGTTACGGTGTGGGTTGGGACCTTACTCCCGGAGGTCAGATATCGCGCGAGGTACGCGGACTTCCGGATGACTTTGCAGGTGCAAGTGGAGATAACAGGAGGGGATGGCTTTATAACAACAATTACGCTGCCGTACTTGCCTTTCCGAACGCCTCCGATCTAACTCAATCCACCTGTTCAGACGAACAAACAGATCAGGCATTCATCAATACTACGCCGTACCTCAAAGATACTGAACCTGACATGTTCAGTTTTTCTATTGGTAACTACTCGGGACGTTTTGTTTTCGGCAACGACGGGAATATCCAAATGATCCCATATCAAGACATATTGGTCAGTCCGACCTACAAGAACGCTCCAACGGACATGACCATCATTAAATGGGTCATAACTACAAGTGATGGCGTGGTATACACATTTGATCAAAAATGCGGTTCAAGTTATCATATCACTAAATCTTCGAACGATGCCTCAGGTGTTAATCAGACGATGCTGACTGCGTTCGAGCGTGACTACGAGCTTTATAAAACCAACACGGGCTACTATTCTGCCTGGATGCTTGGTAAAACAGAATCGCCTTCAGGGGCGAGCCTTACTTATACTTATACCGATAAGCGTTCAGTTTCAGACAGCGAACGAAAGGCCATGCTCTTCGATGCACAATGGCAGGTCAGTCAACAAAACATCGTTAAGCTAAGTGAAGTCACACTGATGACAGAGCACATGGTCGACACTACCAAGTACATTTCAACCATTACTACTTCCTCCGGCGTATGGGTTTCCTGCGACCCTGTAAATGGTGTAAAGGTCTATGAACCGTTGCGGTCCCCTACAGAAAGTTTTAAAGAGTTTTTATTTACATACTCTGGCGCCTTTCTGACGGCCGTTACTGAAACTGATCATACGCACTGTAACCAGATGCCGCCGTATCGGCTTTACTATTCTAATACGAACGACTATCCGTTGCCTGGGGGATCATCTCTTCAGAGCCAGGATTTCTGGGGATATTACAACGGTGCGGATAATATTCAGCCTGTTTCAGGCGGGGGCTTCACGACCACTTCGATTCCTACGATCTACGTCTATCCCAACGAGCCCGCCGCGGAGCGTTACCGTTTATATCCGATTCCTTCTTATGCCGGTTTCTCGGTGGTGCTCAACGGAAATGCATATCGCAGGCCCGACCCGAATTACATTACTAACGGAACCCTGTCACGGCTCGTTTATCCGACAGGTGGCGAAACGGATCTTACTTTTGAAGCCAATAAATTTTACGACGCGAAGGCCGGACGCGATCAATACGGTGGGGGGATACGCATTAATTCGATGGTCTATTATAATGGGGTGGATCCAGCTCCGAATATTGTAAAGAACTTCACCTATCTGGATGCAAACGGACATTCCTCCGGACGTTTGATCACCCGGCCATCGTTCGCAATACCGGTATGGCAGTACACGGTTCCTGCAAAGGGAAGTAATGCTGGATATACAAAACTGTTTTCTGAGCTCGGAACCGCCACCTTACAATGGAGGGACCTGACCCTGCTTACAGGCTGGGACGTTAGCGATCAGGATTATACCATTGGTTCTGCCGTAGGTTACACGCGTGTTTCTGTGTCGCGACCGGGAAGCGGGAGAGCGATATTCGATTATTCGGTACCCGGATCGTACGGCGACACTGCCACAGGCTCAGCCAATACCGACTGGAAGCCTACAACAACGAAGTTTGCCCGCCCTTCCACGTGTCTTCCGATGGGAATCATTTCCTCGGGGGAAACGGGAGGATACCCGTTGTTTCCCAATATGTACTATGACTATGAACGCGGCCTGTTGCAGGCGAAGTCGGAGTATAATGAAAGCGGTACACTTGTTCGCTACACGCAGAATACCTATCAGTACATTTATAAAAGCACACAGCCAGTGAATGTTACTGGCCTTGCGTATGACTTGTTTGCGGGAAGTGCTAATATTTTCCTATACGGATGGTATACAAATCTCACCAACGTTGCCAAAGTAATAGCCAGTGAAACTGTTACTACGTATGATGAAGGTAATTCTGCCCGGTACGCAGCAGAAGTCACTCAATATACGTATGGCAGTACCAATCACAGGTACCCCACGAAAATTACACGCACAACGCCGGATGGCACCGTGTATGGGACTTCCCTGAAGTATACTCTTGACTACCCGGCCTCGACTTCCACGCCTTCCGATACGACATTGTGGATGATCCAAATGCTTAAAACCGCCAACCGTAATGCTACTGTTGTTGAGCAACAAAGCACCATTAAACTATTCGGCGGGACGGAGAAAACCACAGGTGCTTCACTGATCAAGTTAAGGCCATTCAATATCAATAAACCGCTCTTACGTTACACCCTGGCATTCCGTCCGCCGACACCGGTGACCGACTTTGCGCCGTCCGCCGTGAGTAGCGATGTGTTTACCAACGATGTCCGCTACGAAACCATCGGGACCGTCAATGAATACACAACATCGTTCGACATACCAGTCAGCTCCACCGGGGAGGACCGCACAACTACTGCCGCCCTTTACGGATTCAACAATCGTTTACCCGTCGCACAGGTGACACAAGCTCGTACCGTCAGTGTCGGCTTCTCGGATTTTGAAACCACAACACAGGCTTCTTTCAATGCAACAGGTGCTTATACGGGTACTGGAAGAACCGGTGCTACTGGCATGCATCCTTATGCGACACTGACGCGAACGATTATTAAACCTTCTACGGCTACAAACTACCTGTTAACGTTCTGGTTGAAAAATACAGCCAGCACTTCGGTAACACTGAACGTAACTCTGAAAAATACGACAGGGACCGTACTCTCCTCAAACAACTACGGTTATACTCTGACTGGTAATGCATACCAATATTTTGTGCAGCCGGTGGATGTTTCTGCTTTACCTTCGACGTTTGTTGTGCAGGTGGCGGGACAATCACTTTCGCAGCCGTCGGCCAGTTCGCCTTCGCTTCTACCCATGCTGGACGATGTCTCTTTTTATCCGGATTATGCTTCTATTTCGTCGGTGACTTACGACTTACCTTTTGGGCCGAGCGCTTCCACCGATGCCAGCGGTATGACCTCATATACAGCGTACGATGCGCTGGGGAGAGTAAAGTGGATCAGCGATCAGGACCGTAACATTCGTAAACGGCTCACTTATAATATGCCGGGGCAGACGATACCAGGTTTGATCGCCGCGCTAGCGGGACACAACGGACACTATTATATAGACGAGGACAACAGTTTCATGGCGCAGGAGAACACCTGTATCAGTGGGGAGCTGTATGAATGGGATTTTGGTGATGGGGGAGGGTTCACGACACCCTCGACAAGCGCAACCTCTCCCAATCATCAATACACTGCCCTTAACGCCTACACGGTCGCTCTGCGGGTAAGCCACGCCGATCACTCGCAGCCGGCCACATACACGTTCCAGATAACAACGGCACTCCCTCCCTTAACGGCAGGGCTTTGTGCATCCGGAGTCAATACGATGAACTCAAGTGGTACTGTGACATCGACGTATTCTTGCGGGGTGCTGACTCCGCCGTCAAATCCTCACGATATTGTTGTAAAAGTTTTGCCAGACAATGTTTACGGCAGCACTCTTACTTATGCATGGAAAAAGCGAAACGTTGGAACAACGACGTGGAATGCGACAGGTTCAAACTCTGATACCCTTCCGGCGATAACGGTGCAACCGACGATGACAAGCTTTGAGATCATGTGCATGGTCACTGCCAGCGACGGCAGAACGGTAGACTCTCAAATTATCACAGTCACCATTAACTGATCTCGCCATGAAAACCTCTCTCAAATCATTTATCGGTTTCATGTCTCGCGTGTCGAAGTTATTTAACCTTTTATCGCTAGGATTTTTAGGGTTGCTGTTGACCGGTACTATTCAAACGTACGCCTACAGCTCAAAAGACTTAGTTTCAGTAGCCGCGTCGCACACCGAAGCAACGAGCACTGTCGACGCAGAACTTCTACCACCGTGTGTCAGCGGTTCACCTACTACGGTAAATGGGAGTCGCTGCGGGACAGGATCAGTCTACTTAAGTGTAAGTTCTACACCTCCCTCCGGATTTTTCCTCCGCTGGTTCGACGCATCCGGCACCTCGGTTCTATATTCCAGCGATGGGGATCTTGATTGGAATTCACTTTCAATATCGTCCACAACTACTTTTAAGGTGGCCTATTATCGACCATCAGATGGGTGCACGAGCATCAAGTCGGACGTTACGGCCACCGTGAACGCCCCATTGTACGTCAATGCAGGTTCCGATCAGACGGGAACTGCATGCGGGGTGACGAGTGTCAGCCTGTCTGCATCACCCTCTACCGGAACGTGGTCGGTTATCAGCGGTTCCGGCGGCTCGTTTACAAATTCTTCAAGCCCCACGTCTGACTTTTCAGGCAGCTTCGGAGTTTCCTACACCTTACGATGGAATGCAGGCAGTGGCAACTGCACAGGTTCGGATGACGTGGTTGTCGCTTTTAATCAATATCCGACAACTCCCAACGCAGGTTCCGATCAGACCATTTGTGGATCTAGTGTTTCTCTTTCGGGCAATACGCCTTCAATTGGAAACGGCGCATGGAGCTTTGCGATTGACTCCCCAAGTTCCGGGGGTTCAATCCATCCAGCGGGCTCGGCTAATGCCACGCTTTCTGGATCGCCAGGAGGCGTTTATGGCGTGGTTTGGACGACCACTAATGGTCCCTGTCACCTGAGTGATGAAGCTTATATAACGTTCATTCAAAATCCCACGACGGCCAACGCCGGTGCAGATCAATCTGGATCTTCTACATGCGGACTAACTACTGTGACGCTCGCTGCCAATTCACCCTCGGTGGGAACCGGAAGCTGGAGTGTGGTCAGCGGCTCAGGCGGATCTTTTGGAAATTCGTCGAGCCCAACATCTACCTTCAGTGGCAATGCAGGGTCGAGCTATACGTTGAGATGGACTATTTCCAATAGTCCCTGCACGTCTTCAACGGACGATGCGGTCATAACTTTTAACAGAAATCCTACGGCTGCAAATGCGGGTTCCGATCAAAGCGGCGCTTCTACCTGCGGCCTTACAACCGTGACATTGGCTGCAAACGCTCCATCAGTTGGAACAGGAAGCTGGAGTGTGGTCAGCGGCTCAGGCGGCTCGTTTGGAAACGCGGCCAGCCCCACTTCAACATTTACGGGTACTCCGGAAGTTAACTATACGCTTCGCTGGACTTTAAGCAATAGCCCTTGCACGGCTTCTACTGATGATGTTCAGATTAAATTGCACCCGCTGCCGGATGTGAACGTATCTGCTGGGAGCCAAACGATCTGTTCGGGGCAAACAGCTACCATCAACATCACGAACCCGAACAATCTTGCCGGTACCACTTTTGGCTGGACCACCAGTGTTGTGAACACTGAAATACCGGATGTAACAAGTCCGGCAACTTCCATCTCGGGGATATTCAGCAATGCAGACGGCGTCAATGACGGTACCGTCACATACACCATTTATCCAAACCTCGGCCTCTGCACCGGTACACCGGTTACGGCCACAGTAGTTATTCGTAATACGCCCGACCAGCCAGTACCGATGTCGCCACTTTACTATGGGACTTCCCCTGCGCAATTCAGGGCTTTTGCTCCGGAGGGGACAACCACACAATGGTATTCCACGGCGGTTAGCACGCCTGCCTTTGCTACCGGTGATACCTACACTAATACATCCACGACCGATCCATTGACATATTATATCTCGTTTAAAAATCAGGGCAACGCATGCGAATCGACACGAGTGCCAATAAGTGCAACAACGGTCGGTGTGATCAGCCCGGCCAGCATCGTACA
>WUUC01055723.1_pt1 | contig 20690 bp, 14 predicted proteins | sample 6278441 | NCBI WGS metagenome assembly WUUC01 (sample SAMN13675441, study PRJNA597444) | soil metagenome | isolation source: soil | place: USA: Washington | collected 2017-10
ATGAAGAACTGACTTTAAAAATTAAAGAGGCTGCAAGATATTTTGATATTAAGGTCTTAGATCATTTAATCATCACCTCCGAAGGGTACTATTCATTTGCAGATGAGGGGTTGTTATAGCCCCTTTTTTATTCAGTCTACATAAAACGCCACCATCCTTTTTCATCCTAAGAAAAAAGCCTGCATCGATACAGGCTTGAAGAAATCTTACAGCGATTTGTTTGCGGAATGCAGCCCTTAAATTGACTTTAGCTTTTCGTAAAATTCGGTGAGGTTTGCTTTTTTTAAAATCTCTTCATGAATCACTCTAAATTCTTCGCCTGATTCATTTGGTAACGCATGTATGATCGCGTCTTCAAAAGGCTGTTCTTTTGTCAATAATCCTGCTTCAATCAAACGGCTTAACAATAATACATTTTGTCTGCTTAGCTGCAAAACAATTTTGCATTTTTCTGTCATGCCGGGACTGCTTAAAATGGTTTCAAAAATCTTTAATTTTTCCTTGTTCATTGCACTACTCATACATCACAATTTTAAAAAGTAAAACAATATTTTATTTCAGACACAAAGCTATTTTGGAAAACGGGCACTCACCCATTCAGAATTTGAACAGGTATTTTTTTCGATTTCTCAACATTCTAACTTTATAAAAGCGAAAGGTTGCTAAATCTGCAACCGGCAAGATGTACAAACGTGGCACGTTTGGGGCATCTTGCCCTTCACTCCGGAGTCGTTTCGGGGTTATTGAGACAGAGGTCCAAAAGTTTCTTTGGTGAAATGTGAAATTGAAATTGTGATGAAAGCGACAAAGCAAATCCGTTCCAAATGGCTTACCATTCGGCTTAGCGAAGACGAAGAAAATAAGCTCATTAAATTCTCCGGGCAAACCACGGCAAGTAGTCTCAGCGAATATGCGAGAGATGTGCTTCTAAAAACACCTATTACGATCCTTTATCGAAACAAAACCGCAGATGACTTTTTAGCCGAAATGATCTTGCTGAAAAACGAGTTAAATGCGCTCGGCAAGAACTTCAATCAGGTGGTTCATAAACTACACACACTTGATAACGTTGCCGAAATAAAAGCCTGGGCATTAATGAACGAAACGAGCAAGAAAGCCTTCATGGCAAAAGCGGATGAAATTAAAGAGAGGTTGAACCAAATTGTAGCACAATGGTCGCAAAAATAACAGTTCCGAACAGCATTAAAAGGGCTTTGAATTATAACGAGCAAAAGTTGAAAGAAGGAAAGGCCGAGTGTATCTATGCTCACAGCTTTTTGAAAGAAGCGGATCATCTCAATTTTTATGAAAAGCTGAAACGCTTTGAGGACTTGATAGCCTTAAATAAAAGGGCGACAACTAACACTCTTCATGTGTCGCTGAATTTTGATCCGTCTGAAAAATTGGATAAGCAAAAGCTTTCAGAAATAGCAACCGTTTACATGCAGAAGATTGGGTTTGGCAATCAGCCTTTCCTCGTATATCATCATCGCGATGCAGGTCACCCGCATATACATATTGTAACTACCAATATCCGGAAGGATGGAACCCGGATTTCCATTCATAATATCGGACGCAATGAATCTACTCAGGCCAGAAAGCAAATTGAAGAAATTTACAAACTTGTAAAGGCAGATCATCAAAAGAAGCAATCTCACATAGAAATAAATCCAATAGACGTAAAAAAAATAATCTATGGCAAATCTGAAACGAAACGTGGAATTACCAACGTCTTGGATGCAGTAATCAATCGTTATAAGTATGCTTCCCTTACTGAACTGAATGCAGTGTTAAGACTCTATAACGTGGCAGCGGACAGGGGAAAGGAAGACGGCCCTATTTTTAGAAACCGGGGATTAGTATATAAGATATTGGACGAAAAGGGCAACAAAATCGGAGTGCCCGTTAAAGCAAGCTCCATTTACAATAAACCAACTCTTGACAATCTTGAAAAGATATTTACTCATAACCAAATCCTAAAACAGGAACATCGGAGATTTTTGAAAACCTCCATTGATTGGATTTTGATTAAACCACCTCGAAACCTGGAAACGTTTCATCAGGCGCTGGCGAAGGAAAAAATCAGCCTGATTGTTCGTCAAAATGACAAAGGCGTCGTTTACGGTATGACATATATAGACCACCGCTCCAAATGTGTCTTCAACGGCAGTGACATTGGAAAGGATTACAGCGCAAAAGCGATCCTGGAAAAATGTGGACATAAACAAGCGATCGGGACTGTAAAACACGACTTGCCTTCACAGTATGTTATTACTACGTCGCCTGTAATAAAAAAGAATATCGACGATCAATTCAATACTCAAAATCCAGTTGAAAAAATAATAACTGCAATTACGTCTGCTGATGATCACCCGAGTTACCTGCCGTATGATTTAAGAAAAAAGAAAAGACGAAAAAGAAATTCCAATTAATAACTATAATACTCGACACTATGCAAACTGGAGAGAATGAGCAGGGATTAAGAAAGATCCTTGATTTGACGAGAATGATGGCTATCGCGGTTCTGTTCCTACACTTTTACTATTACTGTTATGCTGCTTTTAAAAACTGGCAATTAACCAGCACGATTACCGACAGGTTGCTGCAAAATATTTATTCGACGGGATTGTTCGCTAACCTGAATAAATCTAAAGCGATTTCACTCACACTGTTGGTCATTTCAATGATTGGAATTCGGGGAAGAAAAGATGAAAAGTTAGGATACAAATCGGTCGTGGCTTATATCGTGACTGGCTTGACCTTATATTTCGGGAGCTATTTATCACTTTATCTGAATGGTTCACCATCGGCGGTTGCCATTTATTATATAATCATCACTGTCTTGGGATTCATCTTTTTCCTTACAGGCGGCACACTGCTGTCAAGAATTTTGCGGCTAAAATTCAGGAATGACATTTTTAATAAGCAGAACGAATCTTTTCCACAGGAAGAGAGATTATTAAACAATGAGTACTCCATTAATCTGCCTGCACGCTATAATTTAAAAGGTCGTTTGAGGAAAAGCTATATCAATATTATTAATCCGTTCAGAGGACTGTTGGTTCTAGGTTCACCAGGCAGTGGCAAATCGTACTTCGTTATTCAGCATATTATCCGGCAACATATTGCCAAAGGCTTTTCCATGTTTGTCTATGATTTCAAATTCGATGACCTTTCTAAAATTGCTTACAACCAATTTCTGAAACACGGGCATCAATACACTGCGGGAATACAATTCTTTGTTATCAATTTTGATGACCTGAGCAGGTCGCATCGATGTAATCCGTTGGATGTTTCCACCATGCACGACATTACAGATGCGGCGGAATCTTCGCGAACGATTATGTTGGGTCTCAATCAGGAATGGATTAAAAAGCAGGGAGATTTTTTTGTTGAATCACCTATCAACTTTATTACTGCTTTAATATGGTTTTTGTGTAAGCATAAACAAGGTCGGTATTGCACACTTCCTCACGTTATCGAGTTGGCGCAGGTCGAATATAGTAAACTGTTTTCCATTCTCAGGGCGGAACCGCAAATTGAAGTGCTGATCAATCCTTTTGTATCTGCTTTTCTTAATGAGGCGACCGAACAATTAGAAGGCCAGATTGCCAGCGCCAAAATAAGCCTAGCGAAACTAGCGTCTCCGCAACTTTATTACGTGTTATCTGGAAATGACTTTACACTTGATATTAATAATCCAGAGAAGCCAAAGATTGTCTGCATGGGAAATAACCCGCAGAAGGCAGCCACCTATGGAGCCGTCGTTTCATTATATGTGACCGCGCTTACTAGGATGATGAATCGAAAGAACCTGCACAAGAGCAGCCTTATCTTCGATGAATTTCCGACTATTTACTTCAATGGCATTGATAATTTAATTGCTACCGCAAGATCTAATAAGGTCGCAACTACTCTGGCAGTGCAGGATTCAAGTCAGTTAAAAGTTCATTACGGAAAGGAGCAGGCGGAAGTAATCTTGAATATAGTAGGGAATGTAATCAGCGGACAAGTAGCGGGTGATACAGCAAAACAATTATCAGAGCGCTTTGGAAAGATTATGCAGGACAGGGAGAGCATATCAATAAATAGGCAGGATACTTCGATAAGCCGCTCAAAACAGCTTGATCTGGCAATCCCGCAATCCAAAATCTCCTCGCTTTCCTCCGGTGAATTTGTCGGTATGGTCGCCGACAATCCAGATCAGAAAATTGAGTTGAAAACGTTTTGCGCTGAAATCATAAATGACCATGAACTATTGTCCAAAGAGCAATCGGTCTATAAAAATTTACCTATTATATCAACAGTGACACAAAATGAAATTTTAGAGAATTACTTACAAATCAAAAAAGATGTTGCAAGTATTATTCATCATGAAACGGAAAGGATTCTCGACACACCAGAATTGATGAATTTAGTAATCAGTAAGGAATAAGATAGACCGGCTTAATTTAGTAGTGGATGGCTATTACACCACCACTATCGCGGCGCCATTTCACATGCCCAGTTAGTCCAACACCGAATACCTTTGGATTTGGGATAATTCAAGTGTTAATTAAAACGTCTCCCTCAGTGCTTGTTTGATGGGAAAAATTGCGCATAAACACTTGAATATTATTGGAGTTGAATTATTTAAATGTTTCTACTATATTAGATCAGGGAAATCCCAGCATTTCCACACCACCTTTAAACCTTAACCTTGCCACCCGCTTATGAAGCAAACGCCTTATAGCGCATTCAGCCATATCAAAGAATCTTTGATACAATATCTCGAAACGCAGTATAAAATAGCCAACACTGCCGTTTTTAATGAACGTGGCGAGATCCTCAGATCAGGTGATAAGATCGCACAAATACCCTTTATAGAAGCGACCCCAAGCTTTGCCTCTACCCATTTCCTGCATGAATTGGAAAACGCTCATCATTTCGTTCCTTCAGGATTATCCAATTTAGTACAACACGGTGTTCCTGTGGATCGGCACAGACTCTATAACCATCAGGAATCGGCATTGCTTGCCTCTTTCGGAAATCAACCAAACTTGCTGGTAGCTACCGGTACTGGCTCTGGTAAAACAGAAGCGTTTTTATTGCCGATACTTTCAAAAATATTGAATGAGGCGAGGCATTGGGAGGCACCCGACAATACAAACCTCGTCAGCCGCTATGATCAGCGGTTGGATAGTTGGCGGCATTCCAGAAGATCCGAAACTAGACCAGCTGCGCTTCGAAGTATTATCTTATATCCAATGAACGCACTTGTCAATGATCAGTTGACCAGACTTCGTCGCATTCTTTCACTCGGTAATTCTCCTACCTGGCAAAGGGCTAATTTGAATAACAACCTTATTCATTTTGGGATGTATACCAGTTTGACTCAACTTGCCGGAACATGGGGCGAACCCTGGCGCCGCGATAAAGTCGAAGCTTACTTGCGGGAGGTACAGACGGATTGGGACAGCCTTCCCGAACACCATCGCGAATTAGGCGGCTGGCCCCGCCCACATGCTTCCGAAATGCTGACACGCTGGGATATGCAGGCTGCTCCTCCAGATATACTGATTACCAACTATTCGATGCTGGAGTATATGCTTATGCGCCCAATTGAGGGTACTATATTCGATCAGACGAGACAATGGCTTGAAGAAGATCCGAATGCCCACTTCACCTTGGTCTTGGATGAGGCGCACACCTATTCGGGCGCCAAGGGAACAGAGGTCGCACACCTTATCAGGCGCCTTAAAGAACGGCTTGGTATCAGCGGTCCTCGAAAATTTCAGGCAATCGCCACCACCGCTTCAGTACCACCTGGCGCAGATGATCAACTAAAAAAATTCACCAGCGACCTTTTTGGCGAGCCAGAAAGAAGTTGGACATTGATACGCGCCAGCGTTACCGATCCCAAACCAGACGAGCGCTCAACTGATACACATTCTTTGAACGCTTTTCAAAACTTCCAACAGCAATTCGAACTCAACTCCCCACGTACAGCCATTCAGCAACTCGCTGTTGATCATGGAATAGAAACTGTCGATTTCACCAATGGGGACGAAGTCGCATTATATGAGATTATTCGTGACAATCCTTATATCGAATGGTTGCGCAACCGAACTGGACGCAATGCAACTCCATTAAATGAAGTGGAGAATGAATGCTGGAATGCTAACGTTCCTGCGGATCAGCGTGAACAAGCAACAGCTGGGCTGTTGGCTGCAGGCAGTTTTGCACGAGCGGATCAGAATAAAGGAACACCACCACTTGTATCAATAAGACTGCATGCTTTTTTCCGTGGGGTTCCCGGTTTATGGGCTTGCATGGATTCGAATTGCAATCATGCCGATCACAGTTCACCGCGACCTGTTGGCAAAATATATACAGAGCCTAGACCCTGGTGCGAGTGTGGTGCTCGTGTGCTGGAAGTTTTCACCTGCCGCCATTGCGGTCTAATGTTCCTCGGAGGTATCCCAGATGAGCATGCTCATAGTTTGTGGCCTTGGAGCAGTACACTTGGTGGAGACAGAGAAGATATGCATGACTACCGCATCTTCGGTGTGGAGCAGGCAGATGAGAGTGCTTCGTCAACGCATCGATCATACCGTTCTACATTGACAAGTGACAATACACATGAGTTCGCGCGGCCGGTATTTGAAGTCAACCCAGCTTTGGAAGGGGGTATACAAGTCAGTCCTTTTCCTTCACGATGTCCCCGCTGTCAACGTCATCGGACACCTGGACGAGACGGGCGCGAAGTAATTGAACCGCTACGCACGCGTGGTATCCAATCCTTTGCTACGATTGTTGAGGAATCTTTCCGATTTCAGCCACAGCAAACAAGCGACGCTCCAAATTTTGGAAAAAAAGCAATGATCTTTAGTGACTCCCGGCGTGAAGCATCCAAACTGGCCAGCGATTTAAAAGACCACCACTTTACTGAATTATTCCGGCAATGCTTGTATCGCGTGATGTGGGAATGCAAGACTTGTCACGGATTGGGAACTGAAGATTTACCGCCCGATGGACCACCTCGCATCGGACAAATTCCAAGGCCGGTAACAATTAGCTGTCGCACTTGCAATGGCACTCTAATCGATCCGGCTCCCATCCGCCTGAGTTACGAACAGATAAAGCAACGAGTACTTGAATTGCAATTTTCCAAACATATAGATCCTTCCAGGCAGAAAGTAAAAGACTTTTTTACAGAGCTTGACCGGAATTGGGAACCGACCTATCGGAAAGCAGAACAGTTTTTTAATGCCGATCTTCTGAAAGAAGTGACAGACGAAGTATTCTCTTTTGAGCCACTTGGGCTAGGAAAATGGGAAGTACCCATCATCCACAATGGCCAAGTAGTAACAGATATCGGTGAATTCCCTCACCTGACTGCAGAAGAAACATATGCATTGGTGCAAGCTGCAGTACGACTGCTTGCGACCGAAAGTGTTGTGACATCACCAGAACCCAATTTGCCTTGGGAATGGGGAACAGATCATGATGGAAAGGAAATTGTTGTGCAATACAAGCGGAGAACCACGCAACGTTTATTTGCTACACTTGATCTGGGCAATAGAACTGTGATTCCTTTTAACGTATCCCAACACCGCAAACTTGGTCGATATATTATTGCCCTCTCCCACCGATTAAGAGGGGAAAGCCGGATTACAACCGAAGAGTTGAGAGAGCAATGGGTGCGGGATATGGATAATCAGTTGTGGCAAACACTGGTACGAGATTTAGCTATTCTTACCCCGGCGGGGGCCGCGTTCAATAACGGAAATGCAAGACTTGTACCGTATGGTATTCGTTTAAACAGGTTTACTTTAAGTCCCATTTCACTTAACACCCTGCATCAATGTGATGCTTGCAAATATGTGATGGTTTCTCCATTGCTTGATGTCTGCCTGCGTTGCGGACAACACACTTCTTTAATTCAACCCGAGCAACTTCGAAACTATTTCCGTACCAATGCTATGTATGGTTATCCCACCAGCGGAATGCCTGACCCTTATCCATTCAAGGCGAGTGAGCATACAGCGCAAGTCAACTCTGTTGAAGCAAGAAATGAAGAGCGTTGGTTTCAGGATATCTTTCATGAAAATCAAAATCCTGCTGATTTTCGTGTTGATGCGCTATCGGTGACAACAACCATGGAAATGGGTATTGATATCGGAAGTTTACTTTTTGTGGGTCTTCGCAATGTGCCACCCACGATTGCTAACTATCAGCAGCGAGCGGGGCGGGCTGGTCGGCGCGGTAGTGCTTTAGCATCTGTGTTTACATTTGCCCAGCCACGCAGTCATGATCAATACTACTTCAAAAAACCAAAAGAGATTGTCAGTGATCCGCCTAAAGTGCCCACATTGCACTACGCCAATGCAGTTATTGCCCGGCGACATTTCCGATCTCTAGTGTTACAAGCGTTCTTTTCAGAGGTTAACTTCGATGATCCACAACTATTTAATATTTGGGGCACCACGAGCAATTACCTGGATCAGCATCTCCACGAAAGGTTGCAGCGGTTCATTCAAAATAACCGTGATGAACTGATCGGGCGATCTCGATTAATTATCAGTCCAATACTACACGCTCAAATAAATACCTGGCTAAATGAATTACCAGATGAAATGAACAATTTTTGTCAGCAACGTGACGGCGAAGATAAGTTGTTCGGAACGTTACTTAACAGTGGGCTTCTTCCCAAATATGCCTTTCCAGTGGATGTAGTTTCACTAACAATTCCTAATGACAATGCAGCCAATGCCGATGATGAAGCAAGTGATACACTTCAGCGCGATTTAAAGATAGCTATTGCAGAATACGCGCCGGGTGCAGAAATCACAAGGCAAAGTGAACAGCGAACTTATAAGTATACAAGCGTGGGTGTTCACGATCCTTTTGAGAGAAATCCGTCATACGTTTCGCAAGGTCTTATCGCTGAGTGCCCAATCTGTCAGCACGTTGTTGTGGTAGATGGCACAGCGGCAGTGGCTCCAACAGAATGTTCGGTGTGTCACTCCGTGGAACTAAGCGTAATGCATTTTCTTCGACCAACGGGCTTCACGGTAGATGGTGCTCTTCCTGATGGAGGCCGAACGCCCTATTATACTCAAGACGGATTGGAACGAGGCAGTAGTGTATCAGCAGCCCGTCTATTGATGGGAGAAAACTCGTTACGGTCCGCATCTCGCCAACAGTTTTTCAATGGGCGTCTTAATTCTTTAATTAACATCGGCGATCTCTTAATTGTCAACAAAGGAGAAGATCGTACAAATCCCGGTTTTCATTTGTGTCCCTCATGCGGAAGACAAATTGATCCGCAAAGCCCTGACCGGCATCGCCGACCAGCAGATGTGCCGCCTAATCGAGGGCGCGGTCTCGGACCTCGCAAAGGATACTGGTGTACCGTTGTTCCTCCTTATGCTGAAAGCAAATTGGTACTTTCTCATCGCTTCCATTCGGAAGTGCTTTTGCTAAGCGTCAACTTGCCCGCTTCCATGGATGCGCCCTTTACCGAAACCTCTGGGCTTGCTTTATGGTACTCATTTGGAACAATCATTTCAATGGCTGCAGCGCGTACATTGCAAATTGATACGACCGAAATTAAAGTAGGCGTAAGAGCGCTAGGACATGCAATTAATAGAATTCATGGAGAAGTATTTCTCTACGACGATGTGCCAGGAGGTGCCGGGTATGCAAGAGCAATTCAGGCCAATCTTGAAGAAATACTGCTTACGGCCCAACAAATGGCGGGCAATTGTGTAAATCCGGAATGTTCGGGCGCCTGCTATCAATGCATGCTTGATTATAAGAATCAGTCGTTCCATAGCCTTCTGGGTCGCGACCTGGCCCTGTCACTATTGGATTTTATCCTCGCAGGTGCACAACCCTCGACTTCGCCACATGACGTTACGCTTTCCATTGATAGTTTCTCTGAATACGCAAGAGTAGATTATCAAATTCTGTTAAATCAAACTCATACCGGTCAGGTGTATCCGTTGACACTTGTCGACAGTGGCGGCAGAAGTTGCGTCATTCAGATTCTTCACCCCCTGCAGGCTCGACCAACCGTGGCTGAAAAAAGCAATTGGGAACAACAGACGGGAATTGCCCTGAATACTTTCGCGACCTTCGATATGATAAAGCGTCCTTTTTGGGTACTGAATCATATAAGATTTTTGCAATAGAAGACAAGAGAAGGAATGCAATGCGCATTTCTTCTCTTGTCTATCCGATTAATATTGCTGACCAATCTGTATTTTTATACAGAAAGCCAAAAGCACTTAAAAGGTCTAAACGATTTAACATGGAAAAAGGGAAAGAGCTCAAAATGCTGACAGTTAAGAAAAATCCTGAGCTTCATCAAAAGGTTCTGGAGGGTACAATGAGTCTTGCAGATGCCTATAATGAAGCCAAACGTCTGCAACTGGGGCTTAGTGAATACCGAGGCACGAACACAAGAAAAAAAGAGTTTGCAACTGATTTTAAGCGGATAATGGCCCTTCATAACCCCACCCAAGAGGAGTTAATTGCCGAAATTAAGAAGGCTTTCCCGTTCACCTACAAAGAATTTCTCAAGTAATTTGGTTGATTTTCAAATCGTTGTAACAAAAATTTGAAAAATTTGAAATTCCAGGAAAACTTTTCAATTTCCACTCGTTATATATTATAGAATCTGCAATAGTATATCTTTGTAGTTTCAACCTGTAGGTAGGGTTTATTCAGTCTGGGCATAGCCTGGAGCACACAGTAAACTGTCAGGATAATCCTCCGCAGCATTCTATAACATAAAAGAGGATTATCAAAAATGAAGAAAACTCAACCAACAGTTGGGATTGTAGGCCCATTAATTACTACATACCAGTCAAGTCACTCAGACAGACAATTTTCCAAAATCTTAGATTGTTTCTCCCCTCGCATAAGAGATATAGCAGGCACCTTTCCAAAAGACTGGAACGAAGACTACTATCAGGAAGGTTCAATTGGGTTATATCAAGCACTTACTAGAGGCCCTGTACAGTTACCGGTACCAGAATTCATTCTTTACGCTACCAGAGCTATCAGAGCTAAAATGATCGATTTTTATCGCTCTACTGTAGGCAAATTTTTAATGGATGTTGCAGTTGACCTGGAAGATGGTACCAGCCTTATTGTAAAGCAGCCCTGTATCGTTCGTTATCCTGATCGTACGGGGGAGGAAGGTGAATTCGACCTGATGGAAAATTACACACCGTTACCCGAGTATGCAGCAACCCTGGAACTAAGTGTCGACCTAGCTCACCTTTTAGCAGTTCAACAACTAAAGCAGTTGTCGCTAACGGATCCCGAGATCCAAGTCGTGAATTTATATTATAAGCAGGGATACAACACCACCGCAGTGTCGCACTACCTTCACACATCCGTTTCCAATGCCTCAAAACTGATCGGGAAGGCCAACGCAAAACTGAAGCCCTACCTGCTGAACTACCACATCAAATAATACATCCATGGCAACTATTAAGTCTGAAGGCCTGAAAAGACAGGATAAATTCGTCAAGTCGATGGCCAACCAGGATTTTGATTTCGGGTTGGTCATGACAAATGCATTCCTGAAAGGTATTCGGGATATTGGATATAAGAGTACCGCATCCGCCTTGTTTGAGAGCTTCGACAATTCAATCCAGGCGGAGGCCGGCAATATTCACCTAGTATTTGGCTTCGATAAAGGAAAATCTGTCAAAGCCAACCCATCCCGCATTGCTATCGTTGACGATGGCCATGGTATGTCGCAAGAGATGATGCGCGTCGCCGTGCTGTGGGGAGGATCTGACCGCATTGATGACCGCGAAGGAATGGGAAAATACGGTTATGGCCTTCCCTCTTCTTGCGTAAGTATAGGTCAGCGGTACACGGTAATCTCTAAAAGAGAAGACATGGACGGCTGGTATGCCGTTACCATCGATATTGAAGAGATAGGTAATAATGACCCAAAATACATTGATTCAAAAACGGGAAGGATTGTGGCTCCGCCTGCGCAGCCCGCAAATATCCCAGCATTCATCAAAAATTACCTGGCCGATAAGAGCGTTACTCTGACACACGGTACAATCATATTAATTGAAAAGATCGACCGACTTTCAAAATCTACATTCAACGCATTAAAAAAACACCTTAGTTTAGAAACGGGGATCACCTACCGCAACTATTTACGCAGTATCAATATCTTGATCGATGGCGATACAACGGAACCTGTAGATCCGCTATTCATTACTGAAGGGTATCGCTATTATGATGAAACTGACTTGAAAGCAGAACCACTTCCTTCCATTGACTTGGAAATACCCAATTCAGTAACTCAGAAAAAAGGCTATATCAGAGTACGCTTCGCCTACATGCCGCATGGTTTTTTTAACAAAAAGGATGACTCGACTTTAGACGAGGAAATCGTAGAAGAAGATACCGAACCTGTAGATAAAAAAAGTAAAACAAAACGGTTAACGGTTCGAAAGCATAACAATGGAATTATCTTTTTGCGAAAAGGAAGACAGATTGATGTAGTGGATTCCCGTTGTCCCTGGACAAAATTTCAAAATAACGACCGGCACGTGGGTATCGAAGTTGATTTTTCACCTGAACTCGATGAAGATTTTTCTATTACCACCTCCAAACAGCAAATTGTTGCATCAGACCGGATATGGAACATTCTACGCGACAGCGGCGTTTATGCCTCTTTGTCCACAATGCGCCGTAGGTACGAAAAAGAAGCGGAAGAAGCTAAAAATAAGAAGCAAAACGAAATCAACCTTTCCCCGGAAAAGCGTGATGAGTTCGCAGAAGATCTGATGAAACAATCAGCTGGCGATTTCGAACTCGACAGTGAGGCGTTACCAGTTCATGTAAAAAAAGAAGGTGCTGAAAATTTAGAAAAAAAAGTTAAAAAACTTGCCGCGGAGACAGACGTTCCAGAAAACTTAATCCGCAAAAGCCTGGAAGAACAAGTCAACAACAGGCCATACAAATTATCATACTTCGATGAAGACGAGGGGCCTTTTTACCGCGCTGAACAGGTTGGAGGCCAGGTGGTCATATACCTTAATAAGGCGCACCGATTTTACACCGTATTATACAACAATCCAAAGACTAGCGCTTTTTTAAAAAACGCACTAGCAATGATCATCTTCGTGTTAGGTCATAGTGAACTGCGAGTTACCGATGAAAAGAGAAAATGGTACAAAATCGAAAGGAATGCCTGGTCCGTCAAACTGGATGCGACGCTAGAAAATTTATTTAAGCATTTTGCGGAAAGCGTAGATGATGCTGTGTTTTCGGAGGAGATAAAAACGAGTGACGAAGAAAACTACACCAAACGTAAGAAGGCATCTAAATAAACTTTTATGCAGCAAGGCCAACTCGTCAACGTTAGCAATTTTATTGTAGCAACCCGAGATTCCGGTTACAAAGGGACTGCATCAGCGTTAGCGGAAATCATAGACAATTCTATTGAATCAGGCGCAACGAAAATCCATATTCATATTCGGGGCAATCAACGCAAAACTGACGACGAATATGAATTAAGTATTGTAGACAATGGCTCTGGCATGACAGACCATGAATTAGGACTGGCATTGCAATTTGGCGGAAGCACACGTTTCAACTCACGCAGCCAACTGGGCCGCTACGGAATGGGACTACCCAATAGCTCTTTGAGTCAATGTAAAAGAGTTGAGGTTATCACATGGAAAAACAAACAGGCTGTTTTCCGAAACCATTTAGACGTAGAAGAAATTGTCGACAGTAATACCAACTTTCTAAATCCTGTTTTTCGCGAGGAAAATTTTAGCCCCTCAACAAAATCAGGAACTGTCGTAACCTGGAAAAAATGCGATCGCCTGTCTTATCGATACCTAAAAAGTTTAATCAAACATATCCATTTTGAATTGGGCAGGATATTCAGATATGCAATCTGGCGAGGCGTTGAAATCAAACTTGATTCTGAGACCGTAATTCCCTTCGATCCTTTGTTTGTTGGGAACGGATCAAACATGGTTGGAGGCGTAGAATATGGACAGGAACTTCTATACAAAGTAAAAGTGCCTCACAGTAATGCTCTTTCGCCAGTACGAGTACGCTTCATTGAATTACCTGTGCATGATTGGGCTACCTTATCTAATGAAGAAAAAAAGAAAAGGTTGATCATAAAAAATGCCGGAGTGAGTATACTCCGAGCAGAAAGAGAAATTGATTACGGGTGGTTTTTCATGGGAGAAAAACGAAAGGAAAATTATGACGACTGGTGGCGTTGCGAGATTTCCTTTCAGCCTGATCTTGACGAGGTTTTTGGTGTTACTCATACTAAGCAAGAGATTAAAGAAACGGAATACATGGCTGGCATTCTGATTGCAGATCTTGAGCAAACAGCTAGGGCACTCAATAATCGTGTTCGGCTGAAGTTTATTGAATTAAAACAAAATCATCCATCCACCTATACAAAAAACCAGTTGGAAAGAACCGACATTTATCAACCGGCAATCAAAGGGTTTAAAAAAATAACCGGTAAACGAAAAGACTCACCTGGAGCAAAAGGGCTGGCCTATCAGATTATTGCTAAAGAATTATCCAGTGACGTATTCTTTGATGTTGCACAGGATCAGAATAATATAGTGCTCACAATTAATACTAGTCATGTCTTCTATGATAAAGTATTCAAAGCCCTTCACGAGAAAAGAATTACATCGAGCATTGAGTTCATTAAGATAATGGAGTTTATTATGTTCGCAGCAGGCAGGTCAGAACTAACTTTCGCCAACACTAAAACTATGGAAGTGATGAACAACTTTAAAAAAGAGTGGAGTAGCCAGCTAAAAACTTTCATCAGCTAATGGCAACAGAAGTAATAAACATCGAACCAAAGCTGAAGAACAAAAAGCAACGGGTTGAATTCCTTAATTTCTGTCGCCGACTTAGACGACGAACCCACAACAGAAATGTCGACGATCGTGCCGCTTATTTACTACAGGTAAAATCGGAGGTGAATAAACTGTACTCCGGAAAATCCTTTCATAATAATACTGACCTGGCTTTCATGGAGAATCTAATCATCGATCTTATGTTGCAAGACTGGCAAATCGTTATTCAGCAAAACAAGATTCGTCTGGAGCAGGAGGTGCTAGATGATCACGCCAAAAATATTGAAGAAGAAAAAGCGAAAACTCGTCGCCGTCATTTACTAGCACGCGATGTTCAACTTCAGGTGCCCTCGGTAAAGGAGTTTATCCGGTCCATGGAAAAACGTCGTCTTACTACCAAAGGGTGGCAATCCATTTTCTCAGTCATGCGTGACGGAAACGAACTAAGAAATATTCTCACTGAATCAAACCGTATACAAGTTGAAACGGAGAGGTTGGCCTATCTCAACGAAGCCGTTCAACCTTACATTCAAATTGTGGAAGCCGGTGAACGTTGTGAGCAGACCGGCCTCCTTCTTTCTGAAATATGGCGATATTTCCGACATACCTGGATTAATGAGTACAAGTCATTGCCGGGAAGATCGATTTCAATCCTTATTAGAGACGCCGCGGTTGCCAATCATCCTGTGATCGGCATTGCGGCCCTTGGAAGTTCGGTCGCTCAGCAAACGGTGCGAGATAAGTGGATCGGATGGGAGGGGCACATTTTCAATTCAAAACTTAAAGAGGAACCGTCTACAAAAATTGCCAGATGGTTGCTGGATGCATCAAACGAATTGATTAGAGATATCTATGTCAAAGATTTTATAAGAAGAAGGATTATTACGCGAAAACAAATGAATAATCCTACCAAAGAGATAATCGCCAAACTACGTAAACTATCGGCAGAGTTTAAAGACAAACACATTGACAATCCGCAGAAGTCCAAGTTTACTGCAGATAACGATTCAATGAATTGGTCGGAACGAGCGGAAACATACCTGTTCAAAAGCAAGCGTGCAACACTTCTTGCTGAACTGTTGAACATTCGAATGATTTTTATCAAGCACCAATTCCGGGAAGGGTCTAAGAAAGAACTGGAACGATGTTTACAGATCAAAGAATTTAACGACGCGGTTGAAAAATTAGTTCGCAAGGTTAAATCCACCCACGTTGGTATTAATATTATGGATATTATTGTTTGCGGATCAATCGCACCTTATAACCATCTTCTCGGTGGCAAACTCGTCTGCATGTTGCTGATGAGCCCGGAAATAAATCAATATTACAATAATAAATATAACGATGCCATGAGTTTGATCGCTTCTTCCATGAAAGGAAAAGCAGTTATACGAAAGCCGCAACTGGTAATGCTCGGAACGACGAGTTTATATGGACTCAACAGTAGCCAATATAATAGGGTCAAAATACCCGCGGAAGAAGTTGGAGGATCCAACGGAAATAAAATTGAGTACCGCTACTTGGGAGAAAGCGAGGGGTACGGTTCTTTTCACTTCAGCACCGATACAATAAACCTTGCCGACGCAGTAGTCGGAAGAGAAAATGGAAGAACAAGGGTCAATAGCATTTTTGGAGAAGGTGCCAATCCTTTACTTCGAAAGATGAAGGATGCGTTTGAATATTTGCAACTGGAAAGCAATCCAATTTTAAACCATCGAAATAAGCGGGTAGTATATGGCATTTCGCTCGCTGAAAACTTTGGAGAAGTGTTACTGGGCTTATCGAATCGACCGAAATACATTATTCCGCAAAAACATCCGAAAGAACAATCAAAAAAAATTGCCCGTTATTGGATAAAACGATGGCTTGCTGGTCGCAGCACTAATCCTGAAGTGTTAGAGCAGGTGGCAGGCCACACTACCGCATATCCGATCACCCACGGAGCTCGTGTGCCGGTTACAGAAACAAAAAATGAATTAACGCTATTTGACTAATATGAAAAAGAAGAGAACAGCAAACTAAAAAGAAAACGGAGGAAGATGGTACCTCTCCCATTTTACAGTAATGTTTGAAATCTTGGCGGAGCCTCAAATATTCTGGTTTCAAATCTATGCATTTTCTCCAATAATGCAAACAGGTGCCGTAGCAAAAAAATTATTCAACTCATAATCTTGTATTATGGCAACCTATTATTATGGCCAAAGTGCCAAAGACAGCAAATGGTATTTCAGGTTAAAAGACAATAATAACGAAACAATTCTTAGCTCCACCGAGGGTTACAATAGTAAACAGTCCTGTCTTGGTGGAATCGAATCTGTAAAAAGACATTCGGACAATGACAATAACTATACATCCTTTACCGGAACTGATGGCCAATTTTATTTTTCACTTCACTCAAATAACTATGAGAAAATCGGGAAAAGTGAAGCTTACCATACAGCTTATGGAAGGGATCGTGGAAAAGAGAATTGCAAACAAGAAGGTCTATTCGCTTCCGTAAAAGAAGCAGTAGGCAGCTAATTCTAATCTTTTGCGACACCTGGTTCCTTATCAAGACAAGTCAGATAGACTTGAATATAAGTCATGTATTCTGGTTGATTGAAGTTTAATATAAACTTTGTACTTTTGAGAAGAGATTTACGTATTTGGAATACTCTTTAGAGTAAGGTATTCATTCGGACATTCTGCATTTAGAGGCATTGCAAAATATTAGGGGACAATCGTTTAAAAACGAACCCGCGGGGCCGTCCGGATTACGCTTGGAGCAATGCTTTTCAATGGTAGCATTCTAATAAATTCACACCCAACGACTAGCTATGAAGAAGCTAGATTATCATTCCGTGATTTCCTCATATAATCTCCAATAAAAATCTGCTCCTTCACTATCGACGGTTTTATAGTACTCGAGCAGTCTCAAATATAATTGATGGCCGATACCCGCATACATCAAAGATGAAATACTATCCAACAAACTTCCGATAGCATTTGTATCAGAACTTTCCTGAGCAATGATATTGTCCACTGCATTTCGTAAGGGAGGTAAGTAGGTTCCCAACTTTTCACGGAATTGTCGAATAAATTCTGATAGTTCTTTAGACAGATTGTCAAACTCCGAAGTATCACTCATATTCATTTTAGTTTATTCAGGTTGATCGTTCAAATCAGCCGATTTCATAGCGTTTTCCAAATCTTCCGGAGACGGCAGACTTTCCTTAAAGCTATCAGGAAGTAGGTGCGTCAATTGATATTCTGTTATCCCAATCGGATTCTTTAAGCCCTTTAAAGAATATTCAGCAACTGTCTTGGATTTACCTTTACAGATCAAGAGGCCAATTGAGGGGTTATCCGTGGAATGTTTTAATATTTCATCTACCACATTCAGGTAAAAATTTAACTTGCCCGCGTATTCCGGTACAAATTTTCCAGTCTTTAATTCTACTACTATGAATGAACGCAATTTGACATGGTAAAAAAGCAGATCAATAAAAAAATCTTCTTTATCTACTGTCACCCTATATTGCTTGCCTAAATAACTAAATCCAGCCCCTAATTCAAGTAGGAAGCGGGTTATATGATTAACTAATGCACTCTCCAAATCCTTTTCTTTATAGTTTTCAGATAATGGTAGAAAATCGAATTGATAGGGGTCCTTTATCAATTCGTTCGCTAAATCGCCTTGCGGATCTGGCAGGGTATCCTTAAAATTGGTAATTGCCTTCCCTTTCCGATGATAAAGACGGTTTTCTATCTGATGTAACAAAACCGATCTTGACCAACTATGTTTTATGGTCTCTGTTACATAAAATAAGGCTTCTTCAATGGTGCAACATTTCGTAATTATTTCCCGGTTATGTCCCCAGGGAATTAGTCCCACAAGTTGTGGGAGTAATTCAGATCCTCCGACTTTAACCTCAAATAGTGCCACAACTTGTGGCACTATTTTAAGTCCTTGAGAATAAAAGAGATACCACTTCTGGATATAAAAAAGGTTGCGCCTGGAAAATCCCTTTTGGGTGGCAAATTCTGCACTTAGGTCTTTTGACAATTGTTCTATTAATAAATCACCCCACTTTGATTGCTTTTGCTTTTCAACAATTTCTTTTCCGATTTCCCAATACAAAGCCAGTAGCTCCGTGTTTACTTTTGTAACAGCTTTTATTTGCGAAGACTTTATTTTGGCTTTGATACTTTGAAGCCATTTTTTGTACTCTTTATTACTACGCAAGTTTATTATATCGTTTTTCATCACTATGATTTTAATTGTGGATTCAGAATTCTCTATTAGGAGATGCGGTAAGCTTTCTTTTCAGAACTTGCATATCCTCACTAACTTTTATGTCAAGCACCCGCGCATAATGTTGTGTAGTCGAAATCTTTTTATGCCCTAACATCTTACTTACCGATTCTATAGGCACACCGTTGCTTAAGGTTACCGTAGTTCCGAATGTATGCCGGGCTGTATGTGTCGTCAGATTTTTGGAAATGCCACAGATATCGGCAATCTCTTTCAGATAAGAGTTGTATTTCTGATTACTAAGAACAGGCAACACCTGGTTTGAATTTACACAAGCAGGATCATCCTCGTACATCCCTATAATCTTTACAGAAACTGGAAGCAGTGGTATCCGGGACTTTACTTTTGTCTTAAGCCTATTCGTGAATATCCAAAGTTCATTATCTATACCCATTGATATTTCTGTACGCTTAAGTTTCGCAACGTCGGCATAGGCAAGTCCGGTGAAGCAGCAGAAGATATAAACATCACGCACTTTTTTCAGCCGTTCAATAGATATTTCCTTATTCGCTATTGTTTGAATTTCTTCTTTTGTGAGGAAAGTTGTATCGACATCTTCCTTCTTCATGGCAAACAAAGCGAAAGGATCGTGGTCGAGCCATTGGTTAGCGACGCAAAAGAGTACAACCATTTTGAGGATGCTTATGTATTTGAGAGTTGTATTGTGTGAGCACTTGCGGACTGTTTTAAAATAGAGTTCACATTGAGTAACGAACTCAAAATTTAGCTGTCTTATATGAATGTCACCGGTCTTGTATTTCCATTGAATGAATTCCTTTGTGAAGCGGCAGGTACGTTCATATTTTGTCCAGGTAGATTCAGAGTAATCTCTTCCGATTAGTTTTTTTACATCAGTAATGTAATCTTCAAAGATTTTGATCAGCATTTTATTTCGCAGATCATTGCCCATTAAAATGTCCTTAATAGTCGCTGCAGAGACGAGTTGATTTGATTCAATTAGCTTGCGTTTTACTTCTAACACTTTTGTTTGAAAAGTATCGAGATAAGCATTCAATGACCTAACCGATTCCTTCGTTCCCGACGCTCTGCCGGCGTCAGAAATCCATCTTGCAGGATCACAGGATCGCTTTACTGAAATCTCTTTTGGGATGCAGTCTACGGTTATCCGTAAGTAGATTGGCACATCGCCTTTTTCATAGTTCTTTGGCTTCTTCAAATAGAAGAGCAAACCGAAACTTTTGTCTAACATTTTTCAATGTTTTAATGGTTAACAAATTTCGATTTACAATTACTAAAAGACAAGATGTTCGGCTATTGAACAACTTAATAATCAGTTGTTTGTAGCATTTCCAGTGAGTAAATTTTTTGCGAATGACTAACTCACTGAATTACTCACTGGTTTTTGGAGAGAATTGGAGCAATTTGGACAAGTACAAAAACAAAAAAGCCTGCATTATCAACGATTTGCAGGCTTTTAGTTTGTTTTGAGATTGACTTAAGCGGACCGGACGGGACTCGAACCCGCGACCTCCGCCGTGACAGGGCGGCATTCTAACCAA
>WUUC01025962.1_pt1 | contig 20667 bp, 18 predicted proteins | sample 6278441 | NCBI WGS metagenome assembly WUUC01 (sample SAMN13675441, study PRJNA597444) | soil metagenome | isolation source: soil | place: USA: Washington | collected 2017-10
CTGCGCTCTTGCCGCCTGGTCGATCGTCGCCGTGGCCGTTGCTCTCGCCCTAATCACCCTCGTCGCCATAGGCTGGGCCGAGCGGCTTCACCTCAGGCGTAACCGGGAGGGGAAGGCCTGACCGACGCCGTCGGGTCAAGGCTCCCCTTCCCGCCCCGCTAAATCGCCGTGTCCACCTCGCAACGGACGGTATCCCGATGTCCGCAATCGGGAAGCTTCCAGGCGATAACATCCTTCGACCCATCCGGGTTCTTGCGCACGATCGGCACCGGGCATGCCGCCCGCCAGAAGCGGTAGGACGACCGCTTATGCGATTGATCCCATTGCGTGCCGAGCATCATGGCCGTGCGCCAGCATTGCTGCATGGTGAAGGCCTGGGGATCGGCACCCTGATCAACGGCGGCGTCATAGACCTGAACCTCCTGGCGGCGGCACACCATCATGGAGTGCTCGGTCGCCCATTCGCGGTTCTCAAATCCCGTATAGGCCGCATTTACGTCGGCGGGACCGGCGATGATCGTCTTGCAAACGATGAGGACAACGGCCGCTGGCATAGGAACCATGGCTTAGGCCCTCCTACCGCGGACCGAGGTGGTCCTTCGATCGCGAGCTCCACAATCGAGGCGGAGCGGAACCAAAACCCTCGTCGGCTGGAGGAGGCCCAGAAAGGCAAAAACAAAGAGCGTGAGCATCGGCCGGTCCTCTAATTGAGTGGCGTGGCAAACACCTCCTCCGTCCCTGGCCGGGACCGGCGTCTCTTCCCTGTTGCAGTTTCGGATTTGGAAACCTGAGACAGCTTTGATGCTGCGCTGCGAAAAGTGTGCCAGTCGTGCCCGATGCCTCTCCGGAGGAACCCGGCAAACTCAGCGCAACTTCCTGTTCCTGCGGCATCTTTGCCTCAAGCTGTGGCCATTCGGTTTAGCTCGGCCACTGGGATGCAAATGTTGCGATGCAAAAACCATTCCGCAAAGGCCCATTTTGTCACAGCGCAAGGACGCCCAAAAAAGTGGGCGGGCCGGCAACAGAGCCGGCACGTTTGGCATCAATCAGGGCACAATGTTCCAGGAAGTGCTGCTTCGTTAAGCAAAAGCAGTTTCGTAAAACTCGGCAAAAATCGACCCGGAGACATCTCCCAGAACGGATTTTTGCGGTCTGTGCGAATCACAAGGTGTCTGGGACAGCGCTTGCGCTGTCAGGCGGCGCGGCGCGTCAGGCGTCCCATCTCATGCATGATCAGACGGCGATAGGGACCGTCGCGCTGCATTAACGCGTCGGGACTGCCGTCCTCGACGATGCCGCCGTTGTGCAACATCACGATGCGGTCGAAGCTGCGCAATGTCGGCAGGCTGTGGGCGATCGCAATAACGGTACGGTCGCGCATCAGAAGGCTGAGCGCCTCGCGGATCTTTTCCTCCGACTCGACGTCGAGTGCTGAGGTCGCCTCGTCGAGCAGCAGGATGGAGGCGTCTTTCAGGAACGCCCGCGCGATGGCGATGCGTTGCCGTTGCCCGCCAGAGAGCTTGATCCCGCGGTCGCCGACGATGGTGGCGAGGCCGTCCGGCAGAGCTTCGATGAAATCGCAGCGGGCGGCCTTTGCCGCCTCCATAACCTCCCGATCCGACGCCTCGGGACGGCCGTAGCGGATGTTCTCCATCACGGAGCGGTGCAGAAGGGACGTATCCTGCGGCACGACCGAGATGGCGGCTCGGACGCTTTCCTGCGTGACGCGGGAAATATCTTGGCCGTGGATGAGGATGCGCCCCGCCTGCAAGTCGTAGAAACGCTGCAGCAATGTGAACAGCGTGGACTTGCCGCTACCGGAGGCGCCCACCAGTCCCAACCGCTGACCAGATTCGATGTGCAGGTCGAAATCGCTGAAAACGTGTTGCCCGTCGGGATAGTGGAACGAGATGTTTTCGAAGCGAATATCGGCGCCATGGCTCGCGAGCGCCCCTGCTTCCGGATGATCGCGAAGCTCATGCGGCCTAAGCAGCGTCGCCAGCGCTTCCGAGAGGCGGGCGAAATGCTGCGTCACATCGACGAGGGCGACGGCGAGGTCGCGCGTCGCGTGCAGAATAGCGATGCCGAGCGTGCAGATCAGAACCACATCGCCCGTCGTAGCCGCTTCCCGCTGCCACAGGACGATGGCCCAGGCGAGCAATACGATCGTCAACATGACAGAGATGAGTGCGTGCAGCAGCCGGAGTCTTTCGAGGTAATAAAGGCTCGACTTCCGCGCCGCCAATTCATGCCCGACCGTCTCGTCGAAGCGCCTATGCTCGCGACTGAGGCCGCAGAAGGCACGAACCAACGGCATGTTCGAGACAACATCGACCATTTCGCCGTCAACCACAGCGGCCTTGTCGGCGAAGCTGTGATGCAGCGGCTTGCCCGCATCCGCCAGGCGAAACAGCATGACGATGAGAAAGGCCGCTACAACGACGAGCACCGCTGCCATCATGGGGCTGACCGTGGTGACGACGAGGATGGCTCCGATCGTCGCGATGCAGGGCGGCAGCACGTTCGACATGGCCATGTGCTCGATCATGAAGACGGCGTTCGAGGTGGCCGTGATGCGGCTCGTCAACGTTCCGGGCATTTGATTGAGAAAATAGTTCGGAGAATGCCCCGTCAGATGCCGGAACAGCTCGCGGCGCAGATCGCCGGTGACGGCAACGAAGGTGAAGCTGCCGATCCAACAGGCAAGGCGCCAGAGGAGATTGTCAAACGCGATCAGCGCGGCAAGGATGGCGAAGGGAAGGATGATGCTGGCCGCCTGCGGACCCGCCGCCAGCGCATCGATGAGCAATTTCACGCCATATTGAGTGCCGATCGAGCAGCTCACCGCCCCGATGACGGAGATAAGGATTGCAAGGTGCGCTGTTCGTCTGCGTAGCACATATCGGCCGATGAAAGCCGTCGGCCGATCGGCGTAGCGGCATAATTTGTCCATCAGGCAATCACCAAAACGTTGTTGATGCGCGCAAATTCGGCGTCGCGTACGCATTGCGGACTTTCCGCAGGAATTTGGTTCGCAACGCGTAAGTTGATGATGGGTTTCGAAGTGTCGCCGCGGCAGATTTTCCATGCACGATGGGAAGTTTCCATGCGTGCAGGCAAGCAGTGGCAGATGTCGTGGTTTCAAACGATGCGAGGCGCTAGTTCGTCCAACATTGCGTTCAAGCGTGGGGCATCATGTCGCGCCGGCTTTTGCGCATTCGGGCGATGCGGATCTTTCGCTCCCGGTTTCCGGCATGAAGAGGAGAACGGAAATGAAACCTGCGGTCGCGCATCCGGCAAGCGCAATGAACGCCGTAGCGCTGCCAAAGTGGTCCGTTGCATAGCCGGCGAGCAACGGGCTCAAAGATGCGCCAATTCCGACCGCGGTGCCGACCGCGCCTTGGGCGAGATTGAAATGCCCCGTGCCGCGCGTCACATCGGCAATAACGAGCGGGACCAGAACGGCGAGCACGGCTGCAGAGATCCCGTCGAGGAGTTGGACGGCGACGAGCGCCGAAGGATCCGAGACCGTGGCAAGCAGCGCGCCGCGGATGGCAAGTGCGCCGAACCCAACAAGCAGCAGCGGCCGGCGTCCAAGCCAAGCGGCTTGCCGGCCGACCCAAGGCGCGAACGCCACCACAACGATTTGCGGCACGAGCATGCATGCTCCCACCAACGCCGCCGCCTGCTCGCTCGAGCGCATGGTCACTACGCTCGCGGTGAGGGGAAGCATGGCGGCATTGGCAAAGTGAAACATCAAGAGGCAACCGGCAAAGATCATGAGGCCGCGGTTGCTGGTGAGGTCTCGCATGGCTTCCGCGCTAAGTCCCTCGCGCGCCGCGGCCCCTCCTCCATGCGCCCGCTCCGCCTGGATCTCACTCCCGCGTATCGTGAAAAGCGCGAGGAGAGTCGGCACACAAAGGGCGAAGGTCAGAAAGAAGACCGCTCGATTTGAGATTGCGTGGCCGATAGCACCCATGGCGAGTGCGGCGGCTGCCGCACCGAGCGATGCAAAGCGTGCGTTACGGCCGAACCGGTCGCCTGCCGCGGCGTGTCCGACAAGGCCTAGGCTGATCGCCGCGATCGCCGGGCCGAGGACGCAACTTGCCGCGGAATGCAGAACCTTTGCCGCCATCACGGCGGCAAAGATAGGCCACATCGCAAACATGAAGGCGCTCGTCCCAAGCGTAATCACCGACCATGCCGCCGCTGCGCGCACGGACCGGGCTGCATCGACCAGAGCGCCGCCCGGCAATTGGCCGATAAGGGCGACGATGCCGCCGATCGTGAGAACGAGGCCGATGTCGGTCTGCGTCCATTTCTGGGTGGTGAGATAGACTGCGATCAGTGGGCCAAAGCCCACTTGGGCGTCGGCGAGAAAGAACACGAACCAGTCCAGGCCGCGTGAACTTCTGCGCGACGGTTCCGGAGGCGCGCGGACCACGGGCAGGAGATGTCCGCCGGTCCCGGCGCCGTAGTCGCCATTTTCGTTTGCTAATGCAGGGCCTGACCGGCCTTCGCCGTGCTCTGGTCCCGCGACGGACATATCAATGCCCGGCTGGTTTGTCCCGTCTGGCGCCTGGCTCTCCGCTTGGCCGCGTTTCTTGTCCAGTCTGCGCGGGCTCCGCAGAGCCAAGCACCACGAGCGGCTCTCCCGGCCTGAATTCGGGCGCAAGCCTCACCTGGTCCTGGGTGAACTCCAGAATCATGTGGTCCATTGTGCCGCTCTTCGGAAAACGCAAGGCGGTCCAATCGACGGCGATCTTGCGGCTGCCGACCCCAAGAAACCCACCGAAATCGATGACGGCGGCCCGAACTTCGCCGGTTCGCTTCACGATCACATCGATGATGCGTCCCATGTCCTCGCCAGCGGCGCTCATGACGCTCTTGCCGAGAACACCGTCGGCGTCACGGTCGTCGATCACGGTCGCCGGGGTTCCGGTATCCCCGCTTCTCTGGGTGACGCGGCTCTGATCCGGCGCACGCGCCGGTGCTTCCTCGACCCGGACAGGCTGGCTTTTCGCAGCCGGAGCCGAGTCATCCTGGCTAAGGGCGGTGGCATTTTCCGCTGCCTTCGGAAACCGGGGGCTGGCCGCGTGTCCGGGAATGGCCGGAAACACGAGAAGCGTTATGCCGACGAGCAAAATTGCTCTTCTAAAAGCGTCCATCTGCCGCATGCTTTTCGCCCCCTTCTTCTTTCCTGATTGAAAACACCTTGAAAACCCCGAACGAGCCGCAAGGTTCGACCCGTTTCATGACGACTTTTTCATGGAGCTTTTTTTGGGGAAAGCGCGTTCACGCTGCGGGGGTCATCACCGATATCAGGAACAAGGATGTGTCGATGAGGATTGCACAGGTTGCTCCGCTGATCGAAAGCGTACCGCCCGCTTGCTACGGGGGAACGGAGCGCGTCGCGTCTTACTTGACCGAGGACCTTGTAAGACAAGGCCATGAGGTGACGCTGTTTGCGAGCGGCGACTCGCTGACGTCTGCAGAACTCATACCCTGCACGAAAACAGCGCTTCGGCTCACGCCCGGCGTCGTGGATCCGATCCCCTACTACATGCTGATGCTCGACAAGTTGCGCGAACGCGCAGATGATTTCGACATTCTGCATTTTCATATCGACCAGTTTCACTTTCCGCTGTTTCGCGGAATGGCAAAACGCACCGTGACCACTTTGCACGGAAGGCAAGATCTGCCGGACCTGCAAGCGCTGTATCGCGGCTTCACCGAAATGCCGCTCGTATCGATTTCGAACGCACAACGGAAGCCATGCCCGTCAACGCTGAATTTCGTCGATACGGTGTATCACGGGATTCCGCCGGACCTGCATCGGCCTACCTCGGATGGGCGCGGCGGCTACCTCGCCTTTCTGGGCCGCATCTGTCCGGAGAAGCGCGTCGATTACGCTATTGCCATCGCGCAAGCGGCCGGCCTTCCCCTCAAGATCGCGGCGAAGGTGGACAAGGTGGACAAGGAGTATTTCCGCGAGACGATCGAACCGCTCCTCTCCAGGCCCGGAGTCGAATATATCGGGGAAATCAACGAGCAGGCGAAGACCGCCTTCCTCGGAAACGCGCTCGCGCTGCTCTTCCCGATTGATTGGCCGGAGCCGTTCGGGCTCTCGCTGATCGAGGCAATGGCCTGCGGAACGCCGGTCGTTGCCTTCCGCTGCGGTTCCGTGCCGGAGATCGTGGACGAGGGCGTCACCGGCTCGGTCGTGAACTCCGTCGATGAAGCCGTCGCCGCCTTGCCGAACGTGCTGTCGCTCGACCGGCGCGTCGTGCGGCGGCGATTCGAGGAGCGCTTCTCGGCCGACCGAATGGCGAAGGACTATCTGAAGGTCTACGAACGTCTCATTGGCGCTCGTGCCCGCCGCGGGCTTTTCGGCCGCCGGCTTTTCGAGCGGGAGCTCGGTGCGACGCACCGCGCCGATCCAAGGAGCGGCAACGGCAAGAGCTCCTACGCCGCCGAGTAAGTGGAAGGGATTCCGCGATCAGGTGCCCCCGGCACCTGCTCGCGACGAACGTCTTGATTAGATGAACTGCGCCGCTTCCCAGCGCAGAAACTCTGCCGCGCGTCTATGGGGCTCGCTCGTTGCTCCCTGATCCCGCAAGAGATCGCGCGCCGCCTCTTCGAACATCGCCTGCGCATTCTCGCGCGTCGTAGCGCCCAGTTTGATCATGGTTCGCAACATGACGAGGACGAGCGCCATATTGGCCAAGCCAAGTTCCTTTTCATCGACACTATGCAGCATTAATCACGCTCCGTCGGTGGTGATGGCGGCATGCTAATCGAGAAGCCCGCCGGGACGAAGCTTTGCCTATCGCGGCTGTTTTCGCCTGTCGCGGCTATTGACGGCAGCTTAGAGCCTCACCGTCGCCGCGCGTTCCATTTTCTCCGCAAGCGAAAGCCAATAGGCTTCCGCTGCCAGCCAATAGTTCATCGCCTCCTGATCGAGCGCGCCCTCGGCCGCTTGACGGCATTCTCGGGCGCGTTCGCGGTAGACGGAGGCCTTGTCCCGCAAGGGTTTGCTTCGCCTTAACACTGTGGAGTTCCCCCGTGGTTTGGAATCCGCCGATAGCGTCCGAAACACATGGGGGCCGCGGTGGTTCCCTCCGGTAATTCGTGAAGTCCGTTGTTGCTTCGCCGTCTGCGACCGTTTGATGCAGCCGACCGGCAACGCGCCCAAAGCGGCACGCTGCAAGGCGCATACTGTCTTCCGAGGCGCTCATCTCCGTGCGTCTCTGCAGATTTCTTCCGGAGTTTCCACTCCCAGGCCAAGGCCGGAGAGGACAGCGGGATCGAGCCGCCTCGCGTTGTTGTCATCGACAAGAATTGAGAACGGACCATCATAGTTGAAATAGGCCCAACCGAAGCCGTGCCGCTCAGCCGCCTTGCGGACGTCGGCAAGCCAGCGTACGCGATCGGCGCAGCGTGCTCCCGGCGCTGACGACGTCTGGCGCAGCACGCCGAACTCGCCGATGAAGACCCGGTTCTTCTCGATGCTGTGCTTAGCGGCCCAATCGGAAATCGCGGCGAAGCGCTGCTCGATCAATTCCGGCCCGGCTTCGCTCTCGTAGAATTTCTGAAGGTTTCGGCGAGCGCCTGCCATTGCCATTTGGCGCGAGCGCGGATCGGCGTCGGTCATGGTTTGCATATTTCGAGCAAGAAGAGCGAGGGGCTCCTCGATCGGGCGCGCGCCGGCCGGCCACGGAACCGCATCGAGGTACTTGTCGGGCCAGGGAATGAATTTGGCTCCCTGATGGGTGAAGGTGAAGGGCTCGTAATAGTGAAACGTGTAGATCAAATTGCGGTCGCCGAGCGTCTCCGGATCGAGCGCCAACAGGCCATCCGGGGTAGAAATGCACGCTCCGGTGACGATGAGGGTGATATCCGGATTTCCGGCGCGCGCCCGTTCGATCAGGACCTTGAGCATCTGCTGCCACAGCTCTTGATCCGCGCCTTTGCATTTGAGGCGAGGTTCGTTGATGAGCTCGAGGGCAACGCCAGAGGCAGAGAGTTTCGCCAACCGGCGCGCAACCTCTTCGACCGCATTCGAGTAGGCCAGGAAGGTCGGCGATTCGAGCCCGGCGACCACCGCGTTCTGTCCCCACACCGGATGGCGGCTGTTGGGATGAAGGTCGACAATGACCTTGAGGCCTGCGCCGGTGATGCGCCGGATCGCCTCGAATAGCATCCCATACACCGCCTCGAGCCGCTCGCCCTTGAAGACCATGAAGGGGGCCGGGTCGACCGGAAGACGCACCGTGTCAAATCCAGCACGATGCAAGGCCTCGAGCTCTTCCGCGCTTGGGGGTTTTGGCGTGCTCTTGTATGGCGGCCAGGCAATAGCAGCACCCGTAGCCTCGTAGCGCGGCCAAGTGAACCATTGCGCGATGTTAATGGCCCTTTGCACGTCAAACGGCGCCGCTTGAACCGGCGGATTTGCGAGCGCAGTCGCGACGAGCGCAGCGAGGCCAACTAGACCAAACAAGGCCACGCGCCGCGCGGCGCGGACGAGCAAACACATTGGCTGATTCCCTCTATTGCGGCGAAATTGCGCGATTTTTCGCGCTTCACCGACCCGCTTTGGAGGGAACAACTTCAAAGCTGTGGAATTAGTTCGGCGTTCGGGTTGGGGCCGGGGGAAGAGGGGATGCTGAGAACGTATTACCGCTCGCTCAAATATTTACTGCGCTCCGTCAAACGTTCTTTTGGAAAATTTCCGCGTGAATGCCCGCTTTGCGGCCATCAGGGAAAGTTCCTCGGCTACGGCTATCCCTACACCTGCGATATCTATTGCCCGAAATGCGGGTCGCTCGAACGACATCGCCTGCTCTGCCTGGCAGCCCGCGAGCGGCGCTTCTTTGCCGGAAAAGACGTACTTCACTTTGCGCCAGAGCCGGGTGTCCGCCGGCTCGTGCTCGAGCAGGGTCCAAGGTCCTATGTCACGGCCGATCTCTTCGCCAAGGGCGTCGACCGGAAAGAGAACATCGAGGCCCTAACGCTTCCCGACGACTTTTGCGACGTTGCAATTTGCCTGCATGTGCTCGAACACGTGAACGACCGGGCGGCGATTCACGAACTTCATCGCATCCTGCGGCCTGAGGGATTGCTGGTCGCGATGTTTCCCATTGTCGAGGGCTGGGACGAGACTTTCGAGGACCCATCGAAAACCTCTCCTCAGGATCGTCTTCTCCATTTCGGCCAGATCGACCACGCGCGCTTCTTTGGGCGCGATGCTCGCGAGCGGCTTGCGGTTCCCGGTTTTCAAATCGAGGAGATTACGGCGGTCGAGCCTCACGTCTCTCGCTACGGGCTCTTGCGGGGCGAGAAGATCTTCCTCTGCCATCGGTCGCCGCAACAGGCCATCGTGGTTCCGGAGCTTTCGACGACAACTTTCACCGGGGCCCCTCCTCCCAGTCTTGATGATGGTCCGGCGCCCCCCTTGTCGGCCGATCTGGCGACCGGAGCGATAACCGAACCTCGCCCCTCCTGACGAGCGCGGTTCCTCGTATGAATTTGGCGCCAGCAAGACCGTTCATCTCTTGGCCGCGTCGCGCTTCGTTGCTGCATTATGCGGCGACGCGTTTGGCGACGATCGGCGATCAGGTCGTCGTCTCGGTCGCGAATTTCGGATTGATGCTCGCGATTGGGCGTGCCTACTCGTCGGAGGAATTGGCGTCCTACGGCATCGGTCTGTCGATCGGCCTCATGCTTCAGGGCTGGCACCGGCACGCGGTCCTGATTCCGTTGGTCATGCAAGAGGACGAACGAGTCGCGAGATGTCGCAGCGGGATCGTCGGACAGCAAATCATCGTCCTTGGCCTTGCGTTAACCGCCGGGGCTCTGCTGCTGGCGCTGGCCGATATGGCCGATGTCTCGCACTATGGGCGCCTCATCTTCGGCGCAAGCGTCGTCTGCCTCATTACGTATCTGCAGCTCGAATTCGTCCGAGGCATTCTCGTGAAGCTCGGCCGTTCGGCTTTGTTGCTGGCGAATGCGGGTTGGTATGCGCTCGTGATTGCAGTGCTCGCGGCGGGTGCTCTCCTTGAACATCTTCCATATTGGATTTTGCTGGCAGCGCTCTGCTCCGCCATGGTGCTGCAATTGGCTGCAATCGCAATCCTGGTCGGCGTTGATCTTCGCGGTGGATTTCGCCTGCTCGCCTCCGATTGCCGCAACTATGGCTTCTGGTCCGCGGTCGCGACCGCAAGCTACGCCGGCTACAATCACGTCCCGCTTCTGATCCTCGGAGCGCTTCTCCCTCCGGTTCACGCCGCTGCCTTCGTCGCGACGAGGAGCCTCATGCAGCCTCTGCAAATCCTGCTGCGTGGACTCGATCTCGCCGACAAGTCGAGCTTCGCCAAGGGCGCCGGCGCGCCGCAGGACGCTTCGGCGCTGCGTCATACGATGAAACTCGCCGGTCTTTACGCAGGTGTTGCCGGTCTCTTCGGCATCGCCATCGCTCTCTGGGCCGACCAGATTGTCGCCCTCGCCTATGGCGCGAAGTTCGCTCACCTTGGTCCAGTGCTCATTGCCTGGGTCCCGGTGACCGTTCTCATGAGCGTGGCAATGCCGTTCGAGTCGCTCGTCTATGCCCGGCAGCTCTTCCACGGCTATTACCTCGTTCGCAGCGCCGCATCGGCGCTCGCCATCGTGCTCACGATCCCGCTTGTCATTGGCTATTCCGAGGTAGGCGCGATCTTAGGTTCCGCGATTGGGTGGCTCGCGACCGTAGCCGGCGCTCTCACGCTGTTCTTGCGGAAGAAAAGCGCGTGACCGCGGCGGACCGCACAGCCTTGGTGCTTCTTTCCGGCCTCTGCGCGGCCGTTGCGGCTGCGCTCGTGCTGTTCGAACCCTCGGCGATTCTCACAATTGCGGCACTGCCTGCGGTGATCGCCTTTGCTCTTCTCGCGCGAGGCGCGCTTTATGAAAGCAAGACCGCTGTCCTGCTTCTCGCCTTCATCGCCGTGTTTCTGCTCGATGCCGTCTTCCGCGTCCGCGAATACGAAGACAAAGGCGTCGACTTCCAGGTCATTCTGAAACTCGGCGTGTGGGCGATGATCGCCGCCGTGGCATTGGTGCACATTCGCAGCTGGCTCGCGAACCTGCTCACACCGACCAATCTTACGGCGGTCATGTTTCTTGTCTGGCTGTTTCTGACGGCCGCGGTTTCTCCGATGCCGGCCTACAGCCTCGTGGCGGCATTCTCCATCGCAGCCTATGTGCTGTTCGCCGCCTATCTCTTCTCTAACTATGACGCGGCAGAAATCTTCGCTGTGATCGTGGCCGCGCTCGTCGGCTTCTGTATTGTCTCGATCATCGTCTACTTCGCCGTGCCATCGTTTGGTCATTACGTCTATTGGGTCAACGGCGAGCGCTATGTCAGCCCCCGCCTTTCAGGCATCGCCGGCAGCGCCAACAATATGGGCCGCGTTGCCGCCTTTGCTTTGGTAGTCACCGGCCTTTACGCGAGAGAATTCCATCGCATGAACCGCCTGATTGTACCGGTGACCGCCATCGTCGCGGGCGTTACGCTTGTGATGACCAACTCCCGCACCTCGATGATGATGGTGGCGGCCATATTGTTCGCCAGCTACCTGCTCACTTGGCGGCGGCTCTATATCGCCGTCTTCGTCCTGTCCGCCGGACTGGTTGCGCTCGCCATCCTTCTGCCCGCCGGCGACCAGGTCCTCATGCTGCTCTCGCGCGGAGGCAGCATGGACGAGGTCACCTCCATGACGGGGCGCACCGAAATCTGGTACGCGGTGGCAAAACTCGCCGAGACAAAGCCCCTGATGGGCTTCGGCTATGCTAGTTCCGTTTTCGTACTGCCAGAGCATGAGCGGGAAGTCGGATTTCTGACTTCGCACGCACACAATCTGGCGCTCCAGCTCTTGCTGACGACGGGTTGGGTTGGTCTGGTGCTGTTCGCGCTCTCAACCCTGTCGATCGGCTTCCGCGCCGTCGTGGCCGGGGATCGGCGCGTGCTCGCATTCCTGTCATTCGTGCTTCTGAACGGAATCACAGAATCGAGCGGCTTTACTACACTAGCGAATATCTGCTCTTTCGCATTTGCGATCGCCATCACTTTACAGCCCGCAGAAAGTGTCCATGAAGTCCGTCCTGCATATCAGCGCAGATTTTCCTGATCCGCTCGTTCCGGCGAAGACGCGGGCCGTTGTAAATCTGATCGATGCGACGGCAGGGTTCCGGCACATTGTCTATTCCTTGAACCGCGTAAGCTGGCGCAGGGGCGTTTCACGAATTCCCTTCGCCAACGATCGCGTCGCGCTCGCCTATGGCGCGCCGCCTTACGGCATCGGGCTTGCCAAGCATCTGCAGCCGGTCGCGGAGGCAATCCGTGCTGACCTGGAACAACGCCGACTCGTGCCCGACCTTATCCATGCTCACAAATTTACGGTCGATGGTCTGGTCGCGGCCGAGCTTGCCCAGCAGCTAGGCCGGCCGTTTGTGGCGAACCTCTGGGGCGACAGCGACATCAAGATATTTGAAGGAAAGCGGAGTCTCGGGGGCCGCTATCAGGAGGTCGCCGGCGAAGCGGCGATGCTCTTTCCGGCCGCACCCTGGACGGCGAGGTATTTCGCCAAGGCACTCTCGATCGGCGGGGATCGTCTCAAAATTCTGCCGGTGGTGACGGCTGCCGACGTGCTGCTACCACCGAAGGTGGTTGGAAGGCCCCGCTTCGTGACGGTACTTTCGCTCGACAGCTGGAAGCGAAAGGGGCTCGATCTGTTGGCACGCGCCGCAGCGAGGCTCCGGGCCAGGATTCCCGAGCTTTCAATCGATGTGTACGGCACCGGCAGCGCCAAATCGCTCATCGATGCTGCTCATATGATCCGGCAGGCAGGCGCCGACCGGCAATTGCGGCTGCTCGGCCCAACCGCGCACGGCGCCGTGCAGAAGACAATGAATGGCTATGCCGCTTTTCTCATGCCGACGCGTCGCGAGACCTACGGCATGGTCCATGTCGAAGCCATTCTCGCGGGCGTGCCGATTCTCTGGTCGCGCGATCGCGGTATCGATGGTCTCCTGAAGGATCCGCATGTGGGCTATCGATGCGACCCCTCCTCCGTCGACGACGTCGTCGCGGGAATAGAATGCCTCCTCGACCGCGAGCCTGAATTCAAGCACCGCATCGGGGAGCTGCAATCGACGGGCGCCTTCGAGCATTTGCGGCGCTCGGCCATTGCCGCGCGCTACCGCGCGCTGATTGGGCCGCTCCTCGGCGAGCGTGCGGCTGACCTCAATCCTCCGCGGCGCCGCGAGGCAGATAGTCTTCAATCCGAATTCCGCTCTTCTTGACGACGCCGGGAACGCCGACCACGAGCGACTTGGGCGGGATATCCTCCAAAACAACGGCATTCGCTCCGATGACGCTGCCGCGGCCGATAGTGACCGGTCCGATGATCTTTGCGCCGCTGTGGACGATCACGTCCTCCTCAAGCTTGGGGCCGCCATCCAGCGGCCAGCGACTTCCAAGCAGAACCTGCAAGCCCACCTGGCAACGCGGCCCGATCGTCGCTTTTTTCGTGATCACGACGGCCAGGGCGTTGTGGCTGAAATGAACGGTGGGATCGATCTCGGCCTCGGCGGGAAGGCGCGCGGCATAGACCAAGCGGATGAACCGCTCGACAGTGCGGGCCGGGAAAGTCAGGCGACGCTCAAGTAGCCAGCGCGATAGTTTGTGCAATCGGACGATCGTCTGCATTCCGTCGGCCTTGCTGGGGAACGCCACAGCATGACGATTGTCGTGCTGCAAGCAAGGGGCGTTCCGCCCGCTCTGCCCTCGAGACGAAGCCGTTTGCAATGCCATGATTCAACCTCGCCTCGAACGGGCGGCCCGGCCTGAGCTCGTCCTTTTCTTTCTAACCCCGTGAGGCAATTGAGGTGATGCTCTGCCGCAGAAGCGCTGTTCCCAACAATCCGGCGAACACGACATTGGTGCTGACATAGCGCCACCACATTCGCCGCGGCTCTTGATAGATGCGGAAGAGCCATTCGAGGCCCGTCTGCTGAAGCAGCACCGGAGCCCGTGCAACCTTGCCGGCGAAGACGTCGAAGGAGCCGCCCACGCCCATGATGAAAGGCACGCCGAGGCTCGCCCTGTGGCGGTTGAGGAAGCGTTCCTTGCGCGGAGTCGGCATGCCCACAAAAAGGCAATCCGCCTCGCTCTTCTGGATCATCGAGACGATCGCTAGCTCCTCCTCCGGCCGATAGTAGCCGTTGTTGTAACCGGCAAAACGAAGGCGCGGCCAGCGCCGCTTCGCCTCCGCAACTGCACAAACGACGGCTGACTGGCTCGCACCGAGAAAAAAGGGGCGAAAGCCCTCGGAGGCGCAGACGGCAAGCAACCGCTCCATGAGATCGACGCCGGCGACCCGCTCTGGAACCTGAACACCGAGCGCGCGAGCGCCCCAAACGACGCCCATCCCATCGATGCCAATAATCTGGCTCGAGGTCACATCGCGCCGCAGTTCCGGATCGCTGCGCATTTTCACGAGTTTGGCGACGTTGAGTGCCACATGCTGTGTCAACATGCGGTCGCGCATCGCTTGTGTGGCAACCTCGACGGTTTGGTCGAAGGTCAAAAGATCGACCGGTGTGCCCAAAAATTCTGCCCGCACTTTGCTCTCCTCTCGGTGTTGACCAGACACTGCCCTCGGTACGCGTCAAGAATCACCTCGATGGCGCGCGCCGTCTGCCTCCCAGTCCCACAAGCAGCCAAAGCGGTAGGTCCTGATCCCCTTGCGCACCACACGCGCGGGATTCCCTGCAACGATCGCTCCAGCCGGGACGTCGCGCGTGACAACGCTCCCGGCGCCGACGATCGATCCATCTCCGACCCTCACGCCAGGCAGAACGATGGCGTGGGCACCGATGAAACATCGCTCGCCGATGCGGGTGTCCGCATAGACCCCGCGCGTCATGTCGTGGGTCAAGATCACTGCCCCGAACGCGATGTAGCTCTCGGGGCCGATATGGACGCCGCGTGGATGCGTGCGGTCGAAGCTGACTTTGAGCGAGAACCAGGCCGACGGGTGGATATCCATCCCGAGGCCTCGAACGTAATAGAGGCGCTGCGCGGCCATCACCCAGCGGCGGACGGCCAGGCGCGCCGCTCGAAGAATTCCGCGCTTCGGCTCACGCAACGCGATTGGCTCGGGCCTCTGGGCGCCCACCGCTGCAACCGGCTCGATCCCTACGCAGCCTTCTCCATCCTCCGGCAACCAGCCGGTAGAGGTCCACCGGTCAGTACGCATTGCGGTAGGACCTCGGCGAAAAGACCGTCATCATCAGAATCCTCATATCCGTGATGAGAGACCAGTTGTCGATGTAGATGAGGTCGTGCTCGACCCGCCGCACCATCTTGTCGATTGAATCCGTCTCGCCACGATGGCCGTTGACCTGTGCAAGGCCGGTGATGCCGGGCTTCACCTTGTGCCGCTGTGCGTAAACTTGAATCCGCTTTTCGTACTCGCTGTTATGCGCGACGGCGTGGGGACGGGGCCCGACCAGCGACATCTGTCCCAACAGCACATTCACGAGCTGAGGGAGTTCGTCCAAATTGGTGCTGCGTAGGAACCGTCCCACTTTCGTGATGCGACGATCGTCGCGGGTCGCCTGCCGGACAACCGCCCCGTCGTCGAGAGTCGTCATCGTTCGGAATTTGAGCACGCGAAACTCGTGCTGATTGAATCCGAGCCGCCTTTGTCGAAACAGAACGGGCCCGGGGCTCTCGATCTTGATCGCGATCGCGATGAGCACGAATAGGGGAACGGCGACAACCAGCATCAGCGACGCCAGCGCAAGATCGAAACAGCGTTTGAGGACAAGGTCCCGTAACGTAAGCGGCGCTCGGGCGAGCCGAATGGTCGGGATTTTTCCGACATGAGCGAGCACCGGGTTGTGAGTCCATGTCCAGGCCGGCTCCGGCGCAAGATGAAGCGAGGCCGGGATCACCGTCAGTTCTTCAATGAGCGCCGTAATGCGCTCGTTGTCCCACCAAGGAAGGTCGAGGACGATCTCGTCTATGGCGATGCTTTGCGATACATCGCGTAGCGACCGCAAAACGGTTCTGGTTTGCTCTTCAATCTCGCTCCTATGGGCTACATCTCCCCACGCCGTCGCTGCATGCCGGGGCAGGACTACGAGACCGGCGATCTCGGTGCCGTTGCACTCGCTGCGGAGACGTCGGACGATCATCTGAACCCTAGCGGCTTCGCCGACGACGACAACGCTCCTCCCCCGGACGCGCTTCGTCTCCAGTCCTTTGGCGACGAGTGCCATCGCCAAGAACCTCCCGAGAAGGGCGGTTGCAAGTCCGGCGAAATATTGGGCGACAAGGGACCCGCGCGAATAGAAGTCAGTGGCATGCAGCATGAACAAGGCGAACACGAAGAGCGAGTAGGCCCAATTCCAGTTCAGCAGCACCGAGCGCAGCTGTTCCTTCGTCTCGAGCAGGCGCTTTACCGAGTAGTCGCGCGCGAAGCCGCATGGCACGACGAACAGACCTGAAAGCGCAACGGCTGCGCCGACATAGAACGTCGCATAGGGCAGCCCTCCGAAAACAATGAAGTGGTAGAGAGAACTCGCACCGAATGCCGCCGCTGCAACCAGAACAAACTCGGCGGCCGCGGCCAGGATGGGCAAAGTTCGGGCGTTGATGGCGCTGCGGCCGTTGTCCGTTGCCAAATGCAGGAAGGGGCGCGTGCGGGCGTGAGCAATGGGGCGAGAGTGCTCCGGACCTTCCCACGCTAGGGAGGCAAGGAACAGGTTCTCGGCCGCCGCGCCTGCGCGAGCATCCCTCATTGCGAGGGACTCCTCGCCATCGGTGCGGCGCGCCCGTCCCCGTTCCGCGTATAGCTACGCGCGTAGTAGTGGCGATGCGGATCATCGGCGGCCTTGTTGAGCACCACGCCGAGCAAACGCTCTTCCAGCGCCGGCGTGTCCCGAAGGGCGGCGCTAATTGCTTGGCGCGGCGTCTCTTCCGACGCCACCACCATGACCACCCCGTCGACGTAATCGACGAGCCGGCGCGTATCCGCAATCGGAAGCATGGGCGACGCATCGATCACAACGTGGTCGAAGGAGTCGCGCGCCATCGAAATGAGCCTCGCCATCCCGCCGGATGACAGAAGCGCGAGCGCATGGTCTCCAGACAAGCCTGCATGGCCCGCGATCACATACATCCCGGTTCGCGAATCGCAGCAGACCGACTCTCTCGGGTGGCTGCGGCCCGTAAGAATGTCGGCCAGTCCACGGCATTCGCCAAAACCGAGAGCCGCAGCGAGGCTCGGACGTCTGAGATCGGCGTCGATCAGCAGCACACGGTCGCCGGAGGCTGCGGTCGCGCGAGCCAGGTTTAGTGCGACAGTGGACTTGCCCTCCCCCGGAAGGGCGGAGGTGACGAGAGCGACGCGCGCATCCCCCTCGCTGGAGGCGCGCCTTACCGCGAGCGACAATGATCTGATGCCCTCGGCGAAAGGCGAATCCGGCTGATCCAAAACAATGTCGGCGAAGCGCGCGCCGCTACCAGAATGCTCCAAAGAGACCGTCTGATAGTCGCGGGATGCGGGCGTTTTGCGGAGGAAGTTCATATCCGCGAGCGTGCGCCCCTGGTTCGTGATCGCGAGCATCCTGCGGCGCGGCTTGACGAGCGGAAGCGACGCCAACGGATAGACACCGAACACGCTTGCAATGTCCTCCGCACCGCGCACTTCCTTGCTGAGAGCGGCTCGGGCGAGTGCCACTCCAATGCCGAGGCCCAGACTTCCGAAAAAGGCGAGGCCAATAAGTGGTGCGCGGCTCGGATAGGCCGGCTTGGTGGGCACGGATGAAGCGGACACGATGCGCGTATCGGCAAGCTGCATGTCGAGCTGAGCGGAGGTCTCCTTGGCCCGGGAGAGAAAAGTCTGGAACAGGTCCCGGTTGGCCTGCGCTTCTCGCTCGAGCTCGTGCAGATGGACACCCGCCTGATTGAACTCGCCTGCCCGCTGTTTCAGATCGTTGAGGCTTGTCTCAAGCGAGTCCTCACGGCTCTTCGCCATCTCGTATTCGTTCTTGGCGCTCGCGACGATGCGGCTGATCTCTTCCGTGATCTGCGCCGACAAATCCTTGAGCTGCGCCCGCGCGATCTGCACACGCGGATGCTGCGGCCCGTAACGGGTCTGCATTTCCGCGGCGTTCTTGCCCGCGTCGGCATATTGGCCGCGCAGATTCGAAACCACACCGGACTGCAACACATCTTGGTTGGCCGCCGCGACTTTCAGTTTTTCCGGCGTAATCTGTTTGAGCTGCTCGTATTTTGCCTGTGCTTCGGCAGCCTTTGCGCGCGCCTGCACCAGCTGCTCGTTGAGATGCTCGACCTGCCGGTCGGACAGGTTCTCGCCGCCGGGATCGAAAAGACCGGATTCGGCCTTGTATTTTTCGTAGGCGTTCTCGGAGGCGGTCACGCGTTTGCGTAATTCGTCGACGCGGTCGTTCAGCCAGTTCGTGATCTGCTGCGCCCGCTCGCGTTTGGCCGCGACCTGGTCGGCGATGTAAAGCTCGGCCATTGTATTGGCAAGGCGAGCGGCCTTGGCGGCATCGCGCGACCATACCGTGAGCTCGATGACATAGGTCAGGCCGCGTCGTTGAGCATCTACGGCCTTTGTGAGCCCGGCGACCACGCCCGCCAGGGCATCGCTCCCCCCTTTCCCAGCCCCGGGGATGAGAGCTTTGATACGGCCGATGAGACTCACGCTGTTGAATTCGTGATCGTTCACGAGATCGAGCTTTGCGGCCACGCGCCGCAATAGCGCCGGCGAAGTCAGCATCTCGGCCTCACTCTCGACGACCCCGTTCTCCGTGCCAGGACCGTCGACGATCTCCCGATCCTTGAGAAGTTGCGTCCGGCGCGGATCGACAAGCAACTCGACCGTCGCCTTGTATTGCGGCCGTATGAGGAAGACGGCGGTTACGGCAATCGTCGTGCCGATCAGCGCCGTGACGACGATCAGGCGCACATTGCGGCTGATCGAGCGCAGCAGCGAGGACATCGCCTCCGCTTCGGAATTGAGCCCCGTACCCGCATTCATCATTTGCGGGGGCGGACGATCAATATTGCGCTGTAACATTGAGCATCACCAGATGCTGATCGAAGGAGTAGTCGGCCAGGGTCGAGTCCCTGTCCACGAAGTCGTAGGCGATCCCAAGCTTCGCCAGCGGATTGATGAAATAGTTGAGGCCAGCCTCGAGCATGACCAGGTTGTCTTTGCGAGAGGTCTCGGGGAACTCTTGCCGGACGAATTTCGGCCCCGCGGACACGATCAGATTGCGTAGCACTTCGTAGTCGAGGCGAACCCCGACCTTCGTGTCGACGCGCCCGAAGAAGTCGGGCGTTGTGGTTTCCGCCACCGAGCGTTCGCCTTCGACCGTGACCGACATCAGCGGCGTCATCAGCCAAGTCGCATTCGCCAGGAACGACAGCCCGTCGATGGGCCGAATCTGCGGGTTATCGTAAGTTTCCGATAGATACCCGACCTCGACGGAGCCCGAGATGAGCGGCGTCACCCGAAATTCGGTCCCGCCATGCAGATCGTAGCCTTCCGCATCGCGGTTGAGTTCGCCTTCGCCGTCATAGCTGCGGGTGTTGCCGCGGACCCGAAAGAAGGCGCGATAGCCCGGTGAGAACTCGAAAAATGGTTTCAACGAAGCGGTGAGAATAGTGCCGTCGCGCCAGCTCTGATCGAGCAGTTCGCCGCTGAGGGACTCCACATTCTCGTAAGCGAGTCGGCGCGCGGTCCCGTCTATGGAAACACCGAAGCGATTTAAGGTCTTGGTGACGGTCGCCGTGCTGCGCAGGTCCGTGTAGGGAATGGGCTCCGCCGCATTCAGCTGCGAGGACGCCTCGCCCGGCACATCGTGCTTGCGTGCGGCTTCGAAGGATGTCTGCGCCTGAAGGCTCTCGCCGATGTCATGATGGCTCTGGAGGCGCGCAAAGGCATTGATGCGGTTCTGTTCGGTGAATTCCCGGAAGGCGTAAAGGTCCGCGCCGAACTGCGCTCGATAAGACGAGGCCGGCCCTTCGTAGACAGCGCCGAATCGCGGCGACAGAACAAACGCGACGTCAGACTTGGCGTCGCTCTGTGTCGCATAGACATTCGAATTGTACATCACGCTGCCGGTGACGCTCGGATAGAGGAAGATCGAGCCGAAATGGATTCCGAGCGGATCGAAGTCGCGATGTGGGCGCTCGGCTACTGGGATCTGCGTCAACTCGGCATCGGGAAGCGGCTGGGCGTCGCCCGGAAGCGGCGTCGGAACCGCTTCCTCTCCGACGGCAGCCGACGCGGTTGACGCAAGCAGCCCTAGCGCGATCGCTCGTGCAGAGAGAAATGAAACCCGCACACAAATTCCCCCGTCGTCGGTGACCCCTCGTCACCCGTCGGTGAGCGAAGCGCATGAGTCGCGGATCAGTTCCGCCGCACTGCAAAATTTTCTGCCGCAACAGGGGGTATGGTTAGCAGCACCTTACACGCATGGGTGCACCCCGTCGCAAGCTCCGAAATCAGAAGTAACGCTGCGGGATTCGCAGCGTGTCGCCGGGATTGACGACGACTCGCTCGCCTTCGATTCGCGCCGCAATTTCGCCAC
>WUUC01110594.1_pt1 | contig 20655 bp, 20 predicted proteins | sample 6278441 | NCBI WGS metagenome assembly WUUC01 (sample SAMN13675441, study PRJNA597444) | soil metagenome | isolation source: soil | place: USA: Washington | collected 2017-10
CACATTCTTAATTTTGTGATGCTGACGACCACGAAAAACCCTAAGTCGCTAGCGGGAGCTCCATTTTTTGATTTTTCGAAAACAAAACCAGAATCTATAAGAAAAAGAAAATTACTGTACGATGGAAATGCATTAGAAGCTATCAAAATGTTTCCCACAAACATTAACGTTGCTGTGTTACTTAGCTTGGCAGGGCTCGGAACTAGAAAAACGAGAGTGAGAGTTATAGCAGATCCTAACACAAACAGAAACGAACATGAAATTATTGCAAGGGGTGGATTCGGGGAAATTTTGGTAGTGGTTCGGAATGTCCCGAGCCCGCATAACCCCAAGACGAGCTACCTAGCAGCATTATCTGCAATTGAATGTCTCCGTAGAATGTGTGATGATAAAATTAGAATAGGAACTTGATAAACTATTTCCATTTTGTATTTAATGTGCGGCTGGGTATTTTTGACAGTTTATATGGGGTTTTGTTTGTCCTTGGAATAAGGTATTAGTAATGAGTGAAGGAGGATTCAGAAGAAATGACAACTTCGGCCCCAAACCCGTAGAAGCAGGAAAGGAATACGACGTGCAAATAACTGAAATAAGTAGGAAGGGAGAAGGAATTGCAAGAATACAAGGGTTCGTTATTTTTGTTAAAGATGGGAAAGTTGGACAGAACGCGAAGATCAGAATAATGCAAGTAGGTAATAGATTTGCCACCGCCGAAATTATTGACGGACAATCGAAGGAAGGCGTTGTTGGCGAAGTATCAGGTTAAACTTGATCAGTTGCCATCGTATTGTTGAGGATTTTATGCTCAGGACAAACGCAGTACTTAGTCTAATTTATTTTACTTAAAGAGAATAGTACGCTTGTTGATATATTTGATTGTACAGCCATCTCCGCTATTTTCCGATACACGATAATGACCATTGAAGGCCTACTTGTGTTGACCTAGATCCTAGGGCTCAATCCATTCCCTTCGTAACGGTTTCTATATTTTTCTCTAATATCTAGTTTCCTTTTTTGGTAGTCACTCATTTTCTCACTTCATCGACATAAAAAATCGAATCATTATTATTTCCAATCTGGTTTGAAAGTATCTGTACCACGGATTGAGGAAGGCTTTGAGCATTCGACCCTGATCCTTCTATGTTCCCTGGTAAAATGAGGAACAACCTGATACTTGACCCTAATACCTCAAAGAGTTCTTGGTTAACTGTGGCTGTATATGGTCTCAACGCACCCCTGAAAATCTCCGATCTTGCTCGAACAAGCCCGGAAATTTTTGTTCCGATTGGACTCTCGGGACCTATCAAAATAATTTTTCCTTCAGAATTCTTATACTTGATAGGATCTAGTTCAGCATCCGGACACATTGCATTCACCGATTCCTTTGTTACCAACGCAGGAATGTTGATAAACCTGTCCACCAGGAATTCCCATTCTTCCCTTGAAATAGAAAGAATGGGCCGATTATAATCATAGTTGCCTGTCAGATAAATGACTGCATCGATCACTCTAGATTTTTTTCTAACCTCATGAATTTGAGCTTTCATCTGATACTCGTTAGATAAATCAAACTCAATACAAGAAAAATCTCGGAATTCACCGGTTACATTTTGTGGAAGAAACAAAGTCAGATCCTTTACACCTTCTTGATGTAGCACTTTTGTTAGGACATCTAGACGATCCAATTCCTGTCTGTTCGCTGGGTTTGCTATAACAATAACAACTTTTCCTGTAACTTGAAAAGGGAATGACGTGTTATCAAGGGTAGTTCTGATCTGAGGTTTGACTGGATAAAATACACTATCACTAGGCACAATTCTGCCGTTAATGAGCCTGCTCAACTTTTCATCACACAAATTTAATACAGTATCCGCAACGTCATCCTGCGAGAGGAATTCTCTCTCGACGATCATATTTCTAGTATTATTTTGAATCTTCTCTGCTATTTCTTGAACCTTGCCCATCAATTCTGTTAATGTTTGAACAAGAGTATCAATATTTGCTGAACTAGTTCGGCCTGATTGCTTAATATCTTGGGCGACCTCTCTTAACGTAGCTGAAATTAAAGCATCGTCATCACCGAGCAAGGGAAGAAGTTTGCTACAAGCATAATCAGTCTGTGAGGATGATAGATCTGCATACCCACTTATTCTGAGGAACTCTGCAGCCGCCTTAGGATATACGGTCTTGTATATTCGATCAGAGTGTACCGGCCCAGGATTGGTCGCTATCGATCTGATGTTCCGATCGGCGAGTTCCCATGCTAGGGCTTCAGCAAGTCTATTTTTTGCACCCTGGGCTGCCGTATAAGGTGTCCTAAATCTATAAGGTCTTTGCTCATGGCGGTTTTCTTCACTAAAAAATGTAGATATCGTGATTATCTTGGAACCTCGTTCCATCATTTGTAGACATTGTCGGGTTGTCCAAAAGGTACCGGTTAGATGGATGGCAACGCATTCTTTGAACTCAGTGAAATTAGCATTTGTAAATGCTTTAACTGGTCCTGACACCCCCGCATTATTTACTACGATATCTATTTTCCCAAATTCTTCTGTTATCTTTTTTATCATATCGTTGATTCCCGATTCATCTGAGACGTCGATGCCAGGAAAGGACCTTATCCTAGCGGATGACCCGTTGTCTGCCATTATCTTGTTCAAAGTGCTTTCTGTTTGTTCGAGTGGCCCCTTTCTTCTGCCCAAGATAATAATACTTGCACCATTTTCTGCAAACCTCTTTGCAATTGAAAACCCGATTCCCGTCCCGCTACCAGTGATTAGTGCAATCTTGTTAGAATATTTCAAAGATGATTGAAGAGCACGCTCTTCCATGGCATAGGAGCATTTTGTGCATTATTAAAGTTAACTTCTAAGTTCAACATATTACTCGTTAGGTAAGACTTAGTTTGGTAGCAGGAAGTAATTCTTGTATTAGCTTTTTGAGGGTATGCGTGAGCAGATGGGCTAACATTTAGTGTCAACGTCATACAATCGTTTGATGCAGAGGGAGCTTATGATCAAGTCTGAATAGGACCCGAGAAGATCTTAATAATGGCATCAGCCTTATTGTCCTCTCTACATTGAGCTTGTCAAAAATTTGAATCTTCAATTGATACGTCAGGGACCAATTTGTAATCTTGCATTTACGAACAACTTAATTACGGTATTGTACCGACAAGTTAATTAGAGTCTGGGGGGAGGTTAAATAGGTGAATCCCTCAGAAGCCAAGTTCAAAATTAACATTAAGGAAGGCATAGTTGAGATTGAAGGAAGTGACAGTTTTGTCGAAAGACATCTGGAGAAATTCGAGGAAATATGTAAAACTGCAATACAGGAAGTTGTAGCCAATAGGATCACCGACTCGAGAAAGACTAAAGGGAAATATCTCCTCGAAAATAATCATCGGCAATACGAAATTACTCCGATATCTACACATCATGCAGTAAAAACAGCCGGTAAGAATATGAATAGACAACATGCACCCCTCCCACCTATACCTGTAGATTTGAAGGCAAATCAAAGTAAAACAGGACTGAGGGAATTTTATGACCAGAAGAGACCTTTCAGCCACTATGAAAAAACAGTAGTCTTTGTTTATTATCTAACAAAATTCAATCACAAATCAGAGGTGAAGTTCGGCGAAATCCTTTCATGTTATGACGAAGTAGACGAAAGGAAACCCAGCATAATCGATATAGTGAAAAATTCGATAAGGTATAAGGGATGGCTTGCCCAAGGATCTGACAAATTTACAACGGTTTTGACTATTTCAGGAGAAAATTTTGTTGGATTCGATCTGCCCCAAAATAATGATCATGTTCCGAGCATCATGAAACAGACACAGAATAGAGGGGATCTTCTTGGTAAATGAATTATGCACGCCACCAGTCAAATCCAATGAATTCTACTTTCTTCTCTTTCGTTTTGGGAATTGCTATGATAAACTGCTTCTTAACCGTTGTTGCCAACCTTCCTGCCAGTACAATGGCCGTTGCGGTTATATCAAAACCTGGCTTGTATACTTGGACCAAGTAAGGGGCGTGGTCAATTCCTGGGCCTCGCTCGTACACAGCAAAGTCGCAACCAAATTTGATACCAGGTGAGACTACATAGCCTCGATCTCGCAGCTCCTGGAAAACTAGATATTTTGTATCAAACTCGTCGTATTGGTTTTTGCAAAGGGATTTGATATTTGAAGTCGACATTGGCCTCCCATCTATAGTACGTAATTTCAATTTCGATTTCAGCGTAAGGTAATATCCTTCTATGAGGTCTAGAACAAGTGGCTGGCTGAATTGAATCCCTTTAGGTTTTGGTATGCCCAGGGGTTTTCCGAAATACCCGTTCACAAATAATAACCTGGAACACTCTATATTCCAGACAATTATTCTATTTCTAACAAGTAATCCATTGAGGGGATAGACGACGGGATCAATACTAGCACTGTCGTTTATTTCGACACCTTTTGTCACCAATCAGTCGCACTTCGAATGCATTATATAAATTGCTTTATTTTTGTTGCTTTGATGTGAATTTCATTAGACATCACTTTTAGTATGCCCAAATTCCGAACCAATTCTAACAGGAACTACTGTATGATGTTTTCCATTTATTCTCCAATGATGATTTAATTCACTATCAGAATCATATTGATGATTTGTGACTGTATACTGTGCACATGAATGACCTCACATCTTTGCAGGACCTAAGATACCTATTATCTATTCCCTGTTAACGAGGTTGAAAAATAATTTTCATGAGCTGTCGGAATAGGCTAGTATATGTCTCACTTCAAATCATAAGAACCAATTAATCTCTTCATAGTACTACCATTTATGGTAGAGTATGGACAAGGTAATTCTACATCAATTAGCGTAGTCATACTCTAACTGATTCGAAGTGCCTTCCTAGTAAATAAATGAGGGCTAGCAAAGGTAGACAATTCGGCATCACGTCGGAATAAGCAATCGAATAGATGTTCAACCAAATTGTTCACATTTCATATACAGAATTCTTAATTTCTATTAAGTCACGGAGGACGGCGCTGGCCGTCTCCATTCCCCCAGCTCCTCTTCCAATAATTGTCTGCTGCCCAGAATGTTCCGATGAAAATGTCACAGCATTTAGAGTCCCATTTACACAAATTGGGTCGAATTTAGATACCTCCATAGGCCCCACAATAAGCTTCCTATTCTCAGTCATTCCAATCAACTTTATAGAATTATTCCTTTTTTGTGCTTCCTCAATTCTTTCAAGCGTAACATCTGCAATCCCATTCCTTTCTACGTCACAGATCGTTTTCTTCATCCCCATGACCCAGTTCGCGATTATCGAAACCTTGGCCGCTGCATCATACCCGTCAATATCTAGCTCAGGAGTAGCTTCTGCAATTCCTTTCCATTGGGCATCTCTTAACGCGCTTTCAAATGATAGACCTTCCTCCATTCTAGTCAAAACATAATTGGTGGTACCATTGAGTATTCCTTTGAAGGATAGAATTCTGTCACCCTTGAGACATCTCTTTGCAAATTCTAAGATGGGGGTGCCTCCACCAACGGTCCCACTGAAACGCAACAAGACGTTATTGTAGTTTGCGAGTTCTATTAAAGACGGAAAGGCCAAAGCAAGAGGACCCTTATTTGCCGTTATGACATGTTTTCCGGACCTCATTGCTGATATGATATTCGAAATGCCTGGTTCTCCATTCTGTAAATTGGTGGGAGTTAACTCGAGTAAGACATCTGAGTCTGTCTGTTCAACTACGTCGTTTTCTAACGATTTACATCCTTCTGATCTATATTCAACCACAGTTCCCTTAATCTTCTTAATGTCCAATAATTTTTGAAGGTCAATACCAGACGGACAAACAACCGCCCCCTTTTTATCAATACATGCAACTATCCGAGGGTTAACCCCATATGTGCTATACAAATCTGTAGAGCGTGAGAGAATGAGTTTTGCAAAGCTCTGTCCTACAATTCCAAATCCGACAATTATTAGACGCAATTTAGACAGTGATTTGATTAATTTTGCGATATATTTAATATACTCTTTATTTTGGTGCTTTTACAATGCAGAGTCGCCTGTTTCTTTGGTTCCTATATCGTATGCACCAACTACATCAAATACAAATATCTTTCCAATTGATGACGTACCGGTGCCTATCTCGGCGAGCACGCCGTTTACAATAGAGTCTGCTAGGGAATCAGGAGCCAATACCTCTATTTTTGTATTGGATCCGTATTCGGCGACATATTTCATTACCCCCCTTCCTACAACAAGAGGTTCTTGCTTTGTGCGTCCCCGCCCCTTAATATCATACATTGTCAGCCCTCCAACCTTATACTTGTGGAGAATTTCATATACATCTCGCACTCGCTCATGAGGTACTATCAAGTCTAGTCTTTTCATGGTGTAATGAATCGGAACAAAGGATTAGAATAAATGCGAATCGTTTCAGATGAATTATTTAAGAAGGCAAACCTAGTCAACATATGCCCTCTCTGCGTGCTGTGTTATATCAAGACCAATCTCCTCCTCTTCATCTTTGACCTTCAATCCTATAGTTGCATCAATTATTTTCATGATTGCTATAGTCCCCACAAAAGCCAATACCGCAGCCACTGCAACGCCCAGAGCCTGTATGGCTAGTTGGATAGAATTGCCATACAACAAACCATTAGGACCATTAGGATTTATGATTGTAGTAGCAACTAATCCTATGGCAATTGAACCGACTATTCCAGTTATCCCATGAACCGAACTAACATCTAGTGCGTCATCAATCTTAAAATGTTCTTTAATTAGTAGTATTCCATAGTAGGACGCAAAACCGAGCACAATACCCAACAAGAACGAGCTCTGAGCGGTGATAAAGCCACTAGCGGGTGTTACTCCTGCTAAGCCAGAAATAGCACCATTGATAACAGCTGTAGTGGAGGGTTTCCCTGCCCTTCTCCAGGAAAGAAATAGCCATACCATCGCAGATGTTACCGACGCAATTTGTGTTACAAGGAGAGTATTGGCCGCAAGACTCCCAGCAGCCAAAGCACTTCCTGCATTAAACCCAAACCATCCAATCCAAAGCAAGCTGGCACCCAGTACCGCAAGTGGTATGTTGTGGGGAACCATGATGTCGGGACCGAAGTTCCTTCTTCGGCCCAAAATTAACGCTGCAGCAATAGATGCAAGGCCAGCACTAGTATGAATGACAATGCCTCCCGCGAAATCAAATACACCCATGTCGGCAAGCCATCCACGACCCCAGATCCAATGGGCCAAGGGGTAATATACTAGGAAGCTCCATGCTATTATGAATATGAAAAACGAGGACCATTTCAATCTTTCAGCAAATGCTCCGGTGATAAGAAGTGGTGTAATTACAGCGAACATCATCTGAAAGGATGCGAAAGTGACCCCTGGAATGGTTGTCGCATATTCCAAGGAATCATTTACCGGAACGTCTTCGAAGAAAATCCAATCCAGACCTCCTATAATACCCCCTTGTGACGGTGCAAACACCAATGTAAATCCAACGATGAACCAGAGGGCAGAAAGGATAGCAATACCAGAGAAGGTTTGAACCAGGACAGAAAGAGCATTCTTGCTTCTGATGAGGCCAGCTTCGAAGAAGCCCAGTGCTGGTGTCATTAACATTACTAAACCCGTGGAAATAAGCATCCATGCGGTATCACCAGTGTCAATCGCCATCCTATGACGAAAAAAATAGAACTTCAAGGAATATATAAAACCAGCAGCAAGAATTTGACAAATCGAAGCTAGAACACACTTTAATACGTTACCGGGTTTCCTGATTATACTGGTGGCTTATGTTTGACGTAACCTCTTTTGTGATTTTGATCGCTATAGGGATAGGAGGAGGCATATTTGGTTCTTTAATAGGCGTAGGAGGAGGAATAATTTTTGCTCCTGCCTTAACACTGATGGGTCTCAACCCGTCCCAAATCTCAAGCACTAGTCTTGTAGCAGTTACCTCAACCAGTATTTCCTCTGTATTTTCATATGCGCGGCAGCGAAGAATAAAATATAAAATTGCGTCAAGTCTAGCAGTTATGTCGATACCCGGGGCAATTCTAGGTGCCTACCTTTCGACTGTGATTTCAATCGAATTTTTTCAATTGTTCTTTTCTATAATATTGATCCTGGCAGTATTTTACATATTATTTAGTGGTCGAAATAAGGACAAGAGAGGCCAAACAAAACCTCGACTCAATTCTAATCCTCTACTATATTCGTGTGCATTTGCCGCGGGGATAGTGTCAAGTCTTTTCGGTGTAGGTGGTGGTATAATCTTTGTTCCAATAATGCTAATAATGAGGGGTATGAATATGTACGAAGCCTCTCCTTCCTCACAATTTATTATCTTGATAAGTGCAGTGACTGGTCTTGTTATTCATATCATTATGGGTCACCCTAATTATGTATATGGCCTGTCATTGGCGGCTGGCGCTTTTGTGGGAGGGGCAATAGGATCTAAACTCTTGGGTCATATAAGAGAAGGCTTATTGCGGATTTTTCTGTCGATATCGCTCCTCTTTGTGTCAAGCAGGTTAATTTTTGGAGTCATTGATGATTTATAATTAGACACCTGGCGAGTTGGAATTTTGTAACATTGATTACGTAGAACATCCAACCCTTTTATAGATTGGATCCTTCGTTAGCATAAAGATCCAAGACTACTTGCGGCTGCATAATTATACCCTCAATAATCAATAAAATGTTGAGAAAGTTACTATAATGCAATCCATTGACGACAAACGCAGTAAGAATTGAGCATGACACAGGCAGACTTGCCTGCCTGAATTTCAAAGTATTCTTAGTGATGAAAAAATCTAGAAACTTCATGGTAGCTGCAAATGCTATAAGCGTCTTCAACACAATAACACAGAATTCTCATTTGCAGTCGCACTCCGAAAGACTCTAGCAAGTCGTTACGACCTTAGAAGGTTTTGGAATGATTTGGCTATTGCATATCCGTGTTTCTAACAGACTTTATTGGCGGAGGCAGTTTCTCAAGCTTGTGAGATGGGTACGCCAAGTAATGACGCGATGCACCCTCTCCACTAAGTACAATATTACAATTGATGCATCGATACCTTATAGCCAATTTCCTTTCGATTCTTATATCCTAAACATGGCTAAAAAGATATGCAAACAAAATCAAGTCTCTATCGTAATCTTACAATTTCTCTATTGTCCGGAACGCTTGATCTTATCTTGTATCTGTAGTGTACAGCGCTGGCAATTGATTCTGATTTTGACCTTTCTCCGTGGTTTACCAAGACTCGCTTGGGTTTTACACGGGACACAAAATTCATTATTTGGTTGAAGTCACTATGACCACTAAAACCATCGATTCTTTTCGTTTCAGATCTGACGGGAATAACTTTAAGTTTTCCGTTCCTATCAAGCATACTAACTTCATTCATTGTTCCGTCTAGAACCCGTCTTCCCAGGGTTCCATTTATCTGATATGAAACGAATATGATTCTGTTCCTATCGGATGGAGCAATTTCCTTAAAATATTCTACCGAAGGCCCACCTTCTAACATTCCCGATGTAGCCATAATGATGGAAGGAGCTTCCTCGTTTAATACGTCTGCTCTGTTAGTAGGACCGTTAACCACTGTAAAATATTCTGATTGAAACGGATTTATCCCTTGTGATACAGATTTTCTTACTTCATAACCGAGGTAGTGGGCGTACGACATGTGTACTGCACTCGCTTCTGAGATCATCCCTTCAATGTATATCGGAGATTCCATTAATCTTCCCTCACGCATCTCCTTGTCTAACACTAACATTATTTCCTGTGCTCGGCCAACTGCAGGGACAGGTATCAAGACCTTTCCTCCTCCTGTCAGTGTTTTGTTGATGGTATCCGTGAATGTACGATATACTATTGATTGTTCTGGCATCACATCAGTGCTATTCCCGTATGTGCTTTCCGTTATCAATGTTTCAACCCTGGGATATATAGACAGCGTACCATCAAGAAGTTGAGTCTTAGCGTATTTGTAGTCACCAGAATACAAAATGTTATGCACTCCAGAAATATTTAGGTGAACCGTAGCACTCCCCATAATGTGTCCTGCATTATTTAGGGTGATAGTGATGTCAGGGGAGATGTCTGTCGGTTTCCCATAGGGGATCGTTATACAATGCTTGATAACTTCATATACATCGCGGACTTCAAAAGGTAAATATGTTCCGTTGCTTTTCGCAATCTTGACAGAATCCATCTGAAGTAGCGTCATCAGAGGTAACGTGGGTTCAGTACAATATACTGGACCACTATACCCGTGCTTGAACAAAGTGGGAAGAAACCCCTGGTGATCAATGTGAGCATGGCTAACAATCACAGCGTCCAACTCGTCAAAATTGAAATTAAAGCAGTCCAGACGGGGAAAAGCGCTCAAGGGTTCAGGCTCTGCTGGGTTAATTCCGCAGTCAAGCATCACTTTACTTTCAGTGGTCATAACTACAAAGCAGGATCTTCCTACCTGTTTTACGCCCCCCAGACAAAATAGGACAACTTCTTCCTTGTTAAGATGCCTGTACTCAGACCTACCGTCACCTTTTTCGATAACATTTGATTTCTGATCCGAGTAATTTTCTTCAGAAGGATAATTATTTGAATTTGTGTTTCGAACCAAAAGTGGATGACGAAAGATTTTTTTTCCTAGTTCCTGGAGAAAATTATTTCTTTCTCTTGCAGAGGCCTTTAGTGTAGAATGAATAGTACTTATGCTAGTTGATGGAATGTGAGGAGAGAGTCTTGTGTGGGAAATCCAGCCTGTGGACTGAGCAATTCGTATGACCTTCTCTGCGTCTATGACCTCGGGTTTATTGACCTCTAAGACAACTTCGCCAGTGGCCTCATCGCAAAATACGGCCGAGACTATAATTTCCTTGGGTAGTAACTTCGAGATTTCTTCCCTAGTCTTGTCCTCCGGAAGACGGATCGAGGGATCAGTTCTCACTATAAATCTTTTCTTAAGAGATCTCGAAAGAGAGGAAAGATGGTAGGTTAGCTCTGTTAACGAAAACTTTGGATTCTTCGTATATATTGCAATATTGGGTCCTTCGAATCTTACGGTCGTGATCTGCGCTTCTGTGGGAAGAGATTCTAGAATCGTACTTGTAACTAAACTCTCTCTATTGAAAGGTCTCCTGTAATTTTCTTTTAGCACTCTCTTGTGGCGAGTTTCCGTGTTATCTTTTTCGGCCAAGTTGAATCATTCATAATTTCATATACTAGCTTACGTCCCCCGTAAGGGATCATTACTAATTAGGATACAGAGCTTTCTGACCTATTCTATAATATAATTCTATGGAACCTATTGTCAGCTGGACACGGAGGATAACGAAGTAATAAATGTATACACTTCTGTTAGAGTATGTTAATTTGATATAACAGATTTCACTCCAATCTCGCTTAAAAGCCTCAAGCCCTCATCGGTAATTCTATACTGTTTTAAATCCTTGGAGACATATTTGTTCATTCTTTCCAAATGATAATAAATAGAACCTGTTGATAATCCTGTCGCATCCCGGATTTCTGAGAAGCCTGCCGAGCGATTTAATCCGGCTATGGCTTTCAAGATCTTTATTCGTGTTCTTCTGGCCCGAAGCTGAGTCTCTCCTGTCAATACGACTATTATTCAACAAAATTATTTATCTTTTTCTAGAAACCTTCTTGATGAAAAGGCTAAGGTTTAGGTACTATTTGAAAGTAATTTTGCATTACTCGGCTTTTTGAAGTAGTTGATTGAACGTGTATCTTCTTGTGTCGAATCATAAGAATTCATATTGCAAGGTTAGGACTATATTAGATCAATCTTGTTCGTTTAATTAATTATGAAAAACTTAGTTTGGAGAAAAAAGGATCTGGTCAACAGCTTCTAATGGGTAATTTCTGAATCGTCGTAACTAGCAAGACTGCTGCTGACATACTATTGAGAAAAATATTACTCAAGCCTAGTAAAGCTTATACAGATATATGCAGGAATTGGAACGATGGCGGGGTCGTAGCGAAGCCAGGCATCGCAACGGGCTCCAGATCATAATGATAGGGCTATTTAGTTGAAGATACCCGTGGACCAAGGGTTCAAATGGCTATAGATGAGGCTGTACCAGAACATATCCCTTCGACCCCACCATTACTATCAAAGATTCCAATTAATCATGGTTAACTGAATGTATGTTAAGGTCAATTTCAAGTAGTTTCTAGAGCCTCGCGGGTCGTTCGTAAGGAAGAAACCAGCTTCGGAAATGGAATACATTAGAATGTCCTATTTCTTGTACTTGTACCACTTTGCAAATCTCATCAGCCCAATACCTGCAGCGATAACAAAAAGGGCCACTGCTATAAAGATGGGTTTAATAAAATAACTTAGGGGCTCAGGTGCAGTAGAATGGTATTCGCATTTATTATCATTGGAACAGTTCTTATCGACTGGATAAACTAACAGTATCGAGATAAGCAGAATCAGTAAGACAGTTCCAGCTGAAGAAAAAATTGCACCTCCTCTAATTAATATGTCAAGTCGCAATCCATGTACCTATCATACAGGATGTTTTTATTACTCTTTACCACGAAATTCCTCAAGGTTCGAAATAATTTGCCGTGGAAAGTGCAGCGGAAAGCCAGCTTGCCAGCTATCTTGACTTAACCCACTTTTCACAAATTTGTTTTGAATAGATGGGAACAAGTCATACTTGAAGGATATATGAAGAAGAAAGTATTGAATCAAATGCCTCAATTCTTGACATCAAATATTGAAAACAAGCAATCTTCGACATTCATCTGGGAATATTATCCACGGATCCAAAGATAACCTTCTTGCCGGGATTCATAATCATTTGAGGATCAAATAGATGCTTTATTTGTTTAAATAGCGAGTAGATCCGATTCCCGTATACCTGTTGTACATACTTGGACCTTGCCAAACCGTCCCCATGCTCTCCTGTTATAGTTCCTCCATAGTCAATAACTCTCTTGAACACCCGTTTTGCAAGACCTTCCAATAGATTAATTTCTGATGATTCCTCGATATCAACCATCGGTCTAGTGTGTAAATTCCCGTTCCCTACGTGACCATACATTACATAGTCCAGATTATTTTCTGAATAGAGCTGTTTCAAAAAGAGTGAATATTCGAATAGTAGATCGGGTCTGACCACTGTATCTTCTATCAGACCGACAGGCCTCCTGCTCCCCACAGTGAATTTCATAATATTATTCAGCGCATTTTTTCTTGATTCCCAAATATGCCTAATGCTAATGGGGTCGAACGCCGTATGCAATACTTGACCATTGCCTTCAACCCTAATCTTGCATTTGTAGAGCTTCGCTTCGACATCAACTCTGTTATCACCAGAAAATTCAACGAACAGTAGACATCCAGAATCGTTGAAGCTCTTTCTGTCGCTAGATACAACAGAACTGTCGAGCATCTCTAGAGCCGTGGGGGAAAACGTCAATATGGAGGGAACAGACCGCATTGCAATTTGCAAATCCTGATAACCAACCACCAGCAAATTTCGGTACAAGGGCATGTCAAAAATCTTCAATCTAGTTGAGGTCATAATACCTAGTGTTCCTTCCGAAGCAACGAAAACTTTCTGGGGGTAGAAGCCCTTATTGGATAATACCGCATCCAAACGGTATCCACAAGAATTCTTACTGACCTTTGGATATTTCCTTTTTATTAGATCGACACTGGGCGATATTATCTCAAGCATTTTAGAAATCTTTTCGTCTCGTTTGACTGTAGGTCCTATCGTTCCGCTAGTTCCATCGGCGTAGGTAATTGAAATTTCTTGAACATGATCGATAGTACTCCCGTACCCAAGAGAATGAGGCCCGCTCGAATTATTTGCAACCATTCCTCCAATTGTGCAGAAATTGCCACTTGCAGGATCGGCGGAAAAAAACTTTCGTTTCTTCTCGAGTTCGTTATCAAGGATGCCTTTTACTAAGCCTGGCTGAACGATGACATAATCCTCCCCCATATCGATTATCTTATTCATATTCGCAGTAAAGTCAAGGACGACAGCAGAAGACAAAGATTGACCAAGGAGACCTGTACCTGCGCCTCGCGCTGTTATTGATATGTGTTTAGCGTAGCAGAATTTACAGATATTTCTTACATCGTCGTCATCTAGAGGTTTGTGAATTAGTTCAGGACTAAGAATAAAATGGCTTGCATCGACAGAATAGATCTTTCTACTCCAATCATCAGACAGAACTTCTCCTTTTGAGATGCGTCGAAGTTCATCCGCTATTTTAATTTCCATATTCTCCCTAATTCCAGAAGTATTTCACCCTAATGGCTATTTATCTTCAAACCTCTTTGATTCAATGTCTTGTGGACAAATTCTTATCTTCCAATCATAGTCTTGCTAAACAGATCTTCCTCTTAAACTACTCAGATGCCACATACAAATCTCCATTTTTTCTTAGCAGCATATCTTATTCCTATCCTTTCTGTTGTAGTGACGTTTTTTTTGATGATCTCTTTATCAAATTCTATATGAATTTCACTTCGGGGATCTGTCACATCCAAAGAATTTAGAGAGTGATTAATTTTCATAGCCTGACATATCTTTCCTGGACCTGAAGTCAGACCATATATGTTTTTAGAGCTCCTTAACCTTCTCATTACATCAACTCCCTCGCAAGGTTCTATCGCCCTAATTAAGACCGCACCAGCTTTCACCCTATCGGAATGAGCCGAAATATTCATGCAAAAATGGCTTCCATAAATGAAATAGATGTATGTCCTGCCCACATCACCGAACATTGGCCTATTCCTAAAGGTTACTCCTTTGTATGCATGACTCGCACGATCATTTGTATGTCCATACGCTTCTGTCTCCACAATGATTCCAGATAATCGTACTGGCATTTGACTAAAGACGCCATATGCTAGGCGAACAAGAGTCTTACCTATAAGCTCCTTTGCTACAGTCATGGTGGAGCGAGAATAAAATGATCTGGTTGGGCATATCAACTATGAATATTAGTCCGGCCATCATATTAATACCTAGATTCATTATTGCGGTTGACATTTGAAGGGAGTTAGATTCACGGCTTAATTCCATTGATGTTCTATGCCACTCATTATACAATCCCTCTAGCCAAATGAGACCATATCTCGGTATCTTTCGTATCTATCTTGTATATCCGTTTTTGATAAGGTAAGGAGAGCTGAGACCCCAAAGTCTTGGATCGCAAAGGATCCCATTACATTCCCATATATAACCGCTTCCTTCATCACTCTAAGTGTCTTCTTATTCTTCTGTGCTAAATGACCGAAAAAACCTCCCGCAAAGGAGTCACCTGCACCAGTGGGATCTACCACTACGTCTAATGGAAATGCAGGTGCTGGAAATATCATGTCTTCGAGGAAAAACAATGCTCCATTCTCTCCCTTTTTGATAACTACGAATTCTGGTCCTAATGACATGATATATTTTGCACATTTGACTAGGTTATATTCCCTACATAGCAATCTTGCCTCCTCCTGATTTATCACGACTCCGTTTACTTGGCTAATCATCTTGGAGACTGCGTTGGGATTATGGAGTATCCAATATTCTATAGTATCACAAATCGTTAATTTAGTATTAGGAAAGTATTCGAGGATTTCCATGTTTTGTATAGGATCGTTGTTTGCTAAATAGAGATATTCAGAGTCGCCATATTCTAACGGCACAATAGGTTTAAAATCGGCGATCACATTGAGCTCAGTCCGGTTAGCTGTACGATGAGATAAATCGTAGTCAAATGAAGAATCAAAATGAAAACATCTTCCTGTTGTATCTTTGAGGATGCCTTTAGTATCTATTCGATTATCAAGAATCTCTCTGTACCTAGGTGGGAAATCGGATCCTATCACCCCAATAATTCCCGTCCGTGTAAAAAAACTAGAGGAAAGAGCTGCAAATGTGGCAGCTCCACCCAGGACGTGTGATTGTGTTCTAAATGGAGTACGAGTAGTATCCAGAGCTATGGTTCCAAAGACAGTAAGCATAGGGCAAAAAAAGCGTCAGCTTATAATTAAACCGTGTCCCACATTATTATAGCATATTAAATACAGCAAAGTATGATACGTCTCATGGAAGATGAAAATAATAGTTGCCATAACCGGTAGTTCAGGCGTACTGTATGGAATAAGAATGCTTGAGATTCTGCAGAAGTTGGGAATATACACTCATTTAGTATTGAGTGACTGGGGCGAGAGGAATATTCGAATAGAGACGCATATGACGATTGACTATGTTAAATCTTTAAGTTCAATAACTTATGACAATTTCAATATGGCAGCTCCCATTTCCAGCGGTTCATTTCAAATCGATGGTATGGCGATCGTTCCTTGCAGCATGAAAACCGTCTCAAGCATTGCAAACGGGTATGACGATAATCTAATTTCAAGAGCGGCTGGAGTTTGCATTAAAGAATCTCGAAAACTCGTGCTAGTTCCAAGGGAAACACCTATTTCTGCAATTCATCTTCAGAATATGTTGAGGTTATGTAAGATAGGGGTTGTAATATTACCTGCTATGCCTGGTTTTTACCACAAACCAAGAACCATCGAAGATCTAGTAGATCATCTAGTTGGAAAGATTTTGGACCAGTTTGGAATTGAACACAATGTATTCAGAAGGTGGGGAGGAGACAAGTGAAAGCGTACTCTAAAAGGAATGAATCTAAAAATTAGAAAGAAGCAATCCGCCTTCCTTTCTATAATTTAGAATCACTGGCAGGAGGTTACTCTACTCTGCGTTGACTTCATAGCATTTATTATTTATGATTGTGGCACATTAAGACACAAATCAATGGAGGGATTTGCACAAAGAACGAAGAAGTATGCCTCGAGATTCACAAGGTATCAAGGTTCCGTCATGATTAGTATTTGTGATCTTGAATTAGTTGGAAAAACTTTAATAGACGGCGAGCTGGTTGTGAACCTTTCCAAAGAATATTTCCAAGAACAAATAATTGAGGAAAACCAGGCACCTGAATTGTTAAAGTCTTGTACTATTGCTAATTTAGTAGGCACAAGAATTGTGGATCTGGCCATAAGTTTACGATTAGCAAATCAGAACGGTGTCAAACACATCTCAGGGATCCCCTTTTTAATGATTTACAAGTTCAAATTATCCTAGGTGGAACATATTGCTAGACAAGAGCGTCGGGCCACAACACGATTACGTTGGTACATTTGGAAGGGTTTAACATGACTAGTCATAGAAAGTCTAATGAAAAATTCAAAGTTGAGATAATAGTTTACACTAGAGCTAATTCATTACTCGCTAAGAATAAGGGACCGTATATTCACGGGTATTTGTATCTCGAGAATGATTTTCGCCATGTCTAGAGGGAAACTTAAATCCAGTAATAGGTAAGCTACATACAAGGATCAAATTGAGCTTTCAATATCTGATTAAAGTTCCCGATGATCGGATAGGGGTACTCATCGGAAAAAACGGCAAAGTGAAAAGTGAAATCGAAGAAAAGTGCAAGGTTCAATTAGAAATTAATAGCAGCAGCGGAGATGTTGTAGTTTCGTCTTCATACGAGCCACTATCTGAAATGCTACCGTTCAAGGCGATAGAGATTATTTCCGCAATTTCAAAGGGATTCTCTCCACAACGAGCTAACCTGTTATTAAGGGATGAGGATTTAATTTTTCAGATAATAGACCTAAAGGAATATGCAGGAAAATCATCTAACACGATGGACAGAATAAAAGGTCGTATCATCGGCCAGGCAGGAAAATCGAGGAGAACAATAGAGGAGCTTAGCGGAGCATACATATCGGTTTCGGGTCACACAGTCGCTCTTATAGGTAAGTTCGATGAGGTTAGACTGGCTAATGATGCTATCATCATGATCCTAAAGGGTAGTACACACAAAACAGTCTATGAGGTGCTGCAGCAGGCGAGACGAAAGAATAAGCTAGATAAGATTAGGCTATGGGAATAGGATAGTGCTGGTAGAGATTGATAAATTAATTAAGATGTGTGACAGAACTAATAACGCCTATAAGCTAGATGACACTGAGTCCTTCAGACCTCAATGATTATGAAAAAAGGGCAGCTAACTACAGCCCGAGGACTCGAGCAAATGGTCACAATAAGATTCTTGTGTTATGCGTAGATAGAGATGATGACATCGGGTCCAAAGGGGGTGTGAAGACACCTATTTTGGGAAAAGACCATTGTATTGAAGCGGGACTTAGACTGGCAATTGAAGACCCTGAAGACCCAGATGCTAATGCAATATTCGGAGCAGTAAAGGCCTATGAGAAGCTCCGCTCCAAGGGTTATGATTCTGAAGTGGCTCTTGTTGCGGGAAAGATAGATCGAGGAATCGAGGCCGATGAAAAGATCGGAAGCGAACTCAACCATATACTTAATAGATACCATGCCGATGCCGCGGCTATTATTTCTGATGGTGAAGATGATGAGGCCGTCGTCCCAGTGATTCAGGCCACAATACCGGTTATTTCAGTTCAACGCATAATCATTAAACACAGTAGAAGTGTAGAATATTCATACGCAGTACTTGGCAGATACATTAAGATGCTTGTGTACGATCCGCGTTATTCAAAATTTTTTCTTGGCGTTCCAGGAGCATTGCTAGTAGTTAGTGGACTTGCCACCGTTTTTGGCCTTACAAAAGAAGCCTTGGCTCTAGTTATGAGTATTTTGGGCGGGGCCTTCATTATTAGAGCGTTTGATATAGACAAGGCCTTGGGCTCACTTGGAAGGCCAACTCCTACAGGGTTCATAAGAATATTCTCAGTATTTGCCGGTGTATTGATTATCTTAGTTTCAATAGCTAATGGATTTTCGAGCATCCCTGCGGAAGCATTGGTTAACAAAGACATGAGCTTCGTTGAAATAATTACAAATCGTCTTATAGTAGGAAATTTTGTTCACGGTACAATTACTCTGATGTGGATCGGAATTGGGACAATACTGATGGGATCGCTACTTAGCGACTGGTTCAAGGGAAGCGTTAGAGCTATGTCAGATATCTTACGTTTAGTAGTATTGGCCTTACTCTATATTCCCATCTTACAATTTACGTCTGTCCTAACCGAAGGGACAAATCCGTTCACTCTAATATCATCGCTTTTCATAGGCCTAGCCATAACACTGATAGTTGCGACTTTCTTGTTCCAATACTTCAGAAATAAAAAAGGTGGCGAGGTTCTCAGGCATTGAAGCACGTAGATCTGAATTTTGAAAGGGTACTAACATGGAAGGCAAAAAATAAAATCGTTATTTCGTTGTTAATATAGGATTTCATGTGGATACAGGATATTCCCAAGAAAGCCGTCGCGGATAGCATCCTCAAGCGCAGCGGACTTTATAATCTCTATGAAAAGAGACTCGAATCAAAAATCTTGGGGGGGACCTTACCTAATCATATTGCGATTATTTTGGATGGAAATAGGAGATGGGCCAGATACGGTTTAAATGGACTGAAGGATGGGCATTTACAAGGAGCCGACAGGGCAGAAGAACTGTTAAATTGGATTCATGATATTGGTATAAGAATTACTACATTATACGTTTTGTCAACTGAAAACCTAGACCGATCAGATGATGAGTTAAAAAATATTTACAATCTGCTTCAGCTTAAGCTTCAAAGGCTCTATGCAGATTCTCGAATTCATAAACGGCAAATGAAGATTAAGGCAATAGGCAATGTAAAACTTCTCCCTGATTACTTGCAGGACATTCTTTTAAAGTTGGAAAAAGAAACAGCGAAATATAGTTCAATGTTTTTGAATATAGCAGTTGCTTACGGAGGACAAAAAGAATTAGTTGATGCCATCAGACAAATAGCATTGGGAATACAGACGGGCGGGATAAAGGTCGAAGATATCGATGAAAAATTAATCGAGTCCTTCCTGTATACTTCTCATCTCCCCCAACCGGAGCCAGATCTAATACTGAGGACGTCAGGGGAAAAAAGGCTTAGTGGATTCCTTATATGGCAAAGCGCCTATAGCGAGTTAGTCTTCATGGATGTATTCTGGCCAGAGTTTAGGAAAATAGATCTAATGAGAGCAATTAGAACATACCAATCACGGTTGAGAAGATATGGCAAGTGAATTATTGATGAGAATCTTCAGCCAATCTACAAGTTATTCCAATATTTACCAAATGGCTGCAAATAGTGAGATCCTTGGAATGACCTGCTCAGATTGGTGGGTACAAGTTTTATTATTTGAATAATTAGAAAGAGATACTAAAGGCCAGGTTTAAAATACTCCTACATGTTATTGGAAAGGTCAGCAGGAGCAGTAGTATTCTCGATAAAATATTCTGGGAATGTATTTTTTTTGCTTTTGCGATATAGTGCCGGCCATTGGGATTTCCCCAAGGGTAATATAGAAGATGGGGAAGATGAGGTCCAAGCCGCATGCCGCGAGATACGAGAAGAAACGGGCATCGAAAATGTCGTTTTTTTGGAGGGATTCAACAAGAAGGTGGAATACAATTACAGGCGGCACCGAAACGTGATACACAAGGAAGTTATATTTTTCCTTGCTAAGACAGATTCACAGAGGGTGATTCTATCAAATGAACATATCGCATATTCATGGA
>WUUC01160251.1_pt1 | contig 20654 bp, 34 predicted proteins | sample 6278441 | NCBI WGS metagenome assembly WUUC01 (sample SAMN13675441, study PRJNA597444) | soil metagenome | isolation source: soil | place: USA: Washington | collected 2017-10
GGCGGCCGCGTCGGCGGGCCGACGTAGTGCGGGTGGACGTAGCCGGCGGCGCCGGGCCGCATCGTCGGGGGACGGTCCTCGTTCGCTGCGTGCCGACCGGTCATGCGGGCGCACCTTCTTCGACGGCGGGACGGGGGGCGGCTGCGACGTCGGGGTCGTCGAGTGGATCGACGTCGGGGTCGGGGTCATCATCCTCGCGCGGCGGCGGATCCGCCGGAGGTCGCGGGAGGTGCAGGTCGAGCAGCCGGTCGCGCGCCTTCGCGTCCCGGGCGCGCAGCCACAGCCACGCACACGTCATGAAGATCGAGACGGGGATCGTGACCGCCGTGAACAGCCCGAACGCCTCGTCGACGGCGCCGCCGACCGGGGTGTCGGTGTACAACCACCCGATCATGGCGCCGAACCATGGGAGTTTCTTCGACAGGAACCGGATCACGAGTTGCCCGAGCAGCCGCACCCATCCCATTACCGCGCCCCTTCCTGCTCGGGCCGCCACCCGCCGAGCGTCGACCACGCCGGCTCACCCGGTGCCGGGGCCGGGATCCGGGGCAGCGGACGCGCCGGGGTCGGGTCGGCGTTCGGGTTGGACGCGACGCCGGGCGCCACCTCGGGCGCCACCTCGGGCGCCACCTCGGGCGGCGCGGCCCGGCGCGCGGCGCGGACCTGCGCCTCGACCTCGGCAGCGCCGTCGGCGAACCCCCGGTCGTAGCCGACCGCGTGCCCGTCGGCGAACGCCGCCTCACACGCGCCGAGCACCATCGCCCGGATCCGGGCGTCGCCGACGTCGGCGAGCGCGGCCCGGACCTGCGCGGCCCGCTCCGGGGGCAGGTAGCCCGGCGACTCCGGCGGGGTCACGACCGGGCCCGCAACAGTTCGGCGACGAGCGCGTCGGCGACCGCGCGCGCCTCGTCCGGGGTGGCGACCGGGCACCCGGCGCGGTGGCGGATGAACAGCCGGAACCGGAACCGGCCGGCCTCGACCACGACGGCGGCCGTCACCTTCTTCGGCTCGGGCTCGTCGAGGATGACGTCGGGGACTCGGGCGCTGCTCACCGGGCACCATCCGCAGGCCGGTTGTTCTCGATGTCGGCGGCGACGGCACGGCGCACCACGTCGGCGGCGTCGCGGGCGAGGTCGGCGAGCAGGGCATCGAGGTTCGGCTCCGACGCAGCGACGATCGCGTCGATGTCCTGCGCGGGCTCGAACACGCCGGGGTAGAGGTGCGGGGCGGCGTCGAGGGTGTCGCGGGAGAACCCGGCGGCGTGCGCCACGACCGGGGTCCACCGGGCCTGTTCCCCGGAGGAGATGGGGCCGACGCCTGCCTGTTCGGCGGCGCGGGCGATGTCGCGCAGGAGACGCGCGACCGGGGCGGCGTTGGCGTGCTCGAAGACATCGGCGGCTCGGCGCATGTCGGCGACGTCGCGTGCGAGAGACATGGTGCTCCATCGGGGGAGTGGGGAGACGGGACCCCCGCATCGTACATCTTCGGCGTGTAGTCGGTCAACCGAAGAAAGGGGCCCCCCGGATACAAGATCCGAAGGGCCCCCGGGTAACCACCCGCTCCCCAGCGGTGGTCGGCTTTACAGCGGTGTCGGCCGCTTCGCGTGCCGGTTCGGCCCGACCTCGATGAGGATCGACTCCGACACGAGCCGGTCGACGAGCCGGTCATCGTATCGCTGCCGGAACTGCTCCTTCGTCAGGTTCGACGTGATGATGAACGGCAGCCGGTTGTTGCATCGCATGTCCGCGATCCGCCACAACTGCTCCGCACCCCACTCCGACAGATTCTCCGCGCCGAGGTCGTCGATCACCAGGATCGGCGTCGCGTAGAAGATCCCCGTATCGGCCTGCCCGTCGTCGTTCGGCCGGAGCTTATCCACGAGATCGGGCGCCGAAACCACGTGCACCGGAACGCCGAGTTCCACGAGGAGGTGCCGCACGATCGCGTACGCCTCCCACGTCTTCCCGACGCCCCGCTCACCGAGGATCACGATCCCCCGGTGCGTGACGCCGTCGCGGTACTCCTGGAGCCAATCGCGGGCCGTCTGCGTGCGCGGCACGGCATCCCGATAGATCGACGGGATCCGGGCGGTCAAGAACTCGACCTTCTGCGCGCGCCACTCGGCCGCCCCCCGGGCGTCCTCGGCTGCCTTCTCCTCGGCGGTGAGCGGCCGCGTCAACTCGGCCACGGTCACGCCACGATCGGAGGCGATGCGCGCGAGCACTGCCTCCGTCCGTGCCGAGAACTTCCGCCGCTGCGCCATGCCCCAAAATGTACCGGTGACGTCGCCGTTTGGCGATGTTGCTTCCGTTCCCCCATCTGCCGTCATCCCGTGGCAACCTTCCCGTTCCGGTATGCCGCTTCGGTGCGGTCCCACTCGTCACGCACCGCCTGTTCCTCCTCCGGTGTCGCCGCGAGTCGCAGCCGGTTCGACAACGTGACCCACACGTCCTCCGGTATGCCGTCTTCTGCCGCCTGCCAGGCGTACGCCTCACGCTCCGATTGGCTCCATTGCTCCGGCGGAGGGAGCAACTTCGGCGTAGGCCGTTCGCTGCGCGGCGGGACCGGGGCCGGGCCGAGCACGCCCGAGCGCGAGCGGCGGCCGATGGCGGGGCGGCCCTGCGGGCCCCGGTCCCGGATGATGTTGATTTGCGTGGCGATCGAGCGCTGCCCGATCTCGCCGGTCTCCCGAGCCGCCTCGACGAGTTCCTCGTCCGTGACGGCGTCATCGGCGAGGAGTCGCTTCGCTTCCTTGCCGATCATGCCGAGGATCGCGCCGATCGGGCGCCGTCCTCGATGCCTGCTCGTGTAGCCCTCGATGTAGGCAGCAACGACGGCGTCGACCGTGAGTGACGGCGTCGGGGCAGGGAGGTCGAGGTCGAGTTCACCCGGAGCCGGCGGAGCCGCGCTCCCGTCGGAGACGCACTTAGGTTCCTTGGTTGCACTGCTAGGAACTTCGTCGCCCTTATGCACCTCAAAAACCCTGGTCTCGGTTTTCGAGGTCAGGGATTTTGAGGTCAGGCACCTGACGTCAGATTTTGAGGTCAGGCCCGGCACTGCCTCCTGCCACTGCTCCAGCGTCATCCGCTCGTCATTGATCACGTAGTACGTGCCCTCGACGCGCCCCTTCGCGTCGCGCACGGTCCACGACACGAGGTAGCCGGCGGCGGCGAGATCGTCGAGCGCGGCCCGGACGGTGCCCTCACTCATGTTCAGGTGCTTCGCGATGACCCTGTGCGTGAGCACGAACCCGGCGGCGTGCGACAGCACGTAGAGCCCCACGGAGCGGGCGCGAGCGGGGAGCGCGCCGTCGCGGGCAAACTCGTTCGAGATGCGGGAGTATCCGGTGTGTCGGTTGTTCAGCCGGTAGATCCCGGGCTGCGGCTGCCGCGCGTTCATGCCGACACCTGCGCGGCGCGGTGCACGGTTAGGCGCTGTTCGGTGTCAGGGGTGTCTGTCATACTGGCGTGACCTCGGTTCAGGTGATCGAAGTTCACGACCTCGGCCCGGCAGTCCACATGGGATCCGCCATCCCGGACTAACGCCGGGCCGATGTCATGTTCGGGGGAGCATGTGTCGGGCATCATCCTCCGGATGCCCGACGCCGGATTAGTCGGGTTGCTCGTCGTCGGCGGACGGCTCGAACTCCTCGTCGGACGGCTCGGGCTCGTCGAAGAGGCCCGGCTCGTTCGAGCGCGGCTTGCGCCGCTGGAGCGACCCGCCGGGCCCGAAGAACCATGCATCCTTTCGTTCCTCGGGCGTCTTCTTCGTGACCGCGTCGACGGTCTCGACGATGTCGGCCGAGTCCTTCCGCAGCGCGAGTCGCAGCGTGAGCGTGACCGAGCCGGGGCCGGCGGTGTCGTGCACGCCCTCGGTGACCGCCGCGAGCGCGGCGCCGGCCTCGTTCGCTGCCCGCCCCTCACGGAGGTCGGCGAGGAGGTCGAGGAAATACTTCCCGTGTTCATCGAGCATGAGCATCCCTTCGTTTGGAGCCGTGTGCACGGCTCGGTTGTGGTGGGTCAGAACTTCCGGCGGTGCACCCATATCGAGAACGCGGCCGTCGCGAGCGCCACCGCGAGCGCCACGCAGGCGAGGACGAGTTCGAAGGTCACGGTTCGGGCTCCACCCGGGACCACGCGTCGGCGAGCCCGTCGAGGTGCTCGGCGAGCGCCGGAGCCTTCGCCGCCCACTCGGCCCGGGTGTCGTCGTTCATGCCGCCCCAGATCCGACCGAGCTGCCGGGCGTGCTCGTACGCCGCGCTCGCGGCGGCCGCCTGGACAGCGGCCGCCGCGAGGTGGGCGGCGTGCTCGGATTCGGTCACTGCTCCGGCTCCGGCTCCGGCTCGGGCTCGGCGTGGCCGGGGCCGTCGTAGACCTCCCACTCCGGGTCGCCCTCGTCGGGCAGGATCGCGTCAAGCTTCGCCGTCAACTCCGCGAAGTCCTTCGGGTCCACCTTCTCCCACTCGCGCAGCCGCTCCAGGATCCGTGCGGCGGCGTTCGCGTCGAGGTCGTCGAACGAGACGAGCGGGTGCTCCAGCCCGGCGAGTTCGGCGGCCGCGTACAACCGCCCGACCCGCCCGGCGATGCCGCCCTTCGACATCAGGGTCGCGATCGCCCCCTTCTCCTTCCCGGACGCCGGGCGCGGCTTGCGCGGGTCTCGGGCCCCCTTCGGCGGCGGCTGCTCGGCGGGCGGCTTCGGGATGAGCGCGGCGATCCGCTGCCCGATCTCCACGATCGCGTTGTGGAGTGCGTGGTCGTTCGGGAGCAGCCCCCGCGCCTTCGCGAGCACATCGAGCAGCGCCGTCCGGGCGGCCGCCGGGTCGTCCTTCGCGCCCTTCTCGATGTCGGCGGCTTCGGCGAGGAAGTCGGGCCACGGCTCCGCCTCGACCGTGTTGGGCAGCACCGGCCCGGCGACCGGCCCGTCGAGGTGCTCCATCTCGTCATCGGTGAACAGCCCGCCGAGGTCGTGCGGGAACGCGGTGCGCAGCGCGGCCGCCTCCGCACACTTCGCGATCATGTGGGCCGGCTTCTCCGACCACATCCGGTTAGGGTTGCCGTCGAACTTGCGGGCGACGAACTCCTCGTACAGCGCCACCGCCGACACCGGGGCTGCGAAGTCGGCGCGCAGCACCGTCACCCGGGCGGCGTGCGGCGGGTTCTGCCGACCGCCGAGCCATACGTCCCGCCACTTCCCATCGCGGCCGCACCACTCGACCGACTGCCGGCCCCGGTAGAGCTTCGTGCGGTGGGCGATGATCCGGAAACCGTCAATGCCGGTCTGGATGGTCTGGACCTCGCGGCCCTCCTGCTTCCGCTTGATCATGTAAATCTGCCGGGAGAACGGGTCGAGCCCGGTCCGCTGCGAGTAGTGCAGGAACACCATGAGGTCGGCGTCCGACGCGTCTTGTACGCCGATCTGCGCGAGCGCGGCCCGCTGTACCGGGGTCCACTCGACCTGCCCGGGGCGGACCGCGAGCGCTCCTTCCCCGGTCACGTCGTGAACCTCGACTTCCGTACCGGTCATGATCCGTTCCCCTTCTTCTTCACGAAGTTGATCCTTCGGTAGTGCGCTCGGCGCACGTAGCGGGCCCACATCTCCGGTTCCTCCCACTCCATCTCCGGGGCGACGTGTGGGCCGCCGTCGGTCTCCCGGTAGGTGACGACCGGGTCACCGTTCATGGTCAACGCGGTGTAGTCGCCGATCATGACTTTGAGTGCGGCGTCGATCTCCTTCTTCCGCTTCGCCGCCGCCGTCTCCTGCTCGTGCACCTGCGCGCGCTCGTCGAGCATGTACTCCACGAGCGCCGGATACGGAGCCTCGATCGCGTCGCCGACGTCGACCGGCCACCGGGCGGCGATCTCCTCGTCGGTGATCTTCGCGAGGTCCACCGGTGGCGGGGAGTCGGTGAGGACGTAGCGGTCCCACCACTGCCGGGCGATGGCGCGCATCCGGTCGTGCAACTCGCGGTCGGGGGCGAACGGTCCCCGGATCACGGGGGCGGTGTCGATCTCGTACGCCACGAGCCACAACGGGTAGCGGCCGGTGACCAGTAGCCCGAACTGCCCTTGCGCATAGGCAGCCTTCGCGACGCCGCCGCCGCGCCACTCGTGGCGGATCTTCGCGTACTCCCCGATGCTCTTGATCTCGACGATGCCGCCGTCGGCGGAGAACCGGTCGGGGGAGTACTGGAGGATCGGCTCGGCGAGGTTGCGGCAGAGCCCGAACTCGCGGACCCGGATCCCGGTCTGCGCGGTGAACTGCTCGGCGAGGTTGGGCTCCAGCCACGTCCCCCGGATCATGGCGTGGGTGGGGCCGTTGTCGGTGGCGCGGCCGGTCTTCTCCTGCCAGAGGCCGAACTCGCTGCCGTGGTTCGGGTTCGCCACGCCGAGCAACAGCGGGATGTCGCTGCCGCCGATGCCCTGCCGACGGGCTTCGAGCCACCGTTCGCGGGGGGCGTTGGGGGCGAGCACTTCGCGGGCGGCGGGCATCCCCCACGGGTCATCGGGGGTCATCGGGGGTCCCTTCGGGTCGGGGTGGAGACGCGCGCGGGGCCGGGCGGTGGGGGGCCCGGCCCCGCGCGGTTCGAGGTGTTACTCCTCGTCGGGGTCGAGGTCGTCGCCAGGCTCGGCGTCGGGCTCGCCGATGTACTTCACCCACACCGACGCGGGGCCCTTCTCGTCGCCCTTCTTGTTCGGCGCCGCGTACGCCTCGAACGCGCCAGCCGGGGCGAACCCCTTCCGTGTGCCGCGCTCGATGGTGCCCGCCATGTTGCGGGCCGCCTGGAGCGTCGAGACGTCGCTCACGAGTCGGGCGGTCTTGCCCGGGTTCGCGCGGAGCGCGTCGACGATGTCGGCGTACTTCCCGCCGGAGCGGCGTCGGGGGCGGTGTGCTTCGGGGGGAGCGTCTTCCCACTTAATTGCGGTCATTCGCTGATCGTCTCCTTTGTGCTCCTACCGGCCGCGCGGGTTCACGGTCGGCGGTCTTTGTGCTGCATTGGCAGCCTATCGCACAGACGTTCGACGTCCAGTACCGTTACCGTGAGTCGTGCAGAAACACGCGCGGGCCGAGTTTCCCGGCGAGGTACAGCGGGTGTGACGGGGCCCCGCTCGGTGTCAGTTCGCCGATGGAGTGCGTGAACACGCCGCGCCGCTTGAATAGCCGGTGCAACTCGGTGTCGCGGCCCGAGCGGTGCCCCCGCGCGCCCCACGCGCATACCAGGATCGGGTGCCGGGCCCGGACGTAGTCGTCGTCGCCGAGTTCGATGGAGTACGGGTAGACGGCCCGCTCGCCGACGGCGTTCAGGATGTGCCGGTCGTTGTCCGGGCCGACCGGGTCGGCATAGTTGCGGATCTCTCGCGGGTCGGTGGCGCGCAGCGCGTAGAGGTTCACGACCTCGATGCCGCCGAAGCCCCAGCCCTTCGCGAATCCGACGCAGCGGCGGATCGTTGGGTCGTCATGGCGACCGTCGGCCGTGGACGGGTTGAGCATCACGTAGATCGCGCGCGGCTTGTGCGCGTCCCACTCGCGCCACAGGTGGTAGCGGTACGTGCCGTCGGCGGAGATCGTCGCGCCGCCTCGATGCGGGGTCGGGTATGGTGTCATCGCGCTGTGGGCCCCCTTCGGGTGGGCGTTCGGGTCAGGTGGGACTGTTCGAGCAGGCGCGTACTACACGAGGACGCCCCGGTCGTGAACCGGGGCGTCTTCGTCGTTCCGGGCGCACGATCACCGCACGCTACATCGGCAGAGTGCAGTTGCGCAACTGCACGGCGGGTGTGTAGCCTCCCCACATCCCACCTGCCCTGTCCCACCGGAGGCCACCATGCCGGAGACCCTGGAGGCCCAACTCGCGCGCCTCGAACGCGAGAACCGGGCACTCCGCAACGTCGTGCGCATCGCGCAGGCCGTCGCCGCCGAGCGGGTCGAGTCGACGATCCTGTTCCGCGTCGGCGACCTGCGCCGGGTGGTCGCCGACATCCGCCTCTACCCGGAGGGAACCCGCCGGTGATCCCGAGCCCATCCATCCACACCCTGTGCATAGCCGTGGGGATGCCGTGAGCCGCCCCGGCCCCGCCCCGGTGCTGCACATCCCGGATCCGAACTACTTCCTCGACCTGTCGGGGGCCCGGACCACGATGGGCGCGCACATCGTCGTACACGTCGAACGCCCCGACCACGTGCAACGGGTCCACATCGGACCCGACGGCATCCTCGGCGAGACCACTACCGACCCCGGCCGCTGCGGCTGCCGGGTCCCACCTGGAGCGTGATATGCCCCCATACGCCGCATTCCTCGACGGCGACGAGCCCCCGCAGCCGGACACCGGTGTCGCACTCGCCGAGACCCTCGACGACGACGACGAGATCGACGGCGACACCGTGCTCGGGCTCGTCGTCGAGCCGAACTCCGACGAGCGCGAGGAGATCCGCAACGCCCCACTGCCCGGCGTGATCGTGCAGTGGGACCACGGGCCGCGCGGGTTCGAGTACCTCGAAGACCTCGCCGTCCCGCTGCCCGAGCCGGCGGTCTGACCATGCCACCCACCGTGCAGAACCTCGCCGAACTCGCCCCGGCCGCCCACCGGTTCGTGCGCTACCTCGCACGGCGCACCGAGCCGACATATCTGATCGACGCCCCGCGCGGCCGATACGGCGTGGTCGAGCAGCGCGGCGACGCCCTGCTCCGCGCCGACCACACGTTGAACGGGGCCACACTGCGAACCCTGTTCCTAGCAGGACTGATCACCTACGGCGGCCGGCAGCCGCTCGACGCCGTGATCGGCCGCCGCTACCGCGAGTCCACGTCGGGGGAAACGGTCGCCCTCGCTGACGCCGGATGGGATCTCGTCGGCGGCCGCCCCGCGACCACGGAGAGCAGCACATGAGCGGCGCCACTGTGACCACGATCCACAAGTTCGGCGAGGAGGCGTTCGTCGCGACCCGGCTCGGCGACTGCACGGTGTGCGGGAAGGTGACCCGGCGATCCCGCACCTTCACCGGCACCGTGAGCCCGTTCAACAAGATCGACGACCCGGACGCGCCGGGCGGACGGCGACCGAAGACCCGTGAAGAGGTCCGCGAGTCGGTGAAGGTGCAGGCGCAGGCGTGGGCCCCGGAGCCGAACGTGTTCGACCACGTGAGGTGCGCCGCCGAGCGGGACCACCCGGTCGACGACTCCCCGGTCCCGCCCGAGCAGCGGCCGGGCGAACGCGACCTCCAGACGGGCCGACTGCTCGACGCGATGACGGCGCTCGGGTTCATGGTCCGACACTTCGGGCTCGCGCTCGGCACCGTCGATATCCGCCACGGATGGGGCGGCCGCCGGGAAATGGAGATCGACGTCCACGTCGCCACGCTCGCCGAGTTTCTCCGGTGGGCGGTGGCGCTGCGCGTGACGGAGATCCGCCTCGACTGCTCACGGGACACCACGTATCTCCGGATGACGGCGCCGCTCCCGTCGAGGCGACACTCCCTCCCGGTCCTCGTGCGGATGTGGCAGGACATGCCGCGCGGCCCGCTCGGTGAGCGGCTGCCCGGCGTCGAGTGGGAGTGGCCGGTCGACGAGCGCGGGCGGCGGGTGAAGTCGCCGACGGTGCCGATCGAGCACATCCGGACCGCGCTGCGTCGGCTGCGGGTCCCCGCCGAGGTCGCGGATCCGTTCCCGCTGTGGGCCGACGAGTGAACGATCCACTCGTGCGGGTCCGGCACACCGCCGAGGGCTCGTCGTCCCGCATGATCGTCCTGTCTCGGGCCGACGTGCTCGCCCTGCTCGCCCGGGCCGGCGGCGGGCTCACCCTGTCCGACTCCGACGCGGACGTCGAGCGGCTCGCCCGCGCCGCGTGGGAGACCGCCGACGGAGAGCACGACTACGCGGCCCGGTTCGGGGCGTGGGGGCTGAACCCGCCCGAGCACCGCGAGCACCACCTCCGGGCCGCGCGCCGCGCGATCCGCCACCTGATCGAGGAGACCTGATGTTGGGATGGCTGCTCGGGCGCCGCGACGACCTCGACGGCGACGAGGAGTACGACGAGGAGTTCGACCCGGACGCGGAACTCGACGAGTTGCTCGACGAGGACGCGCCGCACGAAGTGTCCCTCGACTGCGACTGCGACACCTGCGACGAGCGGTGGCGCACCGCCGTCCACGAAGCCGGGCACGTGGTCGCCTTTCACGCGCTCGGCGAGCCGTTCGAGTACGTGACGATCTCCCCGGACCGCGACGAGGACGAGGAGTACAACACCGACGGCGCGTCGAACGGCGGGCACGTGCACATGGATCAGGGCACCGACGACATGTTCGAGCCCGACGAGATCCGGAACTATCTGATCATCGGGGCGGCCGGTGTGGTCGCCGAGGAGGCGGTCCGGGGTGTCGGGACCGGCGGCGCCCACGACGAGCAGATGATCGCGGAACTCCTGGAGCGACCCGCCTGCCCGATCGACCAGGACGAGGCGGTCGCGCTCGCCGAGGAGATCGTCGCCGACCACTACGACGAGATGATCGGGATTGCGGAGGACCTGTTCGAGCACGACACATTGAGCTACACTGACACCGTGTAGTCCCACCTCCGAAGGAGATCCCCCATGGCCGATCGTCGCGACCCCCTTCCCCGCATCGGGGAGCCGCTCATCCGCACCCCCGAACCCACGTCCGCCGGGCAGCGCTCGATGAACGAGGAGATGGAGGCCGTCAACGCCTCCGACGCTGCCGCCGAACTCGCGGCCGAAGTGCTCGCGTCGAACGGCTTCGTCACCGACGAGGGCCGCGCCGCCGTGGCGATGGTCTATGCGCTCGATGCGCTCCGGCAGGAGATGCGCGCCCACCGCATCGCCATGACGCGCGGGCTCGAAGACCTCGGCGAGGTCTTCGCCGATCTGAGGGACTCATGATCGGATCGAAGCCGGGGGACCTGCCGATCCTGTTCTACGCGCTCGGGTTCGGCGGGGCCGGCATGCTCGCGTGGTTCGGCGTGCCGGGGTGGATCCTGCTCGCGTGCGGGGCCATCGCCGGGGCCGCGATCCTGTCCCCGATGATGAACACGCTCGACGCGCAGCGGCAGGCGCGCGCCCGGCCCGCCTACCTCGACGACCCGGAGTGGTGGGATGCGCAGGGCTGCCCGGCGACCGCGAGCCTCCTGCGCGTCGAGATCCTGCGCCCCAGCACGGCGCGCCCCGCCGGGTTCTCGCGACATGCGCCGGTCGCCGCGCGGGAGCGGCGCAACCCGCCCATGTCGGCGGCAGTGATGCGCGCCGCCGCCGAGGGCGAGGAGATGGAACGGCTCGTCACCCTCGACGGCACCGTCCGATACGTGCGACTCCAGCCGCCGCCGATCATCCCGGTCGAGCCCGACCGGCTGTCGGTCGCCTGCCCGGGTTGCGGGCGGACGGCGGCGCTCGCCCGCCCCGGCGCGACCGCCATGTTCGCCCCGCCCACCGGGCACCCCGTCACCGGCGCGGACGCGTTCCGCTGCCCGCAGGCGCAGACGCTCTATCGGCTCGTGAGCGCATGAACGAGACCACGTGTCGGAAGGTCGTCACCGAGCGCAGCGCAGGTGTGTGCGAGCGCTGCGGGAAGGCGCAGGCGCACGAGAAGCACCACCGGTTGAACCGGTCGCAGGGTGGACTGTGGGAGCCCTCGAACATCGTCGATCTGTGCAACGGCTGCCACGGGTTGCAGGACTCCAACCCGCACGCGATGCGCGCCGAGGGGTGGCACCTGTACCGGGGCGAGGACCCGCACACGGTCCCGGTGGCGCACCGGATGCTGCCCGGGCTCATGGTCCTCCTCGACGACGAGGGCTGCCTCACCACCGTGCCGGACGTCGAGGTCCCGGCGACTGCGCCCTCGTCCCGGCCGGACTCGCCGATCCGGGCGGCGCTCGTCGCGGCCGACGGGTTCGCCCCGCCGATCCCGGACCGGCTGCGCGCCGACGACGGGGTGTCCGCCGAGCGCGGGCAGGGCTACCGGCGCGGCCCGGGCGGGTGGGACAACGACGCCCCGCCGGACGAGCGGCCGAGCCGCGAGGAACTCTGATCCTCCACGCCGCGCGTGTAGCGTGACCAGGGGCGGGCCCACCGGATTCGCCCCCCGGCACGGCGGGCCCGCCATCTCCTCCAACGACGAAGCCCCCCGATCGGTGTGCTCGGGGGGGGCTTCGTCGTGTCAGCGCCGCCGCCGCCGCTGCCACCACCGCAGCAACTCCACGAGCCACACCGGCAGCGCCGGGCCCGGCGTCGGCGGCTTCGGCGTCGGAGGCACCGGCTCGGGGATCGGCTCGGGGATCGGGATCGGCTCCGTCGGCGCAGGCTCCGGGAAGAAGTCCGTCGGGACCACCGCCTCACCGTTCGCGGCGAGCAGCCGCTCCAGGTCCGGCACCGTCAGCCACCCGACGCCGGCCTCGACGCCGAGCCGGTTGTCCCGGATGCCGTACGAGCGGCCCCACGAGTTCACCCACAACACGCACGGCCCCCACGTGCGGTGCACGTCGTAGCCGAGGAGGGTGATGAAGTGCCCGCCCACTAGCTCACCTTGCACGAGCACCCGCCCACCCGGGCCGGTCGCGTACATGCCCGAGTACCAGTCGATCCCGAGCGTCACCGGGCCGACCACGCACAACGTGTCGACCACATCGTCGACGCCGAAGCACCACCGGTAGCCGGAGATCAGCCCGTCGCGCTGCGCCGCCTTCATGGTGGCGAGCACCGTCGCGCCCTCGTCGAAGCGGTTGCCCATCTCACGGTCCATCGCCCGGTTCCGCTCGTACCGCAGCCGGGCGTACGCGTCGTCCACGCCGGGGATCACGATCGGGCCGGCGGCGAGTTCGTGCGCCATCCCGTACCCGGTGCACGCGCCCTCGGCGCCCTGATCGAGCGGGAACGGCCCGCCCGGCAGCGACCAGAACACCGGCGCGCGGACGACGGTGCGGGGGAGCAGCGGCCGCGTCCCGTACTGCCGGGAGCGGGGGTCGTGCCGGGTGAAGCGGCGGCCGAGCCCGGGCGCCTGCGGGGCGGTCACGCGGCCTCGACGTCCGGCTCGTCGAGGCGGTGCCGACCGGCCCGCTTCTGCCCGAGCGCGTCGACCGGGGCGTCGACCTGCGTGCGGACGAACGCGCCGATCAGGATGCCGGCCACGGTGAGGAACCCGGCCTGTTGCTCCGGGGTCATGTCCCACCCGGCGGCGAGCCCGAGCGTCACGACGGCCTGCGCGAGCCCGAGCAGCGCGGGGGCGAGTTTGTCGCCGCCGTGCACGAACACGGCGGTGAGGATGCCGGCCGCCGCGACGGCGACGGCGTTGATCGCGGTCTGCACGTCGGCGCCGAGGGAGTCGCCGAAGTAGGACACGAGCAGCGCCACGGCGGGGCCGACGACAGCGATCAGGGTGAGCGCCGGTTCACGGCTGAACGACAGAGTGCCCATGGGGGAGACCTCCCGGTGTGCGGTGTGCGTGATCAGAGTACGGCCCAACCCGTGTACACGCGGCCTCTCACGGGTGGGCCTGCGCCCATCCGTCCGCGACGAGATCGCGCACGTACCGGCGGAAGGTCCGCAGCACCTCGGCCGGGGGCGGCCCGTCGTGCCGCTCGTAGAGCCGCCACAGCACATGCACGGAGTTGTGTGTGTTGCCGCAGAGCCACCGCATGTTCTCGGCCCGGTCGGGTCCTCCGGCGCCGATCGGCCACACGTGATGCCCCTCGGCCTCGTCGTCGCGCACCGCCGGGATGTGCCGCTTCACGCACGCGCAGCGCCGCGCGCCGACCGGCCGCGCCGTGAACACGCCCGCCGGGTCGCGCTTGTCGTGCGGGTCCGGCCCGCCCGGCAGGCTCACCGAGACTGCGTCTCGACCGCGAACACGCCGCCGTCGGGCAGGTCGTACGTCATGTTGACCTGCGTCGTGCCCGACGGCAGCTCCGCCCACGGCCGCGACGACCACCCGTCCCGGAACGTCACCGACAGATCGGCGTGGCTGATCCCGCCCCGGTCGCTCTGAAAGAACACCCGCGCCGAGCCGCCGCGCGGGCCGTTCGCCACGAGCGACACCCACGCCCGCGCGGTGATCGACGAGGCTTCCCCGACCGGGACGACCCGCCGAACGGCGCCCTTCCCGGGTGGCACCGCAACGTTCTCGATCATGTTTTCGCCCTTCCTTTCGGTCGGCGGTGCCGGCGTGGGTCCGGCGAGCAGCGCCCCGGCGCGCTGCCGCATCCAGTCGTCGGCGATGCCCGCCGGGTCCGGCTTCCGCCCGGTCGGCAGCGCGCAGCCCCGGTGGGAGATGTAGCGGTCCGCGCCCCGGCGCATGTACCGGAGCAGCCCGGCCACGAGCCGGGGATAGGCGTCGAGTTGCTGCGCCGTCCACTTCCCGTCGCCGTTGTCCTCGGCTTCGATCCCGAGGAACTCATCGTTCAGATCGGTAAAGCCGGCCCACCGCGACGCCCCCGCGTGATACGCGCAGCCGGCCGCCACCACGTACACGGTGCCGTTGCGCCCCAGCCCGAGGTTGCACAACGGCCCGGCGAGCCCGGCGCGGCCGTTCGTGACCACGTTCAACGACGGATAGTCGCCTTTCGCCGCGTCGGAGGTGGCGGTGTGGTGCCCGACGACGCCCTCGACGACCCGCATGCCGCCGTGCCCGCGTGACGCCCACCCGGGGACGAGCACCACCGGCAGCCCCGCCGAGCGGGCCGCGTCCGGCAGCCACGGCACCCACACCGAGCCCGCGCCGAGCGGCCGCCCGGCCGTGCGCGCCCCGCCGGGGTCGTTGGCGTCGTAGACCGACGAGTCGTCGTCGGGTGCCTGCGGGTCTGCGACCCGGGCCGCGAGCGCCTGCCGCGCCTCGTCGACCCCCTTCGGCACACCCCGGGCGCCGTCCCACCGCAGCGCGTCCCACTCGTCGGGGGCCACGATCCGCTGCGCGTCCGGGACCCGCTCCAGCCCGGTGACCGCCGACCAATCGGTGAACGAGGCTTCGCGGAACGCCCGCGACTGCATATCCATCGGGGGTCTGCCCTTCTATTCGCAGGTGGGCGACGGGAGCGGGTTGTCGGTGCGGATCTCCGACGCGTGGCGGCGGGCGTCGCGGAAGTCTTCGAGCATCTTTCGGCGGCTCGCGGCGTCCCCGGTGGGTGTGTCGAGCAGTCCGTCGACGAGCCGGTCGAGCGCGTCTTCCCGGATCTCCGTCGCCCCGCCGCGCGCGGTGATCGACTCGATGAGCGCCCGGTCCACGGCCTCACGGCAGTCGCTTCGCACCCGCTCGTTCTGTACGTAGGTCACCATGTAGACGATCATGAACGCGGTCATGAGCAACACGAGGTACTGCAACCACTGGTCGGCGCCGGGCAGGCGGAACTTGCGGATCACTGCCCTCCCCTCCCCGGCCCGGTGGCAGCCGACTCGACGGCGCACACGTATTGCGGCGCGTCCGGGTCAAACGGTACGGCCCGTGTACACGTTTCGACGCTGCCGTCCTCCCGCGTCGTCACCCACCCCACCGGCGGCGCCCCCCGCTCGCCCTGCTCGCCGACCGGCCCGGGTGGGCCCTCCGGCCCGGGCACGGTCGAGTCCTCCCCCGGCTCGCCCTGCGGCCCGCGCGGGCCCGGCACGGTCGAGTCCTCCCCGGGCTCGCCGGGTGGGCCGGCGGGCCCCTGCGGGCCGACGGGCCCGGGCACCGTCGAGTCCGCGCCCGGCTCGCCGGGCGGCCCCGGCTCGCCCGGCTCGCCGGGATCTCCGGGGTCTCCGACGCGGCCCGGTTCGCCTGCCGGCCCGACCGGGCCCGGGAGGGCCCGCTCGACCTGGATCTCCTCCACGGTGCGCTGCGTCTCCGGCGCCACCGCGCACGCCTGCCGGAACTGCGCGGGGATGGTGCCCTGCGAACACGCCTGCTGGAGGATCGCGGCGAGGTCGATCGCCTCATCGGCCGCCGTGACTGCCGCGTCCCGGTCGCCGGACGCCCCAACGGTCTGCCACAACACGAGCGCGGCCACGATCAGACCCACCACGAGCACGGCCAGCGGCGTCAAGATCCTCGACCGGGGGGTCCGGCGGATCCGGCGCTCGGGCGGTAGCTCAATCAGCGCTGTCACGGGAGCCCCCACCGGCACGCACCTCCGGCGTCGTGGTGTGCAGTCCCTCCGGCGCCGGCGGGACCGGGATGCCGCGCTGGTCGAGGGCCCGCACGAGTTGATAGATCCACTGGTCGGCCAGCCGGACCTGCCTGCGCACGGTCGCGTAGTCCGCGCGCAGCGTGTCGAGTTCGTCGCGGGCGTCCTTCTGCCGCCGCGACAGGATCCCGGAGATCCCGGAGAGGAGCCCGGTGAACGCGATCACGAGCGCGCCGATCAACTCCGGCGACAGAGTCATCCGTCGTCGACCTCCTCGCGTCGCCGGGGCCCACCGGCGGTCACGCGGCGCCCGGGGGTGAGCCGGTCATCGGGCTCGCACCTCGCGTCCTCGTCAGGCCCGCGCCGTGTACACGGGGTCACGTGCAGTGTCGCATGTGGGCAGTTCCGGGCAGGGCACGCGCGGCCGAGACATGGTCAACACGCCAGTTCGGCGGCCTCGTCGTTCGAGCCCCGGAACGACACGTGCACGTGGTCGTAGTGGTTCGCGGTCGCGCTGCCCCGGTCCTCCATCAGCCGGAACCCGCTGCCCGAGTTGAACCGCTGCCTGTAGATCACATACTTCACGCCGAGACGATCTTGATTGTCGAGCACGTAGTCGACGAGCCGATCCCCGGTGCGGCGGTCGACGGTGAAGTCCAGCGCGAGCCCGAGCGGGTGCTCCGACGCCCGCGACCGGGGGGCCCGCCCGATGATCTGCCCCGGCCCGATTCCGAAGCGATTCATCAGGTGCCACCCGGCCCGGGCGACGTGCGGGAGCGTGGCGTCGAGCAGCGACGGGCAGGAGTTCGCGTCGGTGATGTCGACGTCGAGCCCGAGGTCGAGCCCCGGCTCCGGCTCGGGCTCAGTCGGCTCAGGCTCGGTGGACGCGGGCGGCGGGTCCGGCGGTTCCGACCCGGACGGCTCGACCCCCTCGTCCGGCGGGGGCGTGTACACGGGCGGCGTCGGGGCGGGGGATGGGGTCGAGGTGGCCGAGGTGGGGAGCGGTCGCGCGAGCGGGGGAGCGGTCGGCGCGGGGAGCGTCATCGGGGAAGCGGTCGGGGTCGACAGGGTGGACATGAGCAGCGGGGGCAGCGCCATCACGGCCGCACCGGTGGCGGCCGACGCGAGCCACGAGCGCGGGGCGTCGCGCATGCGGTGGGCCGTGACCGCCGCCCACCCCGGGCGGCGGTGCCGACCTCGATACCACCGCGACGCGGCGCGGTGCCGACTCACCCGGCCCCGGCATCCCGGGCCGCATCGGCGCCGTGCCCGTGCCCGGCGGCGCGTGGCCTGCGCGGCTTCGGCTTCAACACCTCGGGCACCTTCATCAGGCCCCGCACGGCCGCGACGGCGGCCTCGTAGTTCTCGAACTCCTGCGGCCACACGAGCCACACGACCCCGCAGTTTCCGCAACTCATGTACGGGAGGGTGTTCTCGTCCGGCCCGCCGATGTCGGCCCGGAACGTGCCGCCCTTCGTGGTCGAGGTGTCCATCGCGATCATGCCGCGCGTGTCGAGGTTGTGCCCGTCACGTTCGCAGTCTTCGCGATGCACCGCGCGGCGCATCTCGTCCGTCAACTCTACTGCCATCGCTGCCTCTTCTTCCCTATGTCCAGATCAGAACGTTGACCGCGTACGAAGGTTGGACCACGAAAAAGGGAGTCGGGGTGGCTGAGCCCGCATTGCCGGTCGTAAAGGCATGCTTGTGGCCTTCATCTTCGGTGGCCGAGGTGAAGTGGTGGGCGTGGTTGCGACTCCCACCGCCGGAGTTCCACGCCGCCAAACCGAGGTCCGGCCCGGCCTGTGCGTTAAACGACGAACCGGGGAAGTGGCCGCCGTGCCCGCCGTCGTTGTCGGTGTTGCCGCCGTGAATGTGCGAGCGGTCGCTCCAGTCGGTAGTGCCGCCGCCGTGGTTGTGCTGCGGCATCATCGCCGACGTGAGCGTCACCGATGCCGAGCCGAACGACTTCCCCACCGGGTCGACCGTGGTCGCGCCGACCAGTGCCTTCCCCCGCGCATCCGGGAGGACGAACGTCGTCGACCCATCCCCGATCCCGAACGGCAGGTTCGTCCCGGCGAGCGCGTTGTCCGCGATCCACTGCCACAACATCGGGTACGCCGCCCGCGTCAACGTCTGCCCCTGGAGGAACAGCGTGTCGGCCTTCGGGGTGACCAGGAGGGTTGGCTCGATCGTGCCCGTCGGCATCCGCGACACCCGCGCGAGCACCGTCGATTTCAGGTCCTCCAACTCCCGCCCGAGCCGCGACACCGCCTCTACTTCGGTCTCTGCCGGCCTGTCGTCCGCCACTGCGCCCCCCTCCTACACGAACTCGATAGCGGTCTTCTCGCGGCCGATCTCCGAGACGGAGACGGTGCGTTTGCGGATCCGGAACACGCCCTCGACGCCGAGCCGCTCCGACACCGTGTAGGACACGAGGTCGCCGACGTCGTAGTCGGCGATGTCCGCATCGGTCGTGGTGCGCACCTCCGGGCCGGGCACGAGCAGCGCTTCCTTGCGGGCGTTCACGAGCCCTTGTACGTACTGGTCGAGGGTGGCCTGTTCGGACACCCCGTCGAAGGTGGCGGCGACCCCGGTGCGGCCGAACGTCGCCCGCAACTGCTCGCTAAACGCCTGCCCGTAGATCGTGGTGTCGTTGCCGGTACCGGTGCCGATGCCGTCGGAGGCCACGTCGCCGGGGGCCGCGCTGAACAGGATGTTCCCCGACGTGATGTTGCGGGCGTCGAAGATGAGCGCGTCCGGCCCGGTCGAGCGGTCGACGCCCTGCGTCGGATACCACAGCACGAGTTGCCGAGTCACCGGGTCGACCTCGATGTCGAAGCCGTTCTCCCGCTTCCCCAAATCCTCGACCCGCTGCGCGATGTTGTGCAATTCCTTGGCCAGATACACCGCGTCGCGCAACTGCCCGGACGGGGATATCTGCGACGTGTCGATCCCGAAATTGCCGTACGGCAGCGCTTGCCAGTGGTCGACGAGCCCCTTGACGATGAGGTTCTGATCGACCTGCGCATAGTTGAGATCGGCCACGACGAACATGTACCGCAGGTAGCCGAGCAGCCCGGTTGCCTGCAACGTGATCGACTCGCCCTGCACCTGCCCGCCGAGCAGCGGCCCCGCGAAGATCCGCTTCCCCTGCCGGTAGAGCCACAACTCGGTGGCGTGCTCGTGCAGACCGCGCAACCGCTGGAGCACGGGCTCGGTGAGAGACGAGATGTTGACCGACGCGTCCAACCGTTGCGCCTTCGACAGTTCCTCCGTGTAGGACAACCCCGTCCAGTCGATCGGGTCGATCTCCATGAGCAGCGGCGGCCCCGAGTTCTGCGGGATCCGCGCCACACAGATCAACTCGTATTGCACCTCCGGGTAAGGGATCTCCGCGCGGGGGAACGCGCGCGGCAGGTCCACGGCGGCGATGCCGAACGACACGTTCGGGACGCCGACCTCCTCGCCGGAGGGGACACCCGTGGCGACCGTGACGGTTGCCGTTCCCGGGATCACGGTCGGGGTGCCGACCGTGCCGGGGCCGATGCCGACCGGCTGGATCACGGCCGTACCCGGCGTCACCGTGGGCGTGCCCACCGCCTCCGCCGACGGCACACCGGCCGTGACCTCGATCCCCTGCACCTCGGCGAGGTTCGGGGTACCGACCGCCTCCGCCGACGGGATGCCGGTCGGCACGGACACCGTGACCTGCCCGGGCACCACCGTCGGGCGGCCGACCACCTCGCCGGAGGCGATGCTCGCCGGGGCGAGGACGAGCAGCCCGGCTTTCAGGACGAGGGACCCGGTGAGGTAGGCATCCGTCGAGGTGCCCGACCACGAGAACGAACCGGAGACGGCCTGGTTGTTCGTCGTGGTCGCCCGCTCGGCCACGGTGAGCGACAGATACTCATACGCCGACTGCGAGGTGTCGTAGCGCTCGGTGAACCCGGACGGCGGGGTGGCCGACGTCGTGGTGTCGATGTCGGCGCGGTCCTGCCCGGCGAACGCGATCACGAGACTCTGCGCGTCGGCCGGGGTCTTCGACGGGAACGCCGAGGTCGACCCGCCCGAGGTCAGGTTCGATGTGGAGTAGGAGCCGGGGACGAACCCGCCGTGATCCTTCCAGTACATGCGGACGCCGATCAGCGGCCGCGAACTGCTCTCCTTCGTGAACGTCGCCGACCCGGTGGCGGTCGTCGAGTAGAACGCCGCGATGCTGAACGTGTTCTGCGACGACGTCGATTGGGTGACCCCTAGCAGCGTCCACCCTGACGGGTAGGTGAGCAGCGCATCCGAGGTCGTCGAGGCGAGCAGGAGCACGACGAGTTGGAAGTCGCCGGTCGCGAGCCCGGCGGGTGCAGTGAGGGAGAACGACGTCGACCGCGTCTGTACCGTGGTGACTGCGCTACCGAATGTGGGCGCCATCCGTCACCTCCGTTTCGACGCGCCGACCTCCGACGGGTTCCGCACTACAGTTTGAAAATCTTGTTCGCGTCGTTCGGCCACTGGATCGCGATCGGCCCGGTGTTCGGGATGACGGGCAGCCCGGTCGCGCTGTCGATGT
>WUUC01123356.1_pt1 | contig 20628 bp, 17 predicted proteins | sample 6278441 | NCBI WGS metagenome assembly WUUC01 (sample SAMN13675441, study PRJNA597444) | soil metagenome | isolation source: soil | place: USA: Washington | collected 2017-10
ACTGCGAACGACAACGCATACGCTCTCGCGGCCTAACTAAGCCAAAGGAGCCGTCGAAGCGATGAGCCCGTCGGTGCTCACGTGGAGGCGTAATTGAACTGACTAGTGCCTGCGAGCTCGACTCGGCGCAGGTGCGAAACAAAGAGGCGATAGCGGTGAAGCGAGCCTGTTCGTGGGCGCTGCCCACCGCGAATTAAATACACGGAATACGCACGTAGACGCCAACGCCGATCACTTCCGGACCCGGGTTCGACTCCCGGCGCCTCCACTATTTTTGAACTCGTTTTCATCAGTAAAGACGGACGTTTGGAAGGACGGTCCAAAACTGTAGTAAGCGATGTAGTAAGCCCGGTGTCGAAAGGCATCGGGCTTTCCGCGTTCACGACTTTGCGAAGCGGAATGATCTCCGCGTCTTGCGGCAGAACGATGTTGAGCTTCTGCACTTCAGCGCAGAGATTGGCCCAAGGCATCGACGTGTAGATGTTGATGATGTCGCCGCGCGGCGCGTGCGTGATCATCTCGAGCAGATCGGCGCGTGCGCCATCGGCGCGCGCGAGCGTGATGAACGTGCGGCGCAGATCGTGACCACGGCGTGAGCGCAAGCCCAGGCACTCGAGGTCTTCCAGCAGCTTGTTCAGCGTGTGATGGCGGCTGCGCATCCGGCCCTCGCGCGATGGGACCAGCAGGTCGTCGGGCTCGGGTGCGCGTCCGAAGATCTCGGTGCAGCCCTTCACTTTCCACTCGGCGAGCAGCTTTGCGAGCGCCGGATGCACCGGCACTTCGCGCGGGCGCTTGCTCTTGGTGGTCGCATGATCGTAGCTGCGCGCGATCACCAGCTTACCCAGCGGCTCGCGCGTGGCGTCGTAGTTCCGCCAGTGCAGACCTGCCATCTCGCCATGGCGCAGGCCGGCGAGGCCCATCAGCGCGTACACCATGCGGCGGTCGGGCGGCAGCGCTTCGGATGAGATGAGCTTGATGAGCTCGTCACGATCGTAAACCGCAGTCGCGCGCCACTCGGGGTCTTTGTCTTCGTTCGGTCCGAGCTCCTTCGAAGAGAGCACACACGGCGTGTGATCGATCAGCTCTTCGATGACTGCGTCGCGGAACAGCGTGTGCAGCGTGCCGTAGACTTTGCGCAGCGTGCGCGGCGCCATATGTTCATTGGCGCGCCAGGTACGCACCAGGTCGCGCATGTGGCGCGGGCGCAGTTCGGCGATGGGGTGGTCGCCGAGAACAGGGAGCACGTGCTTGGTGAGGCGGCCGCGGTCGTTGGTGACGTCGCGGATCTTGCGGCGCTCGCGATCCTTGAGCCAGCGTTCGGCGAACATGCGCAGCGTGACCGGGCCGCGATGCGTGGTCGTGGTCTCGGCGGCGGCGAAGCGCTTCTCGGCGGCGACTTGGGCTTCGATGGTCTCGAGCAGCTTCTGGGCTTGCTTCTCTTGGCCGACGCCGAAGCCGGAGGACTTGTAGCGCCACTTGTCGGTGGCGTCTTTGAAGCCGAGGTAGAGCTTGTCGCCGCGGTTGTAGATAGTGCCCATTGTCATGGCCTCTTCGCTGCACGAGCGCAGCGCGACTGATCGTGCAGCTCGCATTTGTCTTGGGACTCATCCCAACATCCGCCCCGATCCAGACACCTATCACGACGGATCCCTTCACAGGCGGCGCAGGTCACGAGCATGGACAACAAGGCCAGCTGACATGTTCGGAGCACGGCTTCCCCTACTCGATCACGGTCACGCGTTCCGTGACCTCGCTTGCAGGCCCAAGTTCACGAGTCGCGGACGATGTTACTGGGCAGCCGCACTGCTCACAGGTGAGTTCTTCCGGAGCTCTCAACAGCTGTCCTTCGGCCTGTCGCGCGGCACGCAGCAGCTCTTCCCGATCCTTGCCTTGGTACCCAATCGATCCGGGATCCAGGCGGTACATCGATCGACTCTTGAGTCCCAGATATGTTTCGAAGCCGTAGAAGCCAGGGTCACAGTAGCGATAGTCGAAGATTGCGCCGCACGAGCACGCCACCTTCGTGACCACGACGGGCACAACCACATCCCTTGTCATCTGGCCCCCGACCAACGGTACTCGCTGTGAGCGTGCTGTACGCAGACGGCGAGACTTTGGAGGACGGGCGCGCCGCAACCAGCAAAGACGCACGTCGAATCGCCTTCGCCGCCGTGCTCGCGCACAAGAAGGGCACGGAGAGCCGGCTCTCGGTCGAACGACCGCCATTCGCCGAGAGATGGCAGCTTGAACGCAATATTCTCCTGCCGATCCATCTCGGCGCCCTTCTCGACGTACCATCGTTGGCCACAGACAGGGCACGCGCGCAGTTCGGCCCATTCCTCAGGATCGCCGTCGATCAATTCAAGCCGCGCAACGAATGCGGCGCGCGAGGGGCGAGTTCGCGCGGCACCAGGCAGCGAAGCACATTCGCAGGCGTCAGACACCATGTGCCTTCACCGTGGCAGCAAGCGCCTGATGGAAACGTGCTCGAAGATCCTTCGATCGATTGGTTAAGTCCATGTAGTCGGCGGAATTGCGGAGCTCGCGCCAGAACCCACCACGACAGTCGCAAAGGTCCCCAAGCGCCCAAAGGGTGTCGAGAGCGTCCTCAAGGGCATCGCTATCGAGTCGGCGCTGCAGATCCGCGAGTAGCGCCACCTCGCGTGCGGTGGAGCCTAGCGGGCGGCCCGTGCTGGTCGGGATGGAGTCACGGGCGCGTTCGAGGTGGAGCTTGGCCAATTGCCAGCGCTTCACTTCCCGCGGATCTTTGGCCTCGGACTCCATCGGATCACTCCTTCGACCGCTTCGCCCCCGAGAGTATTTCACGGGCGCGCTCGCTCAAGTCGATCACGCCTTCTCCGCGCGGTTCGGCGCGCGAAAGGAACGCGTCCAGGTCGGATTTGCGGAAGCGCAGCACCCTTCCCGCCCGCTGGGACCGCAGGCGGCCCGCGCTCGCCCACTCGCGAATGGTAGCCGTGCTCACGCCTGCGTACCGTGCGGCGCCGTTGGTCGAGAGGCGCTGGTCGTTGTCGGCGGGCGGGTGCGCGCGCTGGTCCACGAGCTGCTTGCGCTGTTCGCGCAGGATGGCGGGCACCTCGTCGCGGATGGCGAGCTTGGCCGCTTCGCGGATGAGCTCACGCAGCTCGTGGTCGAGGGTCATTCGGCGGCCCCTCGCAGAGACGAGAGGTGCTGGTCTATTCTGCGCTCGAGGCGCAGCAGGCCATCCGCCACGCGCGAGCGCGCAGGACCGCCGTCATCATCGGCGCGCTTCTGTTCATGGAGCGCTTGCGCCTCCGCCACGAAGTCGCGCAACGGAACTTCGAGAGGCTTCAGCGACAGGGATGGCTGGTCCCCAAACATTGCCCGATGCTGCTGAGCGTGGATCCTCTGGTGATTCTCGAACACGCGTACGCTGCGCAGAAAGAGGAATCCTGTGCGCGCCCACGAGATGGCGCTCCAGCTTGTAGTGACATTCTGTTCAAGCCGGACAAGTTCCTCAAGTGCGAGGGGAACCGCCGCGATGGCCTCCGGTCCGATGTGACTGCGGAGGAGTCCGGCCGGGTTGCTGAGCGTTCCGCGCTGGGCGCGCGCTATCAGCCGACGCAAGGCATCGATGGTAGCCGCTTTGGTCGCGGTCGGGGGCATCGTCGCGGTTAGCTGCCGCATGACCCGACGACAATCATCACTCTGCCCATTCACCGCGGCATCGAGCTCAGCGATGAGCTCGGCTGGCAGAGACACCGCCGGAGGCTGTTCCTTGTTGTGGCTCGCCTTTGCTTGCCTAGCAGGTACTCGTGCACTGATCTTAAGTCGTGACGGGATCGTCACTGCAAAGCGGCCGATACTGACACTGCAGCCATGGCCGGTTCCGACACCCTGCGCGATGTCATCGAGCGGCTCGCCGCGCAGGGATTCGGGCATGCACGCCTGCCAGACGAGCACAATCTCGTTTGCGGCGCGACGGCCGCCAACAAAGCGCGGGCGCTTGATCCAAAGCCCTGCCTTGTCGATCGCTGCCACGTCGCGGCGCACTGAGCGAACGCTTTTCCCTGTGAGCAGCGCCGCGGCAGCGGCGGTTGCGTTCAGCCCGCCGGCGAGGAGCGCATAGAATGCTGCGTAAGTCTGCAGCGCCGCGCGAGCCAATCCCAGCCCATACATCCAAACGACCGTCCGAAAATACAGCTCCACTTTCGATAGAACGGCGCGCCTCGCAAGACGCACCTCGCCGTTGGCCGTGGTGTCTTTTGACATCCGGTCCTCCGTGGTTGCCCGAGGTGATCGACGCGCCTAGGATGAACCTAGAAGCGTCGACCACGTCGGCGGTTCAGGCGGCGTCGCGGGCTTCTTTCGACGGACTCCCGCGGCGCGGCCGATCAAGCGAACGCAGGACCATCCCTGCGCCGCGTCGTGTTAGCTGGCGATCTTCAGCATGTTCTCGACGTCCTCGCGCAGAACGAGCCAGCGGTGACCAGGTCGCGCCGAACGTAGCTTGCCGGACTGGATCCAGCGGTAGACGGTCCACTCGGAAACGTCGAGCACCTGACGAGCCTCCGAGACTCGCATCCAGGCAGCAGATGAATCTTGTGCAGGACGCAGCGACATGAGCACAGGCTGGCCAACATCTAGGTCCGCTGCACCACGTAAGCGCCGGGTCGGATCCACTTACTGGCGCAGCAGGAATGAGGTCGGCGTGGGTTCAAATTCCCGCGAAATAGCCACCCTCGCAGCCGTTGATTTCAGCTCGCTGTAAGTGGGTGCTGGCTCTGCTTACAGCACGTCGCAGAGGCACCCCAGCGTCGTGCCCGCTTCGACGCCTTCGTGCAGAGTGAAGCCAGTGCCATCCGACGAAAAACTTAACCTTCTTACGTTCGCACTTTGATCTCCAGCCACGGGCGCTCGGGCTTGTATCGTCCGCGAATGTTATTCTCGGGCCTTTTTGGCGACCCTCGCTGATCGACAATACGCTGTCGGATGGCACTGGGTTCCAGGCCGAGCGCCCAGAACGCCCCCTCGGCTCTCGACAGCGCCGGTCGATTCTCGGTGTCTAATGCGTCTGGCGCAGCCACGAGCAAGTCCCGCCGTGCCTCCCTCAGTAAGGCGTCCAGCTCGGCGATGCCGTTGTGCAAGCGCTCACCATATTCGCAGACCGAGCGCGACCCGGGAAATGAGCGATTTTGGTTCTCGGCGTAGAACCTATCGGCCACGAGTGCGCCGAACGTTTCGATCCTGGGCAAGAGCTCAATCGCCTCCATCGTGACCTCAGAAACGCCTCCCATGCTCAGCTGAAGCGCGGCGGTGACGAGGTCCACAATGCTTCGCGCATCGGCGCACGCGATCGAAGTCGGTGGCGCCATGCCACAGCCGTCCTCCTGGATGTGGATGAGCGAACAGGCAAGCACGTTGTGGTGACCGCCGAGGTAGCGAAACTGCGGGACCTCGACGGTTGCGCGCTCAAGCAGGGGCGCCACCGACACCTGCATCCAGCGATCAACGAGTTCCGTCGCATCCCGGCGAAGGCGCTTTTGGGCTCCCGCGATCTCTTCGGGCTCTAGCCGAAGCAGCGCAGGGTCATGGAGCGGTTCGATACGATTGAACTCCAGCACCGGTCGGCGGGGCTGCGTCTCCGAGCTTGCCATCCCGTCGAGGTACAGCGAGACAGCGCGCAGCGCCAGCTACCCGCGCTGCGCGTCCCACTCTGCGGCTTCGAGGCTCGTCGACCACTCGTGGAAGAGCGTGCGAACCACCTGGGGCGGCTGGCCAGTGGCCACCACGATCTGCGGGAGCGTCCAGTGCCTAGCAAACATGCGGAACACGCGCGCCGCCATCCGTCCGTCTCGGGCGCGAGCCCGGGCTTTCGCCGATGCAGCTCGCCTGGGCGCGACCGGCTCACGCACGGGGATACTCTCGAGCTCGGCGGGGTCGAAGCGCCATACCCCGTGCTCGTCCTCCTGGGGATGCAGGCGGTCGAACTCCATCCGCCGAACGGAGGACACGCTCACGCCCAGTCTGGTGGCCACATCGCGGCGAGTCAGCGTGAAGCGCGAATTTTCCGCCTCCGGGGACGCTTCGTCCGACATTCTGCGAGCCTACACTTGGCCCACAGGCCTAGCCAAGAGGTCGCCGCGGGGTTGCCACGACGGTTGTCTCGTGTTGTCGCGGCATCGGCCAAACTCGAGATTCGAAACCTGTGCACCGCTGGGCATCCTCGAGTAATCTTGGCGCGTCGCGGGGGCACCGGCGACCGACTCGTGTGCGTCGAACTCCCTGATGTGTTCCGTGGAATCCGCCGCCCCTGCCCACAGGGAGCGCGTGGCGCAAGGACCGGCGTGAGAGAGGCTCTTCCCTCCAACTTTGCCCACCTCAAGCAGCACGACGAGCAGCTCGTGCGGCTGGGCATGTTGGCCGAGCGGTACTTCGCCGAGGACCCGAACACGTCCCTGCTGAAGCTACGGCAGCTAGCCGAGCTGCTGGCCCAGCTCGTGGCCAGCAAGGTGGGCCTCTACACCTCCCGCGAAGAGGCCCAGTACGACCTGACCCGACGCCTCCAGGACCAGGGAATCTTGCCGCGCGAGATCGCCCAGCTGTTCGGGGAAGTTCGCCGGGCGGGCAACGCCGCGAACCACGCCCTGAGCGGCGACCATCGCAGCGCCCTCACAACGCTCCGGATCACCTGGCAGCTCGGCGTCTGGTTTCAGCGAACGTTCGGCCAGGCGCAATTCAAATCTGGGCCCTTCTTGCCACCCGCGCCGCCGCGCGACGAGAGCGACGAGCTGCGGGCAGAGCTTGCTCGCCTGAATGCAGCTCTCGAGGAGTACCGCGCCGCTCACGCCAGCGCCGCGGAGAGCTTGCAGTCGGCCGAGGCCAAGCTGCGAGAGACAACCGACGAGCGGGCCTTCTGGGAGCAAATGGCCACCGAAGCCGACCAGGCAAAGGTGGCCCTGGCGAAGAAGCTCGAGAGCCAGCAGGCCCTGGCAGCGGCCCAGCCGCGCACCGAGGTCAACGCCCTGGTGGCAGCTGCGGCGACGGCCGCACAGGCCGTGGAGCTCGACGAAGCCGACACCCGCAAGCTTATCGACGAGCAGCTCGAACAGGCGGGATGGACCGTCGACTCGGCACGGCTCACCTACGCCAAAGGGGCGCGCCCCGCGAAGGGCAAGAACATGGCCATTGCCGAGTGGCCGACGGCACGCGGGCCCGCGGACTATGTGCTGTTCATGGGACTCACGCCGGTCGCCGCGGCCGAGGCCAAGCGCAAGAACGTGGACGTGTCGGGTGCGCTGCAACAGGCCAAGCGCTACAGCCGGGCCTTCAAGGGCGGGACGGACCTCGCGGGGAACGGTGGCCCCTGGGGCGAGTTCAAGCTGCCGTTCCTCTTCTCGTCCAACGGGCGCCCCTACCTCCGACAGCTGGCCACGCGCAGCGGCATTTGGTTCTGCGACGTGCGCAAGCCCGAGAACCTGGGCCACGCGCTCGATGGCTGGTACACGCCCGAGGGCCTCAGCGCGTTGCTCAAGCGAGACGAGTCACTCGCTCACGAGCACCTGAAGCGCCAGGGGTTCGACTACGGCTTTCCGCTGCGGCACTACCAGCAGGCTGCCATCCAGGCTACCGAGGCTGCCATCGAAAAGGGCAAGCGCGAGATGCTGCTCGCGATGGCCACCGGCACCGGCAAGACCAAAACCTGCATCGCGCTCATCTACCGCCTCTTGAAGGCTCAGCGCTTCCGCCGGGTGCTGTTTCTGGTCGACCGCTCGGCGCTGGGCGAGCAGGCCGCCAACGCGTTCAAAGACACGCGCATGGAGAGCCTACAGACCTTCTCCGACATCTTCGGTATCAAGGAAATCGACCAGCCGGAGCCCGAGACGGCCACCGCGGTACACATCGCGACGGTGCAAGGCATGGTGCAGCGTGTGCTCAATCCCGGCGAAACCAGCACGCCACCGCCAGTCGATGCCTACGACTGCATCATCATCGACGAGTGCCACCGCGGCTACCTGCTCGACCGCGAGCTCTCGGACACCGAACTCGGCTTTCGCACCTTCGATGAGTACATCTCCAAGTATCGCCGCGTGCTCGACTACTTCGACGCGGTGAAGATCGGCCTCACGGCCACCCCGGCACTGCACACCACGGAGATCTTCGGGCTGCCCGTGTTCAGCTACGGCTACCGCGAAGCCGTGATCGACGGCTACCTCGTAGACCACGAACCACCAGTGCAGGTGAACACCACGCTCTCGCAGCAGGGCATCGTGTGGAAGGTGGGCGAGAAGGTCGCCCGCTACCATGCCAGGCGCAACGAGGTCGACCTCTTCACGACGCCGGATGAGATCAAGATCGAGGTCGAAGACTTCAACCGCAAGGTGATCACCTCCTCGTTCAACCGCGTCGTGTGCGAATATCTCGCCACCGAGATCGACCCCTCGGGCCGGCAGAAGACGCTTATTTTCTGCGTCACCGATGCCCACGCCGACCTGGTCGTAGACCTGTTGAAGCAGGCGTTCGCCAAACAATACGGCAGCGTGGACGACGACGCGGTGGTGAAGATCACGGGCGCCGCCGACAAGCCCCTGCAGCTGATTCGACGCTACAAGAACGAGCGCCTGCCCAACGTTGCCGTCACGGTCGACTTGCTCACCACAGGCGTGGACGTGCCCGAGATCTGCAACGTCGTGTTCCTGCGCCGCGTGAACAGCCGCATCTTGTTCGACCAAATGCTGGGCCGCGCCACGCGCCTGTGCGACGAGATCGACAAGAACGCGTTTCGCATCTTCGACGCTGTCAAGATCTACGAGGCGCTCGAAGACGTGACTGCCATGAAGCCCGTGGTGGTGAATCCGGGCCTCACGTTCGCACAGTTGGGGCGTGAGCTGGCAGAGGTGCAGAGCGATCAGGAGCGCGCGCTCGTGCGCGATCAGTTCGTGGCCAAGCTGCAACGCAAGCAGCACCATCTGAGCGCCGCTCAGGCCGAAGACTTCGAGACGCGCGCGGGTATGCCGCCCGCAGAGTTCATCCGATCTCTGCGCGGCATGGCGCTCCCCGATATCGCAGCCTGGTTCACGCAGAGCCCCGACCTGGGCGAAATCCTCGATCGCAAAGGCGCGAGCCGCTCGATTCCCATTCTGATCTCCGATCACGAAGACACCTTCCAGGGGATCGAACGCGGCTACGGCAAGGCCAAGAAGCCCGCGGACTACCTCAAGGAATTTTCCGACTTCGTCCGGAGCAAAGGCAACAGTCTGCCCGCGCTGATCGCCGTGCTCACACGGCCGCGCGAGCTCACCCGCAAGCAACTGCGCGAACTCGCTCTCGAGCTCGACCGCGCCGGTTATACCGAGGCCAACCTCGCGACCGCCTGGCGCGAGATGACCAACCAAGACATCGCCGCGCGGATCGTGGGCTTCGTGCGCCAAGCGGCCCTGGGTGACCCGCTAGTGCCCTACACGGAGCGCGTAGACCAGGCCATGCACAGGATGCTCGGGTCGCGCCAGTGGACCGCACCGCAGCGGCAGTGGCTGCAGAAGATCGCAGCGCAAACCAAGGCCAACCTGCTGGTCGACCGTGAGGCGCTCGACGACCCCGACCTCGTGTTCAAGCGCGAAGGCGGCGGCTTCGCGCGGCTCGACAAGATGTTCAAGGGGGAGCTACTCCGCGTGCTCGAAACCTTCAACGACTCGCTCTGGAGCGACGGCAAGACGAAGGACGCGGGATGACTTCGGAACACCACCTCGCAAGGCTCGCACTGTAACGCGAGGTTTGCCCAACCGCCTTCGACCAGCGCGCGAACGCACATAGAGACCAGGAAACATGAGTAGTAACGTCACCCACGACATCGTCCAGAAGCTCTGGAACCTCTGCAATATCCTCAAGGACGACGGGGTCACGTACCACCAGTACGTCACCGAACTGACCTACCTGCTGTTTCTCAAGATGGCGAAGGAGACGGGCACCGAACCCCAGATTCCCAAGGGCAGCCGCTGGGACGACCTCGAGAGGAAACCCGCGCCCGAGCGCCTCGAGCACTACAAGATCACGCTAATCCATCTCGGCACGAACGGCTCCCGGCTCGTGAAGGAGATCTTCGGCAACGCCAGCTCGTTCATCAAGAAGCCCGCCACGCTGTCGGCGCTGGTCTCGGAAATCGACAAGCTCGACTGGTACAGCGCGCGCAAGGAGGGCCTCGGCGACCTCTACGAAGGTCTGCTCGAGAAGAACGCCAACGAGAAGAAGTCGGGCGCCGGGCAGTACTTCACACCACGCGCTCTGATCGAGAGCATGGTTGCGTTGATGAAGCCCAGCTTGGACGACGTCATCCAAGACCCTGCGGCTGGCACGGGCGGCTTCTTGATCTCCGCCAATCACTACCTGCGCGAGCACAGCGATCCCGACAGTTGGACCGAGGCCCAGCAGAAGAAATACCGCCGCGGCACCTTCTACGGCATGGAACACGTGCAGGACACCCATCGCCTGGCGCTGATGAACCTGATGCTGCACGGGCTCGAGTCTTCCGACACCGGCGCAGGCATTCGCTACGGGGACACGCTCTCGCCCGAAGGCGAGGCGCTGCCCAAAGCCACGCTGATGATCACGAACCCTCCCTTCGGTACGAAGAAGGGCGGAGGCTTGCCCACGCGCACGGACTTCACGTTTCCCACCAGCAACAAGCAGTTCTGCTTCGTGCAGCATATCTACCGCGGCCTACAGCCCGGTGGGCGCGCAGCTGTGGTGCTGCCCGACAACGTGCTCTTCGAGGGCAACGTGGGAAAGCAGATCCGCTCCGACCTGATGGACAAGTGCAATCTGCACACGATCCTGCGCTTGCCCACTGGCATCTTCTACGCGCAAGGCGTGAAAACCAACGTGCTGTTCTTCACGCGCGGCGAGAAGGACAAGGGCAACACCAAGGAAGTATGGGTCTACGACCTGCGAGCCAACATGGCGCAGTTCGGCAAGCGCACCCTACTCACGCGCGAGCACTTCAAGGAGTTCGAGGCCGCGTTCGGCAAGGACCCGCTTGGGAGCGCGAAGAGTTTGGCGAAGCGCAAGGACGCGGGCGACACCGGTCGCTTTCGCAAGTTCACGCGCGACTGGATCGCGGAGCGCGGGGAGAACCTGGATATCGCTTGGCTGAAGGACGACAGCGACGCCTCGCAGGACGAGCTGCCAGAGCCTGCGGTGTTGGCGCGTGAGGCGATGGCGGAGCTGGAGGAGGCGTTCGAGGAGTTGCGCGGGATCTTGGCTGAGCTGGGTGAAGACGCCGACGGGGTCGAAGCGTGAGCGGGGGCTTCCATGAAATACCAGACACTTGGCTCTGGACACGCGTCGACGAGGCCGGCTTCGTGCAGCTCGGGCGCCAGCGGTCACCGCAGCACCATTCGGGCGAGCACATGCGGCCCTACCTGCGCGTGGCCAACGTATACGAGAACCACATCGACACTCGCGATGTGCTCAAGATGAACTTCACGCCAGCGGAGGCGGGACGCTACCTGCTATCCCACGGTGACATCCTGCTGAACGAAGGACAAAGCAAAGAACTGGTGGGACGCCCGGCGATGTTCCGCAATGAGGTCCCTGGCGCCTGCTTTCAAAACACGCTGGTCCGCTTCAGAGCCTACGACCATGTCGTTCCGGAGTACGCGCTCAGCCTCTTTCGCTACTATTTGCGTGCCGGGCACTTTCAGAGCGTTTGCAAGTGGACGACCAACATCGCGCACTTGGGCGCCGAGCGATTCTCTGGCATGCCCTTTCCCCTCGCCCCCCTCCCCGAGCAGAAGCGCATCGCCGACAAGCTCGATGCCCTGCTCGCGCGCGTGGACGCCTGCCGCGAACGTCTCGACCGCGTGCCGGGCACTCTCAAGCGCTTTCGGCAGTCGGTGCTCGCGGCTGCGACGAGTGGGGAGCTTACGCGGGAGTGGAGGGAGCAGCGGGGCCAGAGTCAGACAAACTGGGTCGCGTCCACGGTCGAGCAGGTTTGCGAGCAAATCGTCGACTGCCCGCACTCCACTCCGAAGTGGACGATGGACGGCGAGGTTTGTTTGCGCACGACGAACTTGTTCGTGACCGGCTTGTACTTAGGCGAGGTTCGACGTGTGTCCGAGACGACATACAAGGAGCGGACCGCTCGGCTGATTCCTACCGCCGGAGATATCGTCTATAGCCGCGAAGGTGGGATTCTCGGAATTGCCTGCGAGATTCCAGTCGGACTGAGGACATGTCTTGGCCAACGAATGATGCTGATGCGTCCGCGGGCGGCCTCGATTCGGAGCGGCTTTCTCGCACTCGTGCTCAACGCTCCTTCAACAACTGCTGTCGTCAGGGAGCTCACTGGCGGAACTGCCTCTCCTCACCTTAACGTTGGCGACATCAAACGTTTCACAGTGCCGCTTCCAACCACTGAAGAGCAGGACGCAATTTTGGAGCGGACAGATGCATTGCTCGGCGTTGCAAGCGCGATCGAGCATCGCGTGAACGGCGCAGTTCGCACTGCAGAAAGGCTTCGAGAGTCGGCGTTAGCCACCGCGTTCCGCGGGGACCTTGTCCCGCAGGTCCCAAGCGACGAGCCAGCCTCGCAACTAATCGAGCGGTGCCGAGAGCCTCACGCCAGCGAGGACGTCGGGATGGTACCGGGGAAAGCGCGTGACCTGCGCAGGCCTACTGCGCGACGCCGAGGCAGCGCCAGACAAGACAGGGATTAGTCCCGCCGTCGGCCCGACACGGGCCACAGAACGCCCTTGGACGCAGAAAATGCAGATGCGCTAACCTGCGAGCCGGTCCGTCCGCCGCGCGTGTACCCGATGCCAGCAAATCAAGATCCCGCCATTTTCCACATCACCCACATAAGGAATCTGGCCAGCATCGTGAAGTGCGGCTGCCTATGGTGTGACGCGGAGCGGCGCAAGCAAGGGTTCACGATCGCCAGCATCGCCCACGAACACATCAAGCAACGTCGACTGAATCGAGAGGTGCCCCTCGCGGCGCTGGGTACGCTCGGGAACTACGTGCCCTTCAACTTCTGCCCGCGATCTGTGATGCTGCTGCCGGCCGGCAAGAACGCCGACGGAGGCCCCAGCGCGATCATCCACTTGGTATCGAGCACGCGGACCGCCGCCAGCCTAGGCCGGCCATGGACGTACACCGACCGGCACGCAGAACTTGCCCATGCCGTGTACTTCAACGATCTGGCCGACTTGAATCAACTCGACTGGGAGGCGATTGGTGCCAATTACTGGAGCGCCGCCGAGGTAAAGGAGTGCAAGCAGGCGGAATTCCTCGTTCATCAGCACTTCCCATGGTCTGCGGTGACGGAGATCGGCGTCTATGATCAAGCAGCGCTGACTAGGGTTGCCGCGATAATTGCTACTTCTCGGCATCGGCCGCATGTACATGTAAATCAACTGTGGTACTACTGAACACATGATCACGCTAACTCACGGCAACATGTTCGATGTGGACGTCGAGGTCCTCGTCAACACCGTGAACACGGTGGGGGTGATGGGTCGCGGCGTGGCTTTGCAGTTCAAGAGTCTGTTCCCTGCTAACTACTCGGAATACGCCAAGGTTTGCCGTCAGGGCATGCTGCACCCTGGAGACGTGCTGGTCCACCGCGTCCCGAAGCCGGGGCTTCCGCGATTTATTTTCAATGTGGCCACCAAGAAGCACTGGCGAGGAGCGTCGCGCATCGAGTACGTGGCGAAGGGCCTCATCGGAATCATCTCGAACCTGCGCGAGACGGGAGCTCGATCGATCGCTCTTCCGCCCTTAGGGTGTGGCCTTGGCGGGCTCGAGTGGGTTGAAGTTCTGCCTCTTATAGAGCGCGCGTTCAGCGAAGTTCCCGAGGTCCAAGCGCTGGTCTACGAGCCGGCGGACGGCCAGAATCTCCGGAACAGCAAACGCAAGCCACCGCGCCCGAACCTGACGAAGAATCGAGCCGCGTTGCTCGCGCTAATGCAGCGTTACCTCGACACCGGGTATGACTATGCGTTGACGCTTCTCGAGGTTCAGAAACTCGCCTACCTGATGCAAGAGGCGGGTCACGCCCTCAAGCTGAACTTCCGGGCCCACTTTTACGGGCCGTACGCGGACAACCTTCAGAACGTACTCAATACGATCAACGGGCACTTCATTGAAGGGGTCGCTGACGGAAGCAACTCGCCTTCGCGGGAGGTCACGTTGCTTCCTGATGCCGTCAAGGAGGCGTCAGAGTTGTTGGCGAGCGACCCCAGTGCACAGGCGCGATTGGAACGAGTCGCGAGCTTGATCAACGGATTTGACACGCCCTTTGGGATGGAGCTGCTCACCACGGTCCATTGGGTCGCAATGCACGGGCCGACTCCAGCGCAGAGCCCCGCGGCAGCCTACGCGGCCGTTCGCGCGTGGAATGAACGGAAAGCAACCATCGTGAAACTGGGCCATGTGGAGGCAGCGTGGTTGCGCCTGTCCGAGCAGGGGTGGTTGCGCCGTGCTCCGTCTGAGCCGAACTGACTCAGCACAGCACCTATCTGGGCGCAGCCTGGGAGCTCGGTGCAAGCTCATTTAGCGCCGTGATGGCATTGGTTTGGTTTGCTTGAGCCCATTTCTTCGTTTCAGAGCTCATCCGGACAAACTGATCTGGGTTCGAATGTCGCCGTCCTCCTACTCCTCTACCGTCGAGAACGGGTCTTCGTGCTCAACATCGTCGTCGAAGAAGCGAACCTTGCGACGGAGGAAGTCCAGCGCCGCGTCGAACGTCGGCGTCCTCTGCCGCAGTTCGAGCCCCCTTCTCGAGGTCAACGTGAACGTCCGCTAGCCGTCTAAAGTTGCGAATGTGGCAGTGGCTGAGATGCATAGTCGGTATCGATTCGTGGCGGCTCAACTTGCCGCTATTCGAGGAGAGGAGTGCAGCAAGTCAGACTCCGCCTTCATTGTACAGACTTGGATGGGCCAAGTCAGGACGGCATTTTCGAAGCAGTCATTCACTGAGTTTGTTGAGGTTGACAGAAGCGCACCGCAGTAAGCCTTCCGTTTCTGCGCCTTTTGACATCGACAAAACAGCCGAGGAATCCCGTAGGGAGCGTGGTCTTTCCGACGACCTCCAAGTCGAGCGTGCACACGTACGCGTCTCCGCCACTAACGACGACCCGAAGTTCGTCATCGACAGACGGCAGGCAGCCGACCCAAGAGACGGCGAGTTCGACCGACTCGCGCGCCCACTCTCGCGGTGCGTCGCCCCTGCCTCCTCGCCGCCAGCGGCGCCACAGCACGTCATGGTCCGTTGACGGCCAGAACCCATGCCCCGCGATCGTCTTTCGGTGTTCTCGGATCCAGCGCTGCATGTCCGGCGGGTCGCTGAAGTCCGAGGGGAGCCGGCCACAGATCCAGACCGCGCCTGTCCGGGTCGCGAGTCCCGCCTGGCACAACAGAGCCGATCGGATGGACGGCACTCCGTACGTGAGCGCGAGAGCGACGCCTTCCCCGAGGTTTTCGGCTTCGGGGTGTTCTCGGGCCTGCGCCTGCACCCGCACAGCCTCTGCCGCCCAGACCAACTTGAAGATCACCGTGTCCTGGACGAACGACTGGATCTTCTGCGCGACCCGCTTGTCGTTCCCCGCGAGGATGTCGGCGAAAGCGACGCCGCGCACCCAGCGAGACAACGTCTCCCGCCAGCCATCGGGCGGTTTTCCAAACGCGAAGAACGGCGCGTCCTCCATGCACTCGGCGAACGCGACGGCGGCGGCGGCCGCGGCGGCAGCGTCTTCTCGCGCCACGGCTAGATGCAGTTTCGCCAGATGTGGCACCAGCTCGTCCATCCGGTCATATAGGTAGACGCCAGCCCGGCGACCAAGCCCGGCCGAGAAGCTCGCTTTCCGCTGTTCAGGCGTCATCGAACGCCACAGCCACTGCGCACGAGAGAGCAGGACGTCCCGCTCCAGTCGGCGCGAGCCCTCCGCCATGTGCGCGAGTGTCCGTTGCCAGAGCGAGCCCGTGAGCATGCGGTCAATGGCAGCCGCCAGGTCGTCGGTCGACACCTCCAGGTCTTCTACAATGGACAGTATGGCGACATCCAGGTCGTCGAGAAGGTCGTCCAGACGGCGCTGGTCGGTCTCGTCCTCCTCCTCTTCGCCGCTCGCTCCAAGCCTCTGGTCCTCCCAAAGTGCTTGCTGGTTCGTGACGTATTCACCCAACTTGTCCCTGGATACTCCGAGGCGACCGCTGAGCTGCCCAATGATTTCGAATACCAGGTGCGCGAGGCCGCTCACAAGCCGCTGCTCCCTGGACTCTTTGATGAGGTTCGCGAAGTCGTCCATCGCCTCTTGCGCGGCACGGCCTGTGGCATAGATCGGGTACGCCGCGATCCCGTCGAGGTCCACGTACGCCCTCCCGGCCCGCCCCAGCACGTTCGCGAACTCTGCCTCTGGGATCCGCTTCTTCTTGCTCGGCACCGACAGGTCCGGGCGGTGCAGAGACCGAAAGATGAGGACGCCGCACTTGAGATCGATGCCTTGCGCGAGCGTCGGGGACGCGACGACGATGGGCAGCATCGACCTATCCATGAGTTCCTCGATCGCAGAGAGCAACGGCCTCGGAAGGGCGCCGTGATGCGCTCCTACACCGATCGAGAGCCCGCGCACGGCGGCATGCGTCGCTCCCAACCACTCGCGCCCAATGGCGAGGGCCGACTCGAGCTCGGAAGCATCAGGCTTCCCCACGCCGCCCAGGAACCCCTGCCTCTCAACGGTGAGACAAGCCTCGACGAGCGGTTCCACTTGGCGACGCTGCGGGGAGTAGATGAGCACGTTGTGCTTGTCGGTGGCAAACGCGTTCGCGGCGGCGATGCAAAACTCCTTCTCGTCGTGGGGGAAGGCGTTCTTGCGCGGTTTCGTGGCCTCCTTCGCCTTGAAGAAGCCCGGCACGAACGGCCGTTCGTCCTCGACGAACGCAAGGCGGCCGTTTCCCCGTCCCTGGCGCTCAATGGTCGCCAAGCGTTGACGGGTCGGTCGCCACCTGACGTGCACCGGCTCGCCGGGCGCGTCATGCCGAAGCCAGCCGGTAAAGTCCTTGAAGAAGGCGTCATCCGGGTTGAACATCGCCGAGAGGCACACGAGACGGCGGCTGGCGGCGTCCGAGCGCCGGAGGAGCCTCTGGATCAGCACTTCATACCGGATCTCGCGGCTGCTAAGTCCGATCATGTGGCCCTCGTCGAACACGACGAGCCCCACGTCGTCGAGCACGCTCGGGTCCTGGCGAATGGCGAAGTCGAGCTTCTCCGGCGTCGCCACGACGACGTTCGCGCTGACCAGCGTCTGCGTATCGGCGGTCGTCGCGCCGGCAGCGCCGTACAGGGACGTCACGGAGAAGCCCAACGGCACGAACGTCTTCGCGAGCGTGTGCTCCACTTGCGCGGATAGCGCGCGGAGCGGCGTCACATACACCACGCGCTTCTCGTCGGCGAGCGTGCGTAGAATGCAAAGCTCGGCGATCCTCGTTTTGCCCGCGCTCGTGGGCAGCGCGGTGATGAGGTCGTCCGCCGTGTCCGTCGACCGAGCGGCGGCCTCCAGCTGCGACGGCCACAAGTCGAGCTGCGGCGGGCTCCGGACCGCAAGCAGGTCGATGAACGAACGGCGCAAGCCTGCCCACTGGGGCGGCGCCCCCGGCGGGTTCGGCGCCAGCTGGACGTGGAGGCTCTGCTCCCACAGGTCGTCCGCGATGTGACGCGTGAGCGTGGCGACCCACCACATGGGGATGTTCCCGATGAGCGCCGCGTTCTGCACCACTTCGGCAAGCATGGCTGCGGAGTGAGCGTGCGTGTCGGCGAGGCCGAGGGTCATGGCGCTGTCTAGGAGGCCCATCGCGCGGTGGTAGGCGGCCGTTAGAGCGAGAACCGCGGCATCCTCGGAGTCGAAATGGTCGTCATCGCTCGCCAGCCGGGCGGAGACCGCGTCGTCGCTGTGCGCCGGGTCCATCAGCCACTTCAGCGCCTGCGAACGCAGATGCTGGAGGTCGCGACGAAGGAGCAGCGCGAGAGCCCGCTCGGGAGTCGCGAGGTTTTGCGCGAGGACGCTCTCGGGAAGAAGCGAGTACGATCGGGCAGCGTAGCCGGCAAGATGGAGCGCCGCGGCGGCGACCACGAGGTGCCGGCCACGCTCCGGATCCGTCGGCTCGCCTCGGCGCACGGCGGACTCCAGCGATTCGGCGGCGACACGGAACGCTTCGTCCGTCGGATGGCGCCGCTCGCGCGGCAGGTCGCGGTTGAGGTCGCGAAGTTCGAGGGCGAGGGCGAGGGTGCCGTAGCCGAAGTCGAGCAGGTCGTCCGTGAGCGAAGAAGCGAAGGTCGAGGCTCCCTCGGGGATCACACCGTCGCGCCACACCATTCCGCGCGCGAGGCCACGCGCAAGCAGCCGGCCACGGTGGTCGGGCCGGAGCAGCATCTCGAGCCGGGCCGCGATGGCTTCAGGTTGGGCCATGGCCTTCGAAGAACTGCCGCACGAAGTCCGCGTGATCGGCGACAACTACCGCGGCGCACGTCCGGCTGGTTCCTTTCACCTTCGGCGCGGGGACTTTCGCGAGCACCGCCGAAGGGTCGTTTCCGCTGAAGACGAAGACCACATGCTCGATGTCGTTCTCCTTCAAGCTTCCTTCGGTCTGCATATGCTCGAAGACGGCGGCCTCGGCGTCCCGCCCCTGTTCCAACAGACGCTTGGCGATGAATCCAAGCGTGGAGGGGTTGGGGCGTCCCCCGTGCGCGTCCAGCCCTTTGGCCGCTTCGGCAACCGTGGCGGCGCTCGCATTTCCCCGACTCTTGCTCTCGACCTTCGCGACGATGGGAGCCTTTCCGCCAACGTTCACGCCGATGACGTCGTTGCCGCGCATCGCCACCTCGCGGTCATCCTTCCAGCGGAGCTTCTTGATCGGGACTTGGTACCTGGTCTCCTCGATGAGGTATTCCGTCGCGAGCACCTCGCCGACATCGCCCGAACGTACGCGCTTGTTCTTCGGCAGGCTGTTCTCGATGGTCTTTGCGACCTTGTCGAAGCCGCCGGCGCGCGCGACCACGGCGTGGCCGACAAAGTGGTCGACGCGCAAATTTGTGAACGCCGCGGTGTACGTCTTTCGATCGGCGCAGTTTTCCTTGTAGACGCGAACGTTCGTGTGTCCACACGTCGCTTCGGAAAGCCAGGTCGTGAACAACTTGAAGGAGCGGGATTCGGTCATACTGCGTTTGATCCAGCCCCAATCGCATCACACCGACCCGAATATGCCAAGACGCCCCAGCACCGGCGCCACCGTTCCACCATGGACGGCGGGTCCGACGGCGCCTTGATGAGACTGTGTCGGCTCTCTGCATACACGTCGGAGCGGAGGTTCCTCACAGAGCTTAGGTCCATCCGCATCTCGGCGGGCAGGGGCGACTCTCGCTGATTCCATGGCAGCAGGCCCCGTCGTTCGCCAGCAACGGAAGCCGCGCAGTTTTATGGAGTTCGACCAGCCAACGCTGGCCACCGCTCGCACTGAGCGGCTGAAAGGAGCATGGCCAGCCGTGGGGGAGCCTCGGACATTCCGGGTCTACAGGACACGCTTCTCGATGCCGGCCAGACGAGCCGCGCCGGGGCCGCTCAGTCTTGGCGGAGAGAACCCCTGATCAGGTTTAGCGCGCGCCGGACGTCGCCGACTTCCAGCAGAGCCCCCACGGCCTCGAGGACGTGTTCAAGCGCCAGAAGGCGAGCTTGCAGCGCCCTTTCCTTTGGAGCCGTCGCAGTGGCGTGCTCGGCCGCGTTTGCACACGCGTAGGGCTCGTATTGCACGTCAGGTACCTGGTGATCGTCGCCGTCGCCAGCCCCGTTTACTACACCACTACACCGAACCGCGACGAAACCACCCGAGACCGCGTCCGCGTGGTCCTTGCCCTCCGCCACCCCCCCGGAATCCGACCCTTCCCCCCGCGAACCTTCACGTAACCCCTCGAAACCACTACCGTCCCCTCGCCCTTCGACTCCCGGCGCCTCCACCAATTCAGACTCGTTTTTTTGCGAAAAGCACGACGTTACGAGACGCGCCCGAAGCTGTAGTAAGCGTTGAAGTAAGCCCGGTACTTTGTGGTGCCGGGCTTTCGTCGTTCACAGCCCTGCGTAGCGGAATGACCTCCGCGTCTTGCGGCAGGCCGAGGCGCTCGAGGTCCTCGAGCAGCTTGTTCGGCGCTTGTCGGTGGCGTCTTTGAAGCCGAGGTAGAGCTTGTCGCCGCGTTTGTAGACGGTGCCCATCTGCTTACTCCGAACGGAATGCTGCGGGGACCCGAGTCAGTTGCTCATCACGGTCCCATGCCGCGGGCCTCGAGGTTGCGTCGCGCCACTCGCCGCCGCTGGCGAGCCACTTGGCTCGATAGGCCAGTGTCGACTCCTTGGTCCAGTCCTCGTAGCCGAACTCGACGCCGCAACAGTCGTAGATCCCGTACGTGGGGAACCGACCATCAACGCCCCAAGGGTGCTCGTCCTGAACCAGGCCGCACACGCGGCAGCGCAGAACGTCGTCAGCGGGCATGGCCATCGGCCCAGCTTCGAAACACCGCGATCAGATCGCCGAGGTTCTCTGGACGTAACCGTTCAGGGGGTGGCTTGAGGGCCGCATCGCGGCGTGCGACCCAAGGCGCATGACCACAGC
>WUUC01089361.1_pt1 | contig 20622 bp, 13 predicted proteins | sample 6278441 | NCBI WGS metagenome assembly WUUC01 (sample SAMN13675441, study PRJNA597444) | soil metagenome | isolation source: soil | place: USA: Washington | collected 2017-10
CCCTGAGCGCCTTCGCTGCTGCAAACTTCAGTCCCGTGTCCACGGCCACCCGTACCGATTTCGAATTACTACAAGATCTGCGTTCGCGTTTGAGCTCGACGCGTTTGCAGGATCGTAGCCGCTTCGCTCGTGAACTGGATCGGCTGTTTGCGCGCCGTGAGCGAGGGAACGACTTCGATCGGGTGGTGAGTGCGCTCGATGCTGCGATCGGCGCTTCGCAGGCGAAGGTCGAAGCATTGCGGCAGTTGCCGCTCAAACTTGCCTATGACCCGGACTTGCCGATCTCCGCGCATCGCGCGGAGATCGTCGCCGCTATCAAGGCGCACCCCGTGATCGTGCTCTGCGGTGCGACCGGCTCTGGCAAAACGACACAGTTGCCGAAGTTTTGCCTTGAGGCAGGTCTCGGAGCCTTGGGGCTGATCGGACATACCCAGCCGCGCCGCATTGCCGCACGCGCCATCGCCGCCAGGCTTGCCAGTGAATTGGGCACGCATGTTGGCAGTGCTGTGGGATACCAGGTTCGTTTCAACGACCGATCCGGACCCGATACGCGGGTCAAGCTGATGACTGACGGCATTTTGCTCAAGGAATTGGAGAGCGATCGAGCCTTGTACCGCTACGACACGTTGATTATCGACGAGGCGCATGAGCGCAGTCTCAATATCGATTTGCTGCTGGGCGTCTTGCGACGCGTGCTGGAGAAGCGAGCGGATCTCAAACTCATCGTGACGTCCGCAACCATTGATCCACAGCGTTTCTCGCAGTTCTTCGGCGGAGCGCCGATCATTGAAGTGTCGGGTCGGAGCTATCCGGTGGAAGTTCGGTATCGCCCGCTCAGTGGCGAGGATGAAGAAGCGACCGACTTGTCGCTGCCGGAAGGGGTGCTTGCAGCCGTACGCGAACTCGACGGCCGAACGCGCGGCGATGTGCTGGTGTTCCTGCCGGGCGAAAAGCAGATCCGTGAATGCGACGAGGTTTTAGCGCGGGCGAAACTAGGCAATACCGAAATCCTGCCGCTTTACTCGCGCCTGTCGACGCGCGATCAGGAGCGCATTTTCGAAGGACACTCGGCGCGCCGCGTCGTGTTGGCTACCAATGTGGCCGAGACTTCGTTGACCGTTCCCGGTATCCGCAACGTCATTGATTCGGGGCTCGCCCGCATTAGTCGATACAGTGTCCGCGGCAAAGTGCAGCGGCTGCCGATCGAAAGGATTTCCAAGGCGAGTGCTGACCAGCGCAAAGGCCGGTGCGGGCGCGAATCCGACGGCATCTGCGTACGTTTGTTTAGCGAGGAGGATTTCGAGCTTCGCGAAGCGTTCACGCCGCCTGAAGTATTGCGCACCAATCTTGCAAGCGTCATTTTGCGTCTTGCAGTACTTGGCCTCGGTGAACCCGGCGACTTTCCCTTCATCGATCCGCCGGATACCCGCCTGATCAATGACGGATATCGGTTATTGCAGGAACTCAAAGCAGTCGATGACGACCGCCGGGTGACGGCGCTCGGTCGTCAAATCGCCGCATTGCCTGTGGATCCTCGTCTGGCTCGTATGTTGATCGCCGCGTCTCATCACGCGTGTCTCGCTGAAATGCTCGTCGTGGCTTCGTTTCTTGAAATTCAGGATCCGCGTGAGCGGCCAAGTGATGCCCAGACACAGGCTGACCAAGCGCATGCGATCTTCGCTGATGCTCGATCCGATTTCGTCGCAGTGTTGAACGTGTGGCAGGCCTTCCAGCATAAGTCGTCAGAACTCTCCGGCAGTCAGCTGCGCAAATGGTGTCGGGAGCACTTCTTGTCCTTTGTCCGCATGCGCGAATGGCAGGAGTTGCACCGCCAACTCGGGGAAGCGGTCGATGAGATCGATCTGCGGATCAATCCTGCCGCTGCGCAGTATGCAGAACTCCATCAGGCGATTTTGACCGGCTTTCTCGGCAACATCGGTGTGCTGGAAGAAAAGCGGGAATATCTTGGGGCTCGAAGCTCGCGCTTCATTGTCGCGCCAGGAACTCCGTTAGCGAGTAAGCCTCCGAAATGGATCGTTGCCGGCAGCATCATGGAGACTACCCGCATTTTCGCGCGCATGGTCGCCGGGATCGAACCACAATGGATCGAATCCGCGGGCGCACATTTGCTCAAGCGCAGCTACTCAGAGCCGCATTGGGTGGAGCAGAAAGGATTCGTGGCGGCGTCGGAGTCGGTATCGCTTTACGGATTGACGCTGATTGGACAGCGGCGCGTGAATTTTGGCAGCGTTGATCCCAAGGCGGCGCGCGTGATCTTTGTGCGCGAAGCGTTGGTTGAAGGTCGATCAAGTATTCAGGCCGACTTTCTGACGCACAATGCGGCGCTTCGAGAACAGGTCGAGGCAATGGAAGCCAAGATTCGCCGCCGCGATATCCTCGTCGACGATCAGACCATCTGCGACTTCTACTTGTCACGCTTACCGCAACAGGTTCACTCCACTGCAGCCTTCGAAAAGTGGAGGAAAGGCGGATCGCCGACGCAGCAGCGAACTTCGATGTCGGTCGAACGTGCCGACGAGTCTCTGCGTATGACATTGAGTGACCTGATGCTGAGGCAGGCGACAGAAATTGGCCAAGACCGGTTTCCGGACACACTGACGATTGCCGGTAACCGCCTGCCATTGCGCTATCGCTTCGAGCCCGGTCAAGCCGATGATGGCGCTACACTGGACATTCCTTCTCCGCTACTAGGGACTGTAGAGCCGGATCAACTGCTATGGGCGGTGCCGGGATGGCAATTGGAGAGCGTAACGGAACTGCTGAGAGCGCTACCGAAAGATCGTCGTAGGCACTTTGTCCCTGTTCCCGATGCCGCGCAGCGTTTCCTGCAATCGCTGGAAGGCAAAGCCGTCACCAGCGAGGCGGTTGCAAAGTGGATAGCGCGCGAGTCTGGTACGCCAATGGATGCGGAACAGATTGCGCAATTGCCGATCTCAGATCATTTGCGAATCAATATCCGTGCGTTGAGGTTGGATGGCCGCGTCTTGACGGCTGGACGCGATTTGCTTGCGGTGCGGCGTGCTGCGCGTCATAGCAATGCTCCCCAATCGATTGCGCCCCGTTCGGACGCTGTCCATCGTACCTGGGACTTCGGCGACCTTGCTGTGCAGCACATCGTCGAACGCCGGGGAGTCAAGTTCACTGTCTATCCAGCCATTCAGACGCAGAGCGAAGGTGTCTCGGTGATTGAATGCGGCACTCTGGAAGATGCGGAAAGCGTGTCTCGCCGGGGAGTTTTGACTTTGTTGCTGTTGGCGCTTCCGCAGCAAGCGAAATTCGTGCGTAAGCAATTCTCCGACCAGCGAGAGTTGACGCTGATGAGTCAAGGGATGGTAACTGCCGCTCCATTGGCGGATCAGTTCGTTGCTAGAACTTTTCTGTCCTGCTTTCTGGACGGAAAACCGCCGAGAACGAAATCGGAGTTCGAATCGCTCATCGACGCAGGTCGCAGTCGCATCGATTCCGTTGCCCAGCGGTTGTTGGTACGAGTGACCGAAATATTGCAGTCGTATCGCGAGGTGCGTCAAAAGCTTGCGGCAACAACTGGCGCTCAGTATCGGGAGGCTGTCACGGATTTGCAGCAACAACTGGCAGCGTTGATTGCCGCAGACTTCATGACCGCAACGCCCGCGGTGTGGTTCGATCATCTGCCTCGATACTTGCGCGCAATGTCCCGGAGGCTCGAGCGGTTACCCGCAGCGCTTAAGCGAGATTCGGAATTGATGCGCTCGATCGCGCCGTTTGCCGCGGCCATTGCTCAGCTTACCGGGAAGTCGGTTCACCGCATCGAGCTTGAGAAATTGCGATGGATGCTGGAAGAATACCGTGTCTCGCTGTTCGCTCAGGATCTCAAGACGTCGGTGCCGGTGTCCGAGAAGCGATTGAGTGAGCAATTGCAAAGAGCTCGCGACGAAGCCGCTCGCTGACGTATTGTTGCCGCGAATGTTCCATTTCGATTCACACCATTTCCACACCACTTCTTAAGGGTAACGCTATGGCGAATTGGCGAGCTGTCCTGTCTGTAAGTGTTCTGGTGAGCTCGGGCGCGCTAGTTCAAAAACCATTGTTAGCGGACGAAGGAATGTGGACCTTCGACAACTTTCCCGCCGCAGCGCTGAAGGCTCAGCACGGTGCCACCGTTGACATGGCTTGGTTGGATCGCGTGAGGTTGGCTACCGTGCGCCTGTCGGGGTGTACCGGTTCCTTCGTGTCGAAGGACGGGTTGATTCTCACGAATCATCATTGCGTCGCAACTTGCCTGGATCAGTTATCGACGAAGGAAGATAACTTGCTCGAGAAAGGCGTGCTGGTTCGCGATCGCGGCCAAGAACGACGCTGCCCGACTCAGATCGCAGATGTACTCGTGGCCAGCGAAAATGTAACCGACAAGCTTTCTGCGGCAGTAAAAGGGCTGGGCGAAAAGGCCGCCAACGACGCTCGCAAGCAAACGCTGACGAGATTCGAGCAGACCTGTGAGGAAGCGAGCAAGCGGGAGCGCGGTGGGCCCTTCAAATGCGAGGCCGTATCTCTCTACAACGGCGGGCAGCACTTCATTTACAAGTACAAGCGATACACCGACATTCGAATGGTCTTCGCGCCGGAAGCGAATATCGCCGCATTCGGCGGCGACCCGGACAACTTTCAATATCCTCGCTGGTGCCTGGATATGTCCGTCATGCGGGCGTACGAAAATGGCAAGCCGGTTGCTACGCCAAATTATCTTAAGGTCAACTTTGCAGGGCCGAGCGCCGGCGACGTCGTTTTCGTTTCCGGACATCCTGGCAGCACAGACCGGCTGCTCACGGTCAGCCAATTGCTCGAACAGCGCAATGTCGACTTGCCGGACTGGTTGCTGCGGAATAGCGAGTTGCGTGGTCGTTTGCTGCAATTCGGGAAAGCCGATGCGGAAGCCGAGCGAATCGTGAGCGATTCGCTGCAAGGTCTCGAGAATTCGATCAAGGTGCGACGTAAACAGCTGGATGCACTATTGGACGATCGTCTCATGGAGCGTAAACGCACAGACGAAGCGGATTTGCGTGCGCGGGTTGGAGCAAACGCCGAACTCAAATCGCGTACCGGCACGGCCTGGGCAGACATCGAACGCGCGCTGACGGTAGAGCGCTCCATGTATTTTCCCTATACGCAATTGGAAGCCGCCGCAGCATTCAACAGCCGACTGTTTCGCATGGCTCGTTCGTTGATTCGCGGCACGGCGGAACGGGAAAAGCCGAACGACCAACGGTTGCGCGAGTATGTCGATGCTCGACTGCCGCGGCTGGAGCAGCAGTTGGCTGCAGAAGTGCCGTTCTATCCGCAACTCGACATTGCAACGCTCGCGTTCTCTTTGGAGCGAATGCGCGAGTTGTTGGGACCGGACCATCCGACGGTTCGTCAATTGTTGACCAAGGATTCACCTGATTCGCTGGCAAGGCGTCTGATCAACGAATCGAAGCTTCACGATGCTGCTGTCCGGACTGCTCTGTGGAAAGGCGGCAGCTCCGCGGTGGCTAAATCCACCGATCCCATGATTGTGCTCGCGCGCATGCTCGATCCGGAAGCCCGAGCATTGCGCAAGCGTTATGAAGATGAAGTGGAGGCGCCGATGAATGTGGCCGAAGAGCGCATCGCCGCAGCGCGCTTTGCGGTATTCGGCACCAGCGTATATCCGGATGCGACGTTCACGCTGCGACTCAACTTTGGCACCGTCCAGGGTTGGAAAGAGAATGGCGCTGACGTTCAGCCTTTCACTCGCTTGAGCAAAGCCTTTGAACGGTCAACAGGCGCCGAGCCTTTTCTGATTCCTGCTTCGTGGGAGGCGTCGAAGTCCCAGTTGGACATGAACACGCCGTTCAACCTCTCGACCAATAGCGATATTGTGGGCGGCAATTCCGGCAGCGCTTTGATCAATGTCAAAGGCGAAATCGTAGGGTTGATGTTTGACGGCAATATTCATTCGATATCCGGCGCGTATTGGTTCGACACGGAAAAGAATCGAGCCGTGGCCGTGCATCCAGCCATCATGCGAGAAGGCTTGACGAAGGTTTATAAAGCCCAAGCTCTGCTGAACGAGCTGCAAGGCAAGTAAGAGCGTGTAAAGACGTCGAACTATTCGCATTGCAAGGTTTCTGAGCAGCTATCGCGACGGAAGACTCCGTTCGATGTTTGCTGGAGACCTGAATGCGAACCCTAATTCGATCTGTTTGCACTGCAATGCTTGTGGCGAACCAAGCGACTGCAGCTGACGAAGCACCTGAAGCAGCGCTCCTGGAAGAGGTAGTCGTCACTGGAACCTTTCCTGGTCCCGGTCTTTGGAAGGTTACTCATGCGGACGCCGACCACTCTGTCAGCCATACGCTATGGCTGGCGGCGCAACCTCCGTTGCTGCCTCAAGGCATGCATTGGAAGTCCGAAGAGGTCGAACAAGTCGCCGCGCAGGCCCAACTCATCGTGTTCGACGGTAGTCTTTCAATTACCGTGGACGGCCCTATTGGGATGCTTCGCGCGCTGACGCTCGTGCCATCCGTTCTGCGTGCACGCAAGAACCCAAATGGTGAACGTCTTGAGCAGTTGCTGTCGCCAGCCTTATACGATCGTTGGCACACACAGAAGCTTCGCGTTCTCGGTAGAGATCGTGGCGTTGAGAAGTTGCGTCCGATGTTCGCGGCGGAAGCGCTGCGGGATGAAGCGCTCAAGCAATTTAAAGGGTCAGCTGCGACAACCCTGCACGCGACGCTGCGCCGGATTGCAAAGGAAAAAGGCATCCGGACAACTGCGCCGGCGATCTGGATCAAGATCCCTGCCAAAGAAATGCGGGGAGCCGTCAAGCGCTTTAGCGCACAGCCGCTGAATGATCGCGAATGCTTCTCGCAAATCGTTGAGTTCGTTGCGGCGTTGGCCGATGACGAAGAAATTCATACGCGCGCTAAGGCATGGGCGATTGGCGACCTTGATACGCTTCACGGCCTGGCGGCGCCGCCCGCACCTAGGGCCGCCTGCAATGCGGCTTTGCTAAGTTCCGAAGCGGCCGCTCCCTACACTCCGGCCGACCCAGAAGGGCAGCTGAGAATGCAATGGCTGGAGACTGTCGAGGAGAGCTTGCGCGAGAATGAGAACACATTGGCTACGTTGCCGCTACACGAGCTGCTGTCCGCTGCGGGTCGCTTGAACGATCTGCGCGAGAAAGGCTATTCGATCGAAGAACCGCGCTAGCCCTCAGACTGTGTCGGCGCGGCAGTTGACGGAGTTGAATGCGCGCAAGTTGGGGGAAGCGGTTTGCGCCATTGTGTTGTCAGCGGTATTTCATTGGGCAATGGTTCAGGCGTTGTTCCATGATCTTCGTGAGCACCGCAGAAGCCTGTTCCACATGCTTGAAACTGCGCATTCAATTCAACCGATCATCGTGTTCGCGCCGGCTGTGGACACCGTGAAAGCGGAAGCGGGAGAGGCGACGTTCGCGAATTCTGCTTCCAAGCGATCTGATCATCGGCAGACGGGTGATTCGGATGCAAAAGCGGCGCGACGCGCGTCATACGCTGCTGATGACGCCATCTCGCCGCTCGTGGATTGGTACGCTGAAAGCGGGTCGACAATTCAATCCGTTTTCGAGCGACAGCGCGCCGCGCTCAGCCCGCGATCGTTTTCCGCAAAAGATCGCAAAACATCCATTCCCAGGCCGCGCTCGCCGCAGCAAGACGATTTTCCTTGGGACCCCTTGCAGGGTCGACGCGTTGGATTGACGCCGGATGGAGTTTTCTATGTGAAGATTTCGGAGAAGTGCATGATTGTCATGTTGCTGATCGGCTGCCGGTTCGGCGGCGAGATCAAATATCGTGACGACTTGTTCCTTGAGCTCGACGTCAAACTAGACAAGATTCGCGAACGCGAGCTGCGAGCGCTGGATTCACGGAGCGAAGCCGGTCCATGACTCATCAATCGCTGGCGGTCCGGATGTATTCCAAAATCACACTCTGATCAAGAACAGTGATCCAACAGACGATCACGTAGGGTGGTTGAGTGTGAAATCGATACCTTGTGCGAGCGGCAAAGAGTTGCCCCAGTTGATCGTGTTCGTTTGGCGTCGCATGTAGTTGCGCCACGCGTCGCTGCCGGATTCCCGTCCGCCGCCTGTATCCTTTTCGCCGCCGAAAGCGCCGCCGATCTCCGCTCCGGAAGTGCCAATATTTACGTTCGCAATGCCGCAGTCACTACCAAGTGCGGAGAGAAACAATTCAGCATGCTGCAATCGATCGGTAAAAATGGCCGATGACAGCCCGTAATGAGTGTGGTTCTGCATCGCGATCGCGTCGTCCAACGATTTGAATGTCGCGATGTAGAGGATTGGTGCGAACGTTTCGCTTTGCATGCAGGGCAAGTCGGCTCGTGCTCGGATGAGGGTCGGCTCGACGAAATTGCCGTCGCCGGCCAGGGGCTTGCCCCCATAGAGCAGAACGCCGCCTTGGGCTTGGGCGGTGTCGATTGTGCTGCGGTAGTGACCGACCGCCACCGCATCGATCAGCGGGCCCATCAGCACACCGGCGTCCAGCGGGTTACCGATCTTGACTTGGCCATATGCACTCACCAGCCGTTGTTCCAGTTCTTTCTGTCGGGATTCGTGCACGAAGACTCGCCGAGTGCTCGTGCACCGTTGGCCGGCAGTGCCAACGGCACCGAACACAATCGACGGTACAGCCAAATCCAAATTGGCGGTTTCGTCGACAATGATGGCGTTGTTGCCGCCCAATTCCAGCAAACTTTTGCCTAGGCGCGCGGCTACCGCTTCGCCCACTTTGCGGCCCACCGCGGTCGAACCCGTGAAGGAGATGAGATCCACTCGTCGATCGCTGACGAAGCGTTCCGCCAAGGCATGCCCGGCGTCGATGAATAGTTGGAAGATGCCGGTATGACCATGTCGCGACAACACTCTGTTCACCAGGTGTTGGACTGCGATTGCGCAGAGAGGCGTCTTCGGTGACGGCTTCCAAATGCAGACATTGCCGCAGATTGCGGCCAGGAATGCATTCCACGCCCAGACAGCGACAGGAAAATTGAAGGCGCTGATGATGCCAACGATGCCGAGCGGATGCCATTGCTCATACATACGGTGCTGCGGCCGCTCGGAGTGCATGGTGAGACCGTACAGCATGCGCGACTGACCGACGGCAAAGTCGGCGATGTCGATCATCTCCTGCACCTCACCATCGCCTTCAGCTTTGATCTTGCCCATCTCGAGCGCTACGAGGGTGCCAAGCGCGTCTTTGTTGGCGCGCAATTCATCCGCGATCAAGCGGACGATCTCACCTCGCTTCGGCGCGGGTACCTTCCGCCAGCTGCGGTAGACATCGCGCGCCGATTCGACGACGCGTTCGTAATCGGACGGCGTCGAGCCGTGGACGTAACCGATGATTTCTTCCGTGGCCGGGTTATACGATTCGATCAGCGGACCTGTCGTATCGCTCGACCAACCGCCGTCGGTAGACCATGAGCCGGTATTGTTGGCGCCAATGCCGAGCGACTTCAGCGCAGCTTGAATCTCAGGCTTCATGGTTTCACTCGATTTAACGCGCGATACGTTGGTGACCGGTTTGTCCGGCGACGATCGACTGTGCAGAAACTTCTTTGCCACCGCCCTGGTTGTAGCGCTTGCCAAACCGATTATCGAGCACCGAAGGCAGCGAGAATTGCTCCTGACGAACGAAGCCCCTATATCGATCCGATCCGCTGAGTACGAGATCAACGACAGCGCTGATGCCCGCCGCCGTGGTGACTTGAATGGCGGACCATAATCGGCCCGCAATCAGTTGCGGGTAGACCTTGTTGACGTAGTTCTCTTCACGTAGCTCACCGTCCTGCTTTCCCGTGACTGCAGCATAAATCACAACTACGTCCTGCAGTGTTTGCGGCACGGCGTTCTCAAGAATGCGCTTAAGCGTCGAGCGGTCTTGATTGAGCTTTAGATCATTCATCAACAACCGCATTTGCTCGCAGTGCCCCGGATATCGCATCGTCTTGTAGTCCATCGACTGCACGCGCTCGCCGTACGTCTCCGCCAGCGATCCCAATCCACCGGATGTGTTGAAAGCTTCGTACAGAGTGCCGTCGATTTCGATTTCCTCCAGACCTTCGAGCGGTGCGCTTTCAATGCGTCGGCCGGCGACAATTGCCTCGCAAGGGTTGCCGTATTCATTGATGAGCCCTTCGGTAGACCACGTGAGCGAATACTTGAGTACGTTGTTTGGATGCTGTGGCAGTGCGCCCACCCTGAGCTTCACGGTGCGCAATTCGTCGAAATGCTGGATGAGTTCGTTCGCTGCAATCGAGATGAAACCAGGCGCCAACCCGCATTGCGGAACAAACGCTTGGCTTGCGCCTTCGGCGATGCGACGAACGGCGCGGGTGACTTCCACATCTTCGGTCAGATCGAAGTAATGCAGGCCCGTCTTTCGCGCCGCTTCCGCAACGCCGACATTGCAGTGGTAGGGCAGACTTGAAATCACTGCATCGACGGGATGTTGCTTGAGATGCGCGGCCAGTTCCCCTGCGGCAGTGGCGTCGACGCGATGCGCGCGTAACGACTTGAGGCTGTGCGCAGCCGCAACGGAGCGAGCAGCAGCTTCGCTGACGTCGCCAAGGTGAACTTCATAGGCGCCGGACTCCGCCAGCAATCCTGAAATTAGCGAGCCGATCTTGCCGGCGCCGAGAATCAGAACTCGATGCATATGCTCTCCCGTTGGCGGTATTGTGCGCTCTAATCCCGCCTCTTGTCAGCGTGGCGAAGCGCGCTTGGCGCAAGTTTGATGTGTTCTGCTACGATCCCTCTATGAGCAAAAACCTCGATTTGATCAATTGGCATCCAGCCAGCTGGCAAGGTAAACCGGCGCAACAGCAACCGAAATACAACGATGCCGCTGCGTTGGACAACGCGATCGCTGCATTGTCACGGTTGCCGCCCATTGTCGTGTCCTGGGAGGTTGAGGCGCTTAAAGATCAAATAGCAGCGGCACAGCGCGGTGAGCGATTCATTCTGCAAGGGGGCGATTGCGCCGAAACCTTTGACGACTGTCAATCGGATCCTATCGCGCGCAAGTTGAAGATTCTGTTGCAGATGAGTTTAGTTTTGCTCCACGGTCTTAAAAAGCCGGTTGTCAGGGTCGGGAGGATGGCCGGACAGTATGCGAAACCTCGCTCGGCAGATACCGAAACTCGCGACGGCGTGACGTTGCCGAGTTATCGCGGGGACAACGTCAATCGTCCCGGGTTCACGGCAGCCGATCGTGAGCCTGATCCCACTTTGATGTTGCGCGGTTACGAGCGCGCGGCATTGACGTTGAATTTTGTTCGCGCATTGATCGACGGCGGTTTCGCCGATCTGCATCATCCCGAAAATTGGGATTTGGACTTCGTCCGTCATTCGCCGTTGCGTGAAGCCTACGGCAAGATCGTTCATGCGATTTCCGATGCGTTGGATTTCTTCGAGGCATTGAGCGACAGCCCCATCCACGAAGCCAATCGCGTTGATTTCTACGCTAGCCATGAAGCGTTGCTGCTGCATAGTGAACAAGCGCAGACACGCTTCATTCCACGCCAGAAGCGATGGTACAACTTGTCGACTCATCTGCCGTGGATCGGCATGCGAACGGCAGCGCTCGACGGTGCGCACGTCGAATACTTTAGAGGCATCGCAAATCCGGTCGCCGTTAAAATCGGTCCGGCGATGAGCGCCGAATGGTTGCAGGGACTGGTGGCAGTTCTGAATCCGAACAATGAACCTGGACGACTGACGTTCATCCATCGAATGGGCGCCAAGGAAATCGACAAACGCTTGCCACCGCTGATTCAAGCGGTTCGTGCTACGGGCAGTCCGGTCCTCTGGCTCTGCGATCCCATGCATGGCAACACTGAAACCGCGCAAGGCGGGCTCAAGACCCGGCGCTTTGAAAATATCGTCGCCGAACTAGAGAGCGCATTCCGCGTCCATCGCGAAGCCGGTTCCTATTTAGGCGGTGTGCATTTTGAGCTGACGGGTGATGATGTGACTGAATGCACCGGTGGTGCGCGAGGACTGACGGACGCCGACCTGGCAAGAGCATACAAGTCGACGGTGGACCCGCGACTGAACGCCGAACAGGCGCTCGAACTGGCCATGAGAATCGGCGGATTGGGAAACAGCTAGCTAACTTAATCCTGCGTTGCGCCATTGTCCGGGCGCAAGTCCTTCCAAGGTGTGCGGACCTACTGCCCAACGAATGAGTCGCAGTGTTGGCAAGCCCACAGCCGCTGTCATTCGGCGAACCTGTCGATTGCGACCTTCTTGAATTGTAAGTTGTAACCAGCTCGTTGGGATTTGCTTGCGAAAGCGGATCGGAGGAGTGCGTGGCCACAGCCAGGAGGGTTCGCTGACTTCCTTTGCTTCTGCAGGTAACGTCGGGCCGTCATTCAAATCCACGCCGCGCCGCAACCGTTGCAACGCGTCCTCCTCAATTAACCCTTCCACTTGCGCAAGATAAACCTTGGGTGTTTTGTAGCGGGGATGACTCAACTGCGCCTGTAGCTGCCCATGATTGGTCAACAGAAGAAGGCCTTCGCTGTCGTAATCGAGTCGGCCGGCGGGATAAAAACCTGCAGCGTCGATGAAATCCTTCAAGCAAGCGCGTCCGTCGCTCGTGAACTGCGTCAGCACTTGAAAAGGCTTGTTGAACAACAACAGCGACATTGCAATCAAGGATCGAGGTGCAGTGCGCTCTGTTTAACGAGTTCGATGAAGCGCTTCACGGCCGCTGAATTCTCGCTGCGGCGGCAAGCAAGAATGAGCGGAGCAAGCGGTTGTTGGGTTTTCGCCAACGAACGATAGACAACGCCGTCCATTTCCAGGCGACGTAACGATGCAGGAACAATCGAAACGCCCAGACCGGCTGCGACGAGGTTGAGGGTGGAGAGGATACGTGGCGCTTCCTGACCTACGCGCGGGCTGAAGCCGCTGTTGCGACATGCCGTAATGATGGTGTCGTAAAGACCGGGGCCTCCGGGGCGTTTGTAGAGCACGAAAGTTTCTTTCGCCAATGAGCCAAGAGGTAATCGCTTTTTGTCCTCGTTACTGGTGGCGAACGCGTGTCCGGTGGGCAATGCGGCCACCATTTCCTCTTCGAGCAAAGGGGTCACTTCAAGCCCAACGACATCGGCTATCGGTGAGCGGATGAACGCGGCGTCGATTTCCTCACTGTGCAATGCCTGTACCAGTTCGCCGCTGCCGCTTTCCTCGAGGGCAAGCGAGACCAGCGGGGATTGCTCGCGATAGGTGCGGATGACGCGAGGTACGAACGGATGAAAGGGTGCGGAGCTGGTGAAGCCCACGGCGACACGACCTTGCTCGCCTCGCGCAGTCCGTCGAGTTGTCGCTGCCGCCCGGTCCACCTGTGCCAGGATGGCTCGCGCATGCTCGAGGAAAGCGGTGCCGGCATCCGTGAGTTCGACGCCTCTAGGTTTTCGATGGAAGAGTCGCACGTCGAGTTCGTCTTCCAATGCGCGAATCTGTTGACTTAATGGCGGTTGCTGGATGCCGAGGCGTTCCGCGGCACGAGTCATGTGGCGTTCTTCGGCAACGGCGACGAAATAGCGAAGGTGGCGTAGCTCCATCCGCCATATTTATCAAATATGGATAACCAATTCACCATATATTTTACCTGCGGTCACGATTTGGGTATCTTGCGCGCCCTCGGTGTGTGATCGCGAGCCTTTGCAGCTCGATGAAACAGATCGAATTCGGCAACTGGAGTGTCTAATGCCCAATCTTCCCGCCGGCCTTGAGATCAAAGGGCCACTGCGTCCTGGATACGAATCAATTTTAACCGAGGCCGCTCTTGAGTTCGTCGTGGACTTGGCGCGTGAATTTAGTGGCCGCGTAGAGCAACTTCTGTCGGCGCGCATCTTGCGTCAAAAGGAAATAGATGCCGGCACGCTTCCCGATTTCCTGCCTGAGACGAAGCAAGTTCGCGACGCCGAATGGCGCGTGACTCAAATTCCTGCGGATCTGCAGGATCGACGTGTCGAAATCACGGGTCCTACTGAACGCAAGATGGTGATTAACGCGCTCAACTCGGGCGCGAAGATGTTCATGGCCGACTGCGAGGATTCGATGACGCCCACTTGGGATAATGTCATCGGCGGCCAAATCAACTTACGCGACGCGGTGAATCGAACCATTGAGCTCACGCAAGCCGATGGCAAGCACTACAAGCTGAATCCGATGATCGCGACGCTGCTCGTGCGGCCGCGCGGCTGGCACTTGTACGAGAAGCACATGCTGCTCAACGGCAAGCAAATACCCGGCGCCTTCGTCGACTTCGGTTTGTATTTGTTCCATAACCATGCCGAGCTCAAAAAGCGCGGCAGCGGTCCCTATTTTTACTTGCCGAAGCTTGAGAGCCATCTCGAAGCTCGGCTCTGGGCCGACGTCATTCGGCACTCTGAGCAGCGTCTAGGCCTCACGCCGCAGACGGTTAAAGTGACAGTGCTCATCGAGACCATCCTGGCCGCGTTTGAAATGGACGAGATCCTGTTCGAACTGAAGGAATTCATCGTCGCGCTCAATTGCGGCCGTTGGGACTACATCTTCAGCTTCATCAAGAAGTTCAGTCGTCGGCCGGACTTCGTATTGCCGGACCGCGCGCAAGTGACGATGGCGACTCATTTCTTATCTTCCTATTCGCAGCTGCTCATTAAAACCTGCCATCGCCGTGGCGCATTCGCCATGGGCGGAATGGCTGCCCAGATTCCGATCAAGAACGATCCGAAAGCCAACGACGAAGCAATCGCAAAGGTGCGGGCTGACAAAGAACGCGAAGCGGGTAATGGTCATGACGGTACGTGGGTCGCGCACCCGGGCCTGGTCTCGGTAGCGATGGAAGTGTTCAATAAGCACATGACGGGGCCGAATCAATTGGCCAAAAAGCGCGATGACGTGAACGTCGTCGGCGCGGACTTGCTCAAGATCCCGAGCGGCACCATCACGGAAGCAGGCGTACGCAACAACATAAGCGTATCGATTCAATATCTCGCCGCCTGGCTCGGCGGATCGGGCTGCGTGCCCATTCACAACCTAATGGAAGATGCAGCCACCGCGGAAATTTCACGCGCTCAATTATGGCAATGGATCAAGCATCCGAACGGCAAGCTCGACGACGGCCGCAAAGTCACGGCCGAACTCGTTCGCACCTGGCTGCGCGAAGAACTGAACAAGCTTGAAGCGCAAGTGGGCGATGCGGCTTACGCCAAGGGCAACTACGAACACGCCGGCAGGTTGGTTGACACCATCGCTACCGCCGAGTCGTTTGAAACCTTCATCACGCTGCCGGCCTACAACGCCATTGATTAGGCATTACTTAAGAATTCATCGAGAGGAGTATTTTGTGTCCAACTATGCAACCACCGCCGATCAGGCGGGCGCAGTCATCGCCAAGAATGGTCCAAGCTGGAATGCCATCAGCCCCGAATACGTTGCGCGCATGCGCTTGCAGAACCGCTTCAAAACCGGCCTCGATATCGCACGCTACACCGCAAAGATCATGCGCGAGGACATGGCGGCGTACGACAAGGATCCAGGCCAGTACACGCAGTCGCTGGGTTGCTGGCATGGCTTTATCGGTCAGCAGAAGCTGATCGCCATTAAGAAGCACCACGGTTCGACCAAGCGCCGCTATCTGTACCTGTCCGGCTGGATGGTCGCTGCGTTACGCTCCGATTTTGGCCCGCTCCCCGATCAGTCGATGCACGAGAAGACTTCAGTGTCGGCACTGATCGCAGAGCTCTACACTTTCTTGCGCCAGGCGGATGCTCGCGAACTTGGCGGCTTGTTCCGCGATCTCGACGCGGCTCGTGGCACGAAGGACACGACCAAGGAAAAGGACCTGTTGAGCCGCATCGATAATTTCGAAACGCACGTCGTGCCGATCGTCGCCGACATTGATGCCGGATTCGGCAATGCCGAAGCGACCTATCTGCTGGCCAAGCAGATGATCGAAGCGGGTGCTTGCTGTATCCAGATCGAAAACCAGGTTTCCGATGAGAAGCAGTGCGGTCATCAGGACGGCAAGGTCACCGTGCCGCATGAAGACTTCCTCGCCAAGATTCGCGCCGTGCGCTATGCGTTCATGGAACTGGGCGTCGATGACGGCGTCATTGTTGCGCGCACCGACTCCCTTGGCGCGGGCCTGACCAAGCAGATCGCATATACCCTCGAAGTCGGCGATCTCGGCGATCAATACAACGCCTTCCTGGATTGCGAGGAAGTAACGCCGGCCACTGCCAAGAACGGCGATGTCATCATCAATCGCGCTGGCAAACTTCTGCGTCCGAAGCGGCTGCCCAGCAACTTGTTCCAATTCCGCGCAGGCACCGGCGAAGACCGTTGCGTGCTCGACTGCATCACGAGCCTGCAAAATGGCGCCGATCTACTGTGGATCGAAACCGAGAAACCGCACATTGGCCAGATCAAGGGCATGGTTGACCGCATTCGCAAAGTCGTACCGAATGCCAAGCTGGTGTACAACAACAGCCCATCGTTCAACTGGACGCTGAATTTCCGTCAGCAAGTATTCGATGCGTGGAGCAAGGACGGCAAGGATGTGTCGAAATACGATCGCGCCAAATTGATGAGCGTCGACTACGACACCACCGATCTTGCGGTGGAAGCCGATCGCCGCATTCAGAACTTCCAGCGCGATGCTGCACGCGATGCGGGCATCTTCCATCATCTGATCACGCTGCCGACCTACCATACTGCCGCGTTGTCGACTGACAACCTGGCCAAGGGATATTTCGGCGAAGAAGGCATGCTGGCCTACGTTGCCGGCGTGCAGCGCAAGGAGATCCGCGAGGGGATTGCCTGCGTCAAGCACCAGAACATGTCAGGCTCGGACATTGGCGACGATCACAAGGAATATTTCGCTGGTGAAGCGGCGCTCAAGGCAGGTGGCGCCCATAACACGATGAATCAGTTCTAGGATCGGTTGTCAGGGCAGCAACCCTGAGGATGAAGCCGTCGAACCAGGTGGAAGGGCTCAACCGAAAAAAGCCGATTCCATCAGTAAACTAGTCAGTGGCCGCTTCTTTGCAAGCGGCCACGAACTGGGCCAAAGTTGACTTTGGTGCGCGTCGCTTTTAAAAAGGCATCCACTGCATCGGAAGCATAAAATTACAGCTACATAGCCCGTTGCTTGAAGGATCCAAGCCAAAAGGGGCATAGCGACAGCGATCGATCGGTCGCAAATGAGGGGGTCGCTATCAATGAATGCCGTTGCGGACGATTCGAAACTTGCCGTGTTCGATCCAGCGTGTCGCGATTGCGCGCGCCTGGTCAGTTTTCTGAATGCCGAGCGGCGAGTGTTTCCCGATTATCACAATGCGCCGGTCGCGCCTTTTGGCGATGCGAACGCGCGTCTACTGGTGGTGGGCTTGGCTCCGGGATTTCATGGCGCCAATGCAAGCGGGCGTCCTTTTACTGGCGACCATGCCGGCATCATTCTGTATAAGACTTTGCATCAATTCGGATTTGCCTCTGCAGCGGAATCGACTTCGCGCGAGGATGGGCTGCGTCTACTCAATTGCCGGATCAGCAATGCGGTGAAATGCGTTCCGCCTCAGAACAAACCGCTGCCTGGGGAGATTCGCACCTGCAACCGCTATCTTGCGAATGAGCTGGGGACTCTCCCGGCGAATGCGGTCCTCGTGGCGCTTGGTGTCATTGCGCATGAGGCTGTACTACTTGGGCTTGGGCTGCCGATCCCGAAGTACAAGTTCGCACATGGAGCCGAGTACGTTCTCCCTAATGGGATGACACTGCTCGATTCCTATCATTGCAGTCGTTACAACACGCAAACCCGAAGGTTGACGGAGGAAATGTTCAGTGCCGTGTTCCGCCGCGCTCGAGCGCTGATCGACGCCGGCTAGCCGTACAACCGCAGGCCCCGCGGGGACGGTACAATGGGACATGCCGTTCGATGCCAAGTCTTTTCTCGCGTCATTGTCGACGCATCCCGGCGTATATCGCATGCTGGCCGAGGACGGCGAGATCCTTTACGTCGGTAAAGCGCGGAATTTGCGCAATCGCGTTGGCAGTTATTTCAGCGGCAAGCCTCACAGCGCCAAGACGATGGCGATGGTGCAGCAGATCGCCAATGTGGAAGTAACGGTGACAGCTTCGGATACCGAAGCGCTCCTGCTTGAATACAATCTGATCAAGAAGCATCGTCCTCGCTATAACGTCACGTTGCGCGACGACAAAAGCTTTCCTTACCTGCACATTTCCACTCAGCAGGACTTTCCGCGAATCAGCTTCTATCGAGGATCGCGAAAGAACCCCGGCAAGTTCTTTGGACCCTACCCAAGCGCAAGCGCAACTCGCGAAACCCTGGCCTTGTTGCAGAAGCTGTTCGGTCTGCGGCCCTGCGAAGACAGCTATTACGCAAACCGTTCGCGTCCTTGCCTGCAGTATCAGATTCAGCGCTGCTCCGGACCCTGCGTTGGGTTGGTTACCAAAGAGGCGTATGCGCAGGACGTGCAAGATGCCATCAAGGTCTTGGAAGGTCGCGGTAACGAATTGATTGCGGAGTTGGCTGAGAGGATGGAGGCCGCGGCGGAGCAATTGCACTTCGAACGAGCCGCGAGGCTGCGCGACCAAGTGAACGCGATCAAGGCTATCCAGTCGGGTCAGGTGATGAGCCGCGGGACCGGCGACTTCGATGCAGTCGGGCTGTCAGCGGACAACAATCAGTACTGCGTTGCGGTTGTGTTTGTCCGCGGCGGCAGAAACCTCGGCAGTACGAATTTCTTTCCGAAGGCGGGTTTGGAGGAGGGCGCGGATGTACTGGCCGGCTTTCTGGCGCAGTACTACCTGGGCAGATCGGCACCCCCGGAAATTCTCACGAATATGCCGATCGAGGATGCGGAACTTCTTGGTTCGACGCTCGGTGAGCGAGCGGGTCACCCAGTCGAAATCCGCCACCAAGTTCGAGGTACGCGCGCAAGAACAGTGCAGATGGCGGAAATGAACGCGCAAGTGGGGCTGCGAATGCGCATTGCCGATCACGCCTCCGTTGCTGCACAGCTTGAGCAACTGCAAACTACCTTCGGTTTGGCAAGCACGCCTCAACGACTCGAGTGTTTCGACATCAGCCATACGATGGGCGAATCGACGGTTGCCTCCTGTGTCGTTTTCGGGCCCGAGGGGCCGCTGAAATCCGATTACCGCCGATTCAACATCGAAGGACTCGCTCCCGGCGATGACTATGGCGCAATGAAGCAGGCGCTCGAACGCCGGTACGCGCGAGTCAAGCGGGGCGAAGTCGCGCTGCCGGATGTCCTATTGATCGACGGTGGGCCCGGGCAGTTGGCGCAGGCACAAACAGTGCTGGCGGACTTGCAATTGGAAGGCGTCACACTGATCGGTGTTGCAAAGGGCGCGGATCGGCGCGCCGGTCAAGAGCGTTTGTTCTTGGCCCAGCAGGATACGCCGACTATACTGGCTCCGGATTCTCCCGTGCTTCACCTGATTCAACGCATCCGCGACGAGGCGCACCGCTTTGCCATCACCGGTCATCGTCAACGTCGCGCGAAGTCACGGCGTGAGTCGCTGTTGGAAACGATCCCGGGCTTGGGACCGCGCAAACGACGCGAACTCCTGCGTCATTTCGGCGGCTGGCAAGGCGTCGCTCGTGCCAGCGTCAACGACCTCGGCAATGCACGCGGCATTGGGCCGCAACTTGCGCAGGCGATTTTCGATGCATTGCATCCAGGCGGCTGACGGTTGCCAGACCGTGCGCCGCGCATGAAGTTTCCGATTGCCAATGTTTTAACGCTGACGCGGATCGCAATGATTCCGGTCGTAGTGGCGTGTTTCTATCTGCCTTATCAATGGACCAGTCCTGCGGCCGCGATCGCGTTCATCATCGCCGCCATCACCGACAGCTTGGACGGCTATCTGGCGCGCAAGTTGGGACAAATGACTCGATTGGGTGCTTTCCTGGATCCGGTGGCGGACAAACTGATGGTTGCGACTGCGCTCGTATTGTTGGCGAGCCATGACATCGCGCAACTGCGGCTGATGATGTCGTTCAGCTGGTTCGATCCTCGCATCACCGTGACTATTGCCGCTGCCGTGATCATCGGCAGAGAGATTACGATCTCCGCATTGCGGGAATGGATGGCGGAAATCGGCGCGCGGCGCAAAGTGGCCGTGTCCAGCATCGGCAAATGGAAGACCATCTTCCAGATGACCGGGCTCTCGATGATGCTCTTTAGAGAGAACCTGTTCGGACTTCCGATCTATGAGGTTGGACTTTATTGCTTGCTGATTGCGGTGATCCTCACGTTGTGGTCCATGGTGGTCTATCTACGTGCGGCATGGCCAGACTTAAGAGGTTCAGTCGATGTCTAGGGGGATCGATTCGGGCCGAAAGATCCCTGTCGTGTTCCTTGACAGGGGCCTTCCAGCCCCTAGAATAGCGGCCCTCTCGAGGCAGGCGGCAAGTCGGCCTTCGATACTGCGGGAATAGCTCAGTTGGTAGAGCGCAACCTTGCCAAGGTTGAGGTCGGGAGTTCGAGCCTCCTTTC
>WUUC01091507.1_pt1 | contig 20621 bp, 9 predicted proteins | sample 6278441 | NCBI WGS metagenome assembly WUUC01 (sample SAMN13675441, study PRJNA597444) | soil metagenome | isolation source: soil | place: USA: Washington | collected 2017-10
TTACATTTATGCTGATTAAAAAGCATAAATAATAAATTATTCCTATTACTTCTATTGCGCAGTTAAAGACGCTACGCTTAAAAAAACGCCTTACATTTCTGCAGCGTAGCTAGGCGAAACTAGTGAAAAAAATAATGATATAATGAATAAAATAATAATAATTACAACACCTAATTACTAAAGTAGAAGCTTACCATCTTATTTATAATGGTAAGACCATAAATATATTTATTTTACAAAATTATGACTACAAATGATTATTTGCCCAACCATTAGCGCAATTTTTTGTGTAAATGCTTCCAAAGCGCTGCATTTTGGTTATATTAAATAAAGTCTTATAAAATTAAAAATTTTTATAGTGTATTGCTTATTTTTTTTTTTGTTACGGAATAGAGGTGAATCGAACACCTAAGGGGCTTATCCCCGAACAATTAGCAATTGTCTTAACTTACCAGTGAAAACCATTCCTTACGAAGCTGCCGAAGGTAGCGCTTCCTTTGAATAAAAACAGCCCTATGGAATTTTAACTTTAGTAATTTAATTAAACAAAAAGCTATTCACAAAAAATTACTACAAGCTCCATACTAGGAAGTGCTAGCAAATAGAGCGAACATTATTTTACTTTAAAAAAAAAAGGAAGGCAGCACAGCACGCCTTTTTAAAAGCAGCAGCAGCGCTTATTTTTAATCAGTAGTTACCTTAAAAACCGTAAGTAAGGAATAAATAATTGTATCGTAATTGCAGCGCTGTTGTAATAATAATAATATTTCTTGTTATATACGCAAGAAACAAACTCTTCAAAATGTAACAAAAGCGCTTAATAATATTAAGTGTTGCCTGCTTCTTCATATAATAAAGCAAGGAAGCAGAATTATTTTTTTTTTCCTACGCTCAGCAATGCTAAGAAGCAGCTACGCAGCACAGCAAAGAGTTGTAAAATATTTATAGGTGCTAATGGAAAATTTATTCTTTCTCAAATACATAATATAAACTCTGTTATTTTTTTTTTAATTTAAGAATTGATCCTTATCAGAATTGAACTGATGCTAGCTTTTCGAAAGAAAGCTGTGCTACCACTATACCAAAGGATCATTATCATTTTATTTTTCTTACGAAGCAGCTTCTTTTTATTTAAAAAACAGTGATTAGTTATAATCATTATACTTTACTATAATGGTTAGATTAAAAAAATAAGACTGTTTCACCATAAAAAAATAAATTGGCTAATAAAAAAAGATTAATGTATCCTTTCAAAGTATAATTAAAATAACCATTGTTTTGCTCCGTTCCTGCTGCGTAGCTCCCGAACCGCTTCCTTTGGATTGCGCGAAGCCCCTGCTCCTTTATTTTAAAAGCTAACCTTACTACGTAGCACTTACTGCCTTATTTTATTTTTTTACGAGATTAGGATTTGAACCTAAACCATAAGCTAATGAGGCTTTTATGCTAACCATTACAATATCTCGTATATATTCTCTTTTAATTTTATTTATTTATTTATATTATATTTTTTAATTATTTAAACTAATTATAATTAATTATATATTCTTATATGCTTACCTTTTATCTAGTTCTAGATAAGCAGAAACATTTTCTTTTTATATTTAGAATTAAAGCAGTTAATTTTTTTTTAAAGAAAAAGAAACTGTAAAACGATGCTTATAAAATAAGCGTTTGCTAGCTTCCTACGCAGCAAGAAAAAAGAAAGCATAGACTTTGTTAATTTTATTGTAACACACACACTAAAAAAAGCGTTATAATAACGCCCTCTCTTATGCTTAGCTCCCTAAATGCGAAACTTAAGCTTCAAACCTAGTTTAAAAAAAAAAGCGAAGCAAAAAGTAAAAATTCTTTTTTGTGTAACAATGGCTCTTTAGGCGCTACAAGAAAAAAGAAAAAATAAGAAAGAAGAAAGAAAAAAAAAAATGAAAAGCTAGATTGAGGCTGCAACCACTTTTTTATTAAATAATACGAACAAAGAGACTTGAACTCTTAAGGAATCACTTCCACTCCTGCTTAAGAGGAGATTGTTTACCAATTTCAACATGTTCGCTGTCTTATAATTTAAATATTGTTAATTTTTTTATTGAATTTTATCCTCTGCTGCGCATTAAAAAAAGGAGCGCATCTTTCTTTTCTTACACAAAAAAGCAGCCCTTTAAAGTCCGTAAGCTCCGTAGGAAAGAGCTGAAAAATAAGGGTGCAAGTCTACGCTTATCGCAGTATATAAATAAAACAAAAATGATAAGAGCATGTTTTAGTTAAAGCTAAAGAAAAAAAAAAATAAAGCAGCCTGATACTTACTTTACTTAAAATAAAAGATAAATTTAACAGCAAGAATAAATAACCCTTATTAAAAAAATTACTTCTTTTAATTAAAATTTTTATTTTTATTATATTTTTTATATATTTTTTATAATTATATAATGTAAGGCCTTAAGAGGACTTGAACCTCTGTAAAAAGTATTAACAGTACTTCGCTTAAACCACTCAGCCATAAGACCTTAAAAATTTCCTTTTGTATGACTTGCTTCTTTTTTTTCCAACATAACTAGAAAATAGTTTTTTAATAATTACTTGCTAGTAATGCTTGCTCTTGCTTTTTTCTGTGCTCTTGATCATGCGTAGCTAGAATGCCTTCATATTTTTTTAAGTTATTAACCTAAGCAAAGGAAAGGAAAGAGTGAGTATACAAACATACAGCATACCTTTATTAGCATTGCTAAACATAGATATATGACTTTTAACTGTTAAAAAAAAAAGTCCGTATTTTTAAAGGAGGAACCTGGACAATAAAATTTCAGAAAAAAAAGGATAGTTAGAAAGCATGCTAGTATACAAACGCAAGCTATATAAACGAGTATTATATAGTACAAACATAATATTAAGATCGGTATAATTAATTATGAAATATATTACTATTATACTACGATCAAAGAAAAGAAGAAAAGAAGAACCAAGGAAAGATTAAAATAAATTTTAATTGAAAACACATGGACTTGAACCAAGACTTTCCCATTAAAAGTGGGACACTCAAACCACTCGAGTTCTGTCTTCTTATTTTTAACTTGGAATGCTTTTGCTTATTTTTATTTAAAATCTTTTCCAATTATAAGATTAAGAATAAACAAATTGTGTAATTTTATCTGCTTCTTGTTAAGCGCTAGCTATTTCTTACTTTAAAAAAAACCGCCTTTTCTTACACAAAAAACCAGACCCTTGAAAAGTCCGTAATCCAAAGGAAGCGCTACCTTCGGCGGCTTTGCATAAAAACTATAAAGCATTTTTGAAGAAGAAAGCCTTTACTACGATTGTTAAAAAAGCAGTAACTACAATTTTTATTGTTTATTTTTTAATACAATATAAAAAGTTCATTACTTAATTAAATATTTTTTTAGTAAACTGAGTTGACCAGATTTGAACTGATATAATCCATTACCAAAAAATGGTGTTTTTCCAAATTAAACTACAACTCATATTCTTATATATACAATTAAACCTTTACTAAATATAAGAATAAATTTATATTTATATACTACACTTTAATTATATGGTGCAATTACGTAATCTTCACTCTTGCGGATCAGAAAATGCTGCTGTAACACTTACACACAGTAGCTGATTCTTGATTAGCAGCAATGTATCGAAGCCAAATAAAAATGCTACTTCCTTTGGATTGCGAGAAGCGGTGGAAAGCAAAGATACTGCTTTATTGCCAGTTGCTAAGCTTGTCCTCAAACATTAATTTTTAATTTTTTATGTTTGCAGCGCTATAATAAGAAACAAGAGCTGTTTAAAAATTAAAAAAAAAAAGAAGTTTTTGCTACGCATGCGAGGTAAGAAGCAGAAAAAGCACTCTTGCTTAAAATAAAGCTATTGTAAAATTAGCAGCAATATAAAAATAATAAACAATTAGAATAAAATATATTTTTATTTAAGTTTTATATTAAAACAATATATTTAAATAATATTTTAAAAATTTAATTATTAAGCCGAAAAATGGAATTGAACCAATATTTAAATCTTACAAGGAATTCGTTTTACCATTTAAACTATTTCGACTTTTTCTATAAAATTAATATATAATTAATTTAACTTGACTTCCTTACTTTAATATTTTCATATAAGTGCGGAGCAAGAAAAAAATATAACCTTTTTTGTAATTAAGTTATTACTTAAAAATTATAGTCTAGTTAATGAAAATATTTTTTTTAAGTCCTAAGCTTTCACTTAAAAAAATAAACAGCTTCTGCTAGCTCCGTAATAAGCTTGAATAAATCGCTTTTTATACAGTAGCACGTATATTAAAATATCGTTACACTTTTATTTTGCAATACTTGTTAAAGCAAAAATATTATTGCCCCGGGAGAGAATTGAACTCCCATATTTATAGCTTCAGTATAACGCTTTGACCACTAAGCAACCGAGGCTTATTAATATTTTATTTTATTAAGTTAAAAAGTTACTAGCTCTTTTTAAGTCTTACAAAAGGAAGATCCTTGCTACGGAGCGCGGGACTTCTTAATAATTGTGTGCTAGTATAGTATTTGCTATTTCTTATTCAGATCAAATTTTTTTTAAAAAACTAAAACTGCTGGTTTTGTTAGACCTAATTAATTAAAATAAAAATGCAGTAGCAATTTCTTAAACAAAAAAGCGCTCCTTCCTCCGGCGCCTTAAAATATTAATATTATAATTTTATTTTTTTTAAGTGGAGAAAGATAGATTCGAACTATCAATTTTTATATTGCAAATATAACAGATTACCAATTATCGTATTTCCCCTATTTATAATATTATTAATTAAATAAAAAATTTTTATTTATTTATTTGTTTTTAGTAAGCATACAGTTTATTTGTAAATTTTCTTTCACTAAGCGGAGAACTGAATTTTTTAATTGCTAAGTTCCTACGCAGCTCCGCAGCAAGCACAAAAAATAAAAAAGGAGCAAGTATAGTTAGTACTCTTTTATATATATATTTTTTTTTTAATTTACTTATATGTTTCTTTAATTTTTTTAATATTTTAATATATTTAATTTCTTAATTAATTTAAAAAATAAGATTAATTAAATTATTATACATTTTTTTAACTGTTGTTTACTAATTAATGCTTACTAAGTTAAGGACAAAAGTTAAATATCACATCCTTCGGTGGGAACCGCTCCACTTACCTAAGTACTTATAATAGTTATTACTATATATAACTGCTTTGATTGTTTATTATTTACTTTAAAACAGTATAATTTTTATTATAAATTAAAAAATATAGCGCTAACTCCGCCTCCTAGCATAAAGGAAAAAAACCAGGTACTGATAATTCTAGCTAAAAAAGCAAGTGTGCGTTACATGCCGAAAAAATCGTTTAAAAATGAGGTAAGGATAAAATTACTCATATTTTGCTGTAGCTGAGAGTATATAATTTAAAAAGTCATTAATATAAAACAAATAAATTTTAACATCTTATAGGACTCGAACCTATATTCTTTTGCTTCGAAGGCAACTGCTATATCCATTTAGCTAAAGATGTTAATTTTCATAATATCTATTTTTATTAACTAATTACTTTAAAAAAAATAAACTAATACACTTAATTAAAATTTTTAATTCTACATACCACTTAAAAAAAGCGTAACGCTAGCTCTACTGCAATTATTATTAATTAAAATAATTCTTATTTTAAAATAAAATAATTTTAATTTAAACTTTTTATTATCTCTTTTAATAAATATTAGTGGAGAGCCATAAATAATAAAATAAGAATCTAACATCTTCCGCTCCTGGGCCGTTTACACTAAGTAGTAAGGAGAATAGTAGATTTTTATAAAGCTTTTCTTCTTTAGCTTTTTTTTTATTTATTAGTAAATGACCCTGTGTTTTAATAACTATTATATTTAATTGGAATTTCTACTATATTGAAAAAACTACTATTTTATAAAAAATTTAGTATTTATACTAATTTTTTAAAAATTCCTTATATTTCTATTAATAAAATATATATTTGTTAAAAAGAATAACATAATTTGATTTAGGCTTTATTTAAATAGAGTTAATAAATTTGTTAATATCTAACAATACTAATTTAAATATTCTCTAATTTATTAATTGTTAACTGAGATGATATGTAAAAAGGAAAATAAACTTAAAATAAATAGACAAGTAAAACACAATAATGCTTCTAGAATAGCATAAACTAAACTAGTTTTTTTATAATAATTTATTATTTTTTTAAATTTAGGATATTTTGTTTCATAATCCTTCTTCTGAATAATAAAATATGCAATCATAAAACCTAATACATTGATAAAACATATTAAAGCTATTATACTTAATAAAAAAACTCCATAATATATATCTAAATTACTAGAACTATTATCATCTGTTTCTAATCTTGATAATAAAAATGGTAATATTCACGATGAGCTGTAATTATTATTAATAAATAACTTTTTAATTTCTTTAGTAGAATTATCACCTTCATCAACCTTTTTTACATCTTTATCTTTTTTATTCTTATCCTCTTTTTTATCATCATTATTATTTTTATTATCATCAAATCCATATGGATTTTCTATAGCCATAGATTTTATAGTAGCAGGGACACTAACTCCTAAACTAGTTAATGCTGCAATACTTTTAATTCTATGACTTCCAGGTGTTCCTCTGTAAACTAATAATGATGATCCTATTATTCCTCAAGTAAATGATATTCCTGAAGGTCAATATCTTACAAGATCTTGTTGATAACTATTTTGTGAAGTATTACTATTCATATTATTAATTAAATTTATATTATATTCTGAAATGTGTTTAAATAATGATATAAAAAAAATAGTAAAACTTAAAATGATAATGAAAGTAATTAAAGCATCATAAAAGTTAATATCTCTAATATTTGATAAATGTGTAATTTTATAAATATAACACATTAATATTAACGTTAAAAGCATTGCAAATAAATATAATGGTAAAGTATTGAATAATCCACTATATATCCCTATTCCTTTTATTGTTTCTAACTTAAATATATAAGCTGAAATCAAAGTAAATAGTAAAATTATAGCTGATATTCTAAAGAATAAACTTTTAGTAAATATTCTTTTATTTAAAAATGTTGAAATAATAATTTTTGTAGAAAGCATATCTTTTAATAGTTTATTTATAAATTTTAAATTTAAATTTTTAATTTAGGGTTAATATTTTTTTTTGTTGTTTAGTTAATTAAATTTAGTAATCTAGATTAGACTACTATTAGTAATAATTAGCTACGTAGAACTAGCAACTTCATATAATAAAGAAGTAACAGACATATGTAAAGTATCTAAAATTACATTAGGGAAAATACCTAAAATTATAGTAGGGATTAATAAAGCAAGTAATAAAAAGAATTCTCTTCTATTAATATCTTTCAATACTTCTAAATAAGTAGAATAAGTACCATAAGATATTCTGTTATATAGGAATAAAGAATAGCAAGCTGAAGTAACAATACTTGTAGCTCCTAATATAGCAGTAATAGGATTTCTTTCAAATATTCCTAATAAGGACATTTGTTCACCTAAAAAATTAAGAGTTAATGGTATTCCAGTATTAGCTAAAGTAAATACAAAAAATAATATTGTGAATACAGGCATATAAGTCACTAAACCTCTTATATAGTGAATTACTCTTGTATGAGTTCTATCATATATTATTCCACCTACACAAATAAATAGTGCAGGAGATACAAAACCATGTGCTATTGATAATAAAATAGCTCCTTCTATTCCTTGGATAGTATTTGAAAATAATCCTAAAACTACTACACCCATATGTGCAATACTTGAATAAGCAATTAATCGTTTAGTATCTTGTTGTACTATAGTTGAAAACGAAGAATAAATAATAGTAATTATACAAATAGTTTGAACTAAAGGTGAAAAGTAATGAGTAGCATCAGGTAAAAAGTTTATTAACACTCTTAGATAACCATAAGTGGCTAATTTTAGTATAGTAGCAGCTAGTAATATAGATCCAGCCAATACTGAATCAGCATGAGCTTTTGGTAATCAAATTATAAAAGGATAAAGTGGAGTTTTTACGGCAAAACCTATAAAAAATCCTAACCATAAAACTTTCTGAAAATCAATATTTATTTCATATAGAGATAATAATTGAAAATCTGTTGATCCTATATAACTATATATTGTTAAAATACTTAGTAGCATAGGTAAACTTCCAGCTAAAGTATATAAAAAAAATAGTAAAGCCGATCTATATCTATCTGGACCATGACCGAATATAACTATTACAATAAATAATACTGGTAAAACACTTTCAAAAAATATATAAAAAAGTAATAAATCTAAAGAAACAAAAGCACATATTTGTAAACTTTCTAAAATTAAGAATGAAATTAAAAAAGTTTTTAAATTATTACTTATATTAGTATAATTAGACAATAATGCAACTGGTGTTACAAAAGTTGTTAATAAAACAAAATATAGAGATATACTATCTACACCAAAATTTAAATGATATAAATTTAAATGGTTAAATTCGGTAACAAACTGATATTGAGTAATATTAGAATCAAATTGATATCACATAAATAAAGAAATAAAAAAATTAATTAAAGAAGTTGTTAATGCTATTTGTTTCATTTTTAATTGATTAGAATTTTCTTTAATAGGTAATAATAAAATTGAACCTATAATTGGTATTAGCAAAAGTAATGAAATCATTTTTTTTAAATTTAAGAAAAATATAGCTCTTTATATAACTGATTAGCAAGCGTAGTACTCTTTGCTATTTATCTTTTTGCTGTAACTTCATACAAAAAGCAGAAGCAAGTGTAGTAAGACAAAAGGAAGGAGCACTGCGTTTTTTTAATAACAAAAAGAAACTATAATTATTTATTTTTTATTCCGCCTCCTATATTTAGGCAAGGTTCTCTTTTAACTATAGAGAAAGAATGCGTTAATTATATATTAAATTAACAATATAAACCTTTAATTAAATTATTTTTTTCTTTTTTTCTAATCTTTCACTTGTGACTCAGTTGTTACAAGGATTAAAATATAAAAGAAAAAAATTATAAAAAGAAAATTAATTGATTTCTCAGATTTGAACTGATAATTTCTACTTATTTAAGAACTATCAAACTCTTTGAAGAAATTATAATTTCTACTTATTTAAGAAGATGTTATACCAATTTTAACTAAAACCAATAAATAGAATCATATACTTTTTTAATTAAAAATTTTAGTATAATTTAAAAATTAGGGTATTTTTATTAATTAATGTAATTCTATAGCATCTTATAATTATAATTTTATTGTTATGCACTCTAAAATTATAAAAGGAAATTTTTAGATAAGTATTTTTAATACATTTAAAACATTATATAAACCAAATACTGAAGCACTATTAGTAAATTTATATTTCTAATATTAATAATATTATTCAGCTGCTGAGAACCAAGTCGCTGCATCCTTCTGCGAAGCCTTTAACCTTAGGATTAGACTAAGAGTTAGCCTTTCTTCTACAAAACAAGTAAGAGCGTTCTGCTTTTTTGTTTAATAAATAGCTAAGTCATAGCAAAGAAGAGTATATAAGCGTAGTAGGCAAAAATAAAATTACTATTATTTCTGCTACGAAGCAGCCGAAGGGAGTGCTACTCTTATAAAATAAACGCGAGCTTACCTTTTTCTCCGCACCCGCAGATAAATTAACAGATTCTACGTAGCAATCTAAATTAATTAATTATTATTAGGGTTTATATAAAATTTTATTAGGGATTCCTCTTGCTATTTTAGCAATGGATAATTATTTATTATTTTTAAGAGTTGTAGAAAGTAAGAGCTATATTAATTATTATCTTCTACTACAATAGGTAATTCTTTTTTAATTTTTAATAGTTAATAAGAAATTATATTAAAATATATTCTTATTCTTATTCTTATTGCATTTATTTTTAAACCAATTTTATGACTGAGAGTCTAACCAGATAAGGAAATCATTACTTGATACTGATTCCACTGCTATTGGCATGAATCCGTGTCATACTCCACAGATTTCAGAACATTGCTATCACCTCTACAATTATATAAAGTAAATAAATTATCCTTTTTAAGTATCAACACCTATATCTAATGACCTAGGGCAAGAGCCTTGGTGCTACCTTATAATTCATTAAATATAATTACAGTCCTTTTTTTATAGTTATTTATATGAAAAATAATAATTTTTATATAATATTCCATTTTTTAAACGAAGATTTAAAGTTTTTCTATCTAATTTTATGTTTAAAGAATTAAAGTATTTTATTGTATCTGTAATACTTTCAAATTCTTTTTCAAAATTTTCACCTTTTACTAATATAGGTTTATTTTTTATATTAACTTTTAATGAATCTAAGCTTGTATCTACTTTTAATTTTTTATATTCATCGATAATTAAGCCTACTTCTTTAAATTTTACAGGTAAATCTTTATTAGAATATTTACATAAAAAATTATGAAACACTTTTTCAATTTTTATATATTTAGTAAGAGTGTCTCTTTTAATAGTTAAACCCAGTCCTCTTAAGTATTCAATACAATATGTTAAAGATTCAAACTTTAAAGTTTGAGCTCAAGAATCTATAAACATATTTCCTTCTTTAATTTCTAATTCTACTGGAATACTTCTTCGGGTACCTAAAATATACATATTTTTTCTTTCTCTTTGCATTATAGCTATTAAATTTTGTACAGAAATATTGCTTCTTAAAGCTGTAGATATAGGCTTGCTTAATAATATAAATTTATTAAGATAAGGTAATTTAGAATCTATATAATTTTTACTGGTTTCAGTGTGTATTTTCAATACTCTTTTTAATTCTATTCTAGATTTAGCGTGATACAAAAGAGTAGTACATGTTAAATCATAAACATATACACCATCCCCCTTTGAAGAACCAGCATTAACAACTCTTAAAGTATTCAAGTTAAATTCTTTATTTAATAGATAATATTGCTCTAATATTAAAGCATCTTTACTAGTATATTTTTTATCATCTAATTTAAAGATTATTAATTTAAAGGCTTTAAGTCCTTCTTTATGAAGTAATTGTAAAAATTTAGTAGGAAAAGGAAAATCTCCTTTAAAATAGTAATCCATTCTACGTCTTAACAAATTAGATGAACCTACGTATTTCTGATCTGTATTTTTATGTATAAAGATATATACACCAAAGAAACCTTTATATTTAGATTTTCCAGTTAAATCATCTAAAAGTTGTTTATCTCCAGAATTAGATAGGGGAATATCTATTTCAACACCTTTAACTTCTAATAACTCTTCTAATTTAGCATAAGTTACTGACAAATTTTGATTTAGTAATATTTTATTTATTACTGAAAAGGTAGTAGGTGTACCACTATTGATATGCTCTAATGCTAAAGACTCAGATTTATATTGAGGGGGCGTGCTACGGCTACGAAGCACTGTACTAAAAGATCTAATTAATGGAACAGTAGTTAATGCAGAGCAAGAACTTAATCCAATACGTTTATTAAACATAAAGTAATTATTATAAACACTTCTATCAACAGCATCATGCAATAAAATTCTACAATAGTGTAATCTGTTAACTTAACCAGAAAAGATAGGTATTTCAAGCGCTTTCCTTTGGTGGGAACGCAACGCAGCTGCAGATTGATTATTTTTTTTTAATTTTTTTTTTAAATAACTATAACTTAAAAATTTATTTTTACTTCTTTTAAATAACTAGTTTAGCAAACTATTGTAGAGATTTATCCCTGAATATGTAATTAATAATTTAACATATATCCATTTAACAGAAAATATTATTAATTTTCCTGCTCCTTTTCAAGAGGGGTCTGACTATATCTTAAGCATTATAATCAATATAATACCAACCACCGTTTAGTCGATGAACTGCATACCTATATTTCAGGTACTTGGCTGCGGATTGCCCATTGAATTATAAATCTTGATTTTACCGTACCACGAGTCATTACCTGTGCCATAAATTATGTTACCATACTTACTTGGTTAAGATTTCTTTAGGGGTTTCCCGCAATTTGATGGTTTAATACCGTAGGTTCACTACAGTTATGGCCAATTATATAAGACCATAGAAAGTACCAGTTCTCTCAGTAAGGAAAGATACTTGATTTAATCTTCCTGGTACACAATCTAATTTTATACCTAATGAAGGTACGGAAAAAGAATGGATAACATCAGCAGCAGTAACAATTATTCTAATGTGGCAATCAACAGGTATTACTAATCTGTTATCAACATCTAATAATCTAAATTGTCCTAATTCTAAATCTGATTCAGGAATCATGTAAGAATCAAAATCTATAGAATCTCCATTTTCAGTAATGAAGTCACTATACTCATATGACCAATACCATTGGTGACCTACAACTTTAACTGTTAAAGTAGGTGATAATACTTCATCCATTAAATATAATAATTTAAATGAAGGGAAAGCAATCGCGATTAATATTAATGCTGGAGTAATTGTTCATATTAATTCTATTGTAGAACCATGTGTTAAGTATTTATGTGCTATTGGATTTCTTTTATCATTATAATAATAAATTATTGAAAAAAGAGTTCAAAATACTGAGAAAGTAATTAAAACTAAATAAAATGCAACAGTATTGTGTAATGTAACTATTCCTGTAAATCCAGGAGCAGCACTATCTTGAAAACCTAATTGCCATGGTTGAGCAGCGTCGTTAAATATAGAATTAAAATTTGATAAAAATTTTGTCATTTTTGATTTAAAAATAATTGTCAGTCTTAATTTACTGATTCATCCTTTTTTAATAAATCATAAAAAAATCTACTATTATTATACACTCTTATTATACAACTATTTCTTGTCCGTAGAAAGAAATATTTTTTTATTAAAAAAAGAGTAGGTAAATTTGCAGATAAGCAATCACTATTACAAAAACATTGTTATGATTGTCCTTAGCTAGCATAAGTAAAGGTAATAATAAATAGTAAAGGCTTGCTTTCTAAAAAGCAAACTACTTCTAATTCTTCTAATCCTTATGTTAATATGTTTATACTACTGATGAAGACTCCCACCCTTCTCTTGTTGCAAAGCAGCAGAAAATCTCTTTCTAAAAACTAAGAAGCAGCAAAGTTAAAAAGTAGCAGCGTCTCCGCCTCCGTAGAAGCACTACAAAAGAAAAGGAAAAAAAAGCAGTTATTATAGCCCATTTTTAACCTTTTATTAAAAAATTAGAATTTAAACACCATTTCTATCTATCTTTATATAAAGATTTTTTTAATTAATAAACAAACTCCTTATCTTAACAAAACACTTATAAATTAGATACTTTTTTCTTACTATGCGTTTAAAAAAGGTGGGGGTCACTAGTTAAGACTGAAGTAATTTCTTTTTTGTTAAAAATGCTAGTTAGCTAGATAAATAGGACTTACAATTAAAAATGGTATCTTAAGATTAATCTTTGTCTTATAATTCTTATATTACTTAAAAAAGAATAACTTAATTATTATTTAATAAGCAATATAATCTAAGAAGTAAAGGATTTGAACCTTTAAAATTTTGTTAATTAATAATATTTATAATTTTCTCTCTGCGTAGCATTACTAAAAAATTCAGGCTACTTTTATGCTTTTGGTTATTGTAGCCGCTGCTAGCTTAAAAAAAATAATCAGCAATGTAGCAGACTTGCTTTCTTCACTTTTTTTTAAGTATGGTCAGAACCTATAACTACTTACGGCTTTTTTTAATGTTTCTATTTCTCTGCGTAACCGTAGCGCTCCTATCTAGCGCTATGCTCACTAAGGATATAATTTTTTTAAGCGCAGTCTTTCTTCTATCCGTTCCAAGCGTAGCTAGAAGAGCAAGAATAAAGAATAAGCAATCAGTAGAGTAAGTATAAAATAATAAAGCCACATGAATCACCAGTGAGGAGCTGAATAGCGTAACGCTTCAGCAGAGCTAGATCTAATTCAAGAGCAAAATAACTTCTTTAATTTTTTTTTTAAAATTTATAAAAACCTAGTTTTATTTTTAAGATTTTACTTATATTAAGTTCATCTATTATTATAATAATTTAAAGATTTAAAATTTAATTTTTTTTATAGAATGAGTAAACTAGGGTTAATATTTTTTTTTTTAATGATTATTAATATTATTAATATTATATTTTTATTTGATTTATTTAATTAGATTTTTTTTTAATAGCTATATCAAATGCTGTATTTTCTAATAGACCTATACTTGGTACGATTATTAAAAATCAAGAAAAATAGAAAGCTGTAGCAAATTGACCTATTTCTAAGAATGGAGAATCTGGATGTTGAGATCCAATCCAAAATAAAATCATAAAATCAACTACAAAGAATCAAAATGCTAATTTCATAGCAGGTCTAAATTGATTACTTCTTGTTCTAGATAAATCTGCAAAAGGTAAAATTAATAATATTAATAATGATCCAAACATAGCTACTACTCCTAACAGTTTATTTGGTATACTTCTAAGTATTGCATAAAATGGTAATAAATATCATTCAGGTACAATTGAAGCAGGAGTTACCATTGGGTTAGCAGGAATGTAGTTATCACTATGACCCATTGAATTTGGATAGTAAAATACAACTATAGATAATAATAAAAAGAATGCAAATATAGTAACTAAATCTTTAAAAATAAAGTAAGGATGAAATGCATATCTATCATTATTTGAATTTACTCCATTAGGATTATTTGAACCATGTATATGAAGAGCAATTAAATGAGCTACTACTAAAGCTGCTAATAAAAATGGTAAAATATAGTGTAATGAGAAGAATCTATTTAATGTAGCATTATTTACTGAGAAACCACCCCAGATTAACTCAACAATATCTTGTCCAAATATTGGAATAGCAGATAGTAAATTAGTAATTACAGTAGCACCCCATAGTGACATTTGCATTCTCTTTTTTTTAAATTATATGAATTATAATTTTTTTAATTAATAATTTATTATTGTGTAATAATACTTACACTACGTAAATATTTCCGCGATTATCTTCTAAATATAAATTAATGGATACTCGTTAGAAAAAAATTGTGTTTCTTCCCTACCTTTCTGTCCTGCGTTTGGCTACGTAAGAGCGCTTGTTAGAAGCAAAGCTAATCGTTTTGCTCCGTAGGATCTGCATTGCATATGTATCATAATAGTGAGGAAGTCCTCCTGTCTTTTTTAAGAAAGAGGTAACTGATTAACAGGGTAATATTTTATCTAAAATTTCATTAAATTTAAGTATTAATTATTATATTTGATAGTTATTATATATTTAGGTTATTATGCTCCGTACAAAGCGCGCAGAGTTTATTTAAAAAAGCAGTAGCTTCGCTGCGAAGAAGCAGCTGTAATAAGCCGCAGCAGCATATAGCATGCTATATGTAATGGAATGTGATCTACGTTCCTGTGGAGCATCACAAGCGCAGCTTCGCTTTCATTTTGAGGAAGCACACATTAATCTACATCGTCAGGGGAAAATTTAATAAGCGGCTCTTTAATATCATTAGTACTATTTTCTGGTAATTTTTTTTTAAAACAAAAACTATTATACTCATTAACAAAATGAAAGCATGAATAAAAACCATTAGGATCTTTTGCTTGAATAAATTCTTCATAGTTGTTATAGCCCATTTCTTCAGAAAATAAATGTGATGCTTTTTCACTAGTTTGATTGTTCTCTGATATGGGATATTCATAATGTTTAAAATAAATTTTTAATAAAATTAGTTTTTGTTCATAAGTACATTCTTCGAACAAAGTAATAGTATTACTTAATTCTATTAAGTTATAATATCTATCATTATATTCTTCATCTTCTTCAATAATTTCATCATAAAATTCTATTGCTTCATCAACAGCTTTTCGAATTTCAAAAATTATTTTTATGGAAGAGTTACGAGCATTAAATATAGTTTCTTGTACATAATGTTTTCTAATAATATCTAATGTATCGTAATTTATATACTTTTTAACAGGATAATTATTAGCCTTTATTGTTGGATCAAATTTATGTATATCTAATTTAAAAATACCAAAAAATTCATCAAAGATCTTTTTATACCATTTATTATCATTCTTGAAGGTATATGCTGGCGGAAGATTATTTTCTGGATATAAAATAATTTTTTCATTAATTAATTTATTAACTTCATCTATATCATATGGGTTTTTGTCAGTTCTAAGATTATCTATATATTCTAAAGTAGTAGAACTTGGTAAATTTGGTGTTAGATTTAAAAATGTTTTAAAAAGTTCCTCCGGTTCATTTAAATGTCTATCTATAGTAACTTCAACTAAATCATTATAAACTCCCCTCTCAATATCCATAGCTCTAGTTATATAAAAAATATAAAAATTTTTTAAATCATTATCACTTAAATTATTTTCTTGAGGAAAAGGGGGCAAATTACTATATTTTTCAGATAAATGTAAGTCCAAAGATGATTCATTTAGTGGATCATTTTCCATATTTGTATAAAAATTTAAAGTAAGTAAGGGCCCAAATAATTGATAAAGTAATCTTTGTTTAAAAATATTAATCTTATTATCGAAATTTTCTACTCCATCATTGGTATCAGCTTCCAGCATTAATAAGTAATCATATCCTTTCCATCTTTTAATTATTTCTAAATATAAATCTTCATTAACTAATAATAGATTTTTAGCAAATAAAAATAAAAATAATTCTAACATTATTCCACTAAAAAATAAATAATTAAAAATAGAACTAATAAAAATCACGATAAAAAATAATCAAATACATCCAAACAAAACTAATAATACTAATTTAACATTTTTATTTTTTATTTTAGGTCAACAATAGCCAAAAAAAATATAAAATAAAAATTTAATATATAAAGCAGGTATCAGAATAGTATATATATATTTTTGATTCAAACAACAAAATAAACCTATAAAAATTCATCTTAAATATGAAAATATTCTTAAAAAAAATCTAAAAATTACAACATAGCGAGCGATACTACTTAATTTAGAGAGAATGAAAGACCTTAAAGGAGCTACTCTATCTAAAATTAAGTTATTTAAGCAATGTAAATTAAATATATAATTTTTATTTCTACTTGAAATAAAGAAAATTGATTTAAAAAAATTCCAAGCTAAGGCTCTTAACCATGAAAAAAAGCGTAATACTTGAGCTGACATTTCGATAAGCCAATACACTATTAGCACTAGTCCTGCTAGTTTTATAATACGTGGCACTTTGATAAGCCATAGATTCCCTCAACCAAGTACTTGGCTTAGTAGGAATTTAACTTCTGAATTATTAAAATTCCAATAACAATAATTAATAAAATCAAAACAAATTTGATATTTAGAAACATAAAAATTAGAATCCATATAATAAGCACAGATAATTTGCATTTTCTTTTTATCATTATATGAAAACAAAATTTAATTTATAACATCTAAATTATTTTGCAAAGCAATATTAATATAATAAAAATGTTATAGTATATAATAGGGCTTAGATTTACTACACTTAAATTTAAATAAATAATAAATAACCTTACTATACACAATTAAATAATGAAGGGACTATAATTATTTTTTTAGTCGTGGGTATTAATAAATTTTTTTAATAATTTTATTTTTTAATTGCCCTAATAAATAATTATTTATAATTACTAGATTAATCATAGTTTAAAGTACACTTACCCATAGATAAATATACTCCTAGGCCAGCTACGCCAGCCTTATAATTTAGAATTAAGTCCCTTTTCTGATAATTTTTTCATATTTTAAAAAAAAGGACGGACACTATCTTCTAAAATTAAATTATTTTAGTCACTCGTATTGTCTCTGAAACTATAAAAATAGTTTGCTGATTGGTTTTAATTTTTAATTATTTTAACTTGTATTCAACAAGTAAATTAATAAATAATCCTTAAAGAATTATACTTTCCAGCATATAGAGTGATTTTAATACGGCCAAATTATATCTGTCAACCGTATGGAAGTACATAACCTAAAAAAGCAATAGCCATCATTAATATTAATATAATTACTCCTATAGACCATAATAATACTCTAGGATTTTTATAAGAACTATAATAAAGTCCTCTTCCTACATGAGAATAAACAAAAATGAAAAAGAATGAGGCAACATTAGCATGAATATATCTTATCATTCATCCATTATTTACATCTCTCATAATATGTTCCACTGAATTAAAAGCAAAGTCTACGTGTGGAGTATAATGCATTGCTAAAAAACATCCAGTTAAGATTTGTATTACTAAACATACTCCTAATAATGAACCAAAATTTCATAAATATGAAATATTAGCTGGTTCAGGTGAATCTACTATATAAGAATTAACTATTCTAAGTAAAACATTATTTTTTAATATTCTCATTTACTTGATAAGGATTATGAACAAAGAAAAAAAAATATTATTCTTGTTTTTTTTAATTTAACTTCTGTTATAATTTTTATTTTTACTAGTACTAACTTCAAACTTTTTTAGTTAAATAAAAATAAAGCACTTTTGATGTGTTTATTTCTTTGGAATAAAAACCTTTGTTAGTTAAATAAAAAAGTATAAATGAGCATTTGTTTCTTGCGAAGCATAGCTGCAAATTATCTAAAATTATTTTATTATAAAGTTAAAATGATAATATTATAATTAAACCTTTCACCTAATCAACTAAACCTGAATAATAACTTACTTAATTTCATTTTTATTATTAAAAATTAAATAAAAAATAAAGATTAATTTAAATTAAAGGTTAGTTTAAAAAAGCGATAGTGTTAATATTATAATAAAATTCTTGATATAAAATCAAAATTTAATAATAAATAGCTTTAAATATTTATATGATTATATTACTTTATTAATAATTTTTATTATGCTAAGAAGTAGTATAAGCTACATCTGTAGCAGCCTTTACTTTAAATCCGTAAATAACTCCTACTACTTCTGCATTGCCTAAAGCTAAAGAGCGTTACTAAAGAGAGTATGCTAAAGAGCGTAAGTTATTAGCAAGGCTCCGTAGGAAGGAGCTGAATAATTTATTATTAATTATTATAAAAAGATACACTATAACATAACAAAAATTAATATTACAATAAAAAATATTTTTTTTTCTTTCTACACTACTATATAATATTTTATTACGATTCTTTTAGATTTAGGATTACCTTAGGGGAAATAAAAAAGTAAAATTAATAATTATAAATAATCGCTTAATAAATTTTCGTCCTTCTGCGGTTTAGCTTCTGAACTGCTTTTCAGTCAACGCATTGTATAACAATCGTATGCATATCTTAAAAAAATGGAACAATGCTTACTACTGCGAAGTGCGAAGCGCTTAGTTTTTTCAATAAAAAGGCTACACAGCATCTGTTATAGCAGCTACAGCATATAAAGGGTAAATATTTGTATATTTTTTAATTTAATAAGGAACTATATCAAAAGCTACCAATAAACTAGGTACTAATATAATTAATGCCACTGCTATTGGTAAAAGATTTAATCAACATAAATCTATTAATTGATCATATCTCAATCGTGGAAGAGTGGCTCTAACTAGAACAAATAAGAAACAATGTAAACAAGTTTTTAAACCTAAAATAATTGATTGTAAATTAAAAACAGAATCGTTTACAAAAATTTCAGGCATATTGTAACCTCCAAAAAATAAAATTGAAGTTATACAACTGAATAAAACTATTGAAGAATATTCACCTAGAAAAAAAAATACAAAAGGTACTGAACTGTGTTCAGTCATAAATCCTGATACTAATTCCGATTCAGCCTCTTGTAGATCAAAAGGAGTTCTACTTGTTTCAGCAAGTATAGAAATAAAATAAAAAATATAAATAGGAAATAATGGAATTATAAATCAAATAGCTTGTTGAAATTCAATTATAGTTGTGATATTAAATGAACCTGTTAAAAATATTATAATAAGTATAGCTGAACTTAATATTAATTCATAGGAAATCATAGCGGCAGTACTTCTTAAGGAACCTAAAAAAGCATATTTTGAGTTAGCACTTCATCCAGCAAATAATATACCATAAACACCTAACGATGATAAGGCTAAAGAATATAAGATACCTAAAGATAAATCGCTTATAGCTAAACCTTTTCCGAAAGGGATTACCGCTCATCCTAATAAACTAAATACTAATGTAGATATTGGAGCTAAAAAAAATAACACTTTATTAGAATGAGAAGGAATAATAGTTTCCTTAAGAATTAATTTTAAAGCATCAGAAAATGGTTGTAATAATCCGTAGTAACCTACAATATTAGGACCTACTCGTCTTTGGTGAGCAGCTAATTGTTTTCTTTCTATTATAGTCATAAAAGCTACTGCTAATAATATAGGTAAAATAACACATAAGACATCAATTAAATTAAAAATTAAACTATAAATTGAAAAATTAAACATTGTGCGGGGGAAAAAAATTTTTTTTTAATATTTAATATTTATATAAATAAATAATATTAATATTATTATATAAATAAAAAAAAATGTATTTTAAAATAATAATTAAATTATTAAAAAAAAACTATTTTAGATAATAAATTCAGTAAATTT
>WUUC01075326.1_pt1 | contig 20616 bp, 7 predicted proteins | sample 6278441 | NCBI WGS metagenome assembly WUUC01 (sample SAMN13675441, study PRJNA597444) | soil metagenome | isolation source: soil | place: USA: Washington | collected 2017-10
CGCCCGAGATGCGCGCGCTCAAAGGCATAGACATCGCCTTCATCCCGATGAACCTGCCGTACACGATGCCTCCTGCGGAGGCCGCCGAGTGCGTCAAGGCTTTCAAGCCGAAAGCCGTCTACCCGTATCACTTCAAAGGCCAGAACCCTGAAGAGTTCAAAGCGGCGCTCAAAGGCGAGCCCGTCGAAGTGCGCCTGCTCGAATGGTATCCGCCCAAGCCCGACGGCGCGCGCAAGTAGAGATACTGACTGCGAAAATTTAAGGGCCGGTGCTTCCGAAGGATTTCTCGGAAGCACCGGCTTTTAATTTGCTAAATCGGGCGCTAATTCCGCGTCGAGGGTTCTCGATATTTTGTCTATGTTCAGGCTGCGCGCCGACGCGTTGAATATCTCTCGGTAAGTCCCGCCCCTCTCATAGAGGTCTTCGTGCGTGCCGTGCTCGACGACGCGCCCTTCTTTGAGCACGAAGATAATGTCGGCGTCGATAATCTGCGAGATGCTGTGCGAGATGACGACCGTCGTGCGGTCTTCTTTGATGGCGTCGAGGCTGTTTTTAATCTGCTCGGTGGCGATTGCGTCGAGGCTCGCGGTCGGCTCGTCCAGAAAGATGATGGGCGGGTCTTTCAGGAAAAGTCGCGCGATGGCGATGCGCTGCTGCTGGCCGCCGGAGAGCAGGTGCGCTTGGGATTGGTACTTGTTCGGAAGCTGTTCAATCTGCTCGTGCAGGTAAGCCTTGCGCGCGGCTTCGACAATCTCCGGAAACGAAGCGTTGATGTTGCCGTAGCGAATGTTCTCTTCAATCGTGCCTTTGAAGATGTGATTCTTTTGTAGAACAAGGCCGATTTTCCGTCGAAGCAAGTCTGTCTCGTACTGGTCAAGCTCTTTGCCGTCGAGCAGAATCCGTCCGCTCGTGGGCGTGTAGAACCTCGTCAGGAGATTCAGAAGGGTGGACTTGCCCGCGCCGGAGAGGCCGACGAACGCGACCGTTTTGCCGTGCGGGATTTTCATGTTGACGTGGTGCAGCGCCTGCGTGCCGTTCGGGTAAGTGAAGTTGACATCTAGCAGCTCGAAAGTGCCTTGCAGGTGCGATACGTCCAGCTCGCCGCTGGCCTCGATTTGGTCGCCTGCGTCGAGGATTTGGAAGTAGCCCTCGGCGTAAGTCAGGGCGTCGTTCATCTCGTCGTAGATTCTGTGCAACTGCCTGATGGGCGCGGAGACGTTACTGAAGAGCATGATGTGAAACATAATCGCGCCGATTGACATCTGCCCTCCGAGAACGAGGTAAGCCGTCAGGATGATAATCAGCACGACGCCAATCTGCTCGACGAAGGTCTTCAGCCCGTCGAAGACGAAATTGGTCTGCCGCTGTTTCAACTGCGCGTTGACGAGGTTTTGCTGCAACCGAACCTGCTTCTCTTTTTCGTACTCCTCGCGGACGAACGATTTGATGACGACGATTGATTCGATGATGTTATGAAGCCCGTTGTTCTTCTCCTCGCGCAACGCGCGCAAGCCCCTGCGTGCTCCTTTGAGCATCGAAGCCTGCCTCTGGCTCAATAAGAAATAGACCGGAAGAATCGCCGAGGCGACCAGCCCGACGTAAGTGTTGGCGAGGAACATGATGACGAGCGCCAAGATTGCGTTGGCGAACAGGGGCAGAATATCCACGAAGGCGCTCTGCACGAGCTTGGTCAGGCTCTCAGCGCCACGGTCGATGCGCGTTTGCAGGATGCCGGTCTGGTTGTCCGTGTCGCTGTAGAACGCGAGGCGGTAGGTAAGGATTTTTTCGACGGCGAATTGTGAAAGGCGGCTCGAAACGTTGACTCGAATTTTCTCGCCGAACAGGTTCTGCCCGTACCTCAACCCGGTGTTGAGTATCTCCTTGCCGAGCAGCACAGCGCTAATCAGCAGAAGCAGCGAAGTCCCCTGTGACGCAGTCCTGCCTTCTCTCAAAAGTCGCTCGATGGTGTCCACCGTGTAGCGCAGCACGATGGGATTGACCTGCGCCGCGAAGGCCCCTAAGAGAGTCAGCGACAGTGAAAGGATGACCCAACGGCTGTACGGCCTGACGAAGGGTACTAAACGCCGGATGATTTGCCAGATGCTCATTTCCTTGTGGACACATACTATGTCGAACTCGACATGCACAAGGCAAGCGCCTGCGTGGCCATACTACAGCGGGGAGCGTAGCGTAGCGTGAGTGGTCAAAGTATAATTCGCTGCGCTCTGAAGCGGGAGACGATTTGGCTCCGGCTTTCTTATGCTCTACTGATTACGTTCGGATGGTACGGGCTTCATTCGGGCTTGACGCTGTCGAAGCGGAGGCCGCTTGAGCCCTCGCCGCGCCCCGCCCCCTTCTGGCGTCCCACCCAGAGGTGCGTCGAGCCGTCAATCCAGCGCGTGTATTGATAGCTGCGCGTCACGCGCGCGCCCTCTCGCGGGACTTCTTCTTCAAACAGAGCAAGCTCGCGCCGACCGGGTTCGAGGATGCGACCCTGCGGGCCGATTTCGCGCGAGCCGTCAGGCTTGAGAATCACGCCGCGCTTGAGGCGGATGGCGCGACTGTCAGGATTGCCCGTATCCACGCGGACGGGAAGGAAAGGAATCCAGTAGTCCGGCACGCGCGTGACCAGTTGATAGGTGAGCACGTCGTCCGTCCCGGTTTCAGTCTCGACCGTTTCAGCCGTGCCGACGGGCGTCGTCGTCGCTTCGCGTTCGCGTTCGCGTTCCTGCTCCCGTTCAAAACGTCGCTCCTGTTCGAGCCAAGCTTCCGTGCGGTTCAAAGGGCGCTCGGTCGCGCTCTCCACCAGACGCTCCACGCCCCAGACCATATTCGACATCTCGTCGCGGAGGAAAAGAACCTCCTCAATCGGCTTGCTCTCCAAGCTCTTCATGAGCACAGGGGGAAGCAGGAAGAAGTCCGCCGCCGGTAAGTTTTGCGGCCTCTGCGACGGGTGGGTCAAGGAGAGTTGGAACATCCTCCACGCGGCGCTCTGCGGGCCGTTGGCGGAGGACGGGCGGATGAGCGTGCGCACGCCGAAGGTGTCCGTGACGACGAGCGAGCGCGTGCGGCAGAGCGAGCCGACGGGCAGCTCGACCGGGATGACGAACCAGTCGTTGCCGTAAGTGATGGCGAATTCGATGAGCAGCATCCGCGCGAGGTCTTCCGGGCCCGTCTCAATCGCGCCGAAGTCCACGCGCGCGTCTTCCAGCTCCCAGAAGCGCGGCGCGGGCATCCCGCGAAAGCTCGCCGGGGCCGGAATCACAGAGCGCGTGATTTGCGTCAAAGGGCTGGCAGTGCCGGCGGTGGTCGGCCCGAGCGACGCGCCCTCTTGGACGTTGAATGAGTACCAGTCGAGATGGCCTTCGTAGTACTCGTTGGCGGCCAAGACTTTTTCGCCCTCGCTGAAGCGCGCCGCGACCGCGAAAGCGTGTTCCATCCTCTCGGGGTTCCAAGCGCTCGTGGCGTCGCCGCCCTCTTGCTCGCTGAAAAGCTCTTCGTACCACTGCAACCAAATGACGGCGGCCTTCTCCACTTCAGCCGCGTCGGCGGCGACAATTGGCGGGTCGGCGGGGAGACTGCCTCTCCCGCCCTGCGGCGGGCGAAGGGCCGCGCGCAGAGACGTATAGAGAGCGCGCCCGTCCGGCACGCGCGGCGCAATCAGCTCAAGAAAACGCAGGCTGTCGCGGTCGAGCGTCTTTCGCTGCTCGTCGGTCAGGGCCGGAAAGGGATATCTGTTTTTGAAAGCCTCGCGATAGCTTTGCGAAAGCGGCTGCTGGTCGAGCAGTCGAAGGAAGTGCACGCCGGCTTCGGCGGCGAGCCGGAACTTCTCGGCCTTTCCCGCTTCGGGCCGGACGCGCTCGCGCTCGACCAGCGTCTCCAGAGGCATCGCGCGGGCATCGTAATCCTGCGCCCGAACAGAAGGGTTTCCTTCCAGAGGGCCGGGGCGATAGCGCGTCAGACGCGTGGATTCGGCGCGGAGCCGCGCCATAATCGGAGACCCGTTGTCTTCGCCCTGAAACTCTCCGAGCTGCCATTGCCGTGCGAGCAGCCAGAGAGGGTCATAGACGCTCGCGCGCAGGCTGGTATTCATCTCCGCGTCGCGCGCGCGCGGTTCCAAACGCATCCAACTCGTGATTGATGGCATAACTCACTCCGTCTCTTCGCCCGTCCGTTGCGGACTCCGAAAAGCAATCGTTCTTTCTTTCTCTACTTGAGCTTGGTGAAGTCCGTGGAGACGGTATCTCCGGCTGCGTTGAAGGCGAAATAGAGCGCGGGCAAAAATTGCCCGACTTCGTTGAGCGCCTCCGAATCGACGGCGCGCAGCTTGGACATTTCCAGCGTCTCGGTCAAGACCTGTTGGAGCGACGCCCCTGACCAAGGCGTATCCGGCGCGGGCGGCAGGGCCAGAAGGATGGCTTGCGGCGCGGCGGCGTCCGGCTGGTTGTACTGGAAGACGACGCCCGTCGTCTCGCTCGCGCTCGGCACGACCTCGACCCATTCGTCAAACAACAAACCGGAGAGCGCCTGCCCTGCGTTTAGCTGCGACAGATTCCTCGAAGACTGCGCCACGATTGAGAGTTGATTGCCGGAGAGTTTTTGAAGCTCTTCGGGCCGCAGCGCGAGCCCCACCCAACGGTCGCCCTCCCGGAAGGGAAGCTGGCAGACGCGCAGGCTAAGACGTTCTCCGGTGTCGAAGGCTTCCGCGTAGCGCAGTGCGTCGTCGAGACGCGCGACGCCTTCACGAACGCGGGTCACGCGCTGAAACCAGTTGACGACGGCCAGCGGGTCGTTGTCCTGAACCTTCACACTGTCTGCGAATGCCTTCGACAGCTCCGGCGCGTTCTCCGTCGCGAAGCGCGGCAGCACGACGAAAGCCTTGCCGAAGACCGCGCGCAGCAGCGCGAGCTGTTGGTCACGCAGGTCTTCGACGGGCACTCCGGCTTCCGCAGGCTGGAAGCTCGTCTTCAGCGTCATCAACTGCTCTAAGCGCCGCAGCACCTCTTTGTTGATTGAACCCGCCTGTGCCAGCAGAGTCTCTCGGTCTGAAGAACTCTGGCCGGTAGCAGAGAGCGGAACCGCCCCTTGAACTCCGAAATGCGCGAATCTCAAAAGCGTCTCGCGCAGTGCTTCGAGGTCGAGCGTTTGCCCCGGCGCATCTGCGTCCAGCAGGCTTTGCAAGCTCGACTGAGCTTCGCGCAAAGCCCGCTCGGCGGCGGCGGCGCGCTCAGTTAATTCGTTGACGTTGACGCCGGAGGGTTGATTCTGTTCGGGCGTGGTCAGGTCTTGCGCGTCGATGGCGCGTGCGGCGGTGATGAGACGGCGGGCGGTGCGTGCCAATTCGCTGAACTCGCCGTAGCTCACATCGTTGTTGCCCCAGCCTGAGCCGCGTTCCGGGTTGACGCGCAGAGAGGCGTCCGCCGGGAAGCCGTGCTGCCCCCGTCTGAGGCTGTAGATGATGCGCTGCTCAATCTCGGATTGCCCTGCGTCGTCTCCGCCTTGCTCGGCGTAAACATAGTCGAGCGGAGAGAGGCGCAACTCGCTGAGCCGCAGCTCTCTGCTTTCTATCAGTTCGCCCGTGCGCTCGTCGAAATGCTCGACGACGCAGCGCACGTTTGCAGGGTTGCCGAGCAACTCACCGGCCCACGCGTTCAGTTGCGGCTCGGCGTCGGCGCGAAACGCGTGCGAAGGGTTTCGCCAGTGCGCAGGCGTTTCCGGCTCGCCGACGAACAACGCCAGCAGTCGATGCGTGAAGGCGATGCCCGTGCGCGGCGTGCGGAACACTTCGAGTTCGGGCGGCGGGGCTTCGCCGCGCGTGATGGCGTCGAGCGTGCTGGCCGTGCGCACAGGGTTGCCGCGCACGGTCTGATAGACGCTCTCGGCCAGCACTGCATCGCTCAACGCGTCCACCGCTTCGTTCAGAGCGATGAGTTCCGCCCGCACGGCCAGAAGATGCACGCGCGCCGACGGCTTCGGTAAATCGGGATGACGGTTGAAAATCAGCTCGCGTGCCTGCTCCCAGAGCCTCTGCAACTTCAGCCCGTCAACGACATTGTTCGCGGCCAAGGCTTCGACGGGCTGGCTGGTCTGCGTGAGTTGCCCGACGGCCAGCGGCGCAAGCTCTCGGAAGGGTCTGATGTATTGATCCAGCTTCGCTTCGTGCAGCCTGCGCTCGAAACGATAGCCGAGCAGAGCGCCGAGCGGCTGCCCCTGCCGCACGCCGTCCAAGAGCCACATCGCCAGCCGCACGCGCTCCGAAGAGAGGTCGATGTTGAGCAGGTCGGAAGACTGTTGAGCGGCTGCGCCTGCGCCCGCGTGCGACAGGTGGGCGCTGCGCAACACGGCCACCGTGGTCGCCTGCGACAGAGAGGGCGCGTGGATAAAGCCCGCGTTGTCGGCATCCTGAAAAATCGGCGCTGTCTCGCCAGCCGGCGCTGTCGTCAAGGTCTGCCGAGCCATCGCGGGCCTTAGATTTTCCACCCACCCGTAACCGCCGATGTAAGCCCCAGACACTTTCGCCTGACGCATCGCGGCCAGACGCTTGGACGCAAAGGAGGTGCTCCAAGCGTCGAAGCGATGCGAGCAAAGGTCGAGCGTGCTCGCGCAGAGTCGTTCGAGCTGCGCCGTGCCGAGCGACTTGAGGTGCGTGAGGCTCTGTCGAAATTCGCCCAACTGCGTCATAAGAGGATGCTGAAACGCTCTCAGCTTGTGCAGGTAATCGCCGATGCTGCGCTCGTTCGTCACGATGGGGACGGGCATCGGGGGGACGGGTTGATTCATCCTGTCCCAAATGGTCGCCGGGGGGATGCCTGTCGCCGGAGGCATCATGCCGACGAGTTCCTGCTCGCGCCGATGCTGCCTCTGCGCCAGCCCCGCGCTGAAGATGATTCGCCACGCCGCCGCCGAATATTCCAGCAGCATGCCGTGACGCAGCAGCGCGTAGAGCAGGCTTCGCGGCTTGGGTTCGGGGAAGCTCTCCGCGCGCATCGCGGCTAGGTTGTGCGCGCCGGATTCGTTGAGCAACAGCGCTATGTAGTCGGGCGCGAGCTTCGCGGTTTCGCTGAGCGGGCCGGATTGGACGAGCGGCCCGGAGAGCGCCTGCGCCAGCGGAGCGAAGGTGGCGCGCGACAGTCGCGGCTTCCACGTCAGCCCGAGCATTTGCAAGATGTTTCCCGTCAGCTCTTCCTGCTTGGCCCACCAGCCCGTGTTCCAGTCCAGATGATGCCCGAGGAAAGCATGTAGGTGCTGCGTGTAGTGGCGGCCCAACACGCTGCGCATGGAGTAGCCCGCCGACAGTCCGTCCATGCTCAAGACCTCCGCCACGTCTCGGTCGGAGTCGTCGCTGCGGTTGACGCGCGGCACTTCGACGATGCTCTGACGCCAGATGTCGCGCAGCCTCATAAGGAAGACGCGCAGGCTGGCATCCTGCGCGTGTTGCGCCTCTTCGCCCTTCTTCGGCGTCCATACATTCAGCGAGGTGACGGGCAACAGTCCGTAAGGCTGCTTGCCGATGCGCAGCGCGGGCAGGGGGCCGAGCGCGCGCACGTGGCGGATAAAGTGATTCCTCGCCCAATCAACGTCCGCGTCCTGAAGCGGGCTTTCTCCGACGCCGAGCATCTGTGAAAGAAAATATCCCCACGTCGAAGGCCACAGCGCCGTGTTCATGTGGCGCGCGTCGAGCTGCTCTTTGGCGTCGGCCTGAGCGACGTGCGCGAAGACCGGCTCGCCTTTGCGTTGCAGGCCGAGCGCGGCGGTCAAAACGTCGCCGTTTGATTGATCGCCCGGCTGAAACAGCGCGGCGCGGCGTTCGGCGCGGAAGCTTTTTTCGTGGCCGGGGTCGCGAGAGTCGAAGCCGGAAGGCGCGTCGGCTGTGTTGTTGGTGGGCGTGCCCTGCAAGATGAAGCCGAGGCCGTGCGTGTAATGATGAGCATCGAATAATTCGCCGAGCCGTCTGGCCGAGTCCGCGCTGTTGAGCGAAGCCTTCACGCCTATCACCAGCAAAGTGTCCAGACCCATGCGCACTTGATCGACCGAGAGCTTGAGACGAATGCCCATCCCGACTTTCTCGGCGGCGTCGAAATCGACCATCCATCTCATGCCTTCGTCTATCGCAAGCTGGTCGTCTGTGAAGTTGATGCGTGTGTCCGAGTTTCCATCCGTCGCGGCGGGTGCGGGGCCGATTGGGAGAGAATCGGGGATGTTGCTGCCGACGGCTTGGACGGCCACCGCCTTGGCAATGTAGCCGTACACAATCCAGCGGTCAGGCAAGACGAGCGTGCGCGGGGCTCGCGTCCACGTGTCGCGGCGCTGCGGGGGCTTGGGGAAATCAGGCGGTATGGACAGCGTTTGCTCCGGCGACAGAGGCTCTTGGGGTTCGTCTTTAGGGTTGAGCGGGGTGAGCGCGCTTGCGACCCAAGCGGCACGCGGCGCGTCGAAACGGTCTGCCAGTTGACGCCATGCGAGCTTCCGTCCCTCCTCGTTTCTACCTGCGCGCCAAGTCTGCTCCCAAAAATGCTTGCCCCACAGCAGCTCCTGTTCGGTCAGCTCGGGCTCATGCGTGTCGAAGTGCGCTTGGTCAGGATAGACGCGCACGCGCAGCTCGGCAGTGCCGTCCGCTTGCGGAAAAAAGCGCGTCTCAAGTCGCACGGGGAATAAGACTAGCGGGCAGTCGCTCGCAATGATGGGAGCCAGCAAGTCCTCCGCCGTAACGCGGACGGTGGGCGGCCTTGTGAACGTAGTGAACATAAACGTTTGGCCTTCAAAGTAGAGAAACGGGTTCGTTTGCACGTCGCCGTTTGATGTTGGCTTCTTAAGCCGAAGACCCGGAAGGGCCGACGGCGTTTGCAATCTACTGCGGGCGCGGCCCGTGCGGAATCATCTCCTGCGCGTGGATGGCGATGCGCACCGGCTGCTGCTTGGTGATGTAGGCCATGTGCGCGGAATTCCTGCGCCACTTCGCGCTGACCGGGTCGGAGATGGCCGACGTGTCGGGCAGCCGCTCGTCGGCGGCGAGCGAGACGTGCGTCAGCGATTTGAACGCGGTTTCGGACGCGGCCAGATGTCCCCAGCTCAATTGATTCCAAGCGGTCGGCTTCGGCAGAACGTCTGCGAAGCGCGTGGCGACATCCAAGCCGAAGCGCGGCTCGGTCGGCTGCTGCTGAATCATAAAAAACCAACCGGGATTGCCCATGGCTTCTTCCGCCGAGAGGTTGAAGCCGAGGAAAGTGATGTCGGGCTTGAGCGTGCCTCGAAACAGCGGGTGTCTCTCTTCAGTGCCGAGCCCGCGCGGCTGATTCGGCCCGGCGGGCAACGCCCTCACCGCATAAATCACCGTGTTCGGATAGCGTCTAAGCAACTCGCCGCGCACGAGCAGCACAAGCTGGCTCTCGGCCCCGGAGCCCTTCAGGTTCTCGCCCAGATGCTTCGTGCCGGGCCATTCATGGATGTGCGGGATGTCTTCGCTTTGCGTCTGCGCGCGGCTCCCGCGCGTGTCCCAGAACTGCCGGAAGTACGTGCCGCGCTGGTCTGTCGGATAGCCGCGCCAGAGAAGCTCGCGGCTCATCTCCGCGTTGAGGCCGACCAGATAGGACTCTATGAAATCGGCGTTGGTTTCGAGCAGGGTGATGGTGTTCGGCGGCACGTGCTCCAACCCCGGCAGGAGGTAATCCTGCGACAGGTCGCGCAGCGCTTCGTACATCGGCTGCGGGAAGGTCGGCGCGGCCAGAACGGGTGCGAGCGGGTCTTCCTGCGGCATCGGCTGTACGTCGTTGAGCTTGAAGGAGGCACGCACGCGCGTCTGGATGGTCTCCGAAGGGTTGAGCGCCTGCAACACGTTCGCGCGGATGTTCGTCAAAGGCTCCACGCGCCGGGCGGCCACGGTCGTCTGCATTGCTCTCGCCAGATACTCTTGATGAGCGGAGGCCGCCGCGCGAAAGGTGTTGAACTCCGGCGGGTCTGTGGCGCGCTTGCGCTCCCAATGGCCCGAGATGACCTGCCCCTCTGCGACCAGCTCGAAATGCCTTATGAAAGTGCCCGGCGCGGCGAAGCTAGTCGTGCCGGTTCTACTGTCTCTTTGGGTAATCTCGTTCGGCCCGTTCTTACCCGGCCCCGCGAGCACGGCGGCTTGCGAGTCTTGCCCGAAGCCCGCGCGCTGCGCGATTTGCGGGAAGCTTTCCGAGACTTTTCTGAGCGTCACAAAGCCGCCATCTTGCTTGACCGCAGCGACGAAGAAAATCGGAGTGGTGGTGGCCGGAGCAAGGAGCCTCGCGACGAAGCCGCCGCTGGTGCGCGGCGGCACTGCGGCGGTACGAGCTAGCTGACCGGCGACAGGCGTCAACAACTGCTTCGAGACGCGCCGGCTAATGACTCCGCGCGGCCTCGCCAGCCGACGCGCCGCAGGAGACACCGCAGCCTTTAGAGGCGGCACTGAGCGGGATATCTTTTGCTGAAGCATGACCTTCGACTGCGCGTTATTGACCGTCACCCGCTCCACCGTCATGCGCGACTGCACGGGCGCGACGATTTGGAGCAGCGCGCCTTCGGAGAATCGACTGAAGTGTCGCGTGTGAAAGACCGTGTTGACGGAGCGGCTCAACTGCGCCTGTCGCAAAAGCTGGTTGACCCTCTCCAAATCGCCCACCTGCTCCCAAGCCGAGGCCATCAACTGCTCCTGCTGGCTCTGCACTACCTCAGTGCCGAAATTGGCCGTCGCGCGGTTTCGAGGGTCGAGGTTAAGCTCGTCGAGCCAGAGCTGCGGAGGGCTTGTGGCGGGCGTCTGGTTCGGGTTGTTCACGGTCTGCCGTGCCGCCTGCCAGCGACCGTAGATGGGCGGCGCGACCAAAGGCTCTACGGAGCCCGCCTGCGCCTCGCGCGCGGGAGTGTTGAGAATTTCGAGCAGCTTGTTTTGGAATGGGCGGCGGGTCGCATCCGGCCAGTTCGGAAAGGGAAGCCGCGGGTCATCCGTAGAGCCCGCGCGCCTATCGGTCGGCGCGCGCAGAGCGCCTTCGAGACTCAACACGGTTCCCGGCCCCTCTCTCGGAAACTCCGGCGGCAGAGGGAAACCGGGCCGACTGATGTCGAGCGGGCGCTTTCCAACCTTCGGCGGCAACGCGCGCGGCTCAAGCCGGGCCACCAGCGACTCGAAATCGTCGCCGACCCCTGTGCCGAATTCCCAGTAATAATAGACGGGCAGAAGGACTTGCGCGGGCGCTTGCTCGCCGGAGAGCCAAGCGGGACGGAGCTTGTCATCCGTAGGGTCGGGGGGCTGGTTCAGTCCGGCTCTGACCCCCGGCGCAAACGCGGGGACGACGCAGGCGTAGTATTCGGTCTTCGGTTCGAGCTTTCGCGGGCAGAGTAGTCTTGAGATGGTTCGTTCCGGTCTGGTGGAGATGGTCTGGGTCAGCGCGGCCTTCTCCTTCGTGCTGCCCGAGACTTGCGCGTGCGCCCACGCCCAAGACTCCGACAGCCGGGGCAGTTCTTCAGCGGGTGTGGCCGGTGATTTTATCTCCAACATGGGCAGCGGCATGCCGCGCTCGGAGCGCAGCGTGACGCCTTCCTGCTTCCGCACCACGACGAGACATATCCAAGGGCGCAGTCGATTCGAGCCGTCCTGACGCGCCGGGGTGAACATCCAAGGGAAGTCGGGGCGGTCGAATTCGATGGCCGGGAAATAGTTCGGCTCGAAGTCAGGGGTGCGGTGACGCGGCTCGGTGCGGACGACCTGCTGCGGGTCGATGCCGGTGACCTCGCCCGGCCCGACGAGGCGCACGCGGATGCTTATCTCTTCGGAGTTGTTGACGCTCAGCTTGACGGGCGTCGTGGCGCTCGCGGGCTGATTCTCGTCGGCCCCGAGCGAGTCCACAATCGAGTTATTCGCCGCCGCGCCCTCTCGCACCCACGGCAGAAACACGTATTTGGCTAATGTTGGCTCAGGCATGTTCTCTCGGACTCCGTGAAAGCAAATGCTGTCTGTTGCAGAGCGTTTGGAAACAAAGACCGGCGCTCGGGCTCCGAACCCGCCGCCGCGCGGACACGCAGGGAAGCCCGACGCTACAGCTCGAAGCGATTGACGATGCGCATCGCTTTGGCTTTCGCAGGGTCTTCCCGCTTGAGTCGGCGCAGAAGCTCTCTGGCTTCCGAATAAGTCAGCTCCTTGTCGCCCGCCGCAGCGGTCGCGATGGGAGCGCCGCCAAGTGCGACGGGCTTCGGCGGCTGGGCCGTCTGCCCTTCAGGGGAAGCGACCGCGAAAGAGGGGCTTTCCAGAGTGGCTCCGATTTTCCGCGTCTGGTATTTAGCGCGGCCCGTGCTTCGCACGAGACTGCGGGCCGCCGCGCCGAACTGCGCCTGTGAGTTCAGGCTGTCGGGGCTCAGCTCGTAGCCCTCGCCTTTGCGCGCCTTCCCCTTCGACGTATCAACGATGAAAGTCTCGTACTTGATGCCGACCTCGATGATGTCCGTGTCGAGCGTGCTGAAGGAAACTGCGTCGGTGCTGATGAGGACGCCCGCGTCCATCGTTTCAAAGGATGGGCCGGAGAGCTTTTCGTCGTCCGTCAGTTCGAGGAACTGCGCGGGCGCGAAGAAGTCGGAGACGGGTTTTGTCTCCAACTCGTCGCCGTTGACCGAAACCTTTGTGATGGTGAAACGGCGCGGCCCGCTCGGAGTGTTCTCGCCGAACTTGGCGATATCGCGGTTTAAAGGGACGACGCTCTGCTTGATGGTGAGCGCGCTGAGCGGGTGCATCAAGACTTCCCGCACCTGCTGCTGCTCTGGCTTAGGAGGCGTCCTCTCTCTCAGCGTCACCATCTGGCGCTCGCCGTTTGGAAGCTGGCTGCCCCAGTTGTTCGTGTCGCCGAGCGCCTGCGTCAGTCGGCTGAGCACGTTGACGGGTTCGAGTCGCGGCGGGCGCTCGCCTTCGACCAGAGTCTTGTCGAAGCCCACGGAGTAATCCCACCACAGAATCCCGAACGTGGCCTTGCCTTTGACGTGCAGGGGGCGCGGGCCGGAGATGGCCCCTGAGACTTCGACTTTGAACAGGTTCGTCGAGCCGCGCTTGAGCTGGACAGAGGCGGAAAAATCCGCGAGGAAGTAGAACGGGTCGAACTGTATGAGGACGTTGAATTCAATCTCTCCGTGAATGCTGAAGCCAGCGGCCTTCGCCGTCAACTCGGCGCGCGCACCGAACTGCACGCTGTTCGAGGTCACCGCGAAGTATGCTTCACAGCGCAGCCTCGGGTTGTCGCTCGCGCTCAAATTGATGGCGAGGCGTTCGAGCTTCGGAAACTTATCCGGCGGGGTGAACGCCTTGTTGAGCCCGCCGACGGAGAGCGCAAAAGTCGGCGACGAGCCCCACCTCAAACGCATCGCCATGCCGCCCGTGAGGACGAACTTTCTCAGGAACCGCGAGGCGTAGAGCGCTGCGTCGAGCGACGCGGTCTTCTGGTCGAAGTCGATGACGCCGAGGGCGTCCATGTGGAGCCGAATCAGGTCGTTCTTTTCGCTCGGCAGCACCGCAGAGACTTGCCCGACAATCAGCAGCCGCAGCCGCTCCCCAATCTCAAGCACGACGCCCAGCTCCATCGTAATCAGCGTCGGCGTGCCCCAAGCGAGCTGCACCACGGGGCCGAACAGGTGATGGCCCTTCGCGGGCGGAAAGACGCGGCTGAGAGTGCTGATGATTTGCGGCGCGTTGCGCATCGGGTCTTTCGGGAACAGCACGTTGTCGAGCGTGCCGTTCTTCAGCCCCGCGCGTAAGACTTCCTCGTCGAAAGTCCGGTTGATAGCCAGCAGGCCGCCGATGCCCGTGAGCTTGAAGCCGAGGCCGAGCGGAATCGGTTTGAAGTCCTCGACCGTGATGATGACCAGCAGCGAGAATCCCTTCTCGCCGCCCGGCAGTCGCGTCGAGAGCATCCCGAAGGCTTTGACCGCGATGCCGCTTTGAAGGTTGAGGTGAACGACTCCCGCGTATTGCCCCCGCTCGGCGTCGTGGAAAAGGAATCCGCCGCCCGTCACCGCGCCCGCCTTGATTGACAGCCCGATGCCGTTTGGCGGCTTAAGCGCCAGCGCCAAATCGGCGAAAAGCATGTTGCCGCCGCGCTCAGGGAAAGAGAGATTGAACTGCACGCCAAGCTGGTCGATGCTGGCATCCACCGGCCCCAGCCGGACGCCGAGAGAGGCTAAAACTTCCATCACGACGCGCGCCGGTTTCGGGTCTGTCGTCGGGGTGAGCCGCAGCAGCAGTTGTTGGATGTTGACCGGCCCGAGCGTCTTCCCAATCGGAATCAGTGCTTGAAGACCCGTGCCGCCTTCGATGTAAAAGCCACGGTCGTTTGAATAGCCGAGGCCGAGATTGAAGGCGATGCGTGTGCCTTTTTCAGCCGTCGCCGCGCTCTGTTGCGGCGACAGGCTCTCGGCGATGAACGAGTCGTAGTCGCCGCCCGAGATGACCAGCGCGCTGTCGAGCGCAGTGGCTTTGATTCCACCCCCGCGCAGGGAAAGCTCGCCCGAGAGCGCCACGCGACCGACCTCGATGCGCGTCCCCGTCTTGCCGGGAATGACGGAAGCCTGACCGGGGGCAGGGACTTCTCCTCTGGCCTCTGCGCGAATCTGCGTCCCGAATTGCGCGAAGCTCACCTCGCCGATTAGGGACTTGAGCACCGCGAAGAATTCGACCTCGGTGTTGAACTCGCGCTCTTTAATCGTCTCCAACTTCTCCTGAATCTCTTTGACGACCGCCTCCGGCCCGTCAATCTCGCTCAGGGCGCTGATGGAGTCGTCGGTCAGTCGCAGGCTCTGGAAACGCTCCAAGGTTACGCCGATTTCGGCGTCGAGCGGGCCGTCGAGCTTCATCTTTTCCCCGATGAGAAAACTGACCGCATTCGTCGAGCCCAGCTTGAGCTTGAGTTTCCAGTTGTCGCTAATCGGCGTCTCCCACTCGCCCGACCCGCCGATGGCTAGAAACAGTCCCGGCCCGCCGTGCTCTTCGGGCATCAACATCCAAGTCGTGCGAATAGCGGCGTCAACTTCGTCGCCGACGGAGGTGTCGCGGAAGTAGAAAGAGAGCGCGCGCTCGGAGATGCGGTCAGCCGCAGGCGTGGTCGAAGGCGGGTCAATCAGAGTGTCCCAGCCGTAGGTTGCGGAGAGTGAGAAGCGTTCCGGGAATTTCTCTTGAAGGTAGGAGTGGTCGATGACGGCGACGGCGGCTATCAGAGGGGGAAAGAACGCGTTCGACCAGTCGTTGGCTTCCTCTTCGGTGTCGGGCAGCCAGTCCCAGTTATCAGTTCTGGCCTTGAAGAAATTAGCGATGCTCTCCGGGCTCAGACGCCCGCTCGTCAGAGTTTCTTCGACGAAGCCGAAGGGCTGGCCGATGAAATAGAGCAGGGGCCAGCGCTCGCGCACGTAGTTGAACGCCAGCATGTTCAGGAGCCGGTGCACCAGCTCATCGCGCACCGAATCGTTGCGCACCGATTCGTTGCTGATTCTGGCGGCGTTGATGAACGCCTTGAGGGCGTCTAAGACGGCGCGGAAATCCTCAAGCGTGGTGAGGAAAGCCGTCCTGTCCGGGTTGGCGTTCTTCTGGTACGCGTCGATTCTTTTCGTCTCGGGGAGGTCGAGTTTCGGAGGCGCGGCGTCCGGGTTATCCGGGTCTGGCGGATTGAGGCCGAGGTCTGCGTAGAGCGCTTTGCGAACCTCGTCGTCAGTCAGCGCCTCGCGCATCCAAGAGAAAAAATCCTGAAAGAAGCCGATGACGCGTTGCAGGATATTCCGTTTGGGCTTCGGCTTTTCGCTCATGCCTCACCGCCTTCCGAGAAAGTCTCTTCCGGCCTCTTCTCAAGAGGGTTTCTGAGCGGGACGACGTGGCGCGTGTAAAGCTCTGGCCGTTCGGGCTCGTCCGCTTCCGGGTGCGTGCTGTACAGCTCGTGAATGGCGTCGGTGATGATGGTCGGGGCTCCGGCCACTGACACCTCACGCTTTTCAAATCGGACGACGCCGAGGTTGCTGGCGAAAAGAATCTGCCTCGAATTGTTGAACCTCTCCAATTGCAGCGCGTGGCGCGCGGCGATGCGTCGATAGGCTTCGCTTCCCGTTTCGGTGTCGCTGCCGTCCGGCAAGCTTACGTCCGCCTCCGGGCTTGCGGGGTCGAGCGGTTCGGGCCGCGCGGGGGCCGGGCGCTCGCTGTCCTTGCGCGTGTCGCGCACCACGTCCAAACGCCAAGACCAGTCGGGCGGGTGGGCCGGGTTGATGGTCGTCCCCTCGGGCCAACCTTCCGTGGGAATCATGACCGGGCTCTGCTTCAACTTCGTGCGGAGCGTGGGAGCGACTTTTGCATCGGCGGTAAAGCGCAGAGGCTCCGGCGAGGTGCTGTTCCAGCCCATGCGCTCGATGCCGATTTTGGCCCTGATTAATTTCTGCGCGAAGCCGAGACTGCGGCTGATGAAAGCGATGTACCAAGGCATGACGTTTTTGAGCCCGCTCGAAGTGAACTGTGCGAAACGCGCGGGCTCACGGTCGCCCTTCTTCCAATAGCTCATGCCGTTGCTGGCGGCGTAATGCACGTCGCCTGAGAGCAGCACGATTTGACGGCGCGTCGCCAGCCTCGCGAGCAGCTTCTCGAAGGTCTTCGCGTCGAAGGCCCACGCCTCGATGGCGTCGGGATTCGTCCCGGCCATGCCTTTAGTGCCCGGCTTTTCTTGCAGCTTGCTATAGCTCGTAAGGTCGAAGACCCTGTAGGTGAGCGGCGCGATGACCTCGTCGAAGATGGGCGGCCCGAGCACGGGCAGCGGAGCCATCACGACCAGCACCTCGAAGGTCGCGGACTGCGCGCCGATGGCGAGCTGCTCGACCTGAGCCATGTCAGAGATGTTTCCGGGCGGGCCGATGCGCGAGACGTAGCTGCGCCGCGTGCGATTATCCAGAGCCAGAAGCACATGCTTCTGGCCGGGAACCGAGTAGTGCCACTTGACCGGCGGGTCGTTGCCGTCGAACCCGAACAGAAGGTCTATGGCCGCGCCCGCCGCCGCGTTCGGCGGTTCAGCCGCTTCCGTATCGTCCGGGCTTGTCGCCGCCCCTGCGGGGAAAAGCTTTGTGGCCTGCTCAAGAAGTTGTTTATGTTTGTCTCCCTCCGCGAACTTGACCGGGTCATTCCCCCAGCCCTGAAACAGCGCGTAAGAGAGGATGCCGTTGCGGAGGATTGTTTTGCCGAGCGTCTTCCCGTCCTGTGAGCCGTACACGCGGTCGCGCCACATCGGATTTAGATTCCAGTCGTCCGTGACCTCGTGGTCGTCGAACATCATGTAGGTCGGCACGTTCGCCAGAGAGCGCCGGACTTTGGGCAGGCCGCGATAGAACTGCTTGAGATTTTTCAACTGGCCCTTATAAGACCTCTCCAACGCCTTGACGGACGCGGGGGCTCGCAGCGCCTTCTGGTAATCTCTCCGGCGGTTCTCGAAGTCTCCTTCCTCGCCCTGCTTGACCGGCGGCAGAAGGTGTTTGAGCAGGCTCGCGGGCATCAAGCCGAGCCACGCGTAAGGCGGCAGGAAGTGCGACATCTCGGGCCAATCGTCCGTGGCGGGCCAGCAGCCATTGCTCCAAACGAACAGGTACATCGCGCAAAATTCGCCGAAGGAGATGAGGTGATTGTCCCCGTCGGTGGTGGTCATGAGGGCTTCGTGCCAGATGAAATTCTCGCGCGCGCCGGGAGGGAAATGATTCTGGTCGGAGGGCCAAGACTTGCCGCCGACCGTCAGCTTCTCAATTGGCACGAGGTCTTCGGAGGCGTCGGGCGTGCTGCCTATCAACTCCTTGGCGGCATCCATCAACATGTCGAGATGAAGCCGCATCACGTCGTCGGCGTAGATTTGGTCGCCCGTCAGAAGCAGTTGGTGCGGGCGTTTGAGCGCGTAGGTGGACATGTCCTTGCGCGCCTCGACGATGAGGTCGTCCACCCACACTTGTGCGTCTAGGTGAGCATTACCGGGGCGGCGGCATGAGCCGTGAACGAGTCGCAGGTTCGTCAACTCCAAAGGCGGGAGGGCGAAGCTCGGCAGGAAGTCCGGCTCGTAGCCGAGCGCGAGATTGTCCTTGCCCTCTACGGGCTCGTTCTTGAGCAGCCCGAGCGACTTCAGATCGGCGGAGCCGGATTCGCTTTCCAACGTGAGGTTGTAGGAATAGTTTCTGTCCGGCAGGAGCACTTTCGCGGGCGCGATGGCCGGGTCGATTTTCAAGCTGACGACCGTCAGGTGCAGCTTGTCGCCGAAGCGCATGGTTCGAGTGCCGATGGCCTGCACGCCTTCGACGGCCTCACTCAGCCACGCTTCACCCTCTCCGGCCTTGACCGTCCCTTCCCACAGAGACAGCTTGACCGTGCAAGGCTCCCTCAGCGCAATCCAAACCGACACCAGCGTGGGCTCGACACGACGCAATATCGGCCCGGCAAGAATGAGAGGCAATCCCATTAGTCACGTCCTTCCCAATCGTCCTCATCGTCATGTTTAACGCATACTACGAGTGAGGTGGAGCAGGTAAACCCGGGGTAGAGAAGCGGAACTGCAAACCTTGCAGCAGTCAGCGGAAGATAGCTCAACCGGCGAGGGACGGGTGACTCGATTTAACTCTGTGAAAGCCTACGCGCTGCACAATAATCCTTCGGCGTAAAAATTACAATACCTGTACGGCAAAGAATTTCTCGCCGCCGTTATTCGAGACTGAGGAGGCGAACGTTGGCTTCGGAGCGGAGAAGCGTGAAGTAGAGCGTGCGTTCGTCGCGCGTGAGAAAGGCGGACTGCGCGACGCCCGGCGGGGCGGAGAAGACTTCGCGGACTCGCCTCGCGGCGTCGATGGAGTGGACGCGGCCCCCTGCGTGGAACAGCAGGCGCTTGCCGTCGCGCAGCCAGACGGGCCTGTCGCCGGAGGCGGCAAGCTGTTCGTAGCTCTGCCCCTCGAAGTCGTAGACGTAGATTGAACTCTTAGAGTCCGCGCGGTTGATGAGAGAGCCCGCAAGCCTTCGCCCGTCGGCAGACCAAGACCACGCGCGAAAGTGCTCGCCCGCCTGCGGGAGCGATGGGAGTTGCCGCGGCGTCTGCTCCTGCCAAGTCTTGTCCGCCTCGACGATGAAGGGCGCGTGGCCGCGCTGGTTGTAGATGAGGCTGCGGCCATCCGGCGACCAGAGAGGGTAGATGGCAATCGGGCCGGAGGTGGACGTGAGCTGCGCGAGCCCCGTGCCGTCAACGTTGATGACCCAGATTTCGTAGCGGCCACTTCTGTCCGAATAGAAACAGATGCGGCGTCCGTCTGGCGACCAGCGCGGGTAACGGTCTGCGAAGTGGTCGTCGGTCAGTTGGCGGTGGCCGGTTCCATCCCTCCTGAAGAGGTGTATGTCTTCGCGCTGTTCGCCCTGCGAGCTATAGGCCAGCCACTCGCCGTCAGGCGAGAGGTCGGGCGAGACGATGTGCAGAGAGCCCTGCGTGACGGCCTCCGGCTCGCCCGTGGTCTTCAAGGCCGCAGGGTCGAAGGCGATGCGGTGCAGGTTCTCTGTCTCTATCTTCTCCACGTATGCCATGCGCGTGCCGTCGCGCGAGAAGCTGAGGTGCTGGCTGTACGAAGAGGGCGTCGTGACAGTCTCGGGCGCTCCCGTCACCTCGCCCGTACGCTCGTCGAGCGGCACACGCCAGAAGTTCATGCTGCCGCCACGATAGCTTGCGAAGTATAGATATTTGCCGTCGGGCGACCAGACCGGGTTCCAGTCGAAAGCCTCGTCGTTCGTGACCTGAAGAGGCTCGCCGCCGCTTGCCGGAATCGTCCAGATGTCGCGCTGTGCTCCTCCGGCCCGCATGCCCCAGTAGGCGATGCGCTGGCCGTTCGGCGACCAGCTCGGCTGCACGGCGTCGCCCTCCGTCAGCTTGCGTTTCGTCCCCGTGGCTACCTCGACCACCCAAAGGGCGCTCGGGATGACGGAGCGGGAAGTGGGCTCTGTGAAGGTGTCTTCGCTGACCACCAGCGCCCTGCCGTCCGGCGACCAAGAAGGGTAGTGGCCGTAGTCGAGCACGCGGCGCGCGTTCTCGCTCGTAGCCTCCATGACGTAGACGCCCGCGGGCTCTCGCTCGGAGCGGAAAGCGATGTGATTGCCGTCGGGCGAGAAGGCAGGCTGCGTGTCGTCCGCCGCCGAATCCTTCGTGAGGTTGACCGTGTTCTTGCCGCCCACGCGCTGCCAGTAGATGTCCCAGTTTCCCGCCGCGCGGCTGGCATAGAGAAAAGACTTGGCGTCAGGGGCCAGACTCGGGAAGTATTCGAGTCCGGCGTCGCTCGTCAGTTGGAGCGACTTCGCGCCCGCCCAGTTCGGGCCAGAGGCCGCGACTGCGCCCGGCTTCTGCCTCTCGCGAGGCGTGTTGAAGTACCAGACGGAGAAGGCCAGCACGACGGCGGCGACGCACGCTGCCAGCGCGCCCCAAGCTCGCCAGCCGTGCGAAGGACTGCGCCCCGGTCGCGTGACCACGCGGCCCCAACGTGAACCGAACGGCTCCAACTCTCGCCGCAGCCGTCGCAAATCGGCGCACGCTGCGGAATGCAAGCACGCCACCAATCCATTCGGCTCGGCGTGCACCTACGGCAACGGTAGTAACAAGA
>WUUC01011370.1_pt1 | contig 20609 bp, 30 predicted proteins | sample 6278441 | NCBI WGS metagenome assembly WUUC01 (sample SAMN13675441, study PRJNA597444) | soil metagenome | isolation source: soil | place: USA: Washington | collected 2017-10
AAGCAAAGCGCCCTGCATCTTTTTCTCTGCCCTGGTGTAGATCTCTTTCTGAATTCGCTTCATCGCTGCTCTAGGCAGATTGTGTGCCTGCCAAGCAGCCTTCACTGAGAAGTACCCATCATCACATTTGGGCACTCCATACATCAGTTCATCATTTTCCAGATCAGCCATCTTCAGATCATTGCTAAGCAAACGCGCCAGCTTGCTGTTGTAGGGATCCAGATCTCCTACTGCAAACAACTGGCCCTTAATACGCTTCACTCTTCGCCCGGTGGGGATACGAAGGCCATTGTATACAGAGATCACATGCGTGTCCTCAAACTCCATCTGCGCAACAGATGGGTGATCCCTAACAATCTCTAACATCGCATCCCCTTGAATCAGTACTTCGGATCTACGCCATACTTCCCGTGCGCATATCCCTGGCGATACGCGCGAGCAGCCACCTCGGCAAAACACTCTTCGTCGCAAGGATGACTAATGCTGTGGGCCGAACCATCTTCGTCACGAGTGAGTTCTACTCGATTCTGCAGATTGCCATCAGCATCATACATAGAGATGTGCTCGCTATCGATTACCACTCGCGCCTTGGAGCCAGCATCCCGTGCAGCATCCAATTCGCTAGTTGTATAACTAGTCTTAATAGCGCCCCATTCAGTCGGCATTGATTTGGTCCTGGTTCGCTCGCGCCTCATCAATGTGATCGTCGCAGTAGAACTTCCTGACGTCTACCCCATCCACTCGCGCCTGGAGCCATTGCTGAGGATTCCAGACAAGCGTACCACAGGCAACAATACCACCTTCAGCCAGCTCGTCTACTGGATAAGCGCAGTAGTACTCTTCCTCAACATCAGGGACGGTCACGATATCTCCTTCGCATGTTATACGTCAAGTGGCTAGCCAGCACGTCAGGATTGCTAATATTCAAATTAACATATGGCACAACAGGAGAAACTGTGAAATGAGCCCCAAGTTCAGCGCCAACAATTCGCTCAATCTCAAGCTTCTCGTACCCATTCACTATCATGGTTGAAATTACCGGGTTCGCCAGCAGGTGTTGTGTAATCCGGATCTGCAACGGCACCAGGATCAGCAGAATTCGTACGCATAATAGCCTTACCACGCGTGTACACGTCGGGTTCCCAAGGTCCCTCAGGATCAATAGGATCAGAATACTGCCCACGCTGACGCGGACTAGCCATGAGTCCCTTGCCATGACTGAACTCGCTCTCTCCAGGCTCTAGATTGGGATTAAGAACGCCACGTGGCGGCATGCTGAACTCTCCTTGCAGTCGGTACAGGCGTCCACTAAGTCAAGCTTCTTGGTGACGCCATGCTTCCATCCCCAGCCCTCTGCCCAATTCCAAACTCTGTTCTCTGGAACTAGACCGTTCCATTCTTCCTCGGTGAACTCTTCTTTGAGCATCGTATAGAGAACGCCGCAGAAGTCGCACTTCAGAGATACGCTCACAGGAGTACAGGCATATGACATAGTCTACTCCGGCATACTTAGCGCAAGTCGATGCGCCCTCGCCGCATCATCCTGCCTGCGCTCAGTGGGATTCATAAATGGCCGGAATGACTCGGGATCTTCTCCAGGCGAGAAGATGGGCTTGTATCCCAACTCCTCCTTTGTATACGCGTCCCTGATCATCGGCGTTAAGCTGTACGACTGATTGCACCAAGCATGCCAAGCTCGCACCACCATCTTGGCCTCATCTTCAAGACCATCTGCGAGATCCCCCGCGCGGGAGAGGACTTGGTAGGGCTCTTTCCCAAACATTGCTCGGGAAAGCGTAACCCCAGCCCTCAGATGCATCTGCTCGATGTTTCGCAACATACGGATTGCACCAAGAAGCTGCTGGTGAATGTCATGGAAGTCCTCGAACAGATTCCCGCCTGGATGGTCCTGCTTGTACAGCAGCCAAGCTCGCGATTTGAGGCCAATGCTCCCAGTAGCATTGTTCCTGGAAATCAGATAATCAGACTCGTATGGCATTGAACCTCCCGAAATATTCGCCCGAGGATATTCTATCGTACATTGTCATTGGGGATTGCAGTTGCAGTTGAAATCGACATACGCCTACGCGCTCGCTAGGCGCGCGTTACGCTGGCGCGCCCCCGCGTAGGGGGCTCAAATAGTTGGAATTCTTTGCTAAATTCTCGATAAAAGATATATCTAGAATATTTTTTGCAACGAGGAAGTTTACTAGGGAACGTAAGATTAAGAAGGCTCTCATTGGGGTAAAATGGGTCCAAAATGCGTCTACCTGTGTATACGTTGTTTCGGAGGGGTCGAATAGGTCTAGACCTTAGGCTATTTTAACGTTTAAATTCTTCTTATTGTTCTTATATTTGAAATTCCTCCGAAAATTTAATTCTGTAGTGTTTTTTCATCTTGGATGAAAACCTCGTTTTACTGTCTAAAATTCACCGCTAAATTTCGGCCCGTTTCGAGCCCCGAAAAGGACTGCAACGCGTCAAATTTAAGAAGAGGTTGGGACCTAACGCCCTGTTAAGCCCCAACCGTCCGAAAAGTCCGTTTCGTATTTGTCTAGCCTGATTCGTCCGGCAAATCCCTTTCGCCGGATTCATCCCTTTCGTATTTGTCTAGCCTGTTTCGTCGCTTTCGCGTTTCGGTTCTTGCAGATCCCCGATCACCTCGCCCTGTGTCGGGTCATCCTTCCCGTGTCTGGGCTTTGGGTCCACGTCAAGTGGATCAATGCCCTCAGGACCCTGACCCCAATCGGCTCGTTTGTTGCATTCCGGGTGTTGACATTCTGCCCCGAACACATATTGACAGCCCCTGCCGCGCGGGGCGCGAGGCTCCGCATCTGTGCCAGGCAACCGTTCCGGCAGCTTGGGGGCATCAAGCACAACAGGATTGCCGGTCGGCTTGCCGTCCTCATCCAACGGAGTGATGCGCATCTGTCTGATACCGCCCGTCGACACACCATCCTGATTCACATAAGACCAGCTATGCGGCGGTTGCACCTGGTACTCGCTGTAGTACTGGTCATCCCGCCGGACGGCCGTCTGGTCGCCCTTGACATCGCCGTTATCAACCACCTTCAGCACGGGATAGCTGTCGACCCCGGGGCCGTGCTTGCGACCGCTTTCCAGCGCATCGAACGTGATGACATCCAGATCAGTCTCTGGAATTCTGAATTGTCCGGTCGTCCCCAGGCCCCATTGAACAGGCAACCGATCCAGCAGGCCCCAATGCTTATGCGCCAGAAAATCCTCAGTCTGCGACCGCCAAGCGATCGACCCAGACCACACCGCGCGGGCCTCCATGGAGCATTTGAGGCACATCCAGAACTCAACCTGCTTGGGGAGCAGCCAGCTGTACGCTTCCTTCCAGCCGAGCCACTTGCCATGCCAAATGTACCGAAGCGCCTTCTTCAGCTTGACGTGCTCGCTGTGTTCGCCCGGCTTCCATGACACGAGACTATTGTCTGGGCCCACGTCCAACCACTTCAAAACGACAGTGTTTTGCGTGCGCTCGAAATACATGCCTGGTCGCCAAACCGTGCACCAGACCTTGACGAGCGCATGCTTGCCATTGAGCTTTAGGCTGTCGGCATCGACCCAGAAGAAGCCCTTTTGGCGCACGATCCGCGACCATTCCTCGCGGGCCTCGCCACCCCAAACCCGGCCATTCCATTCCTGTTCGATGAACTGCGCCACCGAGATGCCCTGCTGGTTGGCTGCCAGCTCGTCCAGCTCGCCATCGAATTCATCATTCACATCTGTCGGCGTCCGGGGCCTTCGCAGCGCTGCTTTCAGCTGGTCTTCCGAGCACTGAGTTTGGGCAACGTCCCGCCCGTGGTAGCCCAGAGATAGCAGCTCCCATTGCTGGATGCGGCGCTTCGGTTCGGTTGCCGGACCGTTCGAGTTCAGGAACGGCAGAGGGATCTTGAACTTGCTGCCTTCGACAGGCCGAGCAAGCTCTGGGTTCATCGGCTTTCGATTTTTGCGAATTGCCATTATTCCTCGCTCTGTAGTTGGAGACTTATCGGGGCAGCGGTCAGCTTTCTTTGCGCATCAAGCCACCATTCGCGATTCATCTTTCGTAGGCGTCGCACCTGATTTTCTGTCAGCGGTTCCACCCTACGGTGCGCTTGCGCCTTTTGCTTGACAGGGTCAGGCTCGATCTTCCCAGACCTTAGCGCTGCTGCATAGCAGGTAGAGCAATAGCCCTGGCCGCCATTGCGACGGTGCGTGTCCATGGGGCGCTCTTCTGCAGGCAAACGCTTCCATTCTGCAGCAGACATCAGCTCAAATCCGCAATCGCCCTTGCATGTGCCCCAATCCTTGTATTTCTTAGGCACCCGTCGCCTCGCCACCCTTCGCTTTCTGCTCTGCATTTGCACGCTCGGCGATCAGCCGGCTGTGATGCTCGACCAAATACTGCATGTGCTTGTCGGCATCACGATCGATTCGATACCGAATGCTGGCCTCATGGATCACCTTGGTCCAGCCAGGTGTCCTAATGACATCCGCAAAATCTACAGCAAAGATGTCATGCGAATACATCAGCAAGAATGCCTTGCACGCTTCGACCTTGGCCAGCGCCAACATAAGCCCATCGATCAAATTGATCTGCTTCACATCGTGCACCATGGAAAGATGCGGTTTTGTCACGCCCTCTACTCCTGCAATGTGCATTGGCACGTGCCGTACCTTACCCCCTGCCATCAGGGCAGTACGCATATTGATGGCCGTCTGAAACAGATTTATTGCTTCTGCTACCATCGCATTCAGCCCCGGAAAGATCTCCTGGCCGATGTCACCGGTTACTGGTGGATGTCCGATGTTCTCTGGCAAAGCCGGCAGAATCTTCTTGTGCCAGTTGTCCTGTTCGGCCTCTACAGGTTTGCCATCCCAGCCGTCAACCGGCGGGAAGCAGCCGATATTTCCAGACGGCCTAGGGGGCTCCGGATCGCTTGCCGGTACCTCGGACGCGTCGACGCGCCCGGAAGGGTCGGCAGGCCGCGCAAAGCTAGCCTCCGGGCCGGCAATCGGGGTTTCGGGGGCCGCCTCGCCGCGCGCCCGATCGGCCGGGCCGCCGACGCGATTGTCTGTGATGTCTTGGGCCAGTTTTCCAAAGCCTCCCGGAAGACTTTGGCTGTGCCACGGGTCCAGACAGATGTGAACTTCGCCCTCGTGCTGGACAGCCGGATGCAGATGGGGCTGCGGACTTCCGCATTTCGGACAGTTATTGTTTTGGGATTGTTGCGCAATGTTTGCGTTCACAATAGGTCTGCCTTGTCTCGTCGTGCGACAGCCCAAATCGCCTGGCCCCGGACTGTCGTGCCAATTCGGATCTCAACTCTTTCGCCAGCACGACGGACCTCACGCTCTCCATCGATGATATGCAACAAGTACTTGTTTCCCAAACTCTGACCTCCTGGACAGCCAAAACAAGGATCTATGGAATGCCTTCCATGTTCGCATCGATCCAAGTCAGCTTCGCCCCATTGGGCAGGAATTGCCATTAGTCCTCCTCTGGATTGATTGCGCCGCCGTCGTCTTCCCATCGGGCATTGCTTTCGAACTGCTCATAGATCCTGTCCGTCAGGTCCTGGCCAATTAGGAGTTCCAGCGTCCCTCTAGATGGCCATGGAACGCTGAACGAGATGATGTTGCCCTTCAAGCTCATGATGATTCTTTTGCCCTCCTGATCGTCACTCGTCGCTGAACTGGTCTTCGAAACTCTGCATGTTGAACTTCGTCCCCTCTGGTGGAGACCCGTTGAGCTTGATTCCCCTGATGTACACAATTTGGTTTCGGTTCGCCGGATCGTAGCCATCATCGCCTCTTCTGGCGTATTTCTTGACTATGTTAAATCCATTGTCTTTCAGCTTCCTGCTGAACGACAAGAACGTCAAACGGTGCCTCTCGGGAATACGGTTGTCCCAACACCAACTCTCGTAGTAGTCGAACACTCTACGCAACGGCAGAACTTCCGAGCGCGCCTCGGGTCCATCGTAGATCGCATGCGCGATAAATGCATGGAAATCGCTGACGCCCGTCTTGAATGAATTCGTCCGCCTAATCACAACTTCCGGGGCATCCGACAGACCCTCACGAGCCCACATGGCATAGCCTTCGAGCAGCCAGCTTAGCCAAACCATTCGGCAGCCGAGGTCGGTCGACATGAACACGTCCAAGCCGGACTTCTGCACAGACTCCATGGCGCCAATTACGCCGCCCTCGACTCCAACCTGCTGATCGAATGGAAGAACCAACAAACGACGCCAAAGGGCCGAGTCAGCAGCTTCAATGGTCGGCGGTCTGTTGCATGCGACATATGGAGTGAATGCCGGGATGCGTTCAATTATGACGTTGCTGTGCAACCTACGGCCTGAAAGCGCATCGCTACCTCCGGTCACCCGCTTGATCATATCAGCATGCAGGTGCCATTCTGACCCAGTCTCTGAGGAAGTGATGATACGCTTGCCCAACGTATGCATCAGCTCCGCGCGGGGTCCTTCATCTTGCTTGTCTCGCAACAACGAAAGATTGAAGTTGGAGTTGTAAGACCCAAGCGCTCCGGATATCGCAGAGATGATTGTTGACTTACCGGTAGAAGTCTTGCCATGCAAGAACACAATCTTGCGCTCTGGGTTCGCCCCATAGAGCCCGTAGCCGAGCACTTTCTGCGTGTAACGCCGCAAGATAGGGTCTGGAAGGAACACATTGAGATAATCTTCTACATAGCTCTTCGCTCGAACCAGGGCTGCCCCCGATCCGCCCGTTCTGATCTCCTGCCATGGCACATACTCGATTCCTGTGTTCTGCGTGCAGTAATCGTCCATGCGAGTTTCGCGCAGCTGAATTGGATTCTCTTGGTTGTCCGCATCCAGAGCACCCGTGCGCTTTGGAGACAATTCGATTGTCCCATTTTGCACAACAAGGATTGATGGGTTTGCATCAAACTCCATGGCTGACATGGTTACATTCGGATAAGATTGCGATACCCGAATCATGCCTGTGATTCTGCCGCTGTTTCGAGAGGTTGTGCCCCATTTGCGAAGCTTCTTGCCTTTGTCTAGCATTTCGTCTTGCTCTGGACCGACTTCCATTTCTTCACGAGCAAACCGAATCATTTCATCGGCGCGATTTTGACAGTTTACGCCTACAGCCCTGGCGAATGAAACTGAAAGATTGTCTGTATCGGCAATCCAAATTTGTTGATCCGCATTCCAGACTGCCCAAGACTTCCATTCAGTGATCCACTTCATCTTGCCGCCAGCTAGATCAAGTAGATGCTCTGCATTGCCATCATCTGATCTGTCGTAATCCGCTGGATCCCGTTCACTGAGGATTCCTGAGAATTCCTGTGAACCACCACGGTAGCAGGGGCAGCTTGCGCCCATCGGATCTTCCCGCGCGCGGACGCGCTCGAAGCACCCCATGAAGCTACGAAACCATTCGCTCTCTGCTGTAGAGCGTCCGCCATCTCGGCGACCTTGGACTTCATCAACGAATGCATCATGGAACTCCTTCAAGAAATCCTTGATTCCGGAGTGGCCTTCATGCGCGAGCGACATGCCCGCAAACAAGTGCTTGGTAAGCGCGTCATGCGCACCCCCGGGCAGCTCATCTGTGGCCTTCGCCAGGGTGTCCGCCATTTTGCGGCAAGCCGGCAGCTCTACGCCTTCGCCCATATCGGCATAGCTATCGTGCATGCCATTCTTGGCGCGATCGTCCAGCCATTCCTGGATGTCAAGGTCGTTGAATGTGCCTGCGTCAAACTTCCTGACTTCGTGCTTCTCCTGGAATCCATTAGTCAGAAATTCAACCCACTTGTCAGGAAGATAGGGCAGCTCTTTCTTGGTTGGATGCCCATCAAACTCACGCCATACATGTTCGCCGTATGATAGCGGAATTCTCTGCCACCAGAGGTAGCGCTTGGCTACGCGCGCATTGAAACTAGGCCATACAACGCTATACCGGTGCCCACCTCGCACGATCTCGATGGAATCGCCAGGCTTGTCAGTAAAGGCTAGACTCTGGTGCTCTGGCTTGAGCCGGAAAAATCGCTGGCCTGAACTGTAGTCGCCAACACTCCCGCGCGCCGAACTGATCCAGGTCGCAGGAAGCTTGCCTAATTGCTCCTCAAGCTTCTTTAGCTGCTTGGAACCGTTTTTGCGCTTTTCAGTCCCACTCTTCTTGTCAAGATATGCATAGTCATCCACGTCAATCGAGATTGTGTCTGGACCATGCACGATGGCTACATTGTACGGACCTGCTTTTCTATCGCCCTGCAGAGCCGCTTCAGCCCCAGCGCGGGATTCCTGGACCCATTGCTTGTATTGCTCTTTTGTCGGAGCCTGCGCATTTCTACCGGTGTACTTTGCTGGCGGAGGAGACTGTTTGCCATAAGGCAGAGCAATTAAATTTATCCAGCCAGACTTCCTATAACTGTTAATGTAACTCGCCGCAAAGGGATCAATATCACCTTCTTGGTACTGATATGGGAAGTCAATAACTGCCACGCGATGCTCCTGTCTACTTGCTTGGGTGGCAAGCAGCATATGCGCTGTAGCTAGTAGGCAAGAAGCGCCGCACAGGTCGGCTTGGGATTCACGTCTTCCCTCGCCAATTTCTTTGTTGGCCGCCGCCAAGCGCCAACGAAGAAACTTGAAGTTGTGTGCGGCGCTACTTGCCGACTAGCGACAGCGTAGCCTGACAGGGTATAATGGCAGTAGCTGCCCAGCTACCGTCAGGACCCCTGCCGTGTCTCAACTGCTTTGACGCGTGGCCCCTGGACCAACAGCGATCTAGACCGCTGGTCCAGGGGCTGCTCCTATTCTACTCCTCGGTAGATTGTGGATCTTCTACGGATCTTGATTCAGCTTCGGATCTTGAAGGATGGTACGGACCAATGATGTCACCATCCTCCGTTTGGATGACTCCGTAAAGATGCGGCCAAGCCTTGGCTCTCAATTCGGCACTCTGCGAGGCCCGTCGCAAGAAAGTGATGGCGTGTCGGTCGCCGTCCCGTGCGTGCTTTAGACCTCCATCTCTGCGATAGAACCCCCAGCTCTTCAGGCGCTCGTCAGTCACTGTCGTCTTAGCAAGTGATGGCTGTTGCCTGAAAGTCTGGTCATCTCGCCCAAGCACCCATAGGCCAAAGTCAACCTTCTCAGTTACTCGAACAGGCGATAGCAAATCCCTGCCTTGATCGAATTTCCTGAGAATGAAATCCTCAATGACGATAGCAGCACCCGGCCAATCGTCGATCAACTGCAATATTTCCGAGGCTCCTGCCGATTCACCCTTTGTAGAGATCCCCAAGGGATCTGCACCAGATATTGCGAAGGAGCCTTCAAAGTCGACGCCAGTACTACCGCCACCCAAGAGTCGGCCGGCTTCCTCTGTGAGAATCTCTGTAGATGATTTGGCTGCGCTGTCACCTGCATTGCCTTTCGTTGCACCGCAATCTATCTGGCCGTGCTCCCAATACTGCACATTCTCCAGTATCAAGACCTCTGGATCCGATAGGGCTGCAGGATGTACTTGCCATACTGCCCACCCTGTAGTCTGGCCAGGGTCAAGTGCCACTACAACAGCGCTGCTGCATAACGTGTTGATCCGTGGCCGCCGCTTGGGCGGCATAAAGGAGGGGTGCAGATATCTGCCCTCTCTTGGGCTCATCTATTCACCTTCCTTCCAAAAGTCGGATGATCTCATTGTTCTGCTCAGCCAAGACCTCGCCTGGGTCGCGCCAGTCGTACAGACCCTCTTGCAATTCGATGTTGGCGGGTCTGCCGCCACTAACGCGATCTGTGGCGCCATGGTTGTCGCCATCCATGCAGATCCAGCGCTTCGGGCCAAACAGCATCTTAGTGCCATCGACCAGCGGTCGGTACACGTCAGACCTGTTCATGAGTCCGATGGCCTCCCACACCAAGCTGCAGTTCGGGCAAACGTACAGCGACCCAGGACCCCAGCCTGGAGGATAGACGTTCGGCGGGCAGCACATGTGGCCGAGCGGCTCCGTCTTTGCCCATGCCACGGGGCTGCGCGATAGCTCGGTTTGTCGCACTGGCTGATAGACTGTGTCAGACTGCGGGCCATAGGCATCTTCCACCGACTGCGCCACAGGCTTAGGGACCCCAGTGGAAGTAACACCAATCAATGGCGCTCCCCCATCTGGGCTGAAGAAGTTCTTGAACTTACCCATTATCGCCCTCTTGTTTCATTACGTTTTGTGCGTGCCGAAATGGACCGGGAATCGGATAACCGTTCTCTGCCAACAGATCTCCGAGCGCAGCTGCTAATGACGGCCAACCCGCCACTAGCATGTGCACTTTATCATTATAGTTCTTTCTGCCAAATTGGCGAGAAGACTGCGGAGGCGACAGAGCCTCCGCAATCCTCTCTACAGCATCACTCAACTTGACGGAAATCCACCCAGCCGAGGCATGTTCGGCGGAGTCCCCAACGAGTCGCGGACGCTGTCGGCTTGCACGCCGACTGGGCCTGGGTCCTCCGGCCAGATACCCTCCAGCTCGCTGACGCGAGCTTCCAGACGCTGGTGCACGGTTACCAGCTCATCCCAGAGAACGCACTCCTGCGCAGTCGCCGGCCGGGTGTTCCTGACCCCGAAGACTTTCTTGCCTTCCTTCTCGACATCGCCCAGGAATTCCACCTTCCGGTGCCCTGGCCTTGACACCTGGAACCCGAGTTCCTTTGCGACGCGCTGTTCCAACTCATTCATCCGCTGCCTCCATCTGTTGATCCTTGATTCGGTCGTAAACCTCATCAGGGTCTGGTTGTTCCGTCTCTTCCTCTGCCAGCACTTCACGCCAGCGATTTCCCGGGCCACCGAGATCATACGGCGGCCAGGCTTCGAACATCTGGCCACCGTCCTTGGCATTCTGGTAGCCGTCCTCGCACCACCGCTTACCGCTCCAGTAGATGCGAGTGCCCGTGTAATCCTCCATCAACATGGAGCGATCTTCCGGCGGATCGTGCTCGTCGTCATACCATGGGCCGGGACGGTTGTCGAACTCCGTCTGCCTGGATAGATTGTCGAAAATCGGAGTATCACTCATCGCACGAACCTTCTAAATTGGATTGTCACGAAGCCGCCAAACGCATTGATGTACAAGCCAGAAACCGTGCGCCAACTGGACTCGCCGCGCAGAACTGCCTTTCCACCTTTATTGCTGTGCAAGAACCCCGCGCGGGAGTCGCCGAGAATGCGACGTGCTCCACCAGGCGCTCGACCACGCGCATAGAACCATCGTCCTATGCGGACGGGCATTCCCTTTGTACGCTTCATCTTGCTGCGCTCGGGTCCGCCAGCCATTCGACCGGGTTGATTCCCACTGCGATGATGTGTTCGCGAATCGGGTGCGACTCCAAACCAGTGTTTTCTTCCTCGATCACATCCTTGTGCCATTCGCTGCTGGGAGCACCGATTTCAGCAAACCGGTCCACCCGCGCGCGGATGGAACACTTGCGGTCGAAGTCAGCCTTCATCGGGCAGCGCCCCTGCTGGTAGCAAACTGGCTTGAGGAGTTCCGCGATAGCCTTGTATTGCCAGTTGTTGGATGACTTCGCGTAATTGCCATCAGTGAAATAAGTTCCGACATGCTCGCGCAGCGCTTTCGCCAACTGGGCGAACACCGATCGCCATTCGAACTGCGCCTGCGTGCACAGCCGGTTGCCGGCGTGGTCCAGCAGAGACCGAAGGTTCGTGATGTAGTGCACACGGGTGGTGATGTTTGTCGGCAGAAGCCCGCGCGCGTCCTCCGCTGGCATGCCGCTGTCCACCAAATGCGTGTACGCCTCCTGAACGTGTTGCAGCGCCTGGTCCCATACGTTTCGCTGCCATTGCTGCGTGTCTCGTTCAGCTCCCAACGCCATATTGTCGCCTTCGCCGAGGGCTAAGGTGCCGACCAGACTAGGGGGCAGAGCCACTCGATTGACGAAGCTGTCTTCAACCACAGCAAAGCGCATGGACTCCTGCGCGTAGGCTGCCGTGCGCTGGCGAACCAGCTGGTGAGTGAACGCGCGGGTCACGCCATCGAACAAGAAGTGAAACTGGACTGCCTCCAGTGGCATTGCCAGCTTGGTCTTCTGCATCTCACCAAGGTAATGGTGGCGATCCTCATCAGTCACATCCGCGAGGTCCCGGACGACCTCGCCTGAATACATCTTTGCCGCCGCCGCGATCGACCCTAGCGGGTCTGCCGGGGCCGAGAGGAGGTAGACGCGAGGTCCGTCCGTGGCATCCGACGGCTCGGCGGTGAACATAGCCTCATCGGCCCACTTTTGAACGGTCTTTCCTGGCTTCTTATCCAAGTCGTCCACCTTGCCCTTCAAACTGCCTAGGTCAGCATTGACATCAGAACCCAGATCCAACTCTCCCAAATCGGCAATGGCCTTTCGGACGTCATTCCAATGTTCGCCTGACATCAGTCTCTTCTCCAACTCACAACGTCTTTGTGTTTCCCAACAAGCGCTGTAGATGCGTGAAGATTCAGGGCTGGGACGTAATCGCCCTTTTCATCAACCAACCCTAGCATTTGCAGCGCCTCGAAAAGATGTTCGGAGTCTGTAATGTTTTTCGCGATGTTGCGAATAGCCTTCATACGAAGTTCATCTTCAGCCTCCAGGCTGTCCTGGTACTTCGGCCGAAGATTTGACAGACTCACATCAGCTCCTTGTTTCTTTTGCATTCACGTGTCCGTCCGGATAGGGCAGGAGATTCGCCCGAGGGCTATACAGCAATGTGACCAATGCATTGTGCTCAACGAAGTAAGTTGGAATTCCACACTGGGCTGCAACCATAAGCTCCAAACGTCCGCCGTTGGAAGCATTCCAGCCTGGCAAGACATACATGTTACGGCACTCGCGTAGCAGCACGATGATGTCGCCTCGGAGGTAGCAGCATTCTGCGTGTGAAGCGCTCGGATTTCTGCGGAAATTCTCAGGGCACTTGTGGTTGATGCTCTCGTGAGGGTGCGGCGGAATGTCGTGCGGGATAACCGAAGTGAGGTGCATGAAATCGAACAAGTACCTCTTAACCGCAGCAAAGTTTGACTTGTTCAAGTCGGTCTTGCCGGCCATGGGGCCGCAAATATATGCATCATACACCGCGATTGAACCTCCATTTGCGAGTCACAAATCTGCTATGCGTCCAAATCGGAATAATGCCCAAAGCATCGATAACAGATCGGCATTCCGGGCAAGGCTCCCGAGTCGAAATCATCCAGAAGCCCTCAAACACGACCCGCCAATCAGCATCCGCTGATTCTGGGATGAGAACGATATCCTCGCCCAGACGAAGTGCTAGCCCATCATACACTTCCAAAAAGCTTTCTTTGGCCAGCTTAACGGCTTGCATCTCTGCGTGCGTTGCCGTGCAAGCTCCAAGGCCGGTGAATGGCGCATCTTGGGGCAGCTCAATATAACTCCGTCTCCCGCGCGGGCAGAAGTTCTTGCAAGTCTGCGTGCTGTGACCTTCTTCCACGATGTTTCGCGCCTTGTAGAAGTTCCCCATCGGGTGGGCCAAGACAGCACCGACTTTCGAGCGATCGCAAAGAGACTGCTTTGCCTCTTTCTCGGCCATATCGACGAATTCCCAAAGGCGTTTGTCCGTGAAGGGAGGCCTGTCAGTCACGAGTGTTGCCCTTTCGGGGGTCAGTCCCATCGAACTCCGCCAGAAGTTCTAGATGCTTTGCTGCCAAGTCTTTGGCGGTGTCGAAATCTGTGTTCTTGATCTCAATCTTGCCGGCATCCGACACGATGCGCCGGGTATCGACCTTATTTGCCGGGTCAGTAGGATGCGTTCGCCGGCCTTGCATCACATCCTGAAACTCTACCTTGGTGACTTCGATTCTAACAACGTAGTGACCGCTCATGATGGATCTACCTTTCGGTGCTTTCCTGGCTTGTCGATGATATTGGTGAAGTAGTCGTCATCCAAGTAGGCTGCATCCTGGATGGCCTTGAGCTTTTTGGCAGCCTCTTTGCTCTCTCTGCCGATCTCCCGCTTAAACCTAATCCAATCTGCCAGATAACTGCCCAACACTCTATTCAAGAGTGCCACAGCAACGCGCCTCCCATGATAACGAAGAATGTCAATGCAGATGACCCGGCCAAGATAAGCTGCATCCTTGCCTTCCAAGACCGAAGGAACACGGTTCCTATGCCACAGGCCACAAAAAGAAATAGGCCCAGGAACCCGACGAACCAGTGCAATGCTACTCTCCGTTTTCTGCTTCGAGCCACATGGTGGCTACCGCTGCAACTTGCGGAAGTTCCTTTTTCAGCTGAGCGATGAATTCCTCATAGCTGATGTTGCCGAGATTGTATTCGTTGAATGCCTTCGAAACCTCCCCAACCTCTTCGACAAGAATGTGTTGCTTGGCGTCTCGGGACAGTTCCGGGTTCAGGCATGTGTTGTTATAGCCGTGCTTCTGAATTGCCCGTGCAGACTCTTGCCGAACAATGGCAAGAGCTTCATCGCTTACCATGTACTCGCTTGGGTTGTGCATCACTTACTCTTCCTGTTGGCGTATGACTGCAGAATAGATCCGATGATAGTGAAGATCGCCAGCAACACCAGGCCGGCAATTGACCACTTCCATTGAGAAGTCATCAGAGCGTAGACCTGGCAGCCGCCAAATGCCAGCATTGCCAGAACGAACGTCAAACTCGCCGGCAGCCAAGCTGGCGGAGGCAAACCCGGATCTCTGGGATCAGGATGGTGATCGATCCAACCAGGACGCCGAGATGCGATCTCTTCGGAGGTTCTGTCGTCCTCAGCCATCATATTCTACATACTCCACTTCGCCCTCGATGACGTCATCTGCGTCGCCATCTGGATTGATAATGATCATGTCTCGGACCTGCAGCGATACCCCAAAGCCGCCCTTCTTGACGCCCTTGATCAACACAATGTCGCGGTCACAAGTGATTGACTCAATCGCCTCTTGGTAGTCCGGATAGTTCCAGCGGTTGAACCGAAGGTACACATCCTCGTCGCCATCATCATAACACTTGAGCGTGCAGCTCTTGCGAAGTTCTGGATCCTGCACCCGCTGCAAGATCTCCTCTACTGTATCGCCGGACCTGGCTCGCTCATCTTCAATCAGGTCTTTGAATTCCTTCTTGTTGACGATCCCGATCCAGGTCACATACACATTCACGCCATCGCGCGGCACAGTATCAGATGTATGAGTGGGCACAGGAAGACCGGCCCAATCGTCTTCACCACGGGCCAGGCTGTCCCGGTAAATTGCCAGAGTTTTACCGACAAGGTCCAGATTGAACGGATCGTCGCTATAGCAGAATTCACGGATTCTCTCCATCGTCTTCGGACCGATGCGAGGTACCTTGATCAGGTCTTCCCACGTCTGGAATCCCATCGGATCCGCATCACGCGCTTTGATGATGTTCCTGGCTGTGATATCTCCGACACCAGGAATTTGCACGAACCCTGCGCGGATCGCCGGCTCTGACTGGTCCGGATCTGGACTCCAGCTGTACTCGGAATTCAGGATATCTGGCGGCAGCACGTTGATGCCCTTCTTGCGAGCATCACGCAACAGCTTAGGCCAGTTCTCCTTCGCTGTTTTCCGAAGAGCCGCAGCATAGAAGGCCATCGGATATTTGCGCTTCAAATGCATGGACCAAAACGCAAGCATCGAATAGCTAATGCAATGTGCAACATTGAATGAGTAAGTCGCTGATGTGACCATGAACTTCCAGATGCGGTCAGCAAGCCCCTCATCAATATTGTGCAGCCTCTTGGCCCCATCCACGAATGTTTCCTTCATTGTATTGAAGGACGCCTCGCCAAGCTTCTGCGAAATGATCTTGCGGATGTCGCCAATCTTGGCAACCGGGAAACCGCCAATCTCCCGGATAATGCCGAGCACCTGCTCCTGGTAAATAATCTGGCCATACGTCTGCTCTGTGTACTTCCACACGATTGGATGCAGATGGTCTGGTTCGGCCCGGCCGTGCTTGACTTCGATGTACTGAGCCGTCATGCCAGAGAACAGCGGACCCGGTCGAGCCAGAGCGTTGATGTCTGCCAGATGCATGAAGTGGTCTGGAACCACATCTTGGCAAATCAATCGAGTCGCTCGGCCCTTGAACTGGAAGATGCCGACTACGTCGGTTTCCCGAAACCCCTCCAAGGTCTCGGCATCGGTTAGAGGGACCTGGTATAGCTCATCAAGAGTCATGCCTATGTAAGCAAGCGCGATATTGATCATGGACATCTCGGCCAGACCGAGGAAGTCCATCTTCAGCATGCCGAGGTATTCAGCATCTTTTTTATCGTACGCCAGAACTGCCTTTGATTCGCCCGCAACAGTTCTTTCATACATTGCACAGGTATCGGTGATCGGATTGTTGCTGATCACAATACCTGCAGCATGGACCGACATTCCCCGCATGTTGCCTTCAAGCTGAATGGCCCGCGCGAGGTCCGGATATTGCTCTAGGACTTCCCGAGCAACATCAAACGTCTCGAAGGTGTCTTCAAGACTGTCATTGATTCGGGAGTCACCACCGCTTCGCTCGATGATGAGGTCTTTGACCTTGTCGGCCGCATACTTTGGAATCGTGTAAACGCGCGCGACGTCAACGATCGAATTCTTGCCCCTGTACCGGACAAAGTTTCCAATGTTGGCGACTCGATCGTGGCCGTAAATTTGCACGAGGTGCTGCCGAACTTCATCTCGCCGGTCATCAGCAAAGTCGAGGTCGATGTCTGGCATATCTGTACGCGCAACATCAATGAACCTTTCGAATACCATCGTCGGGAACTGGCACGGGTCAACCTCTGTGACCCGCAACAGGTACAAAATCAAGCTAGCTGCAGCCGACCCACGCGCGGGACCCACGGCAATTCCGGAATCCTTGGCGAAAATAACCGCATTGGAAACCATCAAGAAGTAGTCCAGGTATCCTTCCTTCTGCTCTACCACAGACATCTCGTAGTTGAGCTTGTCAACATACATCTTCTTGTTTGCCCGCATATGCGGATTACGTTCCCAGCGGTACGTCCAGCCTTTCCGCAACTCGGCCCAGATCAAATCCTTGGGAGTGTCATAACCCTGGGGTAGCGGGAAGCGGAGCAGTTCATTCTTTGGCAATACAACATTGCAGCGCTCGGCAATTTCTGCCGTAGCCATGATGGCGTCAACCGCCTGGTCGCGCGTCAGGCCAGTCCCAACCAGATTCTTCCAGATCTCGTTATCGCTGGTCGGTGGCGTGAGCAGAATTCCATACTCCCATCCTGCTTCGGCCGCTGCCACCGTCCCGGTCCCGCGTCCTGCTGCGTGCAGGATCTTCTGCATCTCATTATCAGTCGGCAGCGGGTAGTGACAATCCGAGGTCGCGACCAATGTAGCACCAGTCCGGACACTCAATTCCGCGAAGGCAGGGTTGAGGGCTCGGGTACGGGCAAGGCCCGGGAACTGCTGCACCTCCAGGAAGTAGTTGTCCTTCCCCATCATGTCTTGGAACTTGCGGATTACCTTCTCCGCGTTGTCCATGTCCCAGCTCGTGATCGTGTCCCGTTGTGGACCGTTGCTCTTTCCGCCCATCAGCGTACACGCTAGGAGCGAATCGGCGCAACCAGAGGTCAGGATCAGGCCTGCCGCATGCTCGCTGAGCATTGGCCCAGAGACCGTTGGCCATTGGTAGAAGCCTTCCGCCCATGCCCTTGTCACCAGCTGGTTTAAGTTCTGGTACCCCTCCTGTGTCTCGGCCAGGGCTGTCAGATGCCATTTTGACCTCGTCTTCTCGCCGGTCGGGGCCGTGTACAGCTCGCACCCGTAGATGGGTTTGACGCCGTACTTGGCCCCGGCCTGCTCGTGCTTCACATGACTGGAAACGTTTCCATGCTCCGTCAACGCAAGCGCAGTCATGCCTAGTTCCGCCGCGCGGGCATGGTGCGCATCGGGCATTCCATACCCGTCCATGTAGCTGAACGTTGAGTGGTGGTGCAGAGAAACGTACTTCATCTCAACTCTTTCCAGAAATCAGTACAAGGGGCTCTGGTGGTTGTAGTCTCGAACTCTGCGAATCGGCAGATCCGACACCTTGCCATTCCAAGCACTGGCAGGGAACTTCAGCTTGATTTCTGCCATATGCATGTGTGCCTGCGCAGCGAGAGCGCAAGCTTGGTCGCCAGCGCTGTGCGAGATCCGCGATAGCATCTGCCCCTTGTCGCCGATCGCCTTCAGGAAATCGGCTGCCACCTCCATGTGCTCGGCAGGAGACATGTTGGCCGGATCAAATTCATCTCTTGTTGCCATCAGCGACCTCCGTTGATCGTGAAAATGTTGCCGTTGACGTGCCGGGTCACCGCTTCATCAGCCAGCGCTATCGCAAGGTTTGCAATATGCGTGGGATCAATGCGCTTCGGATAGGTGACCACAGACTGGGACTCTTCGTACAACTGCGCCTCTTCGCGTGACCAGCCGCGAATCTCGGGAACCCTGGCATCAATGTAATCAGTCATATTACTCGGGTACTCTGATGTGCTCATCATCATGCCTGGAGCAATGCCGAATACACGCCAGTTCTGTGGACCTAGTTCCCGCGCAGCCACCTTGATCGCCATATCCAGGCCGGCCTTAGAAGCGCAGTATCCGATGGATGTCCGCATCGGGCGCTCCGCCGCGTCTGAGCTAATAGCGCAGACCGTTAGGCCATCTTGGCGGAAGTGCCCTTCAGTCCATAGCTTGACGAGCTGGTCCATCACATTGATAAAGCCGAGCAGATTGACATCGATCATGTACCGCTGGTTCTCGACGCCTTGTTCGCCCATCTGGCCGAGCCATTGCAGGTAGTTGATGCCGGCGCAGAAGAACACTTTGTGAAGCGGATCCTGAGATTGGACCACGTCATTCAGGAACAAATTTATTGCTTCATAGTCGCTGACATCTACGCCTTCGCCGGTCCTGAACACCAAGCCCTCAGACCGTTCTGCGATGGCCTTCCCGATACCGCTGGTGCCACCAATCACCCAGATGCTCACACGCACACTCCATAACCATGCGCGCCTTCGTCAACTGGGCTTCCACAACCCTGACAGAATTTCACTGGCGGACACCACCACCATTTACCTGTGCCATCCTTGTGCATGTGACCGCGTCCTTCGCAATCTGCGCGATCGCATTCACTAGTGGGCGCTGTGGCAGGTTCGCCATCCTCTTCTTCTGCCCAAGAGTTGAGGGAACTCTCCAGCTCATCGCCGAAAGATGCCAGTGCCTCTTTCATCCTGTCCATGGCCTGCTGGGCGTGCAGCAGAGCGCCGTGCAAACTTGGCTTGGCCGCTTCGAACGCCTTCTTGACCATACCAAAGAACTTCCTCAGTTCGTCTTCACGAGCTGAATCACGCATGCCTCGTTCCCTTCCTTGACTGCGAACTTGAAGCAGGCACCGACCTCAAGGCCGTGCCCGTCACTGTGTCCCTTTTCGTAGTACTTGTGTGGCACAAGCAGGTTCTTGAACGTGTCGAGCACGAACGGCTTCTTGTGGTCGAGATCCTGCTTGTACATGATGCTGTCCGCGTGCGGAACGAAGATGTTGATTGGACAAGTCGGCGCCAGCACGCGCGCCATCTCAAAGATCAGCGGACGCGGGTCCCAGAGGTGCTCCAGAAGGTTGACGCAGAAGATGCCCCCGACCGAACCGGCCGGGTACGGCAGAATACCGTTCACAGGAAGCTCAGCGACCTTCGCGGAATGACCGTCAACAAAACGGCGAGCCATTGCCGGCTCCCAATCGTACTGCGGCCAGTCGAGCCGCTTCGTGCCAGGGATGTACTTGTTGCCCGGACCGAGATCAAGCACCGGCTTGTCCCAGTCTGGAGTGACCCACGCCCGCACATCCCGATCCAGTCCGAACAGCGCAAAAGACAAAGCGCTGTCGTCGTTGACATCGTAGGTGGTGGCGTAGTCCGGATCGCCATTGTCTATGTAGTTTTCCAGAACCTGGTTTGCCTGCACGTGGTCAAGGTGGTCGGTCATTTGGTCGGCTTCCCTCCATAGTTGTTTTCATCCAGGTGCTTCATCGCCAAGAAGCAGTGGCCGATCAGGTCCAGCAAGACCTCCCGCGCGGGCTCGCCCTTCAACTCTTTGCCATCCCAGAGTACGCGCTTGAGCTTGCCGATCTTTCGGTGGATCTCCGCGTACTGGCCGGGGGCACCAAGATCGTCGGCGTGATCGCCGTAGTCCTTGTGCTTGTGGAGGAATTGAGCGACCCAATTCTGCAGCATACCGGCACCGCCATTGTCCCCGAAGATGTAGCGCGTTGCACTCGTATCCTGCAGGCTGCCAAGGTTTATCACATATATGGATTCACCTGCATCCATGTGCTTTCCTGATCTCGGCATTGGGTCTGGCTCAATAAACGGATCAAAGTTTGGCATCACGTTTGCACTCCAAATCCATAAGAATTTTTCTAGTTGCGTCTTCCAGGTCATTGACTCTGATCCAGGCTCCGGGCTCCCGCAGCACTCCTAGTTTCGCCAGCTCTTCGCCGCTCCACATCAATGTTTGGTTGTACGGCTGGTCTCTCAAGTAGAGCGGCAATCCGAGCTTCTGGCAACGAAC
>WUUC01143998.1_pt1 | contig 20609 bp, 25 predicted proteins | sample 6278441 | NCBI WGS metagenome assembly WUUC01 (sample SAMN13675441, study PRJNA597444) | soil metagenome | isolation source: soil | place: USA: Washington | collected 2017-10
AAGGCAGTGCCGTGAAGACCTCACTTGGAAACAAGAAGATTGGCATTATCGTTCCCATCATCTGCACGAAGAGCAATAGGAGCGTGGCGCGCATAAAAAGATTTGTGATTAACCCGATTCCGATGGCGCACTCCCATAAAGCAAGCACCGGAATGCTCACGCTGGCGGGCACCATTCCAAATGTCAGCATGTCGATTGTACGTGCCGCAAGGTTCTGCGCCGGACTCAGACCGGGAAAGAACTTCAGCACGCCAAACCACAAGAAAACTACGCCTAAGCTGACACGCAGGAGCGTAATTCCATAGCGCGCCATCCATCCAGTGATGTGCTTATCCAATCGACTATAGGCAGATTGGCGAGACCGCATGACTTCTGACCTCAACTTCCCAGGGATAATCCCTCTCGTCTGATCGTTGACGTTGTGGTCTCGATCTGCCCTTCAATTCAAGATAGGTACTTGACGAACAGCACTTCATTACACCTCTCGTTGTAGACCAACTCGTCGACGAGCTGACTGGCTAGCAGAATGCCGAACCCTCCCCCGCGCAGACCCTTCTCTTCTCGCACGACGGCATGGCGGACGGGATTGTCATTCGGGTTATTGATTGCAGCGTGGTCCAGGCCGGAAAGGTCGAAACCGTCCCCCGGATCTTTGATTCGACAAATGAATGCGCGCTTGAGGCGCACCAGCCTGACCTCAACCAGTGCCGCCGGATCGAGATGGCCGCCGTATTCGACAGCGTTGCAGAGCATCTCCCGGAAGGCGCAACTGATCGCTTCACCGACCTCCGACGAGAGGCCGGCCTCAAGTTGCGTGAGTAATTCCTGAAGTGGAGAAATGGCCGCTAGGTCGCAAGGCACACGCAGTTCAACCCATTCCGGCCGCACCGAGACAACTTCGATCCCTGCTGACAAGCAAGCCGCAACTGCCTGGGTCAGAGCGTCGTCTGCTTCGGCGTCGTTGGACCGCTTGGCAAGGAAGTCGCAGAACGCGAATTCGTGGAGACTGGTTGTTTGTTCCGCTGCAGCAATCATGACCTTCTCTTTGCTGACAATGCCAGGAGCGACGTGCCACTCCCCTAATCATCCGAAGCTCCGCGATCGAATGCCTGACTTAGCCGCGCAAGGGCGAGAGCGCCTAACGCAAGACCAAAATCCCGTAGCGCGATGTCGTAGTAGCCTGGGATCATCAGCAGGTTCACCACGATCATTAAGAGCCAAGCCGAAACGACATACGCGAAAAATTTCGGTTTGAACAAAACTCCGAGTCCCGCGATGATTTCGATAACGCCGGCCACGAGCATCAATTCGTGACCGTAACCGCCGACCATGTTGTTCACGAACGGCGGTAAGTACTGCTCCCAGTTCACAAGGAGATTGAAAAACTTATCCAGTCCAGCGACTATCGGCGCGACGACGAAAGCAACGTGCAAGATTTGGTAAGCCTGATAGGCGGGGCCAGCAGCGTCGGCGTTAGCTTGGGTCTTGGTTCGAGAAATCGTTCGGCTCGGGTTGTCGATAATGTGTTCCATCTTCGTGTCCTCCTAAAGCTAAAGAATGATATCAACTTAGATGAAGGTCTTGATGGTTCATAGCGTGAAAACACTTGTTCTGCACAAGTGATCTCACGGTCATTCGTCACTCTTGGAGTTCTAATCCTTCAGCTAGCGAACGGCCACGTTGCACCGGAGAGTTAAGCGCACTACGACAAATCGACCCACCACTGTTTGATGGCAACGGTTCTGGTTATCTCTTGTAACCCTCCCAGGGATCCTAAGGGTGAATACGCGAACACGGAGCGGAACGGCCACTAAGTTGGCCGGGCAGCATCTTCCTGCTTTACGGCGCGCGGAAACAGAATGTTATTTTCCAAATGAATATGCTGGTGCAGATCCAGTTCCAACGAACTCAGCGCGCTGTACAAGGTTTTGTAGCTGATGCATCCATCCGCTGGAACAGTGTATTCGGAGCTCGCCTCACGCATTCTTCCCAGAATGTATCCGGCGGCATTGTGCTCGGCCATCATCACGCGCACTGGATTCCGCACCGTTCCAAAAAGCGGCGCGGGTAGGGGTTGATTCGCCACAGCCGCTTCCTCCATTCGGATGATATAGGGAAAGAGCACGTTTTCCTCTTTCAACATATGAGGCTCAAGATCCGCGCGTAGGTTCCCGAATTGATCCTGAATGTGAAAAAGTTCCGGATGGTTTTGCCCGTGCACTCCGCATACTTTTGCTAGTAGAGCCTCGAGTCGCTCCAACTCCTCTCGCGTAAACGAGTGATGTTTTTCAACAATGTGCGCGATTAGTTCTGCCTGGGACTCCGTATGCCATTCCTTGTCGGCGATGGTCTCGTCGGATCTCGCGTTAGTCTCGAGCGAGCCGAGAACTTCATCCACTGCGACCCCCGCATTGGCGCAAGCGTCCGCCAAACTCTTATGGCCCCCGCAGCAGTAGTCAATTCCTAGTTTTTCGAAGATTCGAGTCGCTGTCGGTATCTCCAGCGCGTACTCTCTAACCGTTTTTGTAGACTGAAACATAATTACTTCTCCTTATCTTCTAATCCACCCACAAGCTACAGTTGTAAAGTCTTAGACGCAGTGACTTAAATCACGCTTGACCAAAAGAAACGGAGAGATCTGCAAGGATTCCTTTTCAGTGTGACTTGAGTCATATCGCATCCTCCGCTGTACCCTTATCCTTCAGTTTCCGATTGAGAACACTTACAGCAATTGTCAGCCGGGGTTTCCGAAGGAGACGAGATGAGTAATGTACTGACGATGACCGGCTCAGGTGCGAGTTTCAGTCAACGGAATATGCCGGGTCACTGGGTGCTGGCGCGACTGGGGAAGCGTGTGTTGCGACCTGGCGGGATGGAACTGACTCGGCGAATGCTTGCTGCGCTGACCATTGTGCCCGCTGATGATGTAGTCGAGTTCGCGCCGGGACTCGGAATGACTGCACAACTTGCACTGAAGCGCGGGCCAGCTTCGTATACTGCGGTCGAGCGTGACCCCGCGGCCGCTAAGATTGTGAGCAGTTATTTGAAAGACTCAACGCAAAAGTGCGTGAGAGGAAGCGCCGATCATACGGGCCTGCCCAGTGAGACTGCCACTGTCGTCTACGGAGAGGCCATGCTCACGATGCAAACATCGGAGATGAAGCGCCGGATTGTCCGCGAGGCGCGCAGGCTGCTGAAGCGTGGCGGCCGCTACGCGATTCACGAAATGTGTCTCCTCGGAGATGATCTGGATGATGATCGTAGGAGGGAGATATTTGGAGCTTTATCCGGAGCAATGCACGTAGGCGCGCGACCGCTGTCCATTTCGGAGTGGCGAAAGCTAATGCAAGCGGAAGGTTTTGACGTTGAAGTAGAGGTGCCCGCCCCTATGCATTTGCTTGAAGCGAGACGATTGTTGAGCGACGAAGGACTGAAAGGAACTATGCGTTTCATTTGGAATGTCCTGCGTGACCGCGAGTCCCGCGAACGTGTGTTGAGAATGCGAAGGGTATTTTGGCGATATCAATCTAATCTCGCCGCGGTCATGATGATATGTGTTAAGCGCTAGAATCATGATCCACTACAGATATAAGAAACCAAGAATACTCTTCGTGGGTATCAATCCCCATTTTGGATCGTTCGATCGAGGTGTGCCGTTCTCCAATAACAAGATGTTTTGGTATTTACTCTCGGACGCTGGAATCCTTAAGGAAACAAGGAACGAGCTTCGTGACGACGAAGCGTTAAAACGAATCTACAAAGAAAAATTCAATAACATCTATGGATTGGGCTTCGTTAATATCATCAATAGACCAACACGTGACATCACAGCGCTTAAGAAGGGCGAGGAGTTGCCCGGCCGTAGAAGAATCTCGCGCATCATCAAGATGGAGAACCCTCCAGTAGTGTGTTTCATCGGTAAAGTCGCCTATGAAAAATACATCGGATCCAAAGATTTCTCTTTTGGTTGGCAAGCACCCATTAACAAGTCCAGGATCTTCGTCATGCATTTTCCCTTGCGCGGGGAAGCAATCGTTAGAACTCGCGAGTTAAGGGACGTGGTCCAAGCCACTCTTGATCAGAAGGAAGCATGAGTTTGTTAAGTCATGGAAGAGTACTTAGGCAGGTAGCAAATTAACCTTTCTGATCGAGTCGGACATTGGCGCGTCCTTCTCGCGTCAAGGCATAAAAATCATTGCCGCGCTCCTCCAGCAAACCAGCTTTAACCAGGCGCTCGACCGTATCGAGCACAGCAGTGCGAGCATCAGGGTCATTGCCTCCTGCTTCGAACAGTTCGTGCAGATCGAGGGTCTCCTTATTGAAAGACCCAAACATAGCCAGGATTTTTCCAGCCAACACATCCATATAAAAGACCATATTATCGTCACGAGAGCGTCAGTACACTCCTGAGGCTTCCACTTGCAGGAACAGTTTGAGACTTTACGTCCTGAGTGCTCATGGCCCGCCTGAGCAATTCAACGATATCGTTGAAGCCATGTTCTGCGGCATGAGCTAACGCAGTTTGTCCTGACTTTAGAGTTTTTTTAACGTTGGCACCGCTATCCAGCAACACTTGGACAATTCGGGCATCGCCGCTACATGCCGCAAGGATTAGGGGCGTGAACCCAGCAATAGATTGAGCGTTCACGTCCGCCCCAAACTTCAACAGTGTCTGCACCGTGGCTACATGCATGTTGATGACTGCAAACATTAGCGCCGTGCGTCCCTCACGAGTTCGCGCATTTACATCGGCACCATGACGTAGCAACGCCTTCACTGCTCCAGTCTGGCCATTGAGCGCAGCGGACATCAGTTCAAGATGTTCCCCCTCGTCATCATCAATCGTCATTTCTGTGTGCGACATGCCAGTCCTCCGAAAGAAATTTCAATTACCCTTTCATATCTTCTCTTCGCTTTGACCATGAGTTTTGCGCATTTATTCAAAACTGGAAATGACTTACGTCACACTCCGCAAACTCCGATCTTGACGCAAGAACGCCTTCTGGCTCCTGAATTTTCGCGAATTGAGCGTATGAGTTTGCTTGTAAAAGGCGAGGTTGGAGCCGATCATATTGTTCGATGGCAACTGACAAAATCGCCGCGCTTCGTGCAACTATTCTCTTTGGCAGCTTAACGGACGAAGAATTGCGCGCTTTAGCTTCTCGCTGCACGGAGCGCAGGCTCTCTCGCGAAGAAGTATTGTTTATTGCCGGTGAAGAGGCCCGGGGACTCTATGTTGTCGTGAGCGGCGCGGTGCGCGCTTTCAGGGCTGGCGCGGACGGGCGAGAACAAGTCATACACACCGAGCGCGCCGGAGCCATCCTTGCCGATGTGCCGGTTTTCGATGATGGGACGTACCCGGCGACGGCGGTCGCTGATGAAGACTCAGTGCTTCTTTTTATCGCAAAAGGGGACGTGCGCGCGGTTTGTTTGGAGCACCCAACGATTTCGCTTGTCGCACTCAAGATGCTTGCTGGACGTTTGCGGCGGCACGCAGAACTGGTCGAAGCGCTGTCGTTGCGGGAAGTCGGGCAGCGACTCGCGCGTCTCTTGCTCACCGAAGCCGAAGTTCGCGGTAAGAGTTTAGACGGCGGCATCGCGTTCGACCTTGTGATGACAAACGGGCAGATCGCCGCACGCGTTGGCAGCGTACGCGAAGTGGTGTCGCGTGCGCTGGCTCGGTTGCAACAGGACGGACTAATTATGCTTGAGAATCGTCGCGTGACTATCCCGGACGAAGATCTACTCAGGGCTTACTCTGGTGAAAGCTGATAGGCTCTGCAGTGAGACCAGCAGTGAAACAAAAAATCATCGGGTTCCACCAGGACGAAGAATTTCATTGGGTAGCTGACCTGGAGTGTGGGCATACCCAGCACATTCGTCATAACCCGCCATTAACCTCCCGCCCGTGGGTGACGACGCCTGAAGGGCGGCGTGATCACATAGTAGCTGAGTTAGAGTGCCGAAAGTGCGATGAATGAAGCGGTCGCAACCAATATCTCTTGTCGTCTAATAATTCATCGGGAGCCAGGTCCATTTCATTCAATTGTCTGGGCAGGAACTTGGTACTACAAGTGTATAGCAAACGTTAAGAGTATTCATGAACGATAACCCGCAGCCTCAACAATCAAGCTGAACTCCAATAGCATTTGCTCTCAATCAAGTTCGCGTACGCCCTGGAAGCTCCCAGAACTCGCGTGTTAACACCCGCTAGGTTTAGGAGTTAATACTCTATTTCTCGCCCTCCGTCTGCTTTAAGGTAACAACATGCTGATCGTTGCCGGTGGCTAACTTACAGGCAGAACAATCATCGTTGGGAACGGTTTTACCAACACAAACGCCACGAAGTTTCTCCAAAGCGACGATCAGCAAGCCTTCGGCCCGAGTCGAAGGCGCAGCTTGAAGATCGTAAAGATGAGGTGAATAGATGATGAAGATATTGGTGGGTTATGACGGTTCAAACAGCGCTGACGCTACGCTCATTGATTTGCAACGAGCTGGCTTACCGAGTGAAGCAGAAGCGCTAGTCATCTCCGTGGCAGATGTCATGATGGCACCGGCGACATCGAACTATGAAATCTTCGAGCAGGCGCTCACTTCTCGGCGAGTGACATCGGGCTTCTTGCTCGCCCAAAAGCAGACCGAGCGCGTTCTCTTGGAAGCGAAAGCCCTAACAACGAAGGCTAGTGAGCGCGTCCGTTCATACTTCCCAGGTTGGCACGTACACCCGGAAGTACTCGTAGGCCAACCGTCCCAGGAATTGATAAGAAAAGCGGACGAGTGGAAACCCGATCTTATTGTGGTCGGCTCAAAGGGGCACTCATTGGCCGGTCGGTTAATTCTCGGCAGCGTGTCGAAGAAAGTCGTCACTGATTCACACCACTCAGTGCGCGTGACGAGAGGCCCTGTCGAAAAAGACGCCGGTAAACCGCCCCGTCTGGTGATCGGCGTAAACGGATCGGTCGAGGCCGAGCTCGCTGTCCGTGCTGTAGGCAGACGCACCTGGCCCGGTGGCACAGAGGTGCGAATCATTGCTGTTGACGATGGCACTTCTCCGGCAAGAATTGCCCACGTTCTTCCTACTGCAGCGGCACTCATCAGAGACCACAACGAAGAATCAGCAGTGGCGGCCCAACGGATGGTCGAGTGGGCTGAGAATGAGTTGAGTGTCATTGGATTGAATGTGTCGGTTGCGAATGAGAAGGGCGATCCACAACGGGTGCTCATTCATCAGGCGCAGAAGTTGGACGCTGATTCAATTTTCGTCGGAGGACGCAGGTTCAGCGGCGCTTTTGAACGGTTCCGGCTCGGCAGTGTTGCTACCACGCTGGTTACGAAAGCACATTGCTCGGTCGAGGTCGTACGTAACCCGATCAGCTTGTGAATCGGGTTTTCAGCGGCGAGGTTTACCGCGTGCTGGGAGGATTGAAAACGTACCGCACGCAAGCCGACCCGACCGTACGAAGCATTCCGCTCGTCGCGTCTAACCCAGAAGCTGCGTTCTTTGAACGTTTGAAAGACTTCCGCTTCTCCGACGGTCACGCCTTCGATTTTCGTGGAGAACGAAAACGCTCCATCGGCGGTAAGAACGACCCTCTGGCAAACTCAAACCAACGCGGCGATAAAGGCTTCATTACAACTTATGAGGTTGACCGAACGATCGCCTTTGTCGGCAAGTTCAAGCTTGACTGGATTTTCGTTAAGCCGCCGGCGCTCACTGAGCCCTACGATAAAGGGCAGCCACACCGCTTCGCTCCTCACTTTGGGCGCACGCTGAAGAGTCTGAACGACGCCCTGAAAGATCGCATCTCCGACCACTCTCCGATAATGGTGGACCTGCCGCTCGGCGAGGCGCAGTTCGACAAACGATTAATGAAGGCGAATACTAAGGCGAATAACTAAGGAGCAACGACATGAGCAGCCCGAGACACGATAAGCCGACAACCCATCTTAGCGGCAATTCCATTTGGCAGAACGAGCGCGTCAGAAGGGTTATGCTTTACTCCGTAGTCTTGCTCGGCGTCTTCCTGCTCGGACTAGTACCGATGTGGCTGACGGCGCGGACAAGCGCACGCGAGCGCGATTCGGCGCAAGCCTCTCTCCGAATCAGCACCTTACAGAACGTCTTGGCTAACGCCGCAATTGACGTCCCGCGCGGCGAATATGAACCTGCCCGCCAAGCCGCGAGCGAGTTCTTCACAAACCTGCAAACTGAGATTGAGCGTGGGCGCGATTCAGTCTTCAATGAAGCTCAACAGAACAGTCTGCGGGCCGTGTTTGCTAACCGCGACGACACCATAACTTTGCTCGCTCGCAGCGACCCCGCTTCCGCCGGCCGGCTGGTTGACGTTTACGTTAAGTACCGTCAAGCAACAGAGAACCCCTCAGGGCGGTGATGTGATGGTTTGTCGCGTGATCATTGAAGGAGAACACAACGATGCCTGATTACATCGCTAGAAAGCGTCTTAAGCAGAAAGTCCTCGAGAGATGGGAGAACGAAGGCGGAAAAATTAACACTGAGCCTGCAGTAGCGCCTAGGATCAACCCTACAGGAAACCATGAGAGCCGAGGTAATCGCTCGTCGCCATCGCGTGAAAGTTCATCGGCTAGCACGCGCAATGCTCCTACCGGAAAGCGCAAGTCTCGTGGTAAATGAACCGCGACAGGGCAGTCAGATTAACGTCGATGTAAGCCGGGCAGCGCGAACTCCACAAGTATGTCGCCCCGACCAAGGTCCGGGATCATCATCACCCGTGCATCGCTTCGTCAGACGGTAAGAAGTAGCGTTAGAAGAGAGTAGGTTCAGTAGCCGAATCACTAGAGCAATGGAGACATTCTTACCTCCCGCGCCATCGCGGATCAATTACCTCAACGCTCAGTACGGTCTGAAGTCATGGTTGCTGACTAAGGACCATAAGCGCATTGCGTTGCTCTATCTCGGGACGATCAGCTTCTTCTTCTTCATCGGCGGCATCTACGCCATGCTCATCCGCCTTGAGTTGTTGACCCCGCAGGGTGATCTGCTTCAATCGACAACCTACAACAAGGTCTTCACACAGCACGGGATCATCATGGTGTTCTTCTTCCTGATACCATCGATACCGGCAACGCTGGGTAACTTCCTTGTGCCCATGATGATTGGCGCAAAAGACCTGGCCTTCCCCAGGATTAATCTTTTGAGCTGGTACATCTATATGCTGGGGGGAATAGTTGCGATCTACGCGCTGTTAGCCGGAGGTGTTGATACGGGCTGGACGTTTTATGCACCTTACAGCACGACTTTTTCCAACTCGTACGTGGTGGCAACAGGCATCGGCATCTTTATCAGCGGCTTCTCCTCGATTCTGACTGGGCTGAATTTCATTGTCACGATCCACGTGATGCGCGCTCCCGGCATGACGTGGTTTCGGCTGCCACTATTTATCTGGGCTCATTACGCCACCAGCCTGGTCATGGTTTTAGGCACGCCTGTTATTGCAATCACAATTCTTTTGCTGGCGTTTGAACGTCTTGCTCGCGTTGGAATTTTCGATCCTGCTATCGGAGGAGATCCCGTGCTCTTCCAGCACCTGTTCTGGTTCTATTCCCACCCGGCTGTTTACATCATGGTCTTGCCGAGCATGGGCGTCGTTAGCGAATTGATTGCGAATTTTTCTCGCAAGAACATCTTCGGGTATTCGTTTGTCGCCTTCTCCAGTTTAGCCATTGCTGTCTTCGGTTTTCTCGTTTGGGGCCATCATCTGTTTGTCTCCAGTCAGTCAGTCTATGCGAGTATGATCTTTTCTTTTCTGAGTTTTGCTGTAGCAATTCCCTCCGCGATAAAAGTATTCAACTGGACGGCAACCCTCTACAAAGGCTCCATCTCCTTTGACACGCCGATGCTTTACGCGCTTGGATTTATCGGACTGTTTACTGTCGGCGGCATGACTGGACTCTTTCTCGCATCGCTCGGCGTAAACGTCCATGTCACCGACACGTACTTTATCGTTGCGCATTTCCATTACATCATGGTTGGCGGCGCGATGTTTGGTTATCTGGGTGGACTGCATTACTGGTGGCCGAAGATTAGCGGTCGCATGTATCCCGATGGCTGGGGCAGATTCTCGGCGCTCGTGATTTTCGTAGGCTTTAATTTGACGTTCTTCCCTCAATTTATTGCGGGTTACCTCGGCATGCCGCGTAGATACCACGCTTATCCGCCCGAGTTCCAGGTGTTCAATGTGCTCTCTTCGGCGGGGGCATCAATTCTTGCAGTAGGTTACCTGATCCCGGCAGTCTATCTTATCTGGTCCATGCGTTACGGCAAGCGCGCTGAGGCCAACCCATGGCACCTGCCGGGTTTGGAATGGCGAACTCCGTCGCCGCCACCAACCGAAAACTTTGCTACAACTCCGATTGTGACATGGGCAGCCTACGAATTCGCTCCGCCCGAAGAAACCCAAGTCGTAGGAGTGTTTCGTGAGGAGGAGGCGGAAAAAGCGTGAGGCAGCAAGTGCATACCCATCCTGCAGATGAAGCGCTGCCCACTACTTCTCAAATGCTTACATACCCAGGATTTCTTTGCCCCGCAAAACTCTCGGCCAGAGTCTCTCAAATCTAACCAGTCGCTCTGGTTGCAACCTTGCACATTTGTTTCGATTTTCGTTTTTCGCGCACATGTCTCTTCGCTCTCGACATACGCAGGCTTTCGACTCCGTTAGCATTCCCCTCACCTTAAAATCAGACCATTCCTTTCGGTCGAAGGTTCAAGTGTTAACACTCGGGGTTTCCAGGTGTTAATACGCTACTCCCTCCCCCTCTAACGGCCTAGAGTCTAACTACCTACTGAATCGTCGCGCGCAGAGTTGAGTACCGGGCGGAGGGGGTGGAAGGCGATGAGCTTGGGCGGCAAAGTCGCCTTCCATAAGGACCGTCCAAGCCTCGGCGCCGACGACCAGTAGATACTACGAGTGATGGGAATACGGTTACTAGGTCTGCGATTTTCGAGTGAGGATCTATCCTGGGGGAACAGAAGAATAGACACTGAGGGAGACTTAGACAACGCAACACGAAAAGGAGTTGACGATCATGCTAACACGTACCGCAGACGCGGTCTGGGAAGGAAATCTTAGAGACGGCAAGGGGACAATGAAGGTCGGTAGCGGTGCATTTGATGGTCCTTATACATTTGCATCGCGCTTTGAGAGCGGCAGAGGGACAAATCCGGAAGAACTCTTGGGTGCGGCTCACGCCGGATGCTTTTCCATGGCGCTCTCGCTCGGCTTGGTGAAGGCAGGGTTTGCCCCGCAGCGTATCAACACGACCGCGACCGTTCACTTGGATACCGAGAATCTACGGATTTCCGCGATTGACCTCGACACTAAAGCGCAGGTTCCCGGGATCAACGAGCAACAGTTTCTTGAGCAGGCTGAATTGGCCAAGACGAATTGCATTGTCTCCCAGGCACTGCGCGGCACAGAGATCAGCTTGCAGGCGAAACTTGTGCAAGCAGCGAGATAATCGCTCGCCTGACGTTGTGCCTCAAGGAGAGTCTGACCGCAGCCGGCGCGTGCGCGCATGGTTCAGGCGACGAACCATAGAGGGTTTGGCAACTGCACGCTGCATCGTGAGTGCGAGGCAGTCTGTCCGGGGATCAGCGTCAACTTCATCTCGCGGATGAATCGCGAGTGTCTTGTCGGTTCTTTGGCTCAGGCTGATCCACTTCGAGGCATCGCGAGTGCTCCTAGCGTTAATGTTCGCCGTATGTGTCGGAGCAAACGTTATGCGCTGCGGGCACAGACGACAAAAGCCTGAAGGAGAAACTCTATGTGGGCACAAATAAAGCTCGGACACATCTTCGGTATTCAAATTGGACTTCACTATAGCTGGCTGATCATTGCCTTTTTGGTCACACTTTCTCTGGTGGGACAGTTCCATGCTACGAATCCGCAATGGGGCGCCGGAGTGATTTGGGCGACGGCGATCATCACGGCCTTATTATTTTTCGCGACCATCATTGCGCATGAGTTGTCACACGCTGCAGTGGCAAAGGCTCGGGGACTGCCAGTGCGGGCGATCACTCTGTTTGCGCTCGGCGGCGTGGCGCAGATAGAAAAAGATGCCGGCGACCCGAAGACGGAATTCTGGATGGGGATCGCGGGACCCATAGCGAGTGTAGTCATCGGACTTCTTTGTTTAGCACTCGCTATTGCGCTCGGCTGGAGGCCCCCAACGATGCCGCAGACACCGCTGTCGGCAATGTCCATGTGGCTCGGCGTCATCAACATCGGGCTGGCGGTATTCAATATGATTCCTGGTTTCCCCCTCGATGGCGGGCGCGTCTTTCGGGCTATCGTCTGGTGGATCACGGGTGATGGCGCTCGCGCCACGCGGATTGCGGCATGGGTAGGCCAGTCCGTTGCCTTCGTTTTCATCTTTTGGGGAATCCTCCGTTTCTTCCATGGAGCAGGTTTCGGCGGATTGTGGCTGGCGTTCATAGGCTGGTTCTTGCTGGATGCAGCGAGAGCAAGCGCTGCGCAGTTGGGGATCACAGAGACGCTGCGTGGTCTTCGTGTCGGTGATCTCATGGCTCGGGACTGGCCTCGGGTAGATGGCCGCGACAATCTTCAAACTTTGGTGGACGAGCATCTGCTGCCTTCCGGCCGGCGGTGTTTCGTGGTTGAGGAGAATGGTAGCGTCGCCGGAATAATCACGCCGCACGAGTTGAAGTCAATTGCCCGAGCACGATGGCCTTATACGACCGTTGACGAGGTGAAGCTACCGCTTGACCGGCTCCACACGGTTACGTCAGATACGCTTGTCACCGATGCGCTGGAAGCGATGGGGCTCGAGGACGTGAATCAGCTGCAAGTAGTTAACGACGGCCGTCTCGCGGGGATCATTTCGCGCGGTCACATCCTGCGCACGCTTCAGACGCGCGCTGAACTGCACTTTTGATCCGGACGCAGGGACACATGAAAACGCCAGATGACGTTGTATTCCTGTTCGACTGCGACAACACGCTGCTCGACAACGATCGCGTGGTGGCAGATCTCCGAAATCATCTCGAACGGGAGTTTGGCCCTCGGAACAGAGATCGTTATTGGAAAATCTTTGAGGCGTTGCGTACGGAACTGGGTTACGCGGACTACCTGGGTGCATTGCAGCGCTACCGACTTGGCGCGATGAACGATCCTTGTCTACTGCAAATGTCTTCTTTTCTGGTGGACTATCGGTTTGCTGACCGACTCTATCCTGGCTCGCTCCAAGTAATCCAACATCTTGGCATGTGGGGACCGACAGTCATTCTGTCGGATGGCGATGTGGTCTTTCAGCCGCGCAAGATCCAGCGCTCAGGACTGTGGGAGGCGGTCGACGGTCGAGTGCTTATCTATATTCATAAGGAGCGAATGCTGCATGACGTCGTACAGCGTTACCCAGCCCGGCACTACGTAATGGTCGATGACAAGCTGCGCATTTTGGCGGCGATGAAAAAGGTTTGGGGAAACCGACTGACGACTATCTTCCCACGTCAGGGACATTACGCGCTCGACCCGCACAATATCGCTACCTATTCGGCTGCCGATCGTACGGTCGAGCGTATTGGCGATCTGGTTGATTGCGATCTGCCCGCGTTGCTCGGCATGGCAGCCAGCCGGGCGGAATAGGCAAGCGAATCGATGAAAGTGAATCCATACGCAGGAAAGTTGCCAGAGCCAGGGATGCTGGTTAACGTCCCAAGGCTCATCACGGCGTACTACACCGATATGCCTGACCCTTCGATCCCGTCGGAACGTGTTGCATTCGGCACGTCAGGACATCGTGGTTCAGCGCTGCAAAAGGCTTTTAATGAATGGCATATCCTCGCCATTAGCCAGGCGATTTGTCTCTACCGAAAGCAGCATCAAGTTGAAGGTCCGCTGTTTCTGGGCATGGACACACATGCACTCTCGGTGCCGGCGTTGGCGAGTTCGCTTGAGGTGTTGGCAGCCAACGGTGTGGAAGTAATAATCGCGGAGGGAGACGAATACACTCCGACACCCGCCATATCGCACGCGATTCTAACCTACAACCGCGGGCGCAAGACCGGGCTCGCCGACGGCATCGTAATCACGCCATCGCATAATCCTCCCCACGACGGCGGCTGCAAGTACAACCCGCCCCACGGCGGCCCAGCAGATGCCAGCGTCACCGACTGGATCGAGGCAAAGGCGAACCAGTTTCTCGAGAGCGGCCTTCAAGGCATCAAAAGAGTTCCCTACGAGAAGGCTCTTCGCGTCTCCACTACACACCGGCACGATTTTCTCAATGCCTATGTCAACGATTTAGCCAACGTCGTCGATATGGATTCCGTTCGCGGCGCGAAGTTGAACATGGGGGTGGATCCGCTCGGAGGGGCCGGGGTCCACTACTGGGCGCGAATTGCTGAGCGCTACCGATTAGACCTCACCGTGGTCAACGAGGCCGTCGATCCGACTTTCCGTTTCATGGCGGTGGATTGGGACGGCCAAATCCGCATGGACCCATCCTCTTCCTTCGCCATGACGAATTTGATCGAACTGAAGGATCGTTTCGACATTGCCTTCGCTTGTGACACGGACCATGACCGGCACGGGATTGTTACCCGGAGTGCCGGTTTGCTTCAGCCCAATCACTACCTATCGGTCGCGATCTACTATCTCTTCAACCACCGACCCAAATGGCGTAACGAAGCGGCTGTCGGCAAGACTGTGGTGAGCAGCCAGATGATCGATCGCGTGACTGCGAAACTAGGCCGCAAGCTCTACGAGGTTCCAGTCGGCTTCAAGTGGCTCGTGGCTGGTTTGCTTAACGGGTCGCTTGGCTTTGGCGGAGAAGAGAGCGCGGGTGCGTCTTTCGCCCGCCGGGATGGCAGCGTCTGGACCACGGACAAAGACGGAATTATTGCGGCCTTGCTTGCGGCGGAGATCACGGCACGGATGGGACGTGATCCCGGCGAGATATATCTGGAACTGACACGCGAGTTCGGAGAGTCGGTATACACACGCATCGAGGCTCCCGCGACTGCGCAAGAAAAAGAGATTCTGAGGAGACTCTCGCCAGATCAGGTTCGGCTCACAGACCTTGCGGGCGAACAAATCCAGACCATCCTTACGCATGCGCCCGGCAATGGCGCCCCCATCGGCGGGCTTAAGGTGGCAGCAGAGAGCGGATGGTTCGCAGCGCGGCCCTCCGGAACTGAGAATATCTACAAGATTTATGCCGAGAGCTTCCGAGGTGCGGATCATCTTAGACGCATTTTGGAGGAAGCACAGACAATCGTCACCGATGCAGTAGCTGAAGCTGTTCCCTCCAAGAGCACGTTGGAGGAGGAGCCATTATGACTGACAATATTCGTAGAATCCTTGACTGTTATCGAAGCGAGAATCCAGGTGTTCTGACCAACTTGGCCAGGATACTCAATCACGGCCGACTGGCAGGAACGGGCCGGATGATTATCCTGCCCGTGGATCAAGGTTTCGAGCATGGTCCCGCACGCAGTTTCGCGCCAAATCCTCCCGCCTACGATCCGGTCTACCATTTTCAACTGGCGATCGACGCCGGTCTTAACGCCTATGCGTCTTTGCTCGGATTTCTTGAAGCAGGAGCGACTGAATTCGCTGGCGAAATCCCGTTGATTCTAAAACTGAACGCTCACGATCTGCTGCACGACGAAAAGGACCCGCTGGGCGCGCAAACGGCTTCGGTGTCAGATGCGTTGCGGTTGGGCTGTGTAGCCATCGGCTACACGATTTATCCCGGCACGGCGGAGCGGCGACTCCAATACGAGCAGTTGCGCGAACTGGCAGCTGAAGCCAAAGCCGCCGGACTGGTCGTCGTGGTCTGGACTTACGCCCGCGGCGGCGGGCTCAGCAAGGAGGGTGAAACGGCCCTGGACGTGATCGCTTATGGCGCGCAAATCGCTGCGCTACTCGGGGCGCACATCATCAAGGTGAAAATGCCCACCGCGCATCTGGAACTACCCGAGGCTAAAAAAGTTTACGAAGAGCTGAAGATTCCGCGCGCCTCCGCGGCGGAGCGCGTTCGGCACGTCGTGCAAAGCGCTTTCAACGGACGGCGCATTGTCCTCTTCTCCGGTGGACCAATGGAAAGCGATGAAGCCCTCTTTGCTGAGGCGCAGGCGATCCGCGACGGCGGCGGATTCGGATCAATCATCGGACGCAATTCTTTCCAGCGGGACAAAACGGCCGCTTTGCGCCTCCTCGATGAGATGGTCCGTATCTACCAAGAGAGCTAACAAACATTGGGGCAGTAGTGAAAAGTAATAACCACAAAAGCTTAGCTGCGGCATGAAGAAGAATGCCACGGTTGAACCGTCGCCGATCATACTGACGATTGGGCATTCCACTCGCACGCTCGAGGAATTCATCAGCCTGCTTCAGGCACATAGTGTTTCTCGAGTAGTAGATGTGCGAACCGTGCCGCGCTCGCGGCACAATCCACAGTTCAACAAGACTTCCCTCCCTGGTTCATTGAAGAAAGCCGGCGAGGGATACGTTCATATGCCAGGACTCGGCGGGTTGCGCCATGCTCATCCCGATTCGCTCAATATGGGCTGGCGAAATGCCTCGTTTCGCGGATACGCAGATTATATGCAGACGGCGGAATTTGAGCAGAGTCTAGAAGAAGTGATCGAGTTGGCGAGCCAGGACCGAATTGCATTGATGTGCGCCGAAGCGGTGCCGTGGAGCTGTCATCGTTCGCTCATCGCGGATGCTTTGCTAATTCATGGGATTCGCACCGAAGACATCATGAGTCCAACTCGCCATCAGGTTCACACTCTGACGCCTTTTGCCAGAGTTCGAGGCACCACGATTACCTATCCTGGTGAAGATTTGCAGAATGCTCCCAAGAAGCCCGCAGCCAAAGGGTAGGGTTCACGTTCTATCAAAGCAATCTGATTCCCGCCATAAATATTACAACTCGATCCTTTCGAGCTCCACCGTCAAATCAGGAAACACCGTCACGGTATTTCAGTCATTTCAAAACGAATGATACTAGTTCTCCCCTTCTCTTCGCAGAGCGCGGCGAGCAGCGTTGTAACCACACATACCATGAACTCCGCCACCTGGAGGCGTTGAGGAAGAACAAATGTACAGTCCATTTACGGGAGTTGAATAGAGACTAATTGTTGGACGCGTGAACATTTGTCTTAAGTTCTGCGCGCCGCCATTGATATCTCCGCCGACCAGGTTGGGGTTGTGTCTTTCAAGATCAGCCGGTGACATTATGTGTTTTGCAAGTATTTGATCGCGAAAACCTGGTGCGAAGCGCTCGATCTGATTTTCGATGAGCTCGGTCATGTCCACTCTTGATCCATTCGGTACGTGGCAGTAACCCCAGAGTGTATGCTGTCCTTCAGGCGCGCGCGACGGATCGAAAATGCTTGGCTGTGAAACAATAACAAACGGTCTCTTTCTATATTCATTCGACCAGCACGCCTTCTCAGAGGCAAATATTTCCTCGAAGGAACACCCAAGATGCACTGTTGCCGCCTGAGTGCATTCTTGCGCCTTCCAAGGAACGGGACCACGAAGTGCCCAATCGATCTTGAAGGCTGCGGGACCGTAACGATATCGGTTCAATTTATTCCGAAAGGCCGAAGGGAAACGCTTACCCGCAATTTTAAGAAGCTGTCGCGGCGTGACATCACACATGATTATCTTCGCGTCGGGTAGTTGATCTATTGAATCGACCCGGACGCTCGTCAAAACCTCGGCGCCCCGACTGCGGAGATACGATGTGAGCGAGTCTGAGATTTTCTGCGAACCACCACGTGCAACTGGCCATCCGAAGGCATGACCCACAATCGTCATAACAATTGCAAAAGCAGAGGAAGCAAGCATGTCCAGAGACAAAAATGAATGCGCCGCTAAACCTGCAAAAAAGGCACGTGTTCGCTCCTCGCTGAATAACCTTTGAGCGAGACCCTGCGCGGATGTAATCCCATAAAAACCGAATCGAGCAAGCTTTATCGGGTGGCGCGGAATTCCAGGAGGACTTAGTAGATCATCGGCGAGCTCGGGCCAGCTTTCAACAAGTGGGCCTATGAGTCGCTTGTAGGCTCGACAGTCGCGCCCCAGACTCTCTGCGGTCGATTCTACCGAGCGATGTAAAAGCACTGCTGTGCCGTCATCGAATGGGTGCGCCAGCGGAGCGTGCGGATTGATAAACTCGAGGCCGTGTTCTCTTAATGGGAGTCTAGAAAAGAAAGGCGAACCAACAGCAAGTGGGTGGACCGCGGAACAGATATCGTGAACAAAGCCAGGAAGGGTTAATTCAGCAGAGCGAACGCCACCGCCAACAGTGTCATTTGCTTCATAAACACGAACTGAATAACCTGCGTGAGATAATTCGATTGCAGCAGCTAAACCATTTGGCCCGGAGCCGATAACGATCGCATCGTTGGGCATAGGCTCCCCGCGTTCACTAACCACACCTTTCCCCGGGATGAAAACTTCTCGTGCGGAGAGTGTTAACTCGCCACGCCGGCGCGCGCTGCCCCGGATTTCAATCGTTGTTCAACCGTGTCCCAAGCGATGTTTGAGAAAAAGGCCTCGATATACTTGGGCCGTTCCGCAGGTTTGTAATCAAGTAAAAAGGCGTGCTCCCAAACGTCCATGACAAGCACCGGATTAAATCCGGCCACGTTGCCGGTTTCATGAAGTGAAATCCAGTGATTGGAGAGGCGACCGTTGGCCGGATTCTGGTAACAGATGGCCCAGCCGACACCGCGCATCTTGCCCACGCCGACAAAGTCTGTCTTCCAGATACTGTACTCGCCAAAACTCTCCTCTGCTGCCTGATGGAACGCGGTGTTTGTTTCGGGATCGCCCGCGCCGCCCCGCTTCATGTTGCCGAAGTAGTATTCATGCAACACCATGCCGTTGTATTCGAAGCCAAGACGTCGAGTCAGTTCGGAGTAGGCAGGCATCTCCTCCTGATCAACTTTGCCGTCTTTTAGAAACTCGGAAATCTTCTCGTTTAGATTGTTTGTCTCTTTGACGTAACCCTCATATAGCTTGAAATGCATCTCCAATGTCTGGTCGGAGATCCCTGTCAAGCCACTCAGGTTGAACTGTTTTGATTTGTATGAAGCGCTAATCATTGACCGACTCCTTTCATATCTCAGGACGCTGATCGACTGCTACCCCGTGCCGGAAGACCATCTCTCCCCCAAGCCAGCCCGAGATCGTGATCAATATTACGCCGACAACGGAGAGAGCAATTGGAATGGCGTAGCTACCGCTCACAAGCCCTGCGCCGTGCGTCGTACGCAGGTAAAGACTTGCCGCGAATATTAACAATGCGATCACGTTCAGCCGCGCATGCCAGTTGGCAATCTTCACGACGTTAGGCTGTGTAAGCGAAAGCCAGTCGATAAAACCCGGTACCGCCGCCGCTGCTGCTCCGATCGTGCCGCCCAACAAAGTGTAAAAGGCAATCCAGTCGTGCCAGATGGGGTTCCCGCGCCACAAATAAATTCCGTCAGCAACCAACGAAAACACCCAGAGAGCTATTGGAAATGGGATCAGCATAGGATGGATCGGGTGCCCACCAATACTTGCTGGACTTGCCATAGTTAGACTCCTTTCAAAAGGACTTTGAGAATTCAACCAAGCGTTTCTATTCTGCTCAGTCAAAACTCAATTTCTTAAAGCGTTTGTGAGTGGTTGACCACATCGAGCCGCGCGCATTCCAGACCGGTTCAGTAAAGTGTTGCGGGCATTAACGCCCGTCTCGAAAATACCGAGCGGCTTTCGGGTGCCGCCCACAAGGGATGTTAATATTTAGGGGGTTAAGTGGTTTTAGGATAATCCCTAAAATTTAGACTGTAAAGGTGTCATAATGGCTATTCCTGATGGATTTAAGGGCCTGCGATTCCCTTGCGAGTGTGTATCGGCCAGACCCGGTGGATACAGCGACCCATGGGCTGATATTACTAAAAAGAAATTATTGCCGAATGGTACGAAGGAGGAGATTTTGAACCTCGTCGCCCGAGAACCCAAGACCATCTCGCAATTGGCTGAGGCACTCAATCTATCGCCACCAAGCGTTCACACCCATATCAATGACATGATGAAAAGCGAGCTTTTACGTGAATCGAAAGAGTGGGAAAAGAAGCATCCTACCGAGCGTTACTATGAGCCAAATTTTCCTATTTTCAAAGCTGAGGAATGCGAGGAGTTTAATGTGCTTTGTGAGGAGTTGAGCAAAGAATTGGTTACCTTGTTCGAAAGGAAACGTCAAAAGATGGAACGCGCCTTTCGTAAGACCGGTCTTTCGAAACGAGGCTGGGAACTAACTGATGTCACGCAGTGCTTGTACGCAAATATGTATCGAGGCGCACGGAGTCTTCTTGAGCAGCAAGGATTGCTTTCACCCCCCGAGAAGCATAAAAATGGCGCATCATGGATCTTTTGGGCAGAGGAGCCCTGAGCGGGCGGGAGTAGGATTGCTTCATAGATGTAGCGGTTAGTTTTGAAGAAAGAATGATGGACGACAAAATCACGATCAGCAGTGAAGTGGATAAGCGAAATCCTGAGATTTGCCGGTTTACCGTTAACCGAACGCTCCATATCGGAACGGCG
>WUUC01143676.1_pt1 | contig 20606 bp, 1 predicted proteins | sample 6278441 | NCBI WGS metagenome assembly WUUC01 (sample SAMN13675441, study PRJNA597444) | soil metagenome | isolation source: soil | place: USA: Washington | collected 2017-10
GCATCGATCACCAGGTCAAGGTGCGGGGCTTCCGCATCGAGCCGGGCGAGATCGAAGCCGCCCTCCTGGCGCACCCGGCCGTCCACGAAGCCGCGGTGGTGGTCCGGGAGACCGAAACCGAAGACCGCCTGCTCGTCGCCTGGCTGACGCTGGAGGGAGAGCCGCCCTCACCTGCCGAGCTGAGAGACTGGCTGCTGGGCCGCCTGCCGGAGCCGTTCGTCCCGGGAATCTTCGCTGTCCTGGAGAAGCTGCCGCTCACTCCAAACGGCAAGGTGGACCGCATCGCTCTCGCACGCCGTCCACTGCCCGGGCGCACCGGAGAGACCTCCCGGACTCCGCGAACCCCTCTCGAAAGCGCCGTCGCAGCGGTTTGGGCGGAGACTCTGGGAATCGATCCGCCGGGGCTCGACGACGACTTTTTCGCCCTCGGCGGGCACTCACTGCTGGCGGCCCGGCTGGTCTCGCGGCTGCGCGCGGTCCTCGGAGTCGATCTGCCGCTCCGGGCGCTGTTCGAGGCGCCCACCGTGGAGCGGCTGGCACGCCGCCTCGAAATCGCCCGGCCGGCCCTGGTGGAGCCGCTGCTGGTCCCCTTGCCGCGCGAGGCAGAGGTGCCGCTCTCCTTCGCCCAGGAGCGGCTCTGGTTTCTCGACCGGCTGGAAGGCGGAGCCTCCCTGAACATGGCCGCGAGCGTGCGCATCACGGGAGATCTCGACATCGCCGCCCTGGCCGCCGCGCTGGCCGAGGTGGAGCGCCGCCATGAAGTGCTGCGCACCGTCTTCCCGGAGGCGGACGGCAGGCCCCGCCAGGTGGTGCGGCCTCCGGCGCCGCCAGATCTGTCGGTGGTGGATCTGGCCGGCTTGACGGCCGAGGCCGAGCGGCTGCGGAGCGCCGTCGCCCTGACGCCCTTCGACCTCGCCGCCGGCCCTCCCTGGAGAGCGCTCCTGTTGCGCTCCGGCCCCCGGGAGAACGAGCTGCTGGTGGCCTTCCACCACATCGTCACGGACGGCTGGTCGATCGGCATCTTCACCCGCGAGGTGGCGGCGTTCTACACCGCCGCCTCCCTGCCGGAGCCGCCGGTCCAATACGCCGACTTCGCCATCTGGCAACGCCGTCAGGTCGAAAGCGAGGCCGCTCAGCTCGCCTTCTGGCGCGAGCGGCTCTCCGGCGACCTCCCCCCGGCTCCGCTGGCCACGGACCGGCCGCGCACGGTCCCCCGTGGGACCAGGGCCGTGGCCGTGCCGCGCCTCGTGCCCCCCGCATTGACCCTGGAGCTGCGGGCGCTCGGGCGGGCGGAGGGGGCGAGCCTCTACATGGTCCTGCTCGCGGCGCTCGGCGTCCTGCTCGGCCGCCACGGCGGCAGCCGCGACGTAATCGTGGGCTCGCCGGTGGCGGGGCGGACGCGGCCGGAGACGGAAGGGCTGATCGGCTGCTTCTTGAACACGCTGGCGCTGCGGATGGATCTTTCGCGACGCCCCTCCTTCCGCCACCTCCTCGCCCACGCCCGCCACGTCGTCCTCGAAGCCCTGGCCCACCAGGACATTCCCTTCGAGCGCATCCTGGAGGAGGTCCGCCCCGAGCGCGAGGCCGCACGCACGCCCCTCTTCCAGGTGCTGCTCAACATGCTCAACTTCCCGCGCGTCGAGGCGCGGCTCCCCGGGCTCGACCTGGAGCTGCTCCCCGGTCCCACCGGGCCGCCCCGCTTCGACCTCACGGTCTATGCCGAGGAAGCGGGCGACGCGATCCGGCTCCACTGGGTCTGGGACGCCGGCCTGTTCGAGCCGGAGCGCATGGAGGAGATCGCTGACCAGCTCGGAGTCCTCCTGGAGCAGATCGCCCGCGCTCCGGAGACTGGGATCGAGAGCCTCCATCTGATCACCCCTCGGGCCCTGGAGCGCCTGCCCGATCCCACGGCGGCGATCGCGGTTGCCTGGCCCGGACCGGTCGAGGGGCGCTTCACCGCGCAGGCCCTGCGCCGGCCGGACGCTCTGGCGGTGAAGGACCGCGAGGCCGCCTGGACCTACGGCGAGCTGCTCCGCGGGAGCCACCGGCTGGCCCATGCGCTGCGGGCCCGCGGCGTCGGCCCCGGCGACGTGGTGGCGATCCACGCCCACCGGAGCGCCCTCCTGGTGCGGGCCGTGCTCGGGGTCCTGAAGGCGGGAGCGGCCTTCCTGATCCTCGACCGCGACTACCCGGAGGCGCGGCGGACCGCCATCCTCGAAACGGTCCGTCCCGCGGCGTGGCTCGACACCGGCGCGCCAGAGAGCCTTGAGCAGTGGCCGGACACCGATCTCGGGGTCGCCAGAGATCCGGACGCACCGGCCTGGATCGCCTTCACCTCCGGATCGACCGGCACGCCCAAGGGGATCGTGGGGACCGAGCGGTCCCTCTCGCACTTCCTCGACTGGCACGTCCGCACCTTCGGCCTGGACGAGATCGACCGCTTCAGCCTGCTCTCGGGGCTGTCGCACGACCCCCTGCTGCGCGATCTCTTCACCCCGCTCTGGCTGGGGGCCACCCTGGCGGTTCCCGACCCGGAGACGATCGGCGGGCCCGGTGCTCTGGCGGAGTGGATGGCACGCGAGGGCATCACCGTCGCCCACCTCACGCCGGCCATGGCGCAGCTCCTGACCGGCACGGCCGGCGACGTGCTCCTCCCGGCGCTGCGGCGGGCCTTCTTCGGCGGCGACGCCCTGTTCCGGCGGGACGTCCTCCGCCTGCGCGCTCTGGCGCCGCAGGTGACCTGCGTCAACTTCTATGGCGCCACGGAGACGCCGCAGGCCATGGGCTGGCACCTCGTCGATCCCGATTCCGCGGCGGCGGACGATGGCCGCCCCCTCCCCCTCGGCCGCGGCATCGAGGGGGTCCAGCTCCTGGTCCTCACCACGGCCGGCCAGCCGGCCGGGCTCGGCGAAAGGGGAGAGATCTGGATCCGCACCCCCTATCTGGCCCTGGGATACCTGGACGACGAGGCACTCACCGGCGAGCGCTTCGTCCCCAATCCGTTCCTTGCCGCGCCCTCGCCGCTTCTACCAGACGACCGGCTCTACCGCACCGGCGACCTCGGCGCCTACCTCCTGGACGGCCAGGTCCGCCCCCTCGGCCGTGCCGACCGCCAGATCAAGATCCGTGGGTTCCGGGTCGAGCCCGCCGAGATCGAGGCGGCGCTGGTCCGGCAGGACGGCGTCCGCGAGGCGCTGGTGATGTCGCGCGGCGGCCAGCTGGCCGCGTGGGTCGTTCCGGCAGCCGGAGCCTCCCCCGCGCCCACCAGCCTGCGCGCCGCGCTGCGCGACCTCCTCCCCTCCTACCTGGTGCCGGCGGGGATCACCCTCCTGGAGGCCTTCCCCCTGACGCCCAACGGCAAGGTGGACAGCGCCGCCCTGCCGGACCCGCTCGGCGAGGGCGAAGCCGCCTTCGTGGCGCCGCGCGATCCGATCGAGGCCCTGGTGGCGGAGATCTGGGCCGGCGTCCTCGGGGTGGAGCGGATCGGGGTCCACGACGAATTCTTCGCCCTGGGCGGCCACTCCCTGCTCGCCACCCAGGTGGTCTCGCGGCTGCGGGACACCTGCGGGGTGCACCTGCCGCTGCGGGCTCTCTTCGAGGCGCCGACCCTCGCGGCCCTGGCCCGGCGGATCGAACAGGCGCGCCGGGGCGACACGCCGGTGGCTCCGCCGATCCGGCCGGTTCCGCGCGGCGGCGAGCTGGCGCTCTCCTTCGCCCAGCAGCGGCTCTGGTTCCTCGACCAGATGGAGCCTGGCAATCCCAACCTCCACCTGGCGACGGCGCTCCATCTCGCCGGCCCGGTGAGCCTCGCCGCCCTCGACGCCGCTCTCCAGGAGGTGGTCCGCCGCCAGGAAAGCCTGCGCACCACCTTCGGCGCGCGCGACGGCCGGCCCTGGCAGAGCGTCGCGCCGGAGTTGATCCTCCCATTGCCCTCGATCGACCTGCGGGGCCTGCCGCCGGAGCCACGCGCCGCCGAGGTCCGCCGGCAGGTGACGGCACTCTCCTGGAGCCCGTTCGACCTCGCGGCGGGGCCGCTGCTGCGGGCGGCGCTGCTGCGCCTCGACGAAGGCGAGCACGTCCTGCTGCTGACCCTCCATCACATCGTCTCGGACGGCTGGTCCATGGGCCTCCTGTTCGAAGAGCTGACCGTCCACTACGAGGCGTTCCGCGTCGGCCGCGCCGGCCGCCCCACGCCGCTCCCCGGGCTGCCGGTCCAGTACGCGGATTTCGCGAGCTGGCAGCGCGACTGGCTGCGCGGCGAGGTCCTGGCCGAGCAGCTCGCCCACTGGCGTGAGACTCTGCATGCCCGCGAGCTGACCGCGCTGGAGCTGCCCACCGACCGGCCGCGGCCGGCGGTGCCGACCTTCCGCGGCGCGCGCCGGCCGCTGCTCCTGAGCCGGGAGCTGACCGGCGACCTCCAGACCCTCGGCCGGCAGCAGGGGGCCACCCTGTTCATGGTCCTGATGGCCGCCTTCCAGACCCTCCTCCACCGCTCGACCGGCCAGGACGAGCTGCTCGTCGGCACCCCGGTGGCCAACCGCACCCGCGTGGAGGTCGAGCGGATCATCGGCATGTTCTTCAACCTCCTCGCCTTCCGGGGCGATCTGGCAGGGGACCCGCCCTTCCCGGCGCATCTGGCGCGGGTCCGCGAGGCGGCGTTGACCGCCTACCTGCACCAGGACCTGCCGTTCGAAAAGCTCCTGGAGGAGCTGCAGCCGGAGCGCCAGCTCAGCCGCACGCCCCTCTTCCAGGTCACCCTGGTGCTGCAGAACGCGCCACGCGTGGCCATCGAGCTGCCCGGGCTCACCCTCACGCCGCTGGAGATCGACAGCCGGAGCGCCAACTTCGATTTGAACCTCCAGCTCACCGAAACGCCCGGCGGAATCGCCGGCTGGCTCGAATACCGGACCGATCTGTTCGACGCGCCGACGATCGAGCGCATGGCCTCCCACTTTCGCACCGTGCTCGCGGGGGTGGTCGGGGAGCCCGGTCAGAGGCTCTCGCTCCTGCCGCTGCTCGCGCCCGGCGAACGCTTCCAGCTGCTGACCGAGTGGAACGACACGCGCGCCCCGTTTCCCGTGGATGCCACGCTTCACGGCCTGTTCGCGGCGCAGGCCGCGCGCACCCCCGACGCCGTGGCGGTCGTCTCGACCGAGCGTTCCCTGAGCTATGCCGCGCTCGATCGCGAAGCGGCCCGGGTGGCCCGCCACCTGCGCTCACGGGGCGTCCGGCCGGGCATGCCCGTGGCCGTCCTGCTGGAGCGCACGGCGGAGATGGTCCCGGCCCTCCTCGGCATCCTCCGCGCCGGCGCCTTCTACGTCCCCCTGGAGCTCGCCTGGCCCGAGGCCCGACGCCCCGCGATCCTGGCCTCGCTGAGCGTCGAGCATGCGATCACCACCGCGACTCTCCGGGAGTGGCTGCGCGAGGCGCCGCCGGCAGACTCCGTCGCGGAAGCGGCCGATCCCGAGGCCAATCCAGAAGTCGACCCGCTGGCGATCGCCTATGTGATCTTCACCTCGGGCTCGACCGGCATGCCCAAGGGGGTGATGGTCCAGCACCGGCCGGTGATCAATCTGCTCGACTGGGTGAACCGGACCTTCGGCGTCGGCCCCGCCGACCGCCTGCTCTTCGTCACCTCGCTGGCGTTCGACCTCTCGGTCTACGACCTGTTCGGCATCCTGGCCGCGGGCGGCACGGTGCGCATCGCCTCCGAGGCCGAGGCGCGGGACCCCGAGGCCCTGGCGCGCGTGCTCTGCCGGGAGCCGATCACCTTCTGGGATTCGGCGCCCGCCGCGCTCGCCCAGATCGTCCCCTTCCTGCCGGCGGCCGGAGGCGAGCGGAGCCATCTCCGCCTCGTCTTCCTGAGCGGCGACTGGATCCCGCTCCCGCTGCCCGATGCGATGAAGAACAGCTTTCCCAACGTCCAGGTGATCGCCCTGGGCGGCGCCACGGAAGCCACCATCTGGTCCAACTCGTTCACCGTGGGACAGCTGGCGCCGCACTGGGTGAGCATCCCGTACGGCCGGCCGATCCCGAACGCCCGCTATCTGGTGCTCGCCGCCGGACTGGAGCCCTGTCCGATCGGCGTGCCCGGTGACCTGTACATCGGCGGCGACTGCCTGTCGTTCGCCTACGCGGGGGACCCCGAGCTGACGGCGGCCAAATACCTTCCCAACCCCTACGGCGGAGACCCGGGGGGCCGCCTCTACCGCACCGGCGACCGCGCCCGCTTCCGGGCGGACGGCAACATCGAGTTCCTCGGCCGGGTCGATCAGCAGGTGAAGATCCGCGGCTTCCGCATCGAGCTGGGTGAGATCGAGGCCGCGCTGCTCTCCCATCCGGCGGTGCGTGACGCGGTCGTCGCGGCGCGGGAAGACCAGGGTCCCCGCGGCGAGAAGCGGCTGGTGGCGTACGTGGTTCAGGACCCCGCCTACACCGGTGGGGACGGCGAGCTCGACGAGAACGCTCCGGACGACCAGGTGTCGCGCTGGCAGGTGGTCTACGATGAGGTCTACAGCCGCGCCGCGGCCGAGCCGTCCGATCCCACGCTCAACCTCGCCGGCTGGACCAGCAGCTACACCGGCGAGCCGCTCCCCGAAGCGGAAATGCGCGCCTGGGTCGAAGCGACGGTCGAGCGCATCCTGGCGCAGGGGAGGGGCGATGGGCTCGGGCGTGTGCTGGAGATCGGCTGCGGCACCGGCATGCTCCTGTTTCGCATCGCGCCACGGTGCCGGTCCTATCACGCGACCGATCTGTCCGAGGTGAGCCTGCACTACGTCCGCCGCCAGCTCGCCGCCCGCGGGCTCACCGGCGTGACGCTCGCCCGGCGGTCCGCGGACAGCTGGACCGGCATCGAGCCCGGCTCGTTCGACGCGGTCCTCCTCAACTCGGTGACCCAGCACTTCCCGAGCCTCGACTACCTGCGCAGGGTCGTGGAAGGGGCAGTCCGCGCCGTCGCTCCAGGTGGCTTCGTGTTCATCGGAGACGTGCGCAGCTACCCGCTGCTACACGCCTTCCACACCTCCATCCAGCTCGCGGAGGCGCCCGACGGGCTCACCCGGGAGCAGCTCGGCCGGCGCGTCCGCCAGCGCGCCGCGCAGGAGGAGGAGCTGCTCGTCGATCCGCGGTTCTTCTCCGCCCTCGGAGCCGCTCTCTCCACGGATGTCCGGGTGGAGATCGAGCTGAAGCGCGGGCGCGACCGCAACGAGATGAGCCAGTTCCGGTTCGACGCGGTCCTGCACGTCGGTTCCGCAGCGGCCGGCCCGGGTGCGGTCTCCTGGTTCGACTGGGAGGAGGACGGCCTGTCGTTGCCAGGTCTCCGCGAGCTGCTGGCCACGGAACGCCGCGGAGCGCTCGGCGTGCGGAAGGTTCCGGACGGCCGGCTGCGCGACGTGGCCGCGGTCCTCGCCTGGCTGGAGCGCGCGGATGGCCCGGATGGCACGGATGCCCCGGAGACGGCCGGGGAGGTCCGGCGCCTCCTGGACCGCCGGCCGCCCCCCCGCGTCGAGCCCGAAGACCTCTGGCTCCTCGGTAGCGAGCTCGGCTATGAGGTCGAGGTTCGGAGCGCCGATGAGATCGGCCGCTGCGACGTGCTGTTCGCGGATCCTGCCTTCCCTCGGGGTGGGTTCGGGCAGGCGGAGGGGTGGGGCACCCTCCCCATGGCCGCCCATGCCAACAACCCTCTCCAGGGCGAGATCGCGCGCAAGCTCGTCCCGCGCCTGCGCGCCTGGCTGGCCGAGCGGCTCCCCGAATCCATGCAACCCGCGGCCATCGTCCCGCTGGACAGCCTGCCGCTCACCCCCAACGGCAAGGTCGACCGCCGGGCCCTCCCCGCGCCGGACAGCGCGCGGCCTGACCTGGAGGAAGAGCTGGTGGCGCCGCGCAGCGTGGCCGAGCGGCAGCTCGCCGGCATCTGGTCCGAGGTGCTGGGGATCGAGCGGGTCGGCGTCCACGACAACTTCTTCGGGTTGGGCGGCGACTCGATCCTGAGCATCCAGGTCATCGCCCGCGCCCAGCAGGCCGGACTTCGGCTCACCCCGCGGCAGCTCTTCCAGCACCAGACCATCGCCGAGCTGGCCGCGGTCGCCGGGAGCGTCACCGAGGCCGCCGAGGAGCAGGGGCCGGTGACCGGGCCGGTGCCGATCACTCCGATCCAGCAGTGGTTCTTCGAGCAGGAGCTGGAGGACCCGAACTGCTTCAATCTGGCGGTGATGCTGGAGTTGCGCGAAGAGATCCGTCCAGAGCACCTGCACCGGGTCGCGGCTCTCCTGCTGGAGCACCACGACGCCCTCCGCCTGCGCTTCCGCCGCGCGGGCTCCGCCTGGGTGCAGCACAACGATCCGCCGGGGGGTCCGGCCCCCTGCTCCACGCTCGATCTCTCCGCCCTGCCCGCCCTCGCGCGGACGGCAGTTCTGGAGTCCGCCGCCGCGGCGCTCCAGGCGAGCCTCGATCTGGCGACCGGACCGCTCCAGAGGTTTGCTCTCTTCCTCTACGGCTCCGGCGAGCCGGACCGGCTGCTGCTGACCGTCCACCACTCGGTGATCGACGGCGTCTCCTGGCGCATCCTTCTGGAAGACCTGCAGACGGGCCTGCGCCAGCTCGCGCGGGGCGAGGAGGTCCGGCTCCCCCCGAAGACCACCTCCTACCGCCGCTGGGCGGAGGCTCTGGCCGCGCACGCCCACTCCGAATTCCTGGCCCGGGAGGCGGAGCTCTGGCTCGATCCCGCGCGCCGCCGCGCCCTGCCGCTGCCCGGAGACGGGCTCGCCGGAGCCAACCTGGAGGGGACCGCCCGCACCGTCAAGGTCGCGCTCAATCCCGGCGAGACCCAGGTCCTGCTGCGCGAGATGCCGGAGGCGTTTCGGACCCGCATCGACGATGTGCTCCTGACCGCCCTCGTCCGCGCCTTCGCCCGCTGGACCGGCAGCCGGTCGCTCCTCCTGGACCTGGAGGGGCATGGCCGCGGCGAGTGGCTGCCGAGCGTCGACCTCTCGCGCACGGTGGGCTGGTTCACCGCCATCTACCCCGTCCTCCTGGAGATCGGCGAGGGTGGGCCGGAAGACGACCTCCGGTCGATCAAGGAGCAGCTCCGGCAGGTCCCCTCCGGCGGCATCGGCTATGGCCTCCTCCGGTACGGGCACCCGGAGATCGGAAGCCGCCTCGCGCAGCTGCCGCAGGCCCAGGTGATCTTCAACGACCTCGGGCAGTTCGACTCCCTGGCCGGTGAAGGGGGGTTGATCCGCCCCGCCCGCGAATCCTTCGGCCCGACCCGCAGCCGCCGGGCCCGTCGGCGCCACCTGCTGGAGATCTACGCGACCATCCTCGAAGGGCGTCTCGAGCTGGATTTCGAATACAGCGCCGGAGCCCACCGCGAGGCCACCATCCAGAAGCTGGCCGGCTGGTTCCTGGAGGCGCTCCGCGAGCTGCTCGACCGCTGCCGTACCGCCGGAGCCGAGGGGGACCGGGCGTTCACCCCCTCCGACTTCCCGGAGGCCGATCTCGACCAGGAGGACCTGGACCTGTTGATGGAGCAGTTGGGGTGAGAGGAACACCGATGCAGAAGGCCGACATCGAAGACGTCTACCAGCTCTCCCCTCTGCAACAGGGGATGCTGTTCCACCACCTGGACAACCCCGCGGAGGACGTCTACGTCGTCCAGTTCTGCCTGACTCTCTCCGGCCCCTTGAGCCCGCAGGCCCTCGAGCAGGCGTGGGACCGGGTGCTGGCCCAGCATCCGGTGCTGCGCAGCTCGTTCCACTGGGAGAAGCTCCAGACGCCGTCCCAGGTCGTGCACCGCCGGGTGAAGCTGCCGGTCGAGGTGCAGGACTGGCGCGCACGGCAGGGAGATCAGGCGGATCTCGCGCGGTTCCTGGCGGCGGACCGGGCGCGCGGCTTCGACCTCACCCAGGCGCCGCTGATGCGGCTCTCGGTTCTGCGGACCGGGGCGGAGGAGCATCTGCTGGTCTGGACCCACCACCACCTGCTGCTGGACGGCTGGTCCGTGGCGGTCGTGGTCGGCCAGGTGCTGACCCTCTATGAGGCGCTCGTGCGCGGCGAGAGCCGGGAGTTGGAGCGCTCACGGCCGTTCCGCGAGTACATCGCCTGGCTGCGCCGCCAGGACCTCGGAGAGGCCGAGCGCTTCTGGCGGCAGGAGCTGGAGGGCTTCACCGCGCCGACCCCTCTGGGAGCCCGCGAGCCTCTCCCGGGCCGGACCGGGTTCGGTGACCGCACCGTGCGCCTGGCACCGGCGGCCACCGCCGCGCTCCAGGCCCTGGCGCGCGAGCACCAGCTCACTGTCAACACCCTGGCACAGGGCGCCTGGGCCCTCCTCCTCTCCCGCCATGGCGGCACCGATGACGCGCTCTTCGGCGTCACCGTCTCCGGCCGGCCCGCGTCGCTCCCCGGGGTCGAATCGATCGTCGGGCTGTTCATCAACACCCTGCCGCTCCGCGTGCGGAGCGAAGCGGACGTCCCGCTCCTCTCCTGGCTGCGCCGCCTCCAGGAGCACCAGGCCGTTCTCCGCCAGTACGAGCACAGCCCGCTTTTCGAAGTCCAGGCGTGGAGCGGCGTGCCTCGCGGGACGCCGCTGTTCCACAGCCTGTTCGTGTTCGAGAACTTCCCCACCGCGGCGGAGCGGCGGGCCGGCCCCACCAGCGTGGAGATCCGCGAGCTGCGCCTGGTCGAGACCTCCAACTACCCGCTCACCCTGGCCGTGACCCCCGGTGCCGAGCTGGCGCTGCGGATGATCTACGACCGCGCACGCTTCGAAGAGACCGAGATCCTCCGCCTCCAGAACCACCTGCGGACGCTGCTCGAAGAGATCGCCGCCGCCCCCCACCGCCCCCTTTCCGCGCTCGATCCGCTCACCGCCGCCGAGCGGCATCAGGCTTTGCTGGAGTGGAACGACACCGCGGTCGACCTGCCCGGGCTCGGCGTCCACCAGCTGTTCGAGGAGTGGGTGGAGAGGACGCCGGACGCTCCGGCTCTGACCTGGGGTCCTCAGGTTCTGACCTATGCGGAGCTGAACCGCCTGGCCGACCGCCGCGCCGAAGAGCTGCGGGAGCAGGGCGTCGGCCCCGGCGCGATCGTCCCCCTGTCCGCCGAGCGCTCGCCGGAGCTGATCGTCGGGATGCTGGCCATCCTGAAGACCGGCGGCGCCTACCTGCCGGTCGATCCGGCGTGGCCGCGGGAGCGCGTGGAGTACGTGATCGCCGAAGGGAGCCGGGGGATCAGAAGCCCCGGGGAGCTCGCCTCTGTCATGTACACCTCCGGCTCCACCGGCCGACCCAAGGGAGTCGAGGTGCGGCACGAATCGATCGTCCGCCTGGTCCGCCCCGGCGGCTCGGGACCGTTCGAGCTCGGCCCCGAGCACACTTGGCTCCAGCTCGCCCCGGCGGCTTTCGACGCCTCCACCCTGGAGATCTGGGGGGCCCTGGCCAACGGCGGCCACCTCGTCCTCGCCCTGGAGGCCACCCCGTCGCTCGACGGCATCGCCGAGGCCATCCGCCGGCACGGCGTCACCAGCCTCTGGCTGACCTCCGGCCTGTTCCATCAGATGGTCGCGGAGAGGGGGCTCGGCGACCTCACGACTCTCCGCCAGCTCCTGACCGGAGGCGACGTCCTCTCGGTCTCGCACACCGAGGAGGCACTCCGCCAGCTCCCGGGCCTCCGCCTGATCGATGCCTACGGTCCCACCGAGAACACCGTCTTCACCTCCTGTCACCGGATCACCGCGCCCGTCGGCGCCACGGTCCCGATCGGGAGGCCGATCCCCGGCACCCGCGTCCATCTGCTGGGCACCCACCTTCAGCCGGTGCCTGTGGGCGCTCCGGGCCGCCTCTTCACCGGTGGCCATGGGCTGGCCCGCGGCTATCTCGGACACCCGGAGCTGACCGCGGAGCGCTTCCTCCCGGCCCCCTTCGCCGCGCTGCACGACGAGCCCGGAGCCCGTCTCTACGACACCGGCGACCTCGCCCGCCGGCGGCCGGACGGTGTCCTCGAATTCCTGGGGCGGACGGACGCGCAGGTCAAAATCCGCGGCCATCGGGTGGAGACCGGCGAGGTCGAGGCGGTCCTCCGCGAGCACCCCGAGGTCTCCGACGCCGTGGTCCTCGCCCGCCCGGACGCCTCCGGCCAACGCCGCCTCGTCTCCTGGGTGGTCCTCGCTCCGAAAGCCCGGAGCCAGGACCCGCGGGCGGCCCTCCGTCCCTATCTCGAGCAGCGGCTCCCCGAGCCGATGATCCCCACCGTCTTCCTGGGGCTCGACGCGCTGCCGCTCACCCCGAACGGCAAGGTGGACCGCCGCGCGCTCCCCGCACCGGAAGAGCATCGGCGCGAGTCGGGTCTCACCGGTCCGCGCACGCCGGCCGAGGAGGTCCTGGAGGGGATCTGGGGCGAGGTCCTGGGCCGGGAGCGGATCGGGATCGAGGAGGACTTCTTCGAGCGCGGAGGCCACTCGCTCTCCGCGATCCAGGTGGTCTCGCGGGTGCGCAAGACGTTCGACGTCGAGATCCCCCTGCGCGCCCTGTTCGAGGAACCGACGATCGCCGCCCTTGCCCGGCGGATCGAAACGCTCCGGCGGACCCGGGGCGCCGCGGCCGATCCCCCGCTCGTCCCGGCGCGGGGCGGAGAGAACTTCCCGCTCTCCTTCGCCCAGCAGCGCCTCTGGTTCCTCGACCAGCTCGAGCCCGGACGGCCGACCTACAACATCCCCGTCGCCCTGCGGCTGCAAGGCGACCTCGATCCACGAGCGCTGGAGAGCGCCCTCACCGCGCTCGTCGAACGCCACGAGTCGCTCCGCACCACCTTCCCCGCCCCCGACGGAGAGCCCGTGCAACGGATCTCGCGGTCCGCGGCACCCCAGCCCCTGACCAGCCTCGACCTTCAGGGCATTGCGGAGGACCGCCGTGAGGCCGAGGTCCGGCGCCTGGCGCGGGAGGAGGCGCTCGCGCCGTTCGACCTGGCCCGCGGTCCGCTGCTGCGGAGCAGCCTTCTGCGCCTGGGAACGGACGATCACCTCCTGCTCCTCACCGTCCACCACATCGTCTCCGACGGCTGGTCCATGGGCGTGCTGGTCCGCGACCTGATCGAGCTCTACCGGTCGTGCCGCGGCAGCGTCCCGGCGACGCTCCCCGAGCTCCCGGTCCAGTACGCCGACTACACCGTCTGGCAACGCGAGCAGCTCCAGGGCGAAGCTCTGCGGACCCGCCTGGACCGGTGGCGGGAGCGCCTCGCCGGTGCGCCGGCCCTCCTCGACCTCCCCACCGACCGGCCGCTCCCCCCCGCGCGGAACCTTCAGGGGGGCAGTGCCTCGTTCGAGCTCCCGGCCGACCTCTCGGCCCGCCTGCGGGCGTTCGGCCGGCGCCAGGGAGCCACTCTGCACATGACCTGGCTCGCGGCCCTGGCCGCCCTGCTCCAGCGTTACGGCTGCGGGGCGGACCTCCCCCTGGGAACCGTGGTCGCCAACCGCGACCGCCGGGAGCTGGAGGATCTGATCGGCTTCTTCGTCAATGCCCTCGTGCTGCGCTTCGACGCCTCCGGCAACCCCGCCGGCTCCGAGCTCATAAAGCGCGCCCGCGAGACCTCTCTCGCCGCCTATGCCTGGCAGGACCTCCCGTTCGAGAAGCTGGTGGCCGAGCTCCAACCGGAGCGCAACCTGGCCAGCACGCCGCTCTTCCAGACGCTCCTGGTGGTGCAGAACGCGCCGTCGCCGCCCATCGAGCTCCCGGGGCTGGCGGTCAGCCCGCTGCGCCAGCCGGCGCGCACCGCCCGCTTCGACCTGGCGGTCAACGTGCTCGACACCGAGCCGGGCCTCACCGGCAATCTGACCTACGCCAGCGACCTGTTCGACGCGGTCACGGCGCACCGGATGCTCGGGCATCTGGCGGTCCTGCTCGACGCGCTGACCGCATCACCCACCTTCCGCCTCTCCGAGCTGCCCCTGGCCACCGAGTCCGAGCTGGCGCAGATCCTGACCGAGTGGAGCGGGACGGCCGCGCCGCCCCCCGCCGGCCTGGTGCACGAGCTGTTCGCCGAGCAGGCCGTGCGCACGCCGGACGCCCCCGCGGTCCGCTTCCGGGAGGAGGTCCTGACCTTCCACGAGCTCGCGGCGCGGACCGACCTCCTGGCTCGCTGGCTGCGCCGTCAGGGCGTGGGCCCCGAGGTGCCGGTGGCCTTCTGCCTGGAGCGCTCCACCGATCTCCTGGTGGCGGTCTTCGGCATCCTGCGGGCGGGGGGCGCCTTCGTCCCGCTCGATCCCGGGGCGCCGCCCCGGCGCCAGGAGCTGGTCCTGGATGACTGCGGGGCTCCGCTCCTGCTCACCCACGAGAGCCTCCTCCCTCGCCTTCCCGCCGCCTGGCAGCGGCGGGCGGTCTGCCTCGACCGGGACGGTGACGCCATCGCGGCGATCGCCCGGCAGGAGACCGCTCCGCTGCCGCGGATCGATCCGTCCAACCTCTGCTATGTGATCTACACCTCCGGCTCCACCGGGCAGCCCAAGGGGGTCCTGATCCAGCACGCCTCGGTCGTCCATCTCACCCGGGCGCTGCGGCTGACGGTCGGCGCCGGGCTACCCACCAGGCGGGTCGTCGCGGTCAGCGCGCCGCTCGCCTTCGACGCCTCGATCCAGCAGCTCACCCGGATCCTGTCCGGCGACTGCCTGGACATCCTCCTCGACAGCGTGCGGCTGGACCCCGAGGCCCTCCCCTCCTACCTGGAGGCCCACGCGGTGGACGTCCTGGACTGCACCCCCGCGCAGCTCCGTCTCGTCCTGGGTGGCGAGGCCTGGTGGAGCTCGCAGGGCCTGCCGTCCCGGCTCCTGGTCGGGGGCGAGGCGCTGGACGAGGCCACCTGGACGACTCTGGCGGGGGATTCGCGGATCGTCTTCTGGAACATGTACGGTCCGACGGAGTGCACCGTCGACAGCGTGGTCGGCCGCGTCGAGCCGGGCCCTCCGACGATCGGCCGGCCCGTCCCCGGCGTCGCGGTCTTCCTCCTCGACCCAGACCTCCGCCCGGTGCCGGCCGGCGTGGCCGGCCAGCTCCACATCGCCGGAGCCGGCCTCGGCCGCGGCTATCTGGGCCGCCCCGACCTGACCGCCGCGGCCTTCCGCCCGCACCCCTTCGCGGGCCTGCACGCCGAGCCGGGAGCCCGCCTCTACGCGACCGGTGATCTGGCGCGCTGGCTGCCGGACGGCCGGATCGACTTCCGCGGCCGGGTGGACAATCAGGTGAAGATCCGCGGCCTGAGGATCGAGCTCGGCGAGATCGAGGCGGTCCTCTCGACCCACCCCGACATCCAGGAGGCCATCGTCCTGGTCCGCGAGGAGCGCCCCGGCGAGCGCCGGCTCGTCGCCTGGGTGGTCCCCCGTGCGAAGTCCAGGCTCGACAACCCGGCGGCGGACCTCCGCGCCTGGCTCGCCGACCATCTGCCGGGCCCGATGATCCCGTCCGCCTTCGTGATCCTCGACGCCCTGCCGCTCACCGCCCAGGGGAAGGTCGACCGCCGCGCCCTCCCGGCGCCGGAGAGAGGCCGGGAGGAGCAGGCCGCCGCCCCCCGCACGCCGACCGAGACGGCTCTGGCGGCGATCTGGGAGGAGGTCCTCGGAGGGGAGCGCATCGGCGTGGATGCGGACTTCTTCGATCTCGGGGGGCACTCGCTGATGGCGATCCAGGTCGTCTCGCGGGTGCGCCGGAGCCTCGGCGTCGAGCTGCCGCTGCGCGCCCTGTTCGAAGACCCCACGGTAGCCGCGCTCGCCGGGCGGATCGACGGCCTGCGGAGGATGCGGGCGGAGCCCCTGGACACGCCGCTCGTCCCGGTGCCGCGGCAGGGCGACCTGCCGCTCTCCTTTCCTCAGTTGCGCCTCTGGTTCCTCGACCGTCTCGAACCCGGACGGCCGACCTACAACATCCCGATCGCCCTCTGGTTGGAGGGAGATCTGGACACGGGAGCGCTGGAGCGCACCCTCGCCGCCCTCATCGAGCGCCACGAGCCGCTGCGCACCACCTTTCCCGAAGTCGCCGGAGAGCCGGTCCAAAGGATCTCCGCGCGGGGGGGAGGCGGCCTGACGCGGGCCGATCTGCAGGATTTTCCGGAGGACGAGCGCGAAGCCGAGGTCCGGCGCCTGGCGCGGGAGGAAGCGCTCGCTCCGTTCGATCTGGCCCGTGGCCCTCTGCTGCGCAGCCGCCTGCTGCGCCTCGCCCCCGGCCGCCACCTCCTGCTGTTGACCCTGCACCACATCGTGTCCGACGGCTGGTCGATGGGCGTGCTGGTCCGCGACATGATCGAGCTGTACCGCTCCGCGGACAGCGGGAGCCTCCCCGCGCTGCAGATCCAGTACGGCGACTACGCCGTCTGGCAACGCCAGCAGCTTCGGGGGGAGCTGTTGCGGAGCCGTCTCGCCTCCTGGCGGGAGCGCCTCGCCGGCGCGCCGGCCCTCCTCGACCTCCCTACGGACCGGCCGCGCCCTTCCGTGCGGAGCGCCCGAGGTGCCGGCGCGCCGTTCGATCTCTCGCCGGTGCTGTCCGCGCGGATCCGCGCCCTGGGCCGCCACCATGGCGCCACTCTGCACATGACCTGCACCGCCGCCCTGGCCTCACTGCTGCGCCGGTATGGCTGCGGCGCGGATCTTCCCGTGGGCACCACGGTGGCCAACCGCGAGCGCCGGGAGCTGGAGGATCTGATCGGGTTCTTCGTCAATACCCTGGTCCTCCGGATCGATGCCGCGGGAGACCCCACCGTCTCCGAGCTGCTGCGGCGGGCCAGGGAGACCGCTCTGGCGGCGTATGCAGGACAGGATCTGCCGTTCGAGAAGCTGGTCGAGGAGCTACAGCCGGAGCGCACCCTCTCCCACACGCCGCTCTTCCAGGTCCTCCTCGCGGTGCAGAACGCGCCGGCCCCGCCGGTCAAGCTGCCGGGTCTCGTGGTGAGCGCGCTGCGTCAGCCGGCGCGCACCGCCCGGTTCGACCTGTCGCTGACCGTGTTCGACACGGAGCCGGGGCTCTCCGGCAACCTGACGTACGCGACCGACCTGTTCGACGCGGCCACGGCAGAGCGCCTGCTGCGCCATCTCGCCGTCCTGCTCGCCGCCATGTCCGAGTCGCCCGCGCTCCGTGTCTCGGAGCTGCCGGTCCTCACCGCGACCGAGCTGGCGCAGATCCTCACCGAGTGGAGCGGGGCCGGCGGGAGCGCGCCTGTCCCCTCCGGTGTTTGCGTGCACGACCTGTTCGCACGGCAGGCCGGGAGCACCCCGGACGCGCCCGCGGTCCGGTTCCGCGACGAGGTTCTGACCTTCCGTGAGCTCGACGCGCGGGCAGATCTCCTGGCGGGCCACCTGGCCCGGCTCGGCGTCGGCCCGGAGGTGCCGGTCCCGCTGTTCCTGGAGCGCTCCACCGACCTGCTGGTGGCTGTGATCGGTATCCTGAAGGCCGGAGGCGCCTTTGTGCCGATCGACCCGGCGACCCCCTCCCGGCGCCTGGAGCTGATCCTGGAGGACTGCGGCACGCCGCTCGCCGTGACCCAGGAGAGCCTGCTCGCGCGTCTTCCGGCAGGGTGGACGGGGCAGACCGTCTGTCTGCCTCGCGACCGGGAGACGATCGCGCGCAAGCCCGCGGGGCGCCCTCTCCCCCAAGTCCTCCCACCGAACCTCCTCCCATCGAACCTCTGCTACGTGATCTACACCTCGGGCTCCACCGGCCGTCCCAAGGGGGTCCTGATCCAGCACGCCTCGGTCGTCAACCTCGCCATGGCGCTGCGGCAGACCCTCTACGCCGGACTGCCTCCCGGGCTGCGGATCGCCGTCAACGCGCCGCTCGCCTTCGACGGTTCGATCAAGCAGGTTATTCAGCTGCTGTTCGGGGACTGCCTGGACCTCCTGCCCGAGGACCTGCGCCTCGACCCCGAGGCCCTGCCGGTCTATCTGCGGGACCATGCCGTCGACGTCCTCGATTGCACCCCCTCGCAGCTTCGGCTCTTCCTGGAGGAGGAGAAGGGCACCCAGGCATCCACGGTGCTGGTCGGAGGAGAGGCTCTGGACGAGGCGATCTGGAAGCGCCTGGCGGCGGACCCTGCGACCGCCTTCTGGAACGTCTACGGTCCCACGGAGTGCACCGTGGACACCACGGTCTCCCGCATCGAACCCGGTCCACCCTCCATCGGACGCCCGCTTCAGAACGTGGTGGTCCACCTCCTCGACCCGGACCTCCGGCCGGTGCCCGTGGGAGTCGCCGGCCAGCTCCACGTGGCGGGAGCCGGGCTCGCCCGCGGCTACCTCGGCCGCCCGGACCTGACTGCCGAGACGTTCCTCCCCGACCCGTTCGCCGCCGGCCGGGGAGACGCGGGAGCCCGTCTCTACTCCACGGGTGACCTGGCGCGCTGGCTTCCGGACGGCCGGATCGAGATCCGTGGCCGGGCCGACCAGCAGGTGAAGGTCCGCGGCTTCCGCATCGAGCCGGCGGAGATCGAGGCCGTGCTCGCCAGCCATCCCGATATTCAGGAAGCCGCCGTGCTGCCCCGTCAGAATGCCGCCGGGGACCACTCCCTGGTCGCCTGGATCGTCCCGGCTCCAGGCTCCGAAACGGGACATCCGAAATCCCTGGACCTCCGAGCCTGGTTGCGCGACCGCCTGCCCGCCCCGATGATCCCCTCCGAGCTCGTGCTGGTGCCGGACCTGCTGCCGCGCACCGCAAGCGGCAAGGTGGACCGGCAGGCCCTGCTCCGCCACGCGCCGCGGGAGCGGGAGGCGGGGGAGGATTTCGTCGCTCCCCGCGATCCGATCGAGGAGAAGCTCGCCGCGCTCTGGTCGGAACTGCTGCGGGTCGAGCGCGTGGGGGTGCACGACAACTTCTTCCATCTGGGTGGCCACTCGCTGCTGGTCACCCGTCTCGCCGTCCGCATCCGGCGCCACTTCGGCGTGGACCTCCCTCTGCGGACCCTGTTCGAAGCCGCCGACCTCGCGGCCCAGGCCAAGGCCCTCCTCCTCCAACTGATGACCGAGGCCGGAGAGGACCCCGAGAGCCTGGTCGCCGAGCTCGCCGGGATGAGCGAGGAGGAGGTACAGGCGCTGCTGGGGGAGGAGTAGGAGACGACCGCCAACCCCGGACCAAGTAACATCGCGCGGCCCGCGGCGTATCTCCCGACGGGAAACCTACGCATGAGCCGCATGATCGAACCGACGCGCCGAGCACTCCTCTCCTCAGCCCTCCTCCTTTCCGCCCTCCTCTCCCCAGCCCGCCCAGCGGCGACGGCACGGGAGAAGCTGGAGCTTCGCTATCTCCCTCTGCCCCTGCCCGGAGCCCCGTCGGCCGTCGTCGCCGCGGACGTGGACGGCGACGGGCAGCGCGACCTCGTCGTGGTGGTGGCCTACACCCGGTGGGGGCAGACCGAGATCGAGGAATCGGTCACCATGGACGACGTCGAGGGGCTGGTGGAGGTCCTCACCGTCATCCCCTCTTTGGTCGAGCGCCGCGAGGTTCGCGTCTTCCCCGGCCGCCTCGACGGCGGCTTCGGACCCGGCTCGCTGGCCCTGCCCATCGACGCCTCGATCCTCACGGTCGAGGCCGGCCCCCCGGGAGTGCCGGTGGTGGCGATGAGCGATGACGGGCTCTCGGCGCTGCGCATGCGGACCGGCGCCACCGGCCCCGAGCTGTCCTGGGAGAGGTTGTTCGAGGAGCGCTCCGTGCTCGCCGGGACCGGCGCGTTCCTCCCCAACCTCGGGCTGGTGCGCGACGTCGACGGTGATGAGCGGGCGGACGTCCTCTTCCCCACGCCGGACGGCGTCGCGGTCTACCTGAGCGGCCCCGAGGAGCTGCGGACCTCGCCGGCCTCCCGGGTCCGCTTCCCCTTGGACGACATGCAGCGGAGCGAGGGGAGCCCGCTGGTCCGGCGCTATCCTCTTCCCGAGCTGCGCGACGTCGACGGCGACCGCCGGCCCGACCTGGTCCTCTTCCACCCGACCGGCGGAGTCCGCGGCTTCCATGTGCTGCGCAACCTCGGCAACGGCCGCTTCGGCGAGCCGCTCGCTCCGCTCGGCCCCTACAAGAAAGAGCTGGACGAGGACCCGCGCGGACGCGGCCGCGACGACCGCAACGGTGCCACCGGAAAGCCCCGGCCGAGCTGGTTCGGCGACCTCGACGGCGACGGCCGGGCCGAGTACGTCACGCAGGAGGAAAAGGAGACCGGTGAGGATGCCGGCCTGCGCGAGGAGATGCGCGCCGCCAAACGGCCGCGCTTCACCTACCGGCTCCACCGCTCGCGCGCCGATCTCGGCATGGAGCCCGCCCCCTATCAGCAGTTCGAGGCCGAGGGGTATGCCCTCGGCGAGGGGGACGGCGACGGGGGATTCCGGCTGCCCGGTGGCTTCCAGGACCTGGACGGCGACGGCCGAATGGACCTGGTGGTGGTGACGCTCGACTTCTCCATGCTTCAGGCGGTCAAGATCATGACCGTGAAGCGGATCGGCATCGGCCTCGACTTCCATCTCCTCTGTCAGAGCGGAGGTCCCGGGGGCGGCGGCTTCCGGCCGGTGCGCGGCCTGGACCTGTCAGGCAAGTTCAACCTGAACCTCAACAACCTGAAGATCGGCCACGTCTCGCAGTTCGCCGGGGACTTCGACG
>WUUC01195296.1_pt1 | contig 20600 bp, 20 predicted proteins | sample 6278441 | NCBI WGS metagenome assembly WUUC01 (sample SAMN13675441, study PRJNA597444) | soil metagenome | isolation source: soil | place: USA: Washington | collected 2017-10
ATCGAGGCGATCTCAGCCATCTCGGTGAGGCGGAGGTCTTCCCCGAGCCGCTCATGCATGGCCAGGACCACCCGCCGGACGGCATCTTCACGGAGCTTGGCCGTCCAAGGGTGCGCTGGCCGGGACACAGCGCGGACGACACCGGGTTCGCTGGGAGCCATCTTGGAGTTCATGACAGTGGCGGCCTTAATCGCGAGGATAGGGGGTCAAGCACCCGTTACGTCGGGGTTGTGTGCCGCCCACCTCGGCGGCGGCTGTGGACCCCGTCCCCCTCTCCCTGAGAACCGCAGCACCCCCTTTACAGCGGTGCCGACGGTGCGACCCCGGCTTCGCTAGCTTGCCAGCGAACCCCCCCAAACCGCTAGACGGTGGCTGCATCGGCCCGCAGGTTCGCAAGACGGAAGAAGTCGGGCCACGCCCGAACGAGTACAAGGCCGGCCGGCGCCCTGCCGACGGTGATCACCAGGCACGGCCCGAGCGCGCAGCGGCTGCCCGACTAGCGGCCTGCGGCCGGCCTGGGCCTGCCGACACGCCCTGCTGACCGGTGGGTGCGCAGCTTAAGTGATATCATTTCCGATAGCAATGAATACTAAACGAACTTACCAACAGTACTGCGGGTTGGCCGCCGCGCTCGACGTCATCGGCGAGCGGTGGACCCTGCTGCTCGTCAGGGAGCTTCTGGTGCGCCCGCGACGCTATGGCGAGCTGCTCAACGACCTTCCCGGAGTCGGCACCAACCTGCTCGCCGAGCGATTGAAGTTTCTCGCCGACAAGGGTCTGGTTCGCCGGGCCAACGTCAGTGACAACGGCAAGCGGCAGACCTACGAGCTCACCGAGGCCGGCCAGGCGCTGCGCCCTATCGTGCTGAGCATGGCTCGCTGGGGGCTGCAGCACGGCGAACTCTCCTCCGAGTACGAGGTGCGCGCCACCTGGGCGCTGCTCGCGGTCGAGGCGATGATCGATCCCGCACCCCAGCCGGTGGACGAGCAGTATGAGTTCCGCATCGATGACGAGGTTTTCCACATCGACATCAGCGAGGGCATCGCGCGCACCGTCGCCGAGCCGGCCGAGCACCCCGCGGTAGTGGTGACCACCGACGCGGCCACCTTCGTGCGGATCGGCTCCGGAGAGGTGAGCCCGCTGGCGGCGATGGTCACGGGCAAGCTGAGCCTCGTCGGTGACGACGACGGAAAGGCCGTGCTGCGTGCCTGCGCCCTGCTCGGTCTGGAGACCTGGGCCCTGGCCGAGCCGTCGAAGGCCTGAGCGCTGAGCGCTGACCGCTGACCGCTGACACGCTGACCGCTGAGCGGCTAGCAGAGGGCCTGGATGCACGCGAACAGGCTCCTGGCCTCGATGTTGACCTCGCAGCCGCTGCGAATCCGGTTGTTGAGCTCGGTCAGCGTGGCCCAGAAGTAGTCAGGCGGCAACGGCGGCGCGGCGTGCTCGGCGACCTCGACAATCAGGTGGCGGGTGATCGCGTGATGAAACCGCCCGCCCTCCTCGCACTGCGTCACGTCATAGTGAACGACGACGTCCTCGGAGAGCACCAAGTCGAGGAATTCAGGCCGCCGCTCGGGGTCGTCGGCGAAGTTCAGCGGCGTGCACTGCACGGTCGGGCCGATCTCGATGACGTGCCGGTAGCCCGGCCGCACGTCGGCGTGGGCCAGCACCCGCAGCCCCTCGGCGCCGCGGTGCAGGACGAACGCCACCAGCCCGTCTCCACACGGCTGCAGTAGCGGCTGGCACCAGGCTCGCACTTCACGGTTCGTCGCGGTCACGGCGACCCCGATGATATTGAAGTATTTGCCGGTCCGGTGGCAGATCGTCTCGGGACCTCGATGCCAGTCCGGGACGCGGCTGAGCGGCACCAGGCTGGTGCTGAGCTGATAGTGGTCTCTTCGGCTGGTGAGCCATCCGGTCAGGTCCGGTCCGGGACGCTCGACGTCCCAGCCGTTCTCCGGTGGCCGCGGGGTCGCCGACCCGGCGTGCCCTTCGCCTGGCCCGCTCGACAGCGGAAGGCAGGCCAGCACTGTCCTGGTGTCCATGTTCACGACGTTCGGGCGCTTCATCAGCTCATACATCTGGCCCAGAGTCAGCCAGGCGAAGTTCTCGTCGTGCTCAAGGTCGTCGGTCACCTCCAGGACCATGTTGCGATTCTGCTTTCCCAGAAACCAGGAACCCTGCTCGGATTGCAACACGTCGACCAGCACCCGGCCCCGTCGCTGCAGGAAGTACTCCAGGTACGGCACCGCGGCGCCGTGGTGAGCGCGCAGGTAATTGCTGCGGGTCGCCTGCACCGTCGGCGAGAGCTGCGCGGGGTTGACGTTGCCGGGCTCGGTCTTCACCTGCGCGAGCAGGTGCAGCACGCCATCGAACTCCTTGGCCAAGAAGCCGAGAATGCCGGTCTCGGGCTGATGGATAATCGGCTGCCACCACTGCGGGACGTGCCCGTGGTTGGTGCGGACCTCGATGCCTCGCACGGCAAAGAACCGGCCGCTGTCATGCACCAGGTCACCGCTGCCCGGCTGAAAGCTCCAGCCGGCGAGCTCGCCGAACCGAACCTGCCGCACCGTCAGCGGGCTGCGCTGCCGGCAGTCGGCTAGCCAGGCTTCTAGCCGGGCGATCGCCGCCCGGTGCCGCGCCGAGACGGCCAGCCGACGGGTCAGGTCCTGGCGCTGTGCCTGGGCCGGTCTCAGCTGGGCCGGTCTCACCATGGCGAGCTTCGGCCCGCTCATCCGCTGCCCCCTGCCGCCGCGTCACAGCTTCGATAGGGTCACTCCGTTACTTTAATAGACTATAGTAATTTACTCACGCGCAGGTCAACGTGCGAGGTGGGCGATGGACGCGATGGTGCGCATCCCGGGCGGGACCTTCCTGCAGGGATCACCTCCTTGGATGCTGGACTGGCTTGTCCGCGAACGGCAATCGTTTCCACGCGAGTGGTTTCTGGACGAGACTCCGCAGATCAAGGTCGACCTCCCGCCGTTCCACATCGACCGCTGTCCCGTCACGGTCGCCCAGTTCCACGAGTTCGCCCGTGACACCGGCTACCTGACCGACGCCGAGCGATCCGGTTTCGGGGTGGTGTACGGGCCGCGCTTCTGGGAGGAACGCCCCGGTGCTTCATGGCGGTTCCCGACCGGGAACGGCGCCGGAACCGCCGGATGGGAGGACCATCCCGTGGTTCACATCTCCTGGCGTGACGCCAACGCCTACGCCCGGTGGGCCGGCAAGCGGTTGCCCACCGAGGCGGAGTGGGAGTTGGCAGCTCGCGGCGTGGAGTACCGCATCTGGCCGTGGGGCGATGAATGGGACAGCTGCAAGGCCAACACCGCGGAGTTTCATGCCGGCCCGCTGGCCGACCGCGACAGCTGGTGGTCCTGGTGGCAAACGGAGTGCGCGGTCCGCGGCGGTGAGCCGCTCACCATGCCGGTGAACGCGTTCGCCGACGCCGCGAGCCCGTACGGGTGCTACGACATGGCAGGCGGCGTCTACGAATGGGTCGCGACCGCCTCCTTCCTCTACGACCAGGCATCGGAGTGCGATCCCGCCATGCGCATGACGGTCGGGCGGTACCGCGGCCTGCGCGGAGGCTCGTGGATGAACTTTCGGTACCAGGTCCGGTGCAGCGAGCGGATGTACGGCGATCCCGACGGCTGGTCCAACTTCGCGGTCGGGTTTCGCTGTGCACGAGACATCTAGCACGACACATCTAGCACGAGACATCTAGGACATCTAGCACGAGACAGCTAGGAGGATGCGATGGTAGTGATCGTGGTGTCGCGGGCTTGGGCGCAGCACGGCCGAACGACGTTCGAGGCCGACGCCGGACGGCTGCCGGACGTTCTCAGGCAGCTGGCCGACGCCGAGCCTGACTACCGCCGCCGCCTGCTCAACAGCGACGGTGAGCCTTACGGCTACCTGTCGATCTTCGTCGACGCCGAGTCCGTGCCACGCAACGCGCGCGGCCAGCTGCAGGTCGCCGACGGCAGCACCGTCACCATCGTGCCGCCGCTCGTCGGTGGTTGAGACGCTGCCTGAGCCGGACGGTGAGCGCGGCGACATGCTCGGGGCTCGTTCCGCAGCAGCCGCCGAGCACGGCCACGGCCAGCTCCTCGTGCCAGCGCTGCAGGGTGTCGGCGAACTCGGCCGGGCTGGCCGCGGCAGGTAGCACCCCGCCGTCGGGGGCGCCGCCACGCTGGCCGTCGCGATCCTCCAGATTGGGGTAGGCGCCGAACGGGCCGCGACACTGCTCGCGCAGCCGCCGCAGGCAGTCCTCGGTCTGAGCGAGGGGGGTGCAGTTGACCAGCACCACCTCGGCGCCCTCGGCTTCGACGGCCCGGGCCGCGACCGTGACCGACTCGCCGGACAACAGCCGCCCGCCGTCGGCGCACACGAAGCTGACCCACGCCCGCCCGCCGGCGGCCAGCACCTCCTGCACGGCGATGCGCGCCTCGCGCAGCGTGTTCATCGTCTCGACCAGGACCAGGTCCACGCCGGCTTGCACCAACTCGGTCGCGAGCCACCGGTGCTCGACACGCAGTTCGTCATCGGGCGGCACCAGGTCTGGCCGGTAGCAGTCCTCGACCGGCGCCAGCGAGCCGGCGATGAGCGTGCCCGGCCGACCGGCCTCGTTGCGCGCGGCCATCGCCACCCCGACGGCGGCTTGCACGAGCCAGCTCGGCCCGGCGGCGTCGAGGCCGGCCGCTCGCAAGGCCCGCAGGTTGCAGCGGAAGGTGTTGGCCGTCAACACCTGCGCGCCGGCCCTGAGGTAGTCGGCGTGCACCGAGCGCAACATCCGGCGGCGCTGCTCGGTCAGCAGCGCCGCGCTGGTCCACCAGGGCGCGGCCATCGGCAGTCCGCCTCGCTGCAGCTCAGTCGCGGTGCCTCCGTCCAGGCACACCGCAAGCGCGTCCAGGGCCGCCATCTCAACCCGCCCGCAGAGCGGCGCGCAGGTCAGCCACCAGGTCGAGTGGATCCTCGATGCCGATCGAGAGCCGGACCAGATTCTCCGAAACACCTCTGGCCATCAGCGCGTGCCTGGCAATCGCGGCGTGGCTCATCGAGGCCGGGCACTCGATCAACGACTGGACGCCGCCCAGGCTCACCGCGGCAGCGAACACGTGAACCTGTTCGAGCAGCTTGGCCGGCTCGCCCAGGTACTCGAAGCTGATGATCGAGCCGAACGCCGACATCTGGCGGGCGGCGACCTGGTGCCCGGCGTGGGCGCTGAGCCCCGGGTAGTGGATCGCCGCCACCGACGGCTCTTCTGCGAGCACGGCGAGCACGGCCGCCGCCGACTCGACCTGACGTCGGACTCTGAGCGAGAGCGTCTTCACACCCCGGCGGACCAGATAGCAGTCCAGCGAGCCCGGCACGTTGCCGACGACGGTGCGGTGGGACCGAAGCCGTTCGTGCAGCCGCTCGTCGTCATAGACCAACGCGCCGCCCAGGACGTCAAGGTGCCCGGAGATGGATTTGGTAGTGCTGTACAGGCTGATGTCGGCCCAGCGCAGCGGCTGCTGCAGCGCCGGGCTGGCAAGGGTGTTGTCGACCACCACCAGCGCGCCGCGCTCGTGGGCCAGGCGGCACACCGTCTCCAGGTCGACGATCTTGAGCAGCGGGTTGGTCGGCGTCTCGATCCACACCAGGTCTGCGCGCCTGCCCGGGCCGAGCGCCTGCGCGGCGCGGCCGGCCTCAGACAGGTCAACCCGCTCGACCTCGACGCCGGCCTGCTCGGCCAGCGCGAAAAGGGCGTCGGTGCCGCTGTAGACATCGTCGCAGCTCACCACGCGCTGCCCGGCTGACAGCAGCGACAACACCGCGGAGGCCGCTGCCTGCCCGGAGGCGAAGACGGTGGCGAAGCCGGCGCCTTCGAGCGAGGCCAGGCATTCCTCGAGTTCTTCTCGGGTGGGGTTCTCGCCCCGTCCGTAGTAATACCGCTGCGGATCCTGGGCATTGCGCTCATAGGTGGCAGCCAGGTGAATCGGGGGCACGATGTCTCCGGAGCCCGACGTCGGGCGCTGCGCCGACTGCACGAGCAGCGTGTCAAACCTCATGCCGCACCTCCTGCCAGAGCGCGAACGCACCAGCTGACCGACGGCAGGGACACCGCCGCCCCAGCCGTCTGAAATTCCCGCGCCGCGGTGGCGAACGCCCTCCACACCTCGGCGTCCTCGACCGAGCCGCAGCGCTGTCGAAGTTGCTGCTTGATTCCCGGCGGCAGCACGTCGCGGGAGAAACCCAGAAAGTCCTCGACGGAGTCGAAGCCGAACGGGACCACCAACTCGGTGATCTCCACCTCGGTGAAGCCGGCGTGTTCCAGTTCGGCCTGCAGCGCCTGCGGATCGGCCATCGAGAAGGGGCCGGGACCCGGCGGCGCAGGCGGCAACCCGAGCTGCCGGGAGATCACCCGGAACGCCAAGCTGATGATCGGCACGTCCTGCGGCTGGCCCCAGACGGCGGCGGCCAGCACCCCGCCGGGTGTGAGCAGGCCGGCAGTCACCCGCAGCAACTCCAGCCGGTCGGCCGCGAACATCAGCCCCCACCGGCTGAGCGCGGCGTCGAAGGACCGGCCCGGCAGCCGCGCGTGTTCCAGGGCGCCGGCCACAAACTCGACATTGCTCAACCGCGCAGGAACTGCCTGTGCTGCCGCGCTGCGCGCGATGGCGATCATCGCCGGCGACAGGTCGACGCCCACCACTCTTCCGGCGGCCCCGACCGCCCGCGCCGCCGAGAGGGCGGGCTCGCCGATGCCCGAGCCGATGTCGAGGACCGACTGCCCCGCACCGATCCCGGCCAGTTCGAGCAGCCGCGCGGTCACCGAAGCCGCGCCCCGCTCGAAGGCTGGCTGCCAACGTTGCCAGCCCTGGCTGACGTGGTCCCAGACGGCGCGCTGCTGGTCTTGAAAGGCGGCGGCGTCGATCACTGTCGCGGTCACGCTGACTCCCTAGAGAAATCGGGTCTTCGGGTGGTCCCGGGTCCAGTCACCGGGTCGCACCGTGGCCAGGGCCTGCCGCAGCCGCTCGATCTCGGCGTCGGTGTTGTAGACCCCGAACGAGACCCGCACCGTGCCCACCAGCCCCAGGTCGTCGAGAAAGGTGCTGGCGCAGTGCACGCCGCAGCGGACGGCGATGCCGAGGCGGTCCAGATGCCCGCCGACGTCGTAGGGGTGGATCCCGTCGACGGCGAGGGAGACGATGCCGCTGGGCTGCGAGCCAGGGTCGCCGATCACTCGCACCCGGTCGAGCTCGCCGACGGCGTCGACGAGGCTGCGCACCAGGTGCTCGTCGTGCCGGCGGACCGTGTCCCAGCCCAGGCCCTGCAGGTAGGTCAGGGCCGCTGCCAGCCCGACGGCTCCGGCCACGTTCGGGGTGCCGGCCTCCAGCCGCTCGGGCGCCGGGACGTAGTCCACCGGCGCGTCCATGGTGACGCCCTTGACGGTGCCGCCGCCGACCCGATACGGCGGCAGCGTCGACAGCAGCTCCTGCCGGCCGTAGAGGACGCCGGTTCCCATCGGGCCGTAGACCTTGTGCCCGGAGAAGCAGTAGAAGTCGGCGCCGAGGTCGGTGACGTCCACCGGCCAATGCGGCACGGCCTGCGCTCCGTCCACCACCAGCGGGATCGCGTGCCGGTGGGCCGCCGCCGCCAGCTCGCGAACCGGATTGACCGTGCCCAGCACGTTCGAGACGTGGGAGACGGCCGCCAGTCGCACGTCGTGGCCCATCGCCGCCTCGAAGTCGGCCACCTCCACGCGACCGGCCGCGTTCACCGGGACCACCACCAGCTTCGCGCCGGCCAGCTCGCACAGCCGACGCCACGGCAGCAGGTTGCTGTTGTGCTCCATGCCGGTGACGACGACCCGGTCGCCGCGCCGCACGCGTTGCCGGCCCAGGGTGTCGGCCAGCAGGTTCACGGCGTCGGTCGTGCCTGAGGTGAAGACCACCTCGTGCGGGGACGCGGCGCCGATCGCAGCCTGCACGACCAGGCGCGCTTGTTCCAGCCGAGTCGTGGACTCCATGCTCAACTGGTAGTAGCCGCGACCGACGTTGCTGTTGCTGGTGCTGTAGTACTCGGTCAGGGCGTCGAGCACCGGCCAGGGCTTCTGCGTCGTCGCCGCGTTGTCCAGGTAGGCCAGCGGCATGCCGTCGGACACGGTCCTCGACAGGATCGGAAAGTCTTTGCGGATCGACTCGGGCAGCAGCGTGGGGGAGTCCTCGCGGGTGTTCGTCCGGCTCATGCTGCCTGCCTCAGGAAAAACATTCGCCGGAACCTCGCCAGGTCCTCGGGATCGGCCGCGAAGACCTTCTGCCGGGGATAGGGCCGCGCTCGCGGTGCGAGGTAGCCTCGCTCACCCGGCTTGCGCGGCCGGCCGTCGTCGCCGCGCAGATGCGGGCCGAAGTAGAACCAGCAGGTCTGCGCGACCTGCTCGTTGAACAGCACGCTCTGGGCGTCCTCGGAGTGCAGAGCCAGGTGGCAGTACGCCGCCTTCAGCTCGCCCACCAGCCCGAAGTCGGCTCCGAACATCACGTGCCCGAACACGTCGTGCACCGTGCGGATCAGGTCGTTGTAGAGCAGCCGCACTCCCGCGGCGGTGACCGGCGACGGCTCGCGCAGCGGGTGGAAGCCGGCGTGCCCGGGCGGCCCGTGCTCGTTTCGGGTAAGCAGCACCCGGATGGTCCTGGTCCGGCGCACCTGTCGCACCAGCTCACCGGAATCGCGATACGGCGGGCCCGGTCTCAGCCACGGCTCGACGGCGATGCCTGCTTCGAGCACGTCCTCGTACTGTCGCCGGCTCTCTTGCTTGGCCTGGTCGTATCGCCGTGCCAGCGCGTGGTCATAGGCCAGCAGCGGAGCCCGCTCGTACCGATCGGCGACGTCGCGGCAGAAGTCCTCGTCAAGGGCCACCGCGAGGTCGGCGAGCCGGCTGAGGTCCGCCGGAGGCCAAGCCGACGCCCGCGCGTCCCGATCTCGGCACCGTTGAGCGACGGTGAGCAGCTCGGCGGTCACCGAGTCCGACGCCGCCCCGCCGGTGTGCGAGGGCGCGTCCGGTAGCCGCGTGCCGTACCTCATACTGTTAGATCATATAGTAATAGGTAGGCCACCTGCTACGCGGAAACGGTAAGCATGGCTGGGATGCTCGGTTTTCGCTGGTAAATCTTCGCTGCACGGGTCGATAGGAAGCAAACCGGTAGGTCAAAGCATTGAGTTACCGCTAGCTTATCGCTACCTTGGTGCTGAGCCGAATAGGGCTGAGCCGAACAGAGCGCGGATCGTGCCGCCTGCGTGCCGCCTACGTGTCGCTGTGCCGGGCGGAGGTCGCACGAAACTCCGATGGAGAGCGGATCGAGCGGAGGCAGCATCGTGAGCATCCCCGGTGGCCAGCAACGCATCACCGGCGCTGGAGCCAACTGGCTTCCGGCGCCGGGCAGATACCTCTGCGGCCTCACCTGGAACGGCGCCTGCCTCTGGCACTCCGATCAGGAGGCGGGGAAGATCTACGCCATCGACCGGGCCAGCGGCCGCGTGCTGCGGACCCACCGCTGTGACGACGTGCGGGCCGACCTGGCCTTCGACGGGTCGCTGCTGTGCCAGGTCGGCGGCCGGCCCAAGCAACTCGTGCTCGTCGACCCGGTGACCGGTGAGATCGCTGACCGCAAGAAGATCCTTCCCGCCAACGGCCGGGTGACCGGGGCGGAGTTCGGCCCCGAAGGGCTGTGGCTGGTGCTGCGTGAACCCACTGTGGTCCAACTTCGGGACTACCCCGCTATGACGGTTCAGCGGGAGTACCCGGTGCCGGGTTCGGGGCCGTCGGGTCTGACCTATGCCGACGGAATCATCGTGTTCGGTGAGTTCAACACCGCGACGCTGCACGCCATCGATGCCAAGACCGGCGCGCACCTCGCCTCCGCCGAGGTGCAGGGCCACCCGACCGGGCTCACCTGGGACGGGGACCGGCTGTGGTACTGCGATTTCGGCGAGCGGATGCTCAGAGCCCTCGACCTTGCAGACGTGCTGATCTAAGCGTCATGCGGCGCGACGTCGATCCCTCGTTCCTGGCGCTGCCGCTTGAGGGGCTCGCGCACGCAGCGCTCACCCGCGCCGGCGAACTCGGGGCCGAGCATGCCTCGGTCCGCATCTTGCGCACGCGCACCGGACGGCTGCGACTTCGCGACGGCGCCGTTCAGGGCGCCAGTGACTCGGTGAGCACCGGCCTGGGCATGCGGCTGGTGCACGACGGCGTCTGGGGATATGCCGCCACTGTCGAGCTCACGCCCGAGGCCGCGGTCGGGACGGCGGAGCGGGCCGTCGCCGTCGCCACCGCCTGCCGCCCGCTGCAGAGCTCGCCGGTGATCCTCGCCGATGAGGCTGTCCACTCACAGGCCGTGTGGGTTTCCTCCTACGACATCGACCCGTTCGATGTCTGTGAGGACGAACGGGTTGGGCTGCTGGCAGGCTGGAGTCACCGGCTGCTCGGCTGCCCCGACGTCCAGCACGTGCTGACGCAGTTCACCGCAGTGCGGGAGAACCGCTTCTACGCCGACGCGGCAGGCACCATGGCGACCCAGCAACGGGTTCGCGTGCATCCACTGCTCACGGTCTTCGGCGAGGCGCCCGGAGGTAAGCCGCAATCGTTGCGGACCGCCGGACCGCCGGCCGGGCGGGGTTGGGAGTACCTGAGAGGAACAGGGTGGAACTGGGACGCCGAGCTCGCCGCACTTCCCGCGGAGCTGGCCGCGAAGTCCCGCGCCCAGCCGGTGCGGCCGGGCAGTTATGACCTCGTCATCGACGCGTCGAACCTGTGGCTGACCATTCACGAGACCGTCGGGCACGCCACCGAGCTCGACCGCGCCCTCGGCCATGAACTGTCCTATGCGGGCACGACCTTCGTGTCACCCGACGGGCCTGGCACGCTGCGCTTCGGGGCGCCGCTGATGAACGTGACGGCGGACCGCACCACCGAGCACGGGCTCGCCACGATCGGCGTCGATGACGAAGGCGTCGCGGCGCAATCTTGGGAACTCGTGCGCGACGGGGTGCTGACCGGCCTGCAGACCGACCGGCGCACCGCGGCCCTCACCGGCGCGTCCAGGTCGAACGGGTGCAGCTTCGCGGAGTCGGCCGAGTTCCCGCCACTGGCTCGAATGCCCAACGTCTGCCTGCAGCCCGCGGTCGGCGGCCCCGATGTGGCGGGTCTGATCTCGGCAGTGCAGGACGGCCTCTACCTGGCCGGGGCCAACAGCTGGTCCATCGACCCGCGGCGCGAGCACTTTCAGTTCACCCCGCAGCGCTGCCACCGGATCCGCTCCGGCCGGCTTGCCGGCCAGCTCAGCGGAGCCGCGTATCAGGGCCGCACTACCGAGTTCTGGGGGGCGTTGACCGCGCTGGGCGGACCAGCCAGTTACGGGCTCTTCGGCGCCGACCTGTGTGGAAAGGGGCAACCGGTCCAGTCGGCCGCGGCCAGTCACGGTTGCCCGGCTGCGGTGTTCAGCGGCATCCGGGTCGAGTTGGCCGGCGGGGAGCACCGGCCATGACGGCCGCCCCGAGCATGCGGGCCGCGTTGAGCATGCGGGCCGCGCCGAGCATGCGGGCCGCGCCGAACATGCCGGCCGCGCCGGGCATTCGCGCCGCGGCGACCGAGTGGACTCCGCAGGAGTTGGCGATCCGGGCCCTGGAGCTGGCCACCGACTGCGACGGATGCCTTGCGATCGTCGAGGAAAGCTCCGCGGTGCACGTCCGCTGGGCAGCAGACCTACTCACGGCCAACGGCTGGGCCGGCTCGCGCCGGCTCACCGTGGTGTGTGTTCGCGGCCCGTCGGCCGCAGTGGCCTCCCACTCCGGCGCCCTTGAAGATCGCTCGCTCGAAGACCTGGTGGCCGGCGCCAAACAGGCCGCCGGTGGCGACTGCGCCGAGCCGGCCCAACCCCTGGTCACCGGTTCGGCTGCCCCGGACTGGTCCCAGCCCCCGGCCGAGACCGATGCCGCAGTGCTCGACGGCTTCGCCGCGAACGCGCGTGCGGCCATCGAGCACGGCGCTCGGCATCCCGCCACTCTGTCCGGCTACGCCGAGCAGCGGGTCAGCACGACGTACCTGGCGTCCTCCAGCGGCCTGCTGCTGCGTTCTGAGCAGCCCAGCGGAATCCTCGACCTCGTCGCGGCCCGCGCCGACACCTCGGCGTGGCGGGGGGTGGCAACGACATGCATAGCCGACCTCGACGTTCCCGCGCTGCGTCTGCAGCTTGACCAGCAACTCGGCTGGGCGGCTCGCCGAGGTGAGCTGCGGCCGGGCAGGTACGAGGTGCTGCTGGCGCCGGCTGCCGTCGCGGACCTGATGCTGCAGCTGTATCGGGCGGCCGGAGCCGACCAGGCGGTCAGCGGGCAGGGGGTCTTCAGCCGTCCGGGCGGCACCCGGCTGGGCGAACGGCTCAGCCCGGCCGCCCTGACCCTGCGCAGCGACCCGAACGAGCCCGGGCTGGAATGCGCGCCGGCCCTGCTCAGCCACGCGTCCACCGACCGAAGTTCCGTTCTGGACAACGGGTTGCGGCTGTCGGCCACCCGCTGGATCACCGACGGCGTGCTCACCGCGTTGGTCCAGACCCGCCGGACGGCGCGGCTCACCGGCCAGCGGCCGAGCGCCGAGATAGCCAACCTGGTGCTGGAAGGCGGCAGCGACGCGACGCTGGCGCAGCTGATCGCGGGTACCGAACGGGCCCTGCTGGTGACCTCGGTCTGGTACCTGCGGAACGTCGACCCGCAACGGTTGCTGGTCACCGGCCTGACCCGGGACGGGGTGTACCTCATCGAGCGCGGCGAGGTGGTGGCCAGGCTGCCCGACTTTCGTTTCAACGAGAGCCCGGTGGAGTTGCTCGCCCGGGTGATCGAGGTCGGTCGGAGCGAGCCGACGCTGCCGCGGGAGTGGGGGGACCGTGACGCACAGGTGGCGATGCCGGCGTTGCGGCTGCGGGACTTCGAGGTGTCGGCGGTGTCGCGGTGAGCTCCCCGGGCGACGCTCCGGCGCAGACGTTCGATCGGCATGCCCTCGAGTGGAGCGAGTGGCAGGCCAGCCCGTGGGGGCGCCTTCGGTACCGCCTGGTCGCCCACACCCTCGATCGCGTCCTGCGCAGGCTCGGGCCGGGGTGCCGGGTGCTGGACGTCGGCGGCGGCGACGGCGGTGACAGCGTGCGGCTGGCCGCCGAAGGGCATCTGGTGATCATCGTCGATCACTCCGAGACGCTGCTGCGGCAAGCCGACGCGGCGGCGGCCGAGGCCGGCGTGGCGGCCCGGGTGCGCACCGTGCGCGGTGCTGTCGGGCAGCTGGCCGAGCCCGGCTTTCTGGGCGGCGCCGGTGCGCCCGGGTTCGACCTGGTGTTGTGCCACAACGTCTTGCACTACCTGGCCGACGTCGAGGGCGCCGTCGGCTGCCTGGCCGGGCTGGCGCGGATCGGCGGGGTGCTGTCGCTGATGGCGCCGAACCCGGCGATGGACGTCCTCGCCACCGCGGTCCGCGAACTCGATCCAGCCGCGGCGCGAGCCGTCCTCGACGCTCCGACGGTGCGCTCGGTGACCTTTGACCACGACATGCGCCGGCTCTGTCCGCACGACATCGAGGGCGTGCTGGCGCGGTGCCAGTGCAGTGTGAGCGACCGGTTCGGCATCCGGTGTGTCAGTGACCTCATCGCCGACAACGAGCGCAAGGCCGCGCCCGGGTTCGCTGCCGAGCTCGAACGCCTCGAGCTCGAGCTGTGCGACCGGGAACCGTATTGGCGCACCGCCCGGTTCTGGCAGCTCGTCGCGACCCGCACGGCGGGCTTTTCGACCGGCCGGCGCTGACAGGCCAGGGCGGCTTCGACGAAGATGTGGTGGTCATGACTGACGTGCCGGAGAACGCCGCTGACGCGGATTCGGCCGTGCCCGACGACGGATGGCTCTACACCCACCTCGGCCGCACCGGTCTTGAGGTCAGCCGGCTCGTCCTCGGCACGGTCAACTTCGGCGGCCGGGTGGAGGAGCCCGAGGCCGGTCGGCTGCTCGATCACGCGCTGGCGCAAGGGATCAACGTCATCGACACCGCCAACATGTACGGCTGGCGCGTCCACAAGGGCTACACCGAAGAAGTCCTGGGCAGATGGCTCGCGAGGCGGCCGGGCCGGCGGGCGGACGTGGTGCTGGCGACCAAGGTCGGCAACGAGATGGGGCCGGGACGCAACCAGGGCGGGCTGTCGGCCAGGCATGTGGTGGCAGCCTGCGAGGCGTCCCTGCGCAGGCTGGGAACCGACTGGATCGATCTCTACCAGATGCACCGGGTGGATCCGAACGTCGGCTGGGACGAGGTGTGGCAAGCCATGCAGCTGCTGGTCGAGCAGGGCAAGGTCCGTTACGTCGGCTCGTCGAACTTCGCCGGCTGGAACCTGGCTGCCGCTCAGCAGGCGGCCAGCAGCCGGCACCTGCTCGGGCTGGCGTCCGAGCAGTGCGTCTACAACCTGGTGACCCGGCACGCCGAGCTGGAGGTGATCCCGGCCGCGCGTGCGTACGGCATCGCGGTGCTGGTCTGGTCACCGCTGCACGGCGGCCTGCTCAGCGGCGTGCTGCGCAAGCTCGAGGACGGCACTGCTGTGAAGTCGGCGCAGGGCCGGTCAGCGATGGCACTGGAGCACCACCGCGCCGCCATCGAGGCCTACGAGCAGTTCTGCGCCGACGCCGGACGGCAACCGGCCGAGGTGGGCCTTGCCTGGCTGGCCGCCAAGCCGGCAGTGACCGCGCTGGTGATCGGTCCCAGGACGAGCGAACATGTCGACAGCGCCTTGGCCGCGCTGCGGCACGGCCTGTCCGACGACGAGCTCGACCGGCTCGAGGAGCTCTTTCCGCCGATCGGCAACGGCGGACCGGGCCCGCAGGCGTGGAGCGACTGACCCAGCCCGACCGGCGGAAGGACAGCTAGAGGTCGCCGGCGATGGAGTTTCCTGGCGCGTCCGGGTCATCACTGAAGTAGTACTCCTCCAGCGCTTGAGCGAAATCCTCGGCGGTGACGTAGCCGTCGCCGTCGGTGTCCAGCAGGTCGAATGACCGGCGGATCTCTTGCTCGCTCATTCCCGACCTGCGCTGAGCGGCCATCATCTCATCGACGTCGCACCGGTCGTCGTGGTCGGCGTCAGCGAGCCAGAAGGCCGTCATGCTGAACGGGATCGCGGCCTGGGTCACGTAGTCGGTGTACTCATGGCTGCCCATCCACGACACCCACTCCTGCTTGGTGAGCTTGGCGGGGTTGAGTGATCCGGTTCGCTGCTCGATGGCCCGCCACATCACGTGGGCGCACTGGTGGATCTTGCGCCAGCTCGGGCTGCGCGCTGCGATGCCGTACGCCTCGCAGTAGACCTGCGCCATGCCCGTGAAGTCCAGCACGTCGATGACGCCGTCGGCGTCGGTGTCGAATGAGGCGAACACCTTCTCCAGCTTGCGCACCTGGAGCTCGGTCGGCGGCAGCGGCCTGCGCGCCTGCAGGTCAGTCGCGCTCGCGAACCTGCGTACTTGTAGGTCGATCGACATGGTTAGCCCCTTCCGGAGACTGATGAACTGCGGAGCTGGCTCACCTGCGGGCCGCGGCGCACTGCTGTCATGGGAAGCGAGTCCACCGGCATCGTGATCGCCACCTTGGGCTGCGGCACCTGCCCTGGCACCGACGCCAGCTGCCAACCAGCGGCGACCGTCGCCAACGAGATGACCATCTCGGTCCAGGCGAACCCTTCAGCGATGCAGCTGTGAGCGCCCATCCCGAAGGGCATGAAGGCGCCCTTCGGAATGGCCTTGGCCCGATCGGGCAGCCAACGGTCCGGATCGAAGCGCTCGGGATCGGGGTGAATCCGCCGATTGTGGTTCAGGCCATGGGCGCTGTAGATGACGGTGGCATTGGCCGGAAGGAAATAGCCGCCCAGCTCGGTGTCCTTGGTCGTCACCTTTGCCAGGAACAATCCTTGGGTCCGCACCCGCAAGGTCTCGCTGATCACCCGCCGGGTGTAGTCCAGTCGGGGCACGTCAGCGAACTCGGCCGGTCGCCCGCCCAACACCTCGTCAACCTCGGCGTGCAACTGCTTCTCGACCTGCGGATGGGTGGCCACCTCATGACACGCCCAGGCCAGGGTGTTGCTGATCGTGTTGCTGCCGCCGATGAAGAGGGTGAGCACCTCATCGTGGAGCTGCTGGTCGCTCATCGCGTGCTGACCGTTGCCGTCCTCGGCGCGCATCATCGTCGACAGCAGGTCGCCGTGATCCACCCCGCGAGCCCGGTACTGCTCGATCACGTCATTGATCGTCTGGTGCAGGTACTCGGCCGCCTGCTCATACCGGCGGTTGCCTGGCGTCGGCAGCCGGGTCAGGATCCCGGTGGCGTCTGCCACCCGCCTGAACAGCCCGTCGAGCACCACGGCCGTCGCAGCCATGAACTTCGCCCTGTCCAGGTCAAGGTCATCGGCGAAGACGACCCGGGTGATCACGGTCAGCGCCAGGACGTCCATCTCTTTTTCGACCTGCAGCCTCTGGCCGTCCTGCCAGCGCTGTGTCATCGCGCTGGCGACCGCGCTCATGACCGAGGCGTAGCCGGCGGTGTGGGCATGGTTGAAGGCCGGAGTGAGCAGGGACCGCTGTCGCCGGTGCAGGTCTCCGTCAGAGATGCCCAGGCCGTTGCCGAACAGTTGCCGGAACCGATCAGTGATCGGACCACCGCGGCCGAACGTCGCGGGGTCGAGCAACAGCTGGCGGATCAGCGCGGGATCGTTGACCACGAACACCGGGCTGCGGCCCAACCGCAGTCGGGTGACCGGCTCACCCGACTGCAGCGAGAGCATGAACTCCGCGGGCCGGCGCTTCATCTGCAGCGCATGGCCGAGCACCGGAAGCGCACCGGTCGCCATGGTGGGCGAGCGCAACGTGCTCGTCACCTGGTCCTCCCGTCATGAAGCTGAAACCTCAGGTCCCGCGCCGGCGCCGTAGGCGTCAGCGGCCGTGACAGCGGCCAAAGCGGAGTCGGTCAGGCAGGGCCGTCAGGGCTACCGGTCAGCCGGCATGCCCAGCGCCCGGGCGAGCGGCGTGGTGGGCAGGTGGCCCAGCGCGTTCAGCACCCCTGCGGCGTCCGGGTTCGAGACCACCTGGGTGATCTTGCCGTCCTTGATGGTGAAGTGGTCGACGTTGGTCATCGGCACGACCCGGCCGGTGGCAGGGGTGCCGAGGAACTCGCCGCGGTGCGTTCCGCTGGCCCGCCAGCGCACCGCGACGACGTCGCCCTCTGCCACCATCGACTGGATCTCGACCTTCATGTCCGGAAACGCGTTGAGGACATGCTCGGTGAAGTCACGCCAGGCCGCCAGGTTGGAGGCGTCGTCGTCGGGGGTGTAATCAGGCCTGCCGCGTCGCTCGCCGCCGTCACCGCGTCGGGCGACGGAGGGCACGAGCCGCTCACGCACCGGAGCGTCGCCGCCTGCATCGGCGAGTGTCTCCAAGTCAGGGTCGCGCACGATGGTCTGGTAGACCTTTCCTCCGCAGGTTCCACCGCCCTCAGCCATGTATCGCTCGATGGCCGAGGGGTTGCGCTGGTTGACGACCTCGTCGAAGAAGCGCTGAACGAGGGCCTTGTTCTCATTGGTCGTGGTCATTTCCTGCTCCTCCGTGGCTCGGCAGCCTGCTCGGCTGTGAGACAACCTGAGCGCCGCTCCTGGCGAGCCGGCGCGGACGGTGCCCGGAAGGCCCCGAGCACCTCATTAGACTATATAATTTAATAGTATTCTGCAAGACCGCGAACGAGCGGGCGCGAGCCGTGCCCTACCCTCCGCTAGGCGTGCCATACCCGAGAAGAGGCGATCGTCTGTCCAGCCCGCAGGTCCGGCAGGGTCACCTGCACCCGCCAGGGATCAAGGCGAAGCACGCAGAAGTTCGGGTCGGCCACGCCGCCCGGCCAGGCCGCGTCGGGATCAAAGCCCAACCGAAGCGCCTTGGGCGCCATCACGTCCCAGGCGCGCGTCTTGGCTGCCCAGTCTTCTACCCAGGACGCCTGGCAGTCGGCGAACACCGACTCGTGCTCTGCCGTCCAGTAAGCGCACGAGACGAAATCGTTGCCGGCCAGGTGGGCGGTCTTCACCGGTGTCTTCCTGGTGGTGACCCGCCCCACCGGCCGGCCCTGCTCAACGGCCCAGGCGACGTGGAGGATGCGGGTGCGGGGCCGTTGCCGGCGGTCGACGGTGGCGACGGTGCACCACACGATCCGATCCGTCACCGCCAGAAAATCGTCCTGCAGCTCGGTGAACGCCTCGACTTCGGTGCTGAACGTGGTGAGAGTCGCCATCCCACTTTTTTACTACGCTTTGTTCAAGCAAACAAGCGCCGGCGGGCGAGCGGAAAGCTCAGAGCTCGAGACCGGCTGGCGCCTTGTCCAGCACCACCGTCAGCACCACATCGTGCTCGAGCAGCGCCTTGGCCGCCGACAGCGTCATCGTGAAGCCGCCGGTGGAGTCGGCGACGCGGGCGAGCACCTCGTCGCCAGTGCCCCGGAAGCCGCTTTCGGTGACCTGCACGTAGGTGTCATCTCGAAACGGGATGAACCGAAACTCGACCGTGGTGGTCGAGTCGGGCGAGCCCCAGTCGAAGACGATGCGGCGGTCCTGCTCGAACTCCTTCACCCACACCGTGGCCGAGGCGCCGTACATCTCCCAGTCCCACTGGACTTCGGCCTCGGGCTCTAATCTGCCGCTGCTTTTGGTGAACCAGAACCGGGTGGTGATCGCCGGGTCGACGCACGCCTGGAAGACCGCCGCTGGCGGCCTGCGAATCAGCATGCCGGCGTTGACCGTCGGCACGCTGGTGAGCTTGAGATCGTCCGTCATCATCCAACTCCTTCTCGGCGCAATGATACTGCTACCCCGGCCGGGCCAGCCGGCCTCATCGCCGGCCGAACTTGCCCTGCATCAACATCGGCCGGGCGACCTCCTGGAAATCCACCTCCGGGTCCAGGTCCCGGATGGTTCCCTCGATCACCAGCAGCGAGAGCAGTGGAAAGATCAGCTCTGGAGCGGCATGCACGCCATGCTTGCGCTGCAGGTCGAACATCTCGGTGGCGAAGCTCATCAAGCTGAAGTCCTTGGCCGGCACCCGGTAGTTGCGCTCGACCAGATCGGCCATGCGCACGGTGAAGCCGTCGATGTCCGCGCCCGCTCCGACCTCCTCGGCGCTCTCGATCACGATCTCGGCGCAACGAACTCCCTGGCTCAGCGCCATGTTCAAGAAGAAGTCAGCGAACAACTGCCGCAGCCGATCGGTCAACTGAACGCTGAACCCGGCGTCCAGCACGACGACATGGCCGGTCTCGGTGAAATACAGGTTGCCCGGATGCATGTCGCAGTGCACGAAGCCGTCGACGAACAGCATGTGATAGATGGCAGTGAGGCCAGCGGCGGCGAACTTGCGCCTGGTAGCCGGCGAGCACCGTTGCGCGACGTCGAGTTCCAAGCCGTCGATGAACTCCATCGCGATGCAGGTCTGCCTCGACAGGTCATCGCGAACCTTGGGCACCCAGACTCTGGGTACGGCAGACAGGTTGGCGCGCAGCAGGCGCAGGCTCTCGGCCTCGCGCTCGAAGTCCAGCTGGCCGAACACCGCGGCGCACGCGTGTTCGACGACGGCGGTCACCGGGATGCCGCGCAAGGGTGGCAGCCCGGCCATCAGCCGCGCCCCGGCCTGGATCAGCCGAAGATCAAGAGCCATGCTCGTCTCGATGCCCGGCCGGCGTAGCTTCAGCGCCACCTCGCCCCCGGTGGCCAGCTGCGCTCGATAGACACACGCCACGCTGCCGCTGGCCACGGCGGCGTAATCGACGTGCTCGAAGAACTGCGCCACGTTCAGCCCGTAGGCGGCTTCAAGCGCTCGACGGGCCTGCGCGGGGCTCATCGGCGATGAGGATTCCTGCAATGTCGACAGCTGATCGCAGGCCACTGGCGGCAGCAGGTCGCGGCGGGTCGCGACCACCTGGCCGGCCTTGACGAAAGCAGGCCCGAGCAGTTCGAGCAGCTGGGCGACCCTTCGCCAGGCGTGACGCACCCCGGCGGCACGGCCTCTGACCACGGCCAGCAGCAGGCTTGCCAGCACCGTCGGCGCCAGCGCGGCCAGGCTCAGCAGCAGCAGCCGGGTGGCTCTGAGCGCGACCCGGGCCCGGCCGTGCGTGGCCATCGCCATCGAAGCGCTGCCGTTGCGGCCAGCGCGGAGGTAGAGCGCGCTCACCACGTCAGGATCCCGGGTATCTCGATGGCCCGCAATTGCAGCGTCGCGTAATCGCAGTACCAGATTTGGCTGCCGTCCCAGGTGATACCCGTCGGGCTGCCGTTGACGTCGATGGCCGCGACCTCGCGCCGCAGCGCCAGGTCGACGACGTTGATGACTCCGCCGCGGCGGTCGGCGTAGAACAGATAGCGGTCAGACACCGTCAGCCCGGTCACCGGGTGCGCGATCGAAAAGCAGTCGATGAGCCCGACGCCGCCGGTGCGGCGCAGGTCCATCACCCGGAGATCCTCAAAACCCAGCCACACGCCGTCAGAGGTGGCCTCCAGCCCGCACAACGCATGTCC
>WUUC01157036.1_pt1 | contig 20586 bp, 21 predicted proteins | sample 6278441 | NCBI WGS metagenome assembly WUUC01 (sample SAMN13675441, study PRJNA597444) | soil metagenome | isolation source: soil | place: USA: Washington | collected 2017-10
TATAAAAGTACTGCGCTAGTAAGGATGGTATTTTCACGGTTATTGGAATTGTTCACACAATATATATAATTAGAATGGCTGTTGCAAGAGTATAACCCGGTTATGTATATTTTTGCGGTATTATGCTTACCGACGACGAGAAAAAATTTATTGCTTATTGGGAAGTTAACCGTCTTCGGCGAAAAAAGTCGTTTAAACAGCTTACCATTGGCCTGCCACTGGGGGCGGTCATTGTTATCGCTATATTTATCAATTTCTTTTCGGGTTGGTATAAGAGGGCTGATATGGTCATTCGCTCCGGGTCTTCTCTTATACTGGTGTTGGTAATAGCAGCGGTTATCATTGTTGTTTTCATGGCGGTGTTTACAGCCAGGCATCAATGGGAAGTGAATGAGCAACGCTATAAAGAATTTCTCGCAAAAAAAGATCAACCCTGATTTTTCGTATTCTTGCAGCAAATAAGAATAAAAAATTGTCTGATTGAAGTAATCCTAACTTTAAAAACTATTGTAATTGAAAAAAATTAACCTGTTCATTGTCCTGGTAATTATCGTGTTTTTTTATCCCGGCTGCTCCAAAGATAAAACCTGTACTCCTAAACCTGTAAACAGTGAAATTCCCCAGATAGAAGCGTATGCGCTTGCAAATGGCATTGCAACGACTGCGCATCCAAGTGGATTGTATTACCAGGTTATCGAGATGGGCACAGGCCCTAAAGCCAATGCAAACTCAAAAATATCTATTACTTATACCGGTAAGTTAATGAATGGTCAAACGTTTGATGAGAATACTACTCCCAACGTTGATGCATGGCCATTGACTAGTTTGATAGCAGGATGGGGTATCGGTATTCCGCTTATCAATGAGGGCGGGCATATTCGATTGCTTATCCCATCTGCTCTTGGCTATGGCTGCGATCAGTACTATACTATACCTGGCAATTCCGTACTTTATTTTGATATTCATCTTGTAGACGTACAATAAAGCTCAACCGATACTGCCTGCTAAGCGCCTTGATCCAAATGGATCAGGGCTTTTTAATGTAATTTTGATGTAAATTTTACCAGTTGCCACACGAACCGATATCTGTATTCGATATTTTTAAAATAGGCATAGGGCCGTCCAGTTCTCATACGCTGGGTCCGTGGCGTGCGGCCCAACGATTTTTAAAAACCCTTGTTGACCAGGACATACTACAGGAAGTAACAGAGATAAAAGTATTGCTTTATGGTTCGCTTGCAAAAACCGGGCTGGGACACGGTACTGATATTGCTGTTCAGTTAGGATTGAGCGGAGAGGACCCTGTGGTATTTGATGTAAACAACATCCGTGCAAAGATGGATGACATCCTGGCTATGAAAAAAATAGTGCTGGCCGGCAAGCATGAAGTTAGTTTTGACCCGCGTGAGGATATCGAGTTTTTATTCGCAGAAGTATTGCCTTTTCATCCAAATGCCCTGACGTTTTTGGTGACCTTGAGAAATGGAAATTCCATTGCCGAAACTTTTTATTCTATAGGTGGGGGCTTTGTAACAAAAGAAGGAGAGATCAAATCGGCTTCATTAGAAACACAATTAACTTTCCCGGTTAATACCGCCGACGATCTTTTGCATTGGTGCAGAAAAACGGGCCTGGCGATTCATGAAATAGTGCTGGAAAACGAGAATGCATGGCGCCCGGAACAGGAAACCCGTAACGGTCTCCTGAACATATGGCGGGTAATGGAGGAATGTATTTACCGCGGCTGTCATACAGATGGGATACTGCCGGGCGGATTGTTCGTTAGGCGACGGGCGGCAGCGTTAAATAAAAAATTATTACCCGTTACTGAAGCTTATAGTGATTATGAGTCGTGGCTGGCAGCCATTCAAAAAGGGGGACATGATTTTAAATATATACTCGATTGGGTGAGTTGTTTTGCATTGGCGGTTAATGAAGAGAATGCCTCTTTTGGAAGGGTAGTCACAGCACCTACTAATGGAGCCGCAGGCGTCATCCCGGCAGTGTTGCAATATTATATCGCATTCGTTATGAAGACGGACGAAGTAAACAGCGACGAGCAGATCATTCATTTTTTGCTCACGGCCGCCGAGATAGGAAGTATCTTTAAAAAAGGCGCTACCATTTCTGCAGCCATGGGTGGTTGCCAGGCCGAGATCGGCGTTTCCTCAGCTATGGCCGCAGCCGCCCTGACCGAAGCAATGGGTGGCAGTCAACGACAGGCGATGATGGCAGCGGAGATCGCAATGGAACATCATCTTGGAATGACCTGCGACCCGATCGCCGGGTTGGTACAGGTGCCCTGTATAGAGCGAAATACAATGGGAGCGATAAAGGCTATCACGGCATCGCAACTGGCGCTCCAAAGCACTCCTGACTTTGCAAGAGTTTCATTGGATGGTGTTATTAAAACCATGTGGGATACTGCGAAGGATATGAATAGCAAGTATAAAGAAACAGCCGATGGTGGCCTCGCCATCAATATTCCTATCAGCCTAAGTGAATGTTAATAGTGGAAAACCGGGTCAACTGTTCCTGATATAGTTCTCAAGATGATTGATCGTTTCTTTTTGCGTAAGAATCGTTTCTTTTACCACATCGCTCATGGAAATGATACCGCATAGACGATGGTTTTCAAAAACAGGTAAGTAGCGTATATTTTGCTGTGTCATAAGTGTCATGCAAAGATCAATGCTGTCACTCGGTTTTACATTGGGAAGATCTTCGGACATAATTTCAGACACCTTCGTATCATCGGAGTGCTTTCCTTTCAAGATCACTTTCCGGGAATAGTCTCTTTCTGTTACGATGCCAAGAAAATGTTCGTTCTCCATTACGACTACAGAGCCTATATTTTTTTCTGACATTAACTTTAAAGCATCCAGTACCGTCGTCTCCGGCAACACGGAAATAGCGGAATTTCCTTTTCTCCCAAGAATGTCCGATACTTTGTTCATATAACAGAGTTTAATAAATGGAATATACGGAAAGATGGAGGAATATCGAAAAAAATTTTCTGATTGTGAAGTAATGCCACCGGTGGGGAAGTTAGGGCCACCGCGACATATTTTTTACCAATTGTATGCAGATCAAAGTTTCCCGGATTTTCAAGATGATACCGCTAAGTTAAGTTCCTCACAACAGGCCGGTTGACGTTCAAAAGAAGAAAAGCGATCTTTTAATTCAGTAATGGGTTCATTTCTATTTCCTTTACAGTGATATCGCTGTAGTCGCGAACGATATTATACAGCGTATCCCTCTCGACAGGTTTTCTTTTTACCTGCTTAATAAGTGTAACAAGCTGCGCAGTATTCATAGCCGGAGTCTGTTCCTCGGAGCCTGCCATGGAATATATTTTTGTGGTGTCGTCAATAGTGCCGTCAATATCATTAACACCAAAAGCCAATGCGAGTTGTGCGTTATCTCTGCCAAGCATCGGCCAATAAGCCTTCAGGTGTGGAATATTATCGAGGTATATCCTGGATACTGCATACATTTTCATGTCTTCAACAATCGAACTTTCGGGTATATGACTCATGTCGTTTCCTTTGTTCCGGAACTTGAGCGGAATAAATGTATTAAAGCCGCCTGTCCTGTCCTGTAATTCTCTTAGCCGTTTCATGTGATCAATCCGGTGACCATAATTTTCTATATGGCCATACAGCATTGTCGCATTAGAATGCATACCCAGGTTATGAGCTGCTTCATGGATACGTAACCAGCCCACGGCGTCCACCTTGTCAGCACATATTTGTTCCCTTATTTCCGGGTGAAAGATCTCAGCACCACCGCCGGGCAGCGAATCCAATCCGGCTTCATGTAAAAATTTCATTCCTTCTTCCGCAGTCAATTTTGCTTTGCGAAACATATAATCCAGTTCAACAGGGGTAAAGCCTTTGATGTGTAATTCCGAACGGTGAGCTTTTATTTTTCTTAGCAGGTCGCTAAAGAAAGCCATGGTTAATTTCGGATGGACTCCGCCAACAATGTGTACTTCAGTAACGGGCTTGCCATCATAGCTTTTTACAATATCAAGCATTTGATTGGTCGTCAGTTCCCATCCTTCTTCCTTATGCGCATACAGGCGGCTGTAGGAACAAAAATTGCAACTGAACACACATACATTGGTTGGCTCAATATGAAAATTACGGTTGAAATAAGTGGTATTGCCATGTAACCGCTCACGAATGGAATTGGCCAGTGAACCCAGAAATGGAAGACTGGCTTTTTCAAAAAGAAGCAGTCCCTCTACATCCGTAATTCTTTGTTGGTTCTTTACTTTTTCAGCGATAGCGGCCAAACTTCTATCTATGCCTGTCGAAGCCATTATTTTTCCGGTTAATATATCGGACATATTCGTCTTTGTTTATCTGCCGACAAAGTTATGCTGATAACGTTTCCAGGCACTGAAAGTTTGTAAGATTAAAAAATCCTTATCTTACCTGCCCATACATTCCATCATTCAAACAGCGAACAAAATGACAATCAAGCATCGCCTTATCCTGATGAATTTCCTGGAGTTTTTTATCTGGGGAGCCTGGTTGATTTCTATGAGCCAGTACATGTTCAATTCGCTGGGATTTACCGGTGTGCAGGTTGGAAGCATTTATGGCACTATGGGTCTCGCCTCGCTGTTTGCTCCTGCATTGTTGGGTATTGTGGCCGACAGGTGGGTCAACGCTGAACGACTACTGGGTCTTTGCCATATTATCGGTGCCGGTTTATTACTATGGGCCTCCACGGTGACGGATTATCCCACGTTCTACGTTATCATGTTGTTGAACGCCATTGTTTTTATGCCAACGATCGCACTGAACAATACCGTGTCCTATATCATTCTTGAAGAAAGAAGATTTAATATCGTCAAAGACTTCCCACCGATCAGGGTTTGGGGAACCGTAGGATTTATCTGTGCCATGTGGATAGTAGACCTTGCCGGTTGGACAAAAAGCCCTTTTCAATTATATATAAGTGCAGGCGCTGCTTTGTTTCTTGGCTTGTATGCTTTCACAATGCCCAAATGTTCACCCGCAAAAACAGAGACAAAGAAAAACCTGGTTTCCTCATTAGGGCTCGATGCATTTGTTTTATTTAAGCGGAAAAAGATGATCATCTTTTTTGTATTTGCCATGTTGCTCGGTGCAGCCCTGCAAATAACAAATGCGCTGGGAGGTGCTTTTCTTGATGACTTCAAAACAGATTATGCGGATTCATTTGGTGTAAAGCATCCTAATATTCTGCTATCTATTTCACAGATATCGGAAACGCTTTTTATTTTAACCATACCTTTCTTTTTGCAAAAGTTCGGCATTAAAAAAGTAATGCTGATGAGCATCTTCGCCTGGTTCCTACGTTTTGGTTTGTTTGGGATAGGTGATCCGGGCCCGGGTTTGTACCTGTTGGTGTTATCGATGGTCGTATACGGAATGGCATTCGATTTTTTTAATATTTCGGGTTCGTTATTTGTAGAAAAAGAAGCAGATATTAAGATCAGGGCAAGTGCGCAGGGACTATTTATGCTAATGACAAACGGGATCGGCGCATATTTAGGAACGATGATCGCCGGCGAAGTTGTTGATTATTTTACAACAGGTGGTGTAAAAAATTGGCGAAGCATCTGGTTTAGTTTTGCAGGATATGCGCTTGTGCTGGGGATCGTATTTCCACTGGTATTTAAATATAAACATGATCCAAAAGAGCTTGAACATATCCATCACTAACAAGGAAGTTTATTTCCCCCACCGGAATGTAGAGATATCAATGCCCGCCAGGTCAAGCACCCTGTCAACAACCGTTGCGGCTACGTCATCGATCGTTTTCGGCTTGCTGTAAAAGGAAGGTGTAGCCGGGCAAATAATGCCACCTGCAAGGGTAACCGTTTCCATATTACGGAGATGAACCAGGTTGTACGGTGTCTCGCGGACAACACAGATCAGTTTTCGTCTTTCTTTCAATACAACGTCTGCTGCCCTTGTAATAAGATCATTTGACATCCCCGACGCTATCCGTCCCAACGTTCCCATTGAGCAGGGTACAATGATCATCGTATCATATTGTCCCGACCCGGATGCAAACGGCGCCGTAAAATCTGATGTTGTATACAATTTCCCGGCAATGTCTTTATAGCTGCTGTCTTCCAATTCAGTCTGCCACACCTGTTGTGCGTTTGTGCTCATAATGATGGCGAGGTCTTTCCACTGTTCCTTAAGCAATGATAACTTTTCAAGAATTGTTTTAGCATACACCGCACCGCTGGCACCAGTGATTGCTATAATTATTTTCTTCATAGTAATAGTTCAATTAGCAAAAGTCAGCAAATGCGATGAACATTAAAATTATTTACGCAAACGTTTGAGTTTTTAGAGAAAAACGATTTAGCCAAAAAAATGACGTTCCGACATTGAGATAAATCAAGAAAAAGTGTTCAGCTTACACTTAACCTAAAAAAAAAAGGAAAAAGTTTTTGTATTAAATCTTTATTAACGATATTGCTCTTGAATTTTCATAGGATAAGGTTTAATGGTTAATGGTTTTTGATTAGGGCCCTCCCGGATTTATTCGGGAGGTTCTTTTTTTTAGACAACGCTGCTTGCTTGAAAAACATAAAAAATCCCGTGCCATTAACCCGGCACGGGATTTATTTTGAAAGTTTTTTTTAAAATGCTTTACGCTCTTTTACCGGCGAATTTAGTTTCTGCGTATTCTCATTGCCCATATTTTCGATGATCCAGTTTGTCATTTTACTCCAGAGATGGAAACTGGTATTATCCAGCCCACCGGAGATACCGTGATTTTTATTGGGATAATAGGCGCTTTCAAAATCAATATCACTTTTAACCAGTGCAGTGATCATTTGTGTTGCATTCTGAAAATGCACATTGTCATCCGCAGTCCCATGAACGATCAGGTATTTTCCTTTTATTTTATCCGTATGATTGATAGGAGAGTTGTCATCATATCCTTTTGGGTTCTCCTGCGGAGTGCGCATATATCTTTCGGTATAAATATTATCGTAGTATCTCCATGATGTAACAGGGGCTACCGCAACTGCTGCTGAAAATACATCCGCGCCTTTGGTGATCGCCAGTGAACTCATAAAGCCACCATAGCTCCAGCCCCAATGGCCTATATTATTTTTGTCAACAAAAGGCATCGATCCAATGTATTTAGCAGCATCAATCTGGTCTTCTATTTCAAATTTTCCTAATTGTAAGTAGGTCTTCTTTTTAAACTCTTCTCCTCTATAACCCGTGCCCGTGTTATCTACACTTACAACGATAAACCCTTTTTGTGCCAATAACTGGTGCCAGAAACTAACCGCCCCAAAACGGTTGGCCACCTGTTGTGAACCGGGACCACCGTAATTACAAAACAATACAGGATATTTTTTAGAAGCATCAAAGTTGGCAGGTTTCAGCATCCACCCGTTCAGTGTATCGCCTTTGCTGTTGGGCACACGGATAAATTCAGCTTTACCAATTGCGTATTGATCTAATTGTTGTTTTAGTTTATCGCTTTCATTGACCGTTTTTATAAGCGATACACCAGTTTCCTTCTTTTTAGCGTGGATGGCATTGAGCGTAATTAGCTGCGGAGTATTAATATCCGTGCGGTAGGAGTAGAACTGTGTAAAATCATCGTTCATAACAATACGATGCCATGCTTCGCCATGCGTGAGTTGCGTGGTTTTTCTGCCGGTAAAATCGGTGACAAATAAGTTCCTGTCCATTGGGCGGGGATATGCCATCGTAAAAAATATTCGTTGGTTGGCTTCATCAACACCATTTACATCCGTTATTTCATAATTGCCCCTGGTGACCTGTTTTATATTTTTTCCATCGAGGCTTTGCAGGTACAGGTGACGGTAACCATTCATTTCGCTTGTGAACAGGAGATTTTTATTATCTTTTATAAACCACCAGTCATCATTGATCTCAACGAAATATTTGTTCTTCTCTTCGTAAAACATGTTGCTGGCACCTGTTTGCGCATTTGTTGCCAGTAATTTAAGATTGTCCTGGTGACGGTTCATCCAGAATACAACAAGGTTGTTATCATCTCTTGACCATTTGATACGCGGAATATAAATATCGCCTTGTTCATACTGGGCTTTTACATCTTTTGCCGTGGCTATTTCGTAGATATGGATCTCCACTTTTGAATTCGCCTCTCCTGCTTTAGGATATTTGTACCGGTAATCTTTATTGTAAGTATTATCGTAAACGGTCATATTGTATTCCTTTACAGCCGTTTCATCAAAACGGTAATAGGCAATATAATTTCCTTTCGGGCTCCATTCAAAGGCGCGGCTGAATTCAAATTCTTCTTCGTATACCCAATCACAATTACCATTGATAATATAGTTCCATTTGCCATCGGTGGTAACAGCCTTTACCGTGTTGCCGGCAAGATTCTTTATATAAAGGTTATTTTCTTTTACAAAAGCTACTTTCGTACCATCCGGCGACAGGGTGGGATGTAATACCTTTCCTTCATCAAGTGTCACTACTTTCCTGGTTAGTGAGTCGTATATATAAACGTTGGCTTTCGACGAGCGGCGGTAAATCTGTTCAACATTCATTCTCAACAATACTATCCGGGGATGCGATACACTATAAATGATATCTCCCGGCTTACCGGTCAGTTTTCCATGTTCATCTTTCAAGTCGTCCGGGACCCGTGGATCAGCAGACTGCTTGTCGAATGTGGCCGCTACATATTCTCCGCGAAAGGTCCCTTTTTTATAAATATCTTCTAACGTGATCTGCTTTTTTTGTGCAACAGAAAAAAGCGGTAACAAAAGAAAGAGAAAAATCAATTTTCGCATATCCATATTTTTTTAGGGTAATTAAGCTATCGTAACAATGCTTCGGATCAATATTGTTGTACCGGTGTATATCATTATCTGCTTAGTTCGATCTCGTACAACTCCGGCCACTTTTTGCCGGTTATATAAATTTTTTTGCTTGCAGTATCGTATGCAATCCCATTGGGTACATCAACCATCGGATCTTTAGCTTTTACACGATTCCATATATCGGTGAGATCGATCTTACCCACAATCGTGCCGCTACCCGGATCGATCTTCAGTATGTAGGGCGCCTGCCATTGGTTGGCATAGATGAAACCGTCTATGTATTCCAGCTCATTGAGATTATAAGAAAGACTACCGCCTTCGGTGATGGATTGTGTTCTCAATAATTGAAAAGTTGAGGGATTGTAATAGTACAGGTTGCTGCTACCATCACTGACAATTAGTTCCTCCCCGTCGGTAGTAATACCCCATCCCTGTGTATCAATTTTAAATTCTTTTACTTTTTTAAAGTCGTTCAGCGTATAGGCAAATACAACTTTTTCCTGCCATGTTAACTGGTAAACAGTATCTCTCAGGATGGTGATGCCCTCCCCGAAATACTGCCCGTCAAGAGCAATCTTTTTTTCAATTTTCCCATTTACAAGGTTGACCTTTTGCAGGTTGGAGCGGCCATATTCCCCTGTGCCCTCATACAGTTCCCCTTTATACAAGATCAATCCCTGTGTAAACGATGATGTATCATGGGGGTATGTTTTGACGATGGAATAGCTAACAGCTTTTGGCGCATCGGATGATTTAGGTGCATCGTCAGACGGAGGCACAGTATCAGGATTATTGCAAGCCGAAAAAAAAAGTGCAATTGCAGCGAAACATAAACTTTCTTTCATTCGTGATTCATTGATAGTGGTGACTGACCGATACGCAAAAATAAGGGATGGCGTCTTTTTAGTTCTGTTAAACGTGGTTGAACCGATCAGGGTATAGGAAAAATACGATATAAAATTTTGATTGCTATTTAATTAAAAACACTCTATATTTGATTTAGAATTACAAACAAGCCATCCGGCATCCACCCTTTGAATTCATATCCCCCGAACACCGCATTTCCCTGATTCCTTTGTTTATCTTTTTTCCAATTCCGCATGAATGCTCATGGTGAGTATCTATTGCCATGCTACACTGAACAATTGATCTTAGTTAGCTATGCGGGTTTATTTCTTTATAATCTTATTTGTGATGGCATCTTCCAGCCGGGTTTTGGCTCAACGGGTATGCTCGTCTTTTGATTATGAGCAAAGCGAAATGGCCAATAATCCGGGTTTTAAACTTAATGCGGATCGTATACAGCAATTCATTCAGCAAAAACTTATTTCCCGGCAGGGTATAGCCAGTAAACCACACTCCGGTACCATCATAAAAATCCCGGTGGTCGTACATATATTATATAACAAAACACACGAGAATATCAGTGATGAAAAAGTCTTCAGCCAAATAAAGATATTAAATGAGAGTTTTAGAAGGATGTCGGCTGATACCAGTAATACGCCTGGATGGTTTAAGGCAATCGCGGCTGATTGCGGTATTGAATTTCAGTTAGCTATTGCTGATCCGCAACGCAGGGGTACTACCGGAATAATCCGGAAATATACCCCCGTTACACAATGGAAGGCTGATGACGAGATGAAATTTTCTGCTAGAACGGGAAGCGATGCGTGGGATGCGGATAATTATTTAAATATATGGGTTTGTAACCTGGGCAGAGTAGCCGGTTATTCCAGCTTTCCTGGTGGACCGGATCAAAAGGATGGGATCGTAATAGGGTATAACGTGTTTGGGCGAAATACAAAAGCCGGTTATGATTTAGGCAAGACAGCGGTACATGAGGCAGGTCACTGGCTCGGGCTGCGACATATTTGGGGCGATAACTACTGCGGTGATGATTGGGTAGATGATACGCCAATGCAGGCAAATTTTACGCCTGGCTGTCCTACGGGCATTCGTCCATCGTGTAATAACGGGCCGAACGGCGACATGTACATGAACTATATGGATATCACATTAGACGGCTGCACCAATCTCTTCACCGATGGACAAAAAGAAAGGATGCGTACCCTGTTCGACGCAGGTGGCGAACGACGTGCGATTCTTACTTCTGTTGGATTACTTCCGCCGCTTACTAATGAAATACCAGTGCCGGAAGAAGAAATTCCTTTATCGTTTCAACCGAAATTATATCCTAACCCCGCCTCGAACGAGATCATTCTCGATCTTTCGTATGATATCCGGTGGATAGGAAACGCCATCAGGATAACCAATATCCATGGACAATTTATCATGCAAGTGGCCATCAATTCAAAGATTGTTAATCTGAATATAGCAAGTCTGAAGCCCGGCATTTATTTCTTACTCGCGAATAAGGAAGATGGAACGACTATAAAACAAAAATTTATAAAGATGTAGAATAACCATCAACTGAGAAGTTGACACTGGGGCGTTGAAAGACGTCCCTTTTTTTATGACATCAATTTGAATGTTGCCGGTGTTCTTAAGCGATCATACAAACTGCTCCAGCAATGCAATCCGTTTCTCAATCGGTGGATGAGTAGCGAACATATTATCCCAGGAAGCTGATTTATGAACGGACGGTTTAGGATTGTCTATAAACAATTGTGCTACATCCCTGCTTTCTACAGCTTCTATCATCGGATCGGCTGAGATCTTCCGCAATGCGGCGGCTAGCGCATAGGGTTTTTTCGTTATTTCCGCGGCGCCCGCATCAGCGAGGTATTCACGTTTGCGGCTAATTCCAAATCGTAATAAGATCGATATCAGGTAAGCAACTGCTGTTATCGCAATAACAATAAGAACAATACCGCCGCTTCCCTTTCCATCTCTATTGCTTTTCCGCCCTGTTAAACGTATGCCCCGAAACGCCATTTCGGCTATAAAAGAAAAAATACCAACAAAAATAATAGAGATGATCAGCAGGCGAACATCCCGGTTTCGGATATGGGTGAGTTCATGTGCTAGTACTCCTTCCAGCTCTTCATCGGTAAGTTTATTAACAATGCCGGTTGACAAAGTAATAGAATAGGAATTATCATTGATCCCGCTCGCAAATGCGTTGAGCGAATCATCTTCAATAATATTAAGCTTCGGCATTTTCATTCCCTGCGAAATGCAGATGTTTTCAAGCAGGTTGTATACCCGTTTGTTTTGTTTTCTTTCCAGCGATTTGGCGCCGGTTGATAATTTGATAAAGGCATTATGGCCGGCCCATGCAATAAGAAACCAGGTAGCTACTCCGGCTAACACGAAAGGCGTGACCTGTAAAAAATACTGGTTCGTTTCCCGGATGTCACGGTTACCGGCGAAGAAAAAAAGGGCATAGCACATGGCCAGCAATAATGCCGGGAATGCAATTAATAAAACAAATGAATTGGTATTATTCCTTTGTATCTGCCTGGTTAATCCAACGTATTGCATGCGTTTTTCTTTAGCAGGCAAGATTAATTACCAAAATTGATCTTTGGAGGCTCTTCCATTTGTTTGCGATTATCGGTACCAAGGTCAAAGAAAAGTTCTCTTTGAAAACCAAAATTCCTGGCGATCAGATTGCCCGGGAATGATTCGACAGCATTGTTGTATTCAGTAGTGGCACCATTGAAGAAACGACGGGCGGCTGCAAGTTTGTTTTCAATATCACTTAACTCTTCCTGCAATTGTAAAAAATTTTGATTGGCTTTCAGGTCAGGGTAAGCTTCTACCTGCACTTTCAATCCTTGTAAAGCAGTAGTCAGTTGTTGTTCCGCTTTGATCTTATCATCGATGGAACCGGCTGCCATAGCTGCGGTCCTTGCCTCTGTTACTCTCAGCAACAAGTCTTTTTCATGCGATGCATAGCCTTTTACCGTTTCCACCAGTTGGGGAACCAGGTCATGCCGCTGGCGCAATTGAACATCAATATCTGCGAAAGCATTTTGCCTCCGGTTACGCATTTTTACCAGGTTATTATAAAGACTGATCACCCAGATAATGATCAGCAGGATAATACCAACTATAATAAGTACCATGTGATGAAAAATTTAATATTATTGAAATTAAATAAAAAACCGGGAACTGCTGAAAGTTCCCGGTTTGCGAAGTAGGCAAGGTGTTATCAAAATATCCTGCTCAAAAATTCTTTCATATCATTCCACGATGCTGAATCGGCTGCCGCGTCATATTTGATGGGGATCTTAAACTTCTCACCCATCTCGGTAGCCCCGGGATTCGTGAACGCATGAACAGCGCCATCATACGCTTTGAACGTATACTTAGCTCCTGCGGAATCCATTTGGTTTTTAAATGCATCTACTTCCTTTTGTGGTACGAACGGGTCCGCAGCGCCGTGGCAAACCAAAATATCCGCTTTCAATTTGCTTTTGTCAAGTGGCACTCCGTGGAGATTCCCATGAAAACTGACAACGCCTTTTAAATCTTCCCCCATTCTCGCCAGGTTCAGCGCCTGCGCACCTCCAAAACAATAACCGATAGCGGCAAGCTTGCTGGCGTCAGTTTGAGAATAAGTTTTTAATTTTTCAAGGGCCGCATCAAACCTGGCTTTCATCATTTGAGGATCTTTGTAAAAAGGCGTAGCATATTTCCCTGCAGAATCAGGGTTGTCGGCTATTTTGCCATTGCCATACATATCAACTGCCATTGCGATATAACCCAATTCGGCCAGTTGCCTGGCACGTTTCTTTGAATAATCATTTAAGCCCCACCATTCGTGTATCACCAGCACAGCAGGTCTTGCACCTTCCTTGTTCTCATCATATGCGATAAACCCATTCATCGTGATACCATCCCCGGTATAACTCACCTGCTCTTCTTTAATTTTTTGTTGTTTGCTTTCTGTTCCGGCAGTGTCGTTCCCTGTTTCAGCTTTTTCCCCTTCGTTATTGCAGGATGAACAAAATACGACCGCTACTAAAAGAGCGGTAAAAAAGTATGGTTTGAATTTCATTTTAAAAAAGTTTGGATTAGAATGAAACATAAAGTTCAGGAAAAGTTTTTCGGAACGCAAAAGAAATTGCCTTTGTCAAATCGATCATTTCATCCAGCCGAGATGCGTGTGTTTAAAACTGTCGCAATACTTCAAACCGAATTCCAGCATCCTGTCAAAAGCGGAATGTGAAAACAAAATGGATCCGATAAGCATCAGTAAATTGTTGTTTAGAAGTAGGCCAATCGCAGCTATTGCAATGGCCACAAACTTATGATGAAAGATATTGTAGATGACAGCCCCGGCTTTTTTCCCAAAGCCATAGCTGAAGATGCTAATATCAGGTGATAGAAAGAGGAGCACCCATAACCACCAGCTGAATTGAAAGTGTAAAAAATAGAGAGCCGTAATGCCTAACGCCATTTGTGCAAGTTCTTCCAGTTGCAGTATTCGTTTCATGTTGTTTAATTTAGGAACACAAAGATGCTGCGGGTGAAAGGTTCAACACGTTAACAAAAGATAATAAAACAGGATCCCTATTTTTTGTTGATCCTGCTGCGAATGCGGCTGAGGCTGACCGGCGTTATGCCGAGATAATTGGCGATATAATGTTGCGGTATTCTTTCCAGTATCTTTTGTTTGTTGCTTTCCAGCAATTGATAATACCGTTCTTCGGGACTAAGCATCAGCAATCCTACCATTCTTTCCTCGAGACCGATGGAAAGATATTCTGCCAGCAGGCGGCCAAAACGTTCCCATTCATGGCTTTGTTTATAAAGGGATTGCAGTATTGCGTAGGTAAAAACGAGTATGCGGCAACCGGTCAACGCTTCAATGCTCAATTGAGAAGGTTTCCCTGTGATACAACTGACATAAGAACTCATCAGGTGATTTTCAAAATAGAAATACGTAGTTTTTTCTTCACCATCTTTTGTATAGAATTGCCGCAGGTTGCCTTCTATTACAAATGCGATATTTTTTTCTTTCTTCCCTTCCTGTATAAAAAACTGGTTCTTTTTTAATTTCATTTCCCGGATATGCGGAATGAGCAGATTCCAGTCATTATCGTTCAGCGAAACAAAACGTTCGATATGCTTTCGTAATAATGCGGTTGCTTCTGATGATACCATATACTAAAAATACAAAAGCTGAAATTGTCTGAGATAAGGTGCAAAAATTCGCTGCGGAGATCAGCAATTACAGGAACAAAGGCATGAATTTTGAAAGATCAGAATTTTTAATCCGCTGAACAGTTATGTAAAATTTTTATAACCGGTGAACGATTTACTCTCATTTCCGTTATCTTGAACGTTCAACGCAAATGAGTATGATGAAAAAGTATCTGGTTTTTCTTTTTATCGGCGCTGCATTCGCCGCCTGTGCACAATCTAATGGTTCACATGACCGGATGGATTTCGAAAAATATAGTCCGCCCTCTACACTCGTTGTAGCCGAACATAAAGTGGCAAAAGCAAAGTTCCCTTTTATTGATGTACACAATCACCAGTTTAACATGCCGGACATGGATCTTGGTACACTTGTAACACAGATGGATCAACTTAACATGAAAGTGATGGTGAACCTGAGCGGGCAAAGCGGCGATCGTATAAAAAAATCGGTGACAAATGTGAAACAAAATTTTCCCAAACGATTTATTGTATTTGCTAATGTTGATTTTAAGAATGTAGGAGCAGAGGGATGGGGCGAAAAAGCAGCTCAGCAATTGGAAGATGATATAAAGAACGGGGCTAATGGTTTAAAAATTTATAAGAGTCTGGGTTTTTCGGTCAACGATATTAATGGCAAAAGAGTAACGGTTGATGATGCAAGGTTAGATCCCGTTTGGAAAAAAGCGGGTGAATTGAAGATTCCTGTATTGATTCATACCGCAGATCCAAAACCTTTTTGGGATCCGATGGATGAGAACAATGAACGCTGGCTCGAGCTCGCCACTCATCCTAATCGCAAAAAGGACGATACACATCCTGCTTCATGGGAAACATTAATTGAAGAACAACATCGATTATTCAAAAAACATCCGAAAACTACGTTTATTGCCGCTCATTTTGGCTGGTATCCAAACGATCTTGCAAAGCTTGGGCAGTTACTGGACGAGATGCCGAATGTTGTGGTTGAATTCGGCGCCATCATCGCAGAATTGGGAAGACAACCAAGGGCGTCAAAACAATTTTTCACAAAATACCAGGACAGGATCTTATTTGGTAAAGACAGTTGGGTGCCTGAAGAATATGCTACTTATTTTCGTGTGCTTGAAACGGAAGACGAATATTTCCCCTATCATAAAAAGTATCATGCTTTCTGGGCGATGTATGGTATAGGATTACCTGATACTATCCTCAAAAAGATCTATTACAAAAACGCATTGCGCATTATTCCGGGGATTGATAAAACGCAATTTCCTGATTGATGAGGCAGGATTAGTTGGCTAAAGGCGTCGGCTCCAATACTGTTTTTTCCCACGCCGTGTATTTTCGTTTTAATTGCTCAAACACGGCCGCGTGTTTTTCTTTCAGATCATCTTTCTCGGCGGCATCTTTCACAAGATCGAACAGGTATTCGCCTTCTTCATCTTTCAGGTATTTCCAGTTGCCATTTCGGATGGCTTTTTGTTGATTACGTTGTGTTACCCGCCAGTAAAAAGTCCTATCAATCAATTTCTTTTTGCCTGTGCAAACGGGCATAAGATCGGTGCCATCTAAAGGAAATGCCGGGTCCGCCTTCGCTTTGGCTAAGGCCAGGATAGTGGCTGTCCAATCCATAGTAATAGCAGGCTGTGCCGTTGTCGTATTAGCGGCAATTTTTCCTGGCCACCGGATGAAAGCCGGAACTTTGATACCGCCTTCCCGTAAGAGTGCCTTTCTTCCACTCAGTTCTCCCATATCGGAAAAACGTTCGCCTCCGTTATCGCTTGTAAATATGACAACCGTATTGTTTGACAGGTTTTTTTCATCCAGCGTTTTCAGTATTGTTCCCACAGCGTCGTCCATGCTTTTTACCATGCGGGCATATACTCCCGCTGAACCATTTAGTCGCCATTTATCAGCACCGTAGGGATACATGCTATCACCAGGGGCCTGCCAGGGCCAGTGCGGAGCGTTAAACATGACACTTAGAAAAAAGGGTTTTGCATGATCCCTTTTAATGATGTCTACAGTGCGTTGCAATAAAAGGTCTGTCATATAACCATCTCCTTTCACAGGCTTATCGTTTTCATAAAGATCATTCTGCCCTGATGGGTCTGTATGCGAAACATAATCGATGGCGCCGCCATGAAAGCCATAGAACTCATCAAAACCATTACTCCGGGGATTTGAGGCAGTCAAAAACCCCAAATGCCATTTACCGACAAGGTAAGTCGTATACCCGCTTTTTTTTAACAGCGTTGGAAGGGAAGTATAAGCGGGTGTTAAACCAATGACACTGTCTTTTGGTGAACCGGTAAGCGGCTCAATAAGACCCACCGGTGTGCGGGCAGGGTAGCGACCCGTCATAAATGAAGTTCGCGTCGGTGTACAAAGCGATGCACCTGAATAGGCATTGGTAAATTTTATTCCCTGCGCGGCCAGTTTGTCAAGATTGGGCGTCTGGTAATCTTTGCGGCCATAGCAACTCAGGTCGGCATAACCCATATCATCCGCCATAATGTAAATGATATTGGGTCTAGTTTGTGCCCAAGCCAGATTTGTAAGCAGCAGTAATGCTGGCAGAAATATTTTCCCTGTAAGCATAATAGTTTTTGTTAAAGTAAGATAGGCTGTTTTACCGGTAAATTCCTTTAAGAATTATCTTGCGCCCCAATATTATAAATAATGTATCATCTTGTTTTTGGCCTGTTGTATGTTTTTTCTTTACTTCCTATGAGGGTGTTGTATTTGCTGTCTGATCTCACGGCTTTTCTACTTCACTCAGTTTTTGGCTATCGTAAAGAAGTTGTATTGGCTAATTTATTACAGGCATTTCCGGAAAAAACAGAAGAGGAAAGAAAAAAGATTGCCAAAAAATTCTACCGGAATTTTGTTGATCACTGGACTGAAACACTAAAAATGCTTTCTGCAGGTAAAGAAACGCTCAACAAAATGGCCACTGCGAATTTCACGGTCTTTCACCAACTGCATGCAACAGGCAAATCGGTGCAGGTAAACCTCGGCCATTTTTTTAACTGGGAACTGATGACCGTGCATACAGGCATCAATCAGCCGTATACTTTTTTAACCGTTTATTTACCGCAGAGTAGTAAGATATGGAACAGGCTCGTGCTTGATGTACGGGGTAAATGGGGCAACCCGTTACTGCCTAGTTCTGATATGGCCAGGTCCATTATTCCCTGGCGGAAAAAACAATACCTGCTTGCTCTTGGCGCAGACCAGCGACCTGCATTTCCGGACAATGCCTACTGGCTGAATTTTTTGAATAAGCCTGCGGGTTTTGTAAAAGGTCCCGAAAAATTTGCCCGTGGCCAGAATATACCTGTGGTGATGATGACGACTACCCGCATTAAAAGAGGCCGTTATCACTTTGATTATTTTTTGTTAGCCGATGATCCCAAATCACTAACCGATGGCGAATTGATCCGCAGATATGTGCGCCACCTTGAAGAAAATATTCGTCTTCAACCCGAACTTTATTTATGGAGCCACAAACGATGGAAGCATCCGTGGAAGCCGGAGTATGAAAAAATGTGGGTAGATGAAGTTCCGTCGCCGACTTCAAAAGATAATCTTGCTGAATAGCTATTTTGTTGAATGTGGCCGCGTGCATTGTTGTCCTGAGAAGCGGAAGGATTATTGTTTGTTGTGTCAGTCTTTTACTTCCGGTTCGCTCTTCAGAACAGGGAAAGGTACAGATCCATTAACGGTGATCTTTTACAGATTTGTATTTCAAAAGCTAATTGGACCCGGCTTATTCATGTATCACTTTTCCATTACCGCTTGTTACAAAATGAGTAGTTACCGGGTTGCCTCTATAATACACCCGGCTATTCCCGGTAGCCTCAGCAAAAATGGTATGGGCCGGTAACACATAAGCCTTCGAACTTCCAGAGACAGTAATATCCACCTCGGTGGCCAACATGCCATAAGCCTCCAGCGTAGAAGCACCGGAAATCGTTCCATACAAGCTTTCAGTAGTTCCTGATGCAAACAACCTGGAAGCGCCGGATATATCGACTCCTGCATTGATGCCGGCTCCGTTCAAAACGCATTCAGATGCCCCGGATAAAACAGTTCTCAGTACAGTATTTTGCGCCCCGAAACCGCTAATATTTCCTTTTACTGCACCGGATAGGTTAACCGCAACCAGGGTTGGGAGAGTTATGACGAAATCTACACGGTAGCGGTTTTTTTCATAGTTCTTATATTTTATATCAAGTACATGATTGGCATCGACGGTAAGGTCAAGATCTGCCAGGTCATTTGCACATCCTTTTGCCTTTATGCTAAACGCATCGCTTTTGGTGATAGTGACTGTATGTGCATCGCCAGCATTTATTTTAATGAAACCCGTTAAAGAAAAACTTTGTTCCGTTGATCCGGGGCAATCTCTTTTTTCCTTGCTACAGGATAAAGAAAAAAGCGCAATGCCGGCAAATAAAATAAGTTTTTTCATGACCGAATGTTTAAGAATGGAATAAGAGAGCAAAAATGAGGAGGAACAATTCACTTTGTGAATGATTGCGTATGAACTGGTATAACTGGTAGTTGAAATGAAGAGATATTAACACGCAAGGCGATAAGATGCGATCTTTTGGAACATTGTGTGCCATCAGGAACTAATTATCCTGTCTCCGGCTTCCGCCTTCTTTTCTTATTATTTACCGGGGGAGTAAGTAGCAGCTATTTATGAAGAATTATTTATAAGCATCTTTACGATGACGGATTCGCTGGATCTCTACGATTTTGATCACATCTTCAATGGTGCAAATAACACGATAATCGCCAACCCGGATACGATAGGCATTTTCTTGTCCTTATATTTTTTTTACACCGTGAGGTCTTGGAGTTTCGGCTAATTTGCCAATAGCTATTGCAATATTCTGGTTATAAGGTTTGGAAATATCAGACAGCTCTTTCAATGCTGATTTTTTGAACGTGATTTGATACATACGTTAAAGTTTGCCCCCTGCTTTAAGCTGTTTCTTAGCATCTTCCCAGGGAGTGGTTTCCTCATCTTTGCGAAGTTCAATGGCAATTATATCATAGAGATCCTCAAGCAATTCTTTATCTTTTGCTAATTCATTGAGGTCAATCTGCATTAGTCGTCTGTTATTTGTTTCATCCTGTTACTGGTTTTCTTTCAATTATTGGTTCAAAAGGATACCTATTGTATTAAAATTATTCATTAGACTATCCTGTTTGTCGGGTAAATTTCTTGCTACTATAATTCTCTTATTTCTGTTTTGCATTTCCAATTCTGAATTGGCCTTACAGCATACACTTTCTTTATTAATAATATTGTGCGGCGGAAACGAGGAATAAATTACTTCGCTGTCAGTTTCTAAGAAAGGCGAAGAATCTCCGGTGAGTCTACTTGTATGAATAAATTTTTAAGTAATCGGTATACCACTAAATAGGAAAACAAACGTAAGGATTGTGGCTGAATCTTAGAATATCAACAGACTATGATAATAAACGCAAAGTGTTAAAATAGTCATGTCTAATCGCACTACGTATTACGCACTCACCATTCACCTCTTTCCCTTACTTTTGCACCCATGACAACAGAAAAATTACAGGATCTGCGGTCCCGCTTGGTCGGGATAAGGAGG
>WUUC01024749.1_pt1 | contig 20576 bp, 11 predicted proteins | sample 6278441 | NCBI WGS metagenome assembly WUUC01 (sample SAMN13675441, study PRJNA597444) | soil metagenome | isolation source: soil | place: USA: Washington | collected 2017-10
TCCGTGGTTTTTGTTTCAATAGAACCAAAATTCAATCTATCGTAATTGAATTTAATATAAATAAATTTCTCGAATTTCTGGCATATGTGTACGTTGATTTTGGGTAACAATATATAATGGTTGAGTAGTATTACATTTCCATTAAAACCTGTTTCATTTGTTTTATATGAATACGCTACTCATTTAAAATCTTTATATCGTCGTCGAACATGATCATTAGTTTTTGGGTTTCTTTTAACTTTTTGAGCTCGCGGTTAAACTCACCTACGAATATTTTTTTTTTAACCGACACCATAACGCTTCAACTCTTCATTCCGCTGTTTGTCGTTCTAATTCGACTTTTAGCTTCTCTAATTGTCTCGGAAATTTGGTTTTTGTCGAACATCTTACTGAGTTTTACCTTTTGCTTACCTTTTTCAGCTCGGTTAAACTCACGTAGCGTCGTCATATTTTTTTTAACCACCCCACAATTCTTCAAATTCCTTATCTATATTTGTCGTTCTAATTCAATTTTTAGGTCCTCCAAATCCTCCTTTAAAATCTTATTTTCGTCGGGAGACGTTTGTTTTCTAATGTCGCGTAGCTTTTACTTAAACTCACGTAGGTACTTTAATATTTTTTTTACACACCCCCACTTTTTAAATTCCTATAAAAGTCTTTAATTCTAAGTTTAGCTAAATCTACTAATAAAATTTCATACCATTTAGTAGTATTCAAATATAGTATAAAAATTCTTTTATTCAAAATTTCGCGAATTGGGAAACTTAGATCGTTTGGAATTTCGGAAGTTCCGTTTTAGTATCCAAAATCGCAGAATTATTGTTTTATTATTAATATTTCAGTAATTATTTTATTATACTAAAAATTCCAATTCCAGTTTTTTATTAATATTTAGTAATTATTTTATTTCCAAAATTCGGAATTCCCGTTTTTTATTAATATTAATTATTTTATTAGTAAAAAATTCGGAATTCCCGTTTTGTTATTAATATTTGGAATTTCCGTTTTATTATTAAAATTTCAGATCCGTTTGGAATTGCGTATTATATAAAATCTAGAATAAAATTTAGATAGGTTTGAATTCCGTATTATATAAAATCTAGAATGAAAATTTCAATACGGTTTGAATTGCCGTATATTATTCAAAATCTAGAATAGAAATTTCAAATTTGAATAGCATTTGCTTTTTGAGTAATTGTGTTATTTTCCAGGGATCTTGAGTAAATTACGTGATTTAAGGTAACCAATATAATATCAGTAGTATTACATTTCCATAAAAAATATTTAATATTTTAAATATTCTCCTAAAATTCGTAAAGTGATATTTTTTTGTAAAGAGATTCACCTCTTTTTTTATATAAGTACTGTTTATTTTTTTTGAACTTACATATTGATTTTGAATTTCTGATTTTGGGTAATTTATATAATTTAGTTATTATTTATTAATTTTATTTTCTTTTTAAGAAGTTAGTTAAAACTATTTTATGTTTTTTAGAAATTTTTAATCTCTTTAACTCATATTTACATTGATTTTGGGTAAAATATAAATTTATAGTATTATTGATTTTTAAAATATATCTCTTTATTTATCTTAATAACTTCTTTACGTTCGTTGTTTACTATCATTTCAATAATAATTTTCTCTTTTTATATATGTTTTTTATTTTCTGTAGTCCCTAAGAGTAATTTTTTACTTATATTATTATATTACAACCTTTTATTCCTAGTCTCTCTTCTTCTCTTTTCTATCATTTTGAATCCTTTATTTCCTATTATTACCATACTCGTCATTCTTCACACCCTTCTATTTTATTTTTATTTTTTCTTTTAATAAAATTTTAAACTTTAGGAAAATAACTTATCAAAAAGCAGAGATTTCCTTTAATTATGACTTTTCCAAATAAGGTGTAAATTGTAACTTTAAGGATTTTGAAGTCTTTAATATTTATTTTATGAACTTTGCGATATTTCATTTTTGTTATTATATCCTCATGCAAGTACTAGATTCTTTTAAATTATTATATCATTCAAACTCTAATACTTTGCTCTTTTTCTTTTTTCATTTCTTTTTTCTTATCTAATTATAACTTGATCTGGATTTTATTTCTCTTTTTCTAATCTCAATCTCATTTTCTTTCCTTTTTTTTTCATTTTTATTTTTTTAGTTTCATTTTTTTGTTTGTTTTTTTTTAATTTTCCATATTTTCAACGAAATATGCTTTCATCTTAAAAATACTTTTAGGATGAAAGAAAATCAATGTTTTCTTCTTACTATTATACTTGTAAGAACCTCTTTTCTTTCTTAAACACTCATAATTTATAACTATCTTTACCTAAAATCTTTAAGTAAACAACTCCTATTTAAATACTCTCTCTTCAAATTACAAATTTATATTCTCATTTACCTTTACCATCAAAAACCTTTATTATCTTTTTTATCTTCTTTCTTAATTTTCCCATTACTATCTATTCTTCCCATCCCCATAAACCCTCATCTCATTCTTATTTTTTTTTATTTTTCCTTTTCTTTATTTATCTTCTTCATACGTATCTTTTTATTTTTGTTTTCTTACGAAAATCTATTATATTCGCATATATACATTCTCGACAAAAAAAAATTATAACGTTCAAAGCACTTTTTTATTCCTTTTCGTTTTTTCTAATATAAGTTGATATTCTTATTATTTTAGTTTTTTTATTTGCTTTTTAATTTGTTTATTCCTACTAGAAACTAATCAAATATAATAAGTTGTAACTATTCTTACAAAAGTGTTCATTTCCATGTCCCCTCTCTTGTAGGCTTTTTTTATTAACTCTCTTTAAAGGAACTCCGATTCTTTATTAAAGAAGTTCCACCATCTTCTTTATTTATCATTCTTTGTTTTATTACATTATATCTTTTTCTTTCGTTATATTATACATATTTTAGATGGTATTTTCTTTATATAATTAAGATTCTTTTTATTTAATTATTAATTATTAACCTTTTTACAAACCACAGAACCATTTTTATAACTACAAGCTTCCTTTTCCTTTTTATTCTCTTTTTATATTTTATATTCTTATATTTTAAAGTTTTTTAGTTGTTTAACAACTTTACTCATCACGTCCTTTTTATTCTTCGAGGACCTCTTTGAAGCTTAAATCTTTTTTAATTTTGCTTACGAAGTGCTTTTGAGGTATCATACTTTTGTGGTACGTTACGATGGGTTATTAATTCTATATGTATTTTTAAGATCTTTTATTTTTATATTCCTCAGATCCCTTCTCCCTTTCATTAATCCTTTTAATTATCTTAACTTTATCTTTATTAAGACCTAAATCTTTTAATGTTTTTATTCCTATCTCATGGCTTCTCCTTTTTATTAATATCTTGAACTTTTTTCTTTTCTCTAATCTTTTAATTTTCTTTAATTTTTATTTTCTAAGTGTTTTTATCTTTATTCAGCTTTTTTTGATCTTATAGTTATGTTATGGATCTTTATATTATTTTGATTTCTTTTGGGGTTTTTTTTTGTTTTATTTTTTTGGTTTTATATTATTTTATGTTCTTTTATTCTTTCAAAGGGGTCATCATCTTTATCAACCAGGGGTTATAATTCTGAACCTCTTCGCCATTATTTCATTTCCTTTATACTCCTTTTATAAATACTTAAGTGCTTTTTATTAGTTTACTTTATTTCTTTTGTTCTCATCTCATTCTCATTTTAATTTCATTTTTTTTTTTACTTTTTTCTGTTTATATCGTTCTTTCTCATTTTTAATATTTTTTCGTAAACCAACAATATATTTTAACTTTGATACTCTACGGATGCTTAGTTAACTCGATGTATTTTAGATTCTAGTTTATTACAAACTTAACTTCCTCAATCCCTTTTTCTATGAGTAACAAGATTCTTTTTTTTATTAAGATATTATCTTTTATTAATATTATTTATTTTTAGTGATTTCAGAAACGTTTTTTAGTTTTTTTTATTATCTTTCATGATAGCATTTTTTTTTTTTTTACTTATATATCTAATGTGGAGGTCTTTTATCTTGATACGAAGATTATTTTCTCAGGTCCTCGTAGGTCTCCTTCTCTTTCTTTTTACATTATTTTGGGTTATTTTTCAAATTGTTTGTACTAATTATAAGATTGTTATTTCGGATGTTATGCAAAAGATGTTTCCATTCCTCTTAATCCTATTTATTCTCTTTTATACTTCTCTTTTATTCCTATAAAGATATTCTTTTTATTAATTAATTTTTCTTATTAATTTTCTTTAAAACTATTAATTTAATAATTATTTTGTACTTACTTTTTACGATATCTGAAGAACTATAATTTTCTCTTTATATATTTTTTATTAGTTCTCATCAGTCCTAATGAGTTATTTTTACTCTTTATATTTATTCAAACCCCTTACTTTGTTCCTATTTCGAGGATATTTCTTTTAATTTTATTCTTTCGTTATTATATATACTTTCCCATTGTAAAATTTATTTATTTTATTTTTATTAAAAAACTTTTAACTTTGTTAGGAAATAACTTATAAAGAAGGAATTTTGGGTTTTGAATTATAATTTTGAATGTAAACATCCTCCTTATACATATTTTCCAAGAATTTACTCCTTTAGGAGTTTTTATCTTAGTATTCTATTATTATATTTTATAACCTCTATATAATTTCTTTCTCTTATATATCTGCGATGGAGGGATCCTCCTAATCTCGGGTTCTTTTTTATTATTATTTATTCAGACTCTCTACTGTCTTTTCTTTTTTCTATCTCTTCGATTTTATTTTCTTCTTCATTTTTTTATATTTTACTTCTATTATTTGCTCTCTTTTTTTCAATTCATTTCATTTTCAATTTAGCTTGATTTTCATTTTTTTAGTTTCATTTTCAATTTATGCTTATTTTATTTTCTTTTTTAGTTTCATTTTCTTTATATTTTTTCTACAAAACAAGTGTTATTAACTTTTGATACTCAGATGCTAATAAACAACATTAATTTATTCACTTACTTTTTATATATTAGAACTCTTTAAAAATCCTTATTTTATTCCTTAGTAATAACTCCTTTTTTTTAGGATATACATTTTTATAAGTACTCTGAGCTCCTTTTTATCCTCTTTTTGATATCTTAATGAAGTATATTTTATTCTCTTTTTTTATCTTTTCCGCATACTTATATTTTATTTTTTTTTTTATTTCTTTTATTATAAATATCATAAAACTAGTTATGTTTTTACATAGAGTTCTTAAAAGTTATACTATTCCAAGACCTTTTTCTTATAAACTTTAAACTCTCGGGGTCCTTTTTTAAAACTTCTTTCTTATTTTAATTTATTCTTTATTTTTAATTTTATTTTTTCTCCTTTATACACTTATAAAAAATTTTTTTTTATTCCTTTTTGAGTTTTTTTATCTATTTCATTCTCTTTACTTTTTTATTCTTTTTATTCTTTTTTAAGGACATTTAGTTTTTTAAATGGTTTAAAGAGTTTAATTGTTTTTTAAAGTCTCTTTTTGAAATAGTTTTTAGCTACTTTATTTTTCTAAATTCCATTTACTAAGCATTTTATTACTTTTTCTTATTCATAGCACTTTTTCATTCTTTGTTTTTATTTTGATTTTCCATTTAGAAAAAATACCTTAAGTATTTGTAAAACTAATCATAAGGCTTTTTTGCAGGTCATTTTCATTTTTGAGTTCTTTTCAATTTTAGTATTATTTTCTTACTTTTTGAAGAGTAATTATTCCCCTCAGTTAAAGAGTAGATAGAAACTTAATATTAAGAGAATGATAAACTTTGAATTAAAGAATCCTTAAGAATCAAAATATCTTATATCGTGATCTTTTATTAATATATCCTAAATACATTAACTCTTTTTCTCTTTTATTTTATTTGTAATTCTTAAATGCATAGAAGCGTTGTTTTACTTTAAAAAATTAATATTGTTAAATCTTATCTAATGGCAGTATTCGGAAAATATTTTTTTTCCCATATACAATGTTATTTAAAGGATCTCTAAGTTATAGAATAAAGCTTTTTAACTCTTATTTAAATTAAAAAAAAATAAAAATTTAACTATTTTATATTTATTATTTTTTTGTTTATTTTTGCGTTCTTGGGTTTTTTCTTTGATGTCCTGTTCTTCTTCTTTATTTTTTTTTAATTATATATTTTAACTTATCTCTAGGATTTACTTATAGACTTTTTTCTTTCTTGTAATTTATACCCTAAGAACTTTTTAAGTGCTATAAATCCAGTTTATGAGGTCTATGGGAGATGATGGTTTCTTTATTTATTATATCTTTAGTAATCCTATTCTTTTATATCTCCAATAACTTTCTTTATTTTTTTCATCTTCATACTATTTTTTTTTTATTATTTTTTTATCTAGTTTTCATGAGGACTCATCCTTGTATTTTTGTACTTCATCACTTCATTGTTTATCATCTCACAGCGATACTACCCAAGCTTTGTTATGCGCTTATACCATACTCGTGGGTCCATTTTATTCTTTTTATTTTTATCAAGGTCCTTTTTGATTTCTTTTTGTTCTTTTTATTGTCATAAAGGTTCATCTTGAGATATCTTATCAAGAGGGTTATATTTCAGGACTCTTCGCTTTCAGTCTTTTTATGTTTTTATGTTTATTAGTGATTTCTTTATGTATATTTTTTATTTTTTTTATTATATCTTTTCTTGTTTTTTGATTCCTTTTTATTTTTTTATATTCTTTTTTTTTTTAATTTTTTTTTCTTTTGTTCTTTTCGTTTTCTTTATGATTCCATTTTGATGTCTTTTTGGTTCTTTTTGATTTCTATAGAAGGTATACTTTTGGTGGTACTAAATGTTATAATGTTTGGATTCATTTTTAAGTTTTATTTTATATTCTCAACTTTCGGGTCCTTCTTCTCATAAGTTCTTTAAGTTTTTTTATTCCTTTTTAAATTTTTAAGTCTTTTTTTCTATTATCGGTTTTCTTTTTATAATATTTATCTTTTTATTTCTTTTCTTTAATCTTTTATTTATTCTTAATAGTTTTTATTTTATACTTCTAAGATCTTGTTAATAGATGTTGATTGAGTTTTTTATCTTATTTTTGATGTTTGATCTTTTATGTGTTATTTCTTTTTTTTTTTCTTTTTTTTTTTTTATTCTTTAAGTATATCTTTAGTATTCTTTTATAACATGTTATATGTACTCTTGGGTTATATAATTAATTTATTCTTTTATATTTAGGATCTTAGCGTTTTATTATTTATTTCTTATACTCCTTCTTTATTATATTTAATACTTTAAGAGTTTTCTTTTTTATTTAATTTAATTATTATCCTTTATGACATCTTTATTACTTGTCTTTTATATCTTCTCTCGTTTTCTTTTTTTCTTTTTTAATTTATTATTTAGGTCTTTTTCTCAAATTCTATTATCCTGAGGGAGGTTTTCTTCAAATTTCATTTCCTCGAGGTCCGAGGTCTCTTCGGTCTTCTCTATTTAAATTAATTCATTATCCATTTGATTTTATCTTGATCTTTTATTATTTTTTAGGTTCCAAAATCTCTTAATACCAAAAATAAAGTTTTATATTTTTTTACATAATATAATATCCGATCCTCTTTTTTGATTTTTTAGTTCTATAAGCTCCACGTAATCACATACTAAGATCTTTAATATTTTTTACGCATAAGACTAATGTATCCGAGAAAAAACTTTTTTTGTTTTTTCAAAGCATAATTCCGTTAATAAAACAATTTTTCTGAGATAAAGAAAAATATTTCATATTCGATAGAAAGGTCTTATATCATCCATTTTCAATAATTTCATATTCTTTCTTCTTTTTCAATTAAGAACTTTTATAATTCAATTTTCCTTTTTAATTAAGAAATTTTCATGCATACCCTGATGATATTTCTTCATCTATGCAATAGTCCGTGATGACATTTTGCATATTTGGATCCATATCTTCATCTATATTCCATGAATCTTCATTTTCAATTTCATTTTGTCTGAGCTCATTTTCAATTTCATTTTCTTCATCAATGTCCTTGTTTATGTAGAATTCTAGCATTGGTATTTTTTTTAAAGACGTTTGGATATTAATATCCCACTCACTTAAAGACGTAAAGAAAAAAATCTAATACATAAGCAGAACATGAGACCGAATCTTGGTGACCTTAAAGAATACCTTTAATAATCAAAATATCTTATCATATGTGATCTCTTTCATCTAATATATCCCCTAAATACACTGCAAGTTCTTTTTCTCTTTCTATTTCTGTTTGTAATTCTTTAAATGCACGAGAAGCGTTGTTTTACTTTTATACAAAACCAAATCATCAATTAATGTTGTAATAAATAGCTTATAATATTGATAAAATTTATTTGTGGAAATTTGTATTGATAATTCATGTCAAAAAAGCGTATATATTACTTATATAGTCTTCATACTCAGTTATTGGCAGTATTCGTAAAATGCTTTTTTGGCCCACATCGATACGAATAGTTGATTGAAAGGATCTGCTAAGCTATAGAGTCAAAGTTTTTTAACTCCCATGGGCGCCCTTTATATGCATAATGTCTAGTGTAAAAGCCCCCAAGTCATTATATGGATATTTTTTTGTTAAATTTTTTCTTATTTTCATTTGAGATAAAAAAATTGGCTTATGGATAAATTCTATAGTAAAAAATTTATGTTCTAGAAAAAAGAAGTAAGATTTAACGGGGTTGGATTTAAGAAACTTTTAGCAGATTCTTGTATTTTTATCTAACATAATTTTTCCAGAAAGTATATGTAATTTCACAGTTCTTAGTATTTTAATTCAATATATCTAACAAATTAAAGCACTCCGGATCATAAAGTGCATTTTTTCTATTGTTTATTAATGACCTTAAAACTAAAAACCCTTTTCCTTAAAAGTAAGAAATAGTGTTTTTTTTCGAAAGTTATTTATTTTTATAGATTTCCTATACTTCTTTTTTTTTCTTTTTACAAAATTTCTTTCTTGGTGAAGCTACGAATTCTCTAAGGATTGTTAATTTCTTACCTTTTTTAATTTTTTTTTATTTTAAAATATTTTTCTTAAATAATACGAATACCGAATAAGGATCTGCCTAAAGAGTTAAAGTTTTTAATCCCAAGCCTTTAATATAATTCTAGTATAAGCGCTTCGTTTATTTCTTTTTATTTTTCTTTTTTAAATTTTTTATGGTTTTCTAAAGTTTAATTTTATAAACTTATATACTAGTAAACAATTTAGTTTTTTACGTTTTCATATTTGTTCATTTAAGAATTTCATATTTTAAGTACTTTCAAAATGATCTTGGTGATTTACAGGTACACTTTAAACTTATCTTTAAATTTGTCTTTAAATTTAACTTTACATTTTCAATTTATCTTTATACTTTACTTTTATATTTAAATTTTACTTATATTTTACATTTTACTTTATCACGTTAAATTTATTACTTTGATACTTTACCAATTATACTTTAAATTTGATACTTTGAAATTTGAATTTGATATTTATATTTGATATTTAATTTAAATTTGATACTTTAATTTACCAAGTTATCCTTTATACTTTACATTTTATACTTTGAAATTTTCTTTATATTTTGCATTTTGATACTTTGATCTTACAATTTATATTTGATACTTTACCAATTTGATACTTTACAATTTATACTTTGAAATTTACATTTTGAATTTTACATTTTGATAATTTGATAATTTACTATTTTATTTTCTGTAAAGACGTTTGGAATTAATATTCCCCTCAGTTAAAAGTAGAAGAAATAATATAAAGCAGAGCATGAACCGAACTTTGGTAATTAAAGAATCTTAAAAAAAAATATCTTGCGTGATCTCTAAAATCAAGGCGTTTTAGCTCCCAAGGGCCCCTTTATATGCATATGTCTAGTTAAAGGCTTCTTTACTGTTTTAACTTTTTCTTTGTTTTTTTAAACATTTTAGGGTTTTTAAATTCTTTATTTTTTAAACAGTTTTTAAATGTTTCTTTTTTTCAAATTGCGTACTTTAAAGTTTAGTTCTGTATTCTTTACTTTTTTATATTTTTTTTTATTTTGATTTCAAATTATATTCTTAAAGTATCTCAAAACTCACTATTGATTTTGGCACCTTATTTATAATTTTTATTTCATTATTATTTTAATTTGCTTATTTTGATACATTATTATTTTACAATTTATTATTTTAACATTATTTTTTAATATTATTTTGGGGGGATAAAATCCTTTCTATGCACCTGAGCATTGGTACGGGTACTTTTTTAAAACGTTTGATATTAATAATATAAACGATGTAAAATATTTAATATAACGCAGAGCATAAGAAACTTGGTGAATTAAACATTTTTAATCAAAATATCTTATTATACTGGACTAAGTAAACTTTTTAACTATTTAAGTTGTAAAAAAATAAAAATTTAGGTTACATTTTACATACATAAAATTGGATTATTCTGGATAAATTCTATGGTAGTAAAAAATTTTGGTTCTGCGAAAAAAAAAGTAATTTAGTCTTTCCTTTAAAAGCTTTTACAGATTTTTATTTTTCTTTTTTTTTTAATAATGTTTTCAAGAAGATAGGGTAATTTGACGGAGCTTATCTTTAAGTTTAATATCTGAAAAATTAACCTCTCGCGGATCCCATCAAATGCAATTTTTTTGCTTTTTTAATATCTTGCAAGATCACAACCTTTTCTTAAAGAAAAAAAAAGTCTTTTTTTCCGTGGAGCTTATTGATATTTATTTCTTTACTCTTTTTTTTTCTTTAAAAAACTCTTCTTGTACATGCTAGAATATTCTAGCATTGTAATTTTTGCATTCCTCTTTTACTATTTTTTTTAACTTTTTTGAAAATAGTTTTGGTAGTATTAAAATACTTTTTTATTAAATAGTTATAAAAGGATCTCTAAGCTATAAAATCAAAGCTTTTTAACTCCCATCTCCCTTTATATGATAATTCTAATGTAAAAGCGCCCATCTGTTTTTTTATCTTTTTTAATTATATAAAGTTGTAAAAAAATAAAATTTTTACTATTTTTTATTTATTATTTTTTTTTTAATTTTCTTCTTATTTTCATTTTTGATAATAAAATTGTCTTTTTAAAATTCTATCTCAGGTAAAAAACTTTTCAAAAAAAAAAGAATTTAGCTTTCGCGTTTAAGAAGCTTTTCGCAGAGTTTAATTTTTTTAAAAAGTCTAATTTGAGAGGGTTTTATTTTAAGTTATAATATCTAAAAATAACTTCTCGAGATCCATCAAATGCATTTTTGTTATGCTTTTATTAAGGATCCTTAAGCCCATCAAACACCTTTTCCTTAGAAGCGAAAAAATCTGTTATTTTTTCGTGAGCTTATTTTCATTTTATTTTATTTTATTTTCATTTTTTGTTTCATTTTCATTCTTATTTTCATATTGTAAAAATATCTACTGCTTAAAATTAAATACTTTTGAACCTAAAAGATAATTTCGATTCCTCTCCTGTAGATCCTAGTTTATAATTATCTATCCTTAAACTGATGCTAACCTTGCGATTCTGGATAAGTAAAGAAGCTCTCTTTTTATGTCCAATTATGTTTCTTATTAGATTATTCTTAAAACTCCTCTTTTCTCTTTATTATATCTTAATAAACTTATTTTAATTCTTTTTCGATTTATACTATAATTTTCTCTTTATATATTTTTTTATTCATCAGTTAGCGAATTATGTTTTGGTAGGTTATAAGTGAATTATTTATATCTCAACCGGATACTTTTCTCCTAGCCCTTTCTATGTAATATCTTTTTTCAATTTTATCCTCTTTTCATTCTTCACAGAATTCATTTTATTTTAATTTTTCTTAGTAATCACAGAATGTTAATTCTCGTTGGAAAATAACTTCAAAGAACGGGACTATCTTTCTTCTTATTTCTTTTAACCCCATTCTTTATATATTTTAAAATCTTAACTTTGGAGTTTTTCATCTCAGGTATTCTACTTTAATTTAGGTTCTCTCGTAATATTTTTTTCGCTTTTATTTATTCGATGAAATATAATTTTCTTTTTTAAGGTATATTATATTCACAGACTCTAGAACTTTCTCTTTTTTTTTTTACTTAATCTTTTTTTCTATCTCATTTCCGGTGAACTTATCTATTTTATCTTCTCTTTTTCTCTAATCTATCTCATTTTAATTCTTTTTTTTTTATTTTAATTTTTTCTTTCATTTTCAGTAGAGCTTGATTTTCATTTTTTTAGTTTCATTTTTTTGGTTCATTAAAATGAAAAAAAAAGAATTTTAATTTTATTCTTATTTTCATTTTTAATTGCATAATGCCTTTTATTTTAAACTTCTCTCTTAAAATAACTTATTCGCTAAAAAAACGCACTATCTTCTTTTTTAATTAAACTTTTCGAGATCCTTCTATACCCCTTATAAATAAATTTTGGATGCGCGTGGGGCTTAAGAGTTGTAGTCTTATTATTACTTTATATTTAGCTCTAAGGACCTTAGGATCATAGAAGTATTTCCTTTATTCTCTTATTAAGGATCCTTCATAATGATACCCCCCAAGGTTTCATTAATAAATTTTGTTCTTTTAATTTATTTTTTATCATTTTAATTTATTTATTTTTATTGTCATTTTCGTTATTTTTTAATAATGTATTTCTCTATTAACATCTCCCAGTCTAATTCGCTTTTTTTCTGGCTCTATATACCTCGTAAAGAGTCTTATTTTTTTCAACATAAGCTTCAAAAAAATTACTATGACCCGGGTTTGAGGAATGTGTTCGAGAGCTTTATTTAAAATCTTATTTTAGTTTAAGAATAAACTTTTTAAATGTATAAACAATAATACTGTTTTAAACTCTAAACGTTTATATATTATTCTTTGTTTTTTCGGGGAAATACTTTGATCTACATTCTATATTTCAGAGAATTATTAATTTTTTTGAATCTCCTTATTTAATATTTCTTTTTTCTTTTTTTTTTAATAAATCTGTATTTCTCATTACATTTTTTATTTTTCTTTTTTATAAATTATTCTTTTTCTTTTTCTTTTTTTTTATTTTTTGATTTTTTTTATTTAATTTACTTTAAAAATAAACTTTTATTACGTATTACTATAAAGTTAGAATAAAGCGTTAAAATTAATACCTCTGATTAGTTAAATGAATTTAATTTAATATTCCAAAATTATAGATTAAAAAGTATATTTAAAGATTTAGAAAAACTTTAAAATAAAGATAGAAAGTCATAACAAAAAGGGTTTATTTTCCTTGTTTCTACGGGAAGGTGTTTTCAATATTCCTCTATATAAAAAATCTTTGTTCCTGCCAATAAGAGAGTGACATAAAATACGCTAAATTACATTAGTTTAGCCATTAAATAGGAGTCATTACGATTCATATTGCTCTTTTTGCAAATAGATGCTGTTTTTTTCCATGGTTTTTGTTTAATTAAAAAAATTCAAATCTAATTGAATTTAATATAAACAAATTTCTGGAGCTTCTGGGATATTTGTTTTCTGATTTTGTAATATAAATAATTTTAGTTGTATAAGATTTATTAAAACTGTTTCATTTGTTTTATATAAATACGAACTTGATTTTCATTTTCCTTCTCATTTTCCTTCTCATTTTCCTTCTTCAGTGTATTCTTTTTATGATTCCTTTTTGAGGTTGTTTTTGGCTTCTTTTTATTTTTATTTCCTTTTTTCCTTTCTTTAATCATTCCTTAATCTTGTAAATTATTTTAAAACTTGTTTGCAACAAGAGGGAGATATTTGTATACTTTTACAGCTTCTCACAGATGCTTCAATACTCCGTTAATATATGTACTTCTTAGTTGCATCTTTATATAGCTTTTCTTGATTTTCTGTCTTAAATGTCTCATATCCTCGAAGTGACTTATTTGACTCTTCATTATTATTCATATATGATATGGCGTTGCGTTCCTTTTGTCCATGAGTTCTTTTTGATCATCTTACAGACCTCTTTGATCTATGCCATTGCTGATGCCTTCTGTCCATTGTATCCCTTATAACTTTTTTTTGCGTTCGTTTTTTTCTCATCTCCGTTATCATCTCCGGAGTCTCATCAAGGAGTTTCATCTCTATTCGTAGGATCATATCATCTATGATGATCTTTTGTTAATCTCATTTTATTCTCTTTTTCTCGAATCCTTAGTGTTTTTTTATCTTAGATTGTATTTGAAGGAAGTTTACATTAATATCCCCCTCATTTAACGACTATGTCAAAATCTTGAATATATAAGCATGCATGAGATCGAACCTTTTGACCTTAAAGAATACGTTAATAATCAAAATATCTTATCATACGTGATCTCGTTCATCTAACATATCCCCTAAATACATGGAAGCTCTTTTTCTCTTCTTTTTATTTTTAATTCTTAAATCCACAGAAACGTTGTTTTACTTTTACCATGATAATATATTACATAATTTGTAAAAAATAGCTATATATTATAAACGTTATTTAAATCGGTATTATAACTCTTTTCAAAAACGCGTATATATTACTTATATAGTTTTCAAATTCAGTTATTGCGTATTCTAAAATACTTTTTTTCCCAATCATACAATAATTGATTTAAAGGATACTAGAAGAATAAAGCTTTTTAATTCCATGGACGCCTTTATATGCATAATGTCTAATGTAAACGCGCCATACTTTTTTTTAATATATTTACTTTAATTAAAAATTTTTATCTTAATTTTTACTAAAGGTTTAAAAATATCATCCCACAAATTAAACTATCACTTTCTTTAAATATGTTTTATTAATTTTTACTAAAGGTCGTTAAAAATATCATCCTGTACAATTAAATATCACTTTCAAAAGAATCAATAATTTAGTACATTTGTTGGATCTTATTATAGGTGGTGATTTAATTAATTTTTCCTTAGATAACGCCAAATTTACACTATTTGTATACTCTTCTTTAACTCAATAAATATGTTTATGTTATTTAACTTCTGTAAGTCACTTTTGGGATTAACATGAATATTTTATATTGTTTATTCCTGAAGTAAAAGCTTTCTACGGGTGTTATTTGTCGGAAAAAAGATACTTACTTTTATATCGCTGTTTTCGTTATTATAAGATTGTATAATTTTTCAGCATTTTCCTAATTAAAGTGTTTTACTTCGAAAGTATTTTTGTTGTTTTTATTATTACAAAATAGGTTTATTACACACATTTCCTGTGAAATTGATTTTCCAAAAATAAACATTATGTAACGCTTCTAATTTATTTTTTTAACTTTCCTTTATTATTAAATAATCTTCAATGTGTTTAATGGTTGCGTATACTCTAAGCGATTCTTATAATAAAGCTCAACAAACTTAAATAACTTTTACTTAAAGGTCCTTTAGCATTAAGAGTATGCTTAATAATTTAAAATGTTGGGTGAACCCGGTAAACTCCTTTATTCTGCTATAATGTAAGAATAAGCCGCTTTTTTATATTCTTGTCTACACTTAAATATGTAGCAAGCAATACACTAAAAATTTCCAATTTTTTAATTATCTACTAACTAAGGGATGCCCATACTTTGTTTATCTTGCTAAAAACGATAATTAAAAATAAAGCTAAAAACAAAAAACTAAGATATTCTGTAATAAACTATCAATGTTAATATTTGTTTGTTTTGTTTTCAAAAGAAAATAAATATTAACATTATCATTGGGGGGTTAAAATAAACATAATCGTAACACGGTAATTAAGAATAATTTTAATATTAAACAAATTAAATAAGGTGCTCGGGGTAAATAATAAACCAATGCGATCAATTTGGTTTTTATTTCAATAAGTATGGTAATTTAAATCATTTAAAAAGTATTAATTAACAAATCTACCAATAAAAAAGAAATTGCTAAATCAAGTTCAGTTAAGTTTTCCGCGACCTCGATGAAAAAGAAAACCTCTTTATAAAATAAAACAGAAATAAGTAAATATAAAGGCATTAATATCACTATATTTAATTTTCGTTAAAGAACATATTTCTATAAGCAACATTTTTTTTTCGGTTTTGGTTTTTGTGTAAAAATGGAGGTTATATAATGATTATCTTGAAAAATTCTTTATATAATAATTATTTTGTTGCCTCAAAAATCCCAAACGTCAGAATTACATTTTTTTAACCATTTAAACACGAAAACATGAGCAATTCGATAATGCCGAACTCATATAAAATATGTGAATTAAACGTAAAAACATTTTTTATATATTTAATGTTTCTTTTTTTTGTAAAGAAGTCTCTTTTACACTCAAAATAACATTTTATCTTAAAAGATATATTTTTATCCTTAAAATATATCTTTTTATTTTTTGAAAAAATAAAAGTGAAATATAAAAGGCTATTTTTAGTTTAACCAACCAATAAACGTTATTTACGTTTTACCTTTAACTCCAGGGGAATCATGCGATCTGAAATTTCGTCTCAAGAAATATCTCATTTATTAAGTTTATTTATATATAAGTAAATAAAATAAAACCTAAACCAAAAGACCTAAAATTAGGGTAAAAAAATGAAAAGTATAGTGAGTTTTTTATCCTATTAAGAAATTTTGATCATTTGCCAAAAATTTAAAACATAAGAGATATTTGGTGTTCATAGTAATAAATTTTTTTTTCATCGTATTTTTGTATATTTTATTAATTTTGTTTATTTTAATTTATTTATTATTTATTTTGTTATTTTTAATATTTATCTCTATTAAAATACTTTGCTAACTTTACTTAGCTTTGTAAATACGTCCTTTTGGTTTCTTGATTCAAGATTTATTATTTTTTCACAACTCCTATATCTTTTATTACTTTTAAGCTCTTTAATATTGAATTTAATATTTTATACTCTTTACTCCTTTACATATTAAATCCTTTAAAACCTTTTATTACTTTTCCTAAATATTAACTCTTTACCTCTCAATTTTGTCTTTATAACACGAATCCTAAAGCTGATTTCTAGAAAAACTTTTTCAAATAAGAAAATACTTTTCTTAATTATATTTATACAGAGGAACTATTCTTCTGATGATAATACATGTAAGACATAATCCTCTTTTTATTTGTTTAGTATTCTTTCTTTTACCTTTTCTCTATACCCTTATTATTTTATTAAATATTATTCTACTTTATTGAATCTTAATTAAGTATTCGCTTTTCTTTCTTATATCTAGATATTTTTATAACGAGTTATTTTCGAGTCTTCGAGTTTCTCCTTTTTATCAAGTATTTGAATCTTTTTATTTTTTCCTTTTTTATTACTTTTATCTATTCTCATCTCCTTATACTTTTTAATTCTTTCTTTTTCATTTCTTTAATGAATTTTACTTTTCTAAAGATTTTTATTCTAAGTATTATGTTTTAAATAGTATACTTTTCCATTTCTTATATTATGTAAATAGTTTAGTCTTTTAAGTTGTTTTTCTTTTCTTTTTTTGAAATATTTACTTTTTATGGTATATTTTGCGCTTTTGAAATAGTTTAGTCTTTTTATTCTTTAAGCATTATAAATAGTTTTCTTTTCCAAGCTCTTATACTCTTTTTTCTTTTTTTTTATATTTTAACATCTTAAACTAAAAATTTTAACTTTTTATATTTTTTATTACTAAAGATGTTAAAAATATCATCTTGCACAATACTATTACTTTCAAAACAAGTTAATAATTTAGTCATTTGTTGATCTTGATATCTGTGTATTTAAGATTTAATTGTTCCTTAGATAATAAATTTACATCTTTTGTATAAATTCTTCTTTAGACTAATAAAGTGTTTTTTTTAACGTTCTGGAATAGTTTGGGATTAATAATAAAATGTAATTTTTATTTCTAGTAAAAATTTTCTCTAATGTATATTTGTCCGGAAACACAAAATGTTATTTTATATGCTTGTTTTTTATTATAATTTATACTTTTTTCAGCACTTTTCATAATTAAAGGTTTACTTCGAAATATTTTTTTTCTTTTACTATTACAAAATGGGTGTTATTAAACATCTCCTGGGACATGATTAAATAATTCTTCCAAAAATAAGAACATTATGTAACGCTTCAATTTATTTTTTTAGTATCCCCTAATCGAATTTTCTTATTTCTTCATCTTCAATGTTGGGTATATTCTAAGCGATTTTTATAATAAAGCTAAAAACTTAAATAACTTTTATAAAGGACTTTTAGTTTTAAGAGTATGCTTAATAATTTTAAAGTTAAACTAAATTCCATTATTCCGATAATGTAAAATAAGCGCTTTTTTATATTCTTCTCTACATAAAATATATAAAAAAATTAAATTTTAATTTTTTAATTTCTATAATAAGGATGGCATACGTATTTGCTAAAAAAGATAATTAAAAATAACTACAAAACAAAAAACTAAGATATTCTGAATAAACTATAATCTTAATATTTTTTGTTTTGTTTTCAAAAGAAATAAATATGAAAAAGATCATTGGTGTTAAAATAACCCATAATGGTAACATAATTAATAATATTTTTTTTATTACTTTAAGGTGCTCGTAAATAATAACAAAGGATTAATTTGGTTTTTATTTAATAAGTATTGGTAAATCAAATATTTAAAAAGTATTAATTTAACAAATCTTTATAAACAAAAAAATCCTAAGTAAGTTCGGTAAGTGTGGATCGTATAAAAAGAAAACCTCTTTATTAAAGATAAAACAGAAAAAAGTAAAATAAACTTAATATCTGATATTTAATTTCCTTCCTAAAACCTATTTCTATACCACATTTTTTTTCGTTTTTTTAATATTATATAATATTATCTTCGAAAAATTCTTCCGTATATAAAATTATTTTTTTATAAAAATGCCCAAATAATATTTAATTTTTTTAAATTTAAACAAAAATTCAGCCAATTCGATAATGCTTCCGAATTATATAATAATTGTATTAAAACGTAAAACACATTTTTTAATGTCTTAATGTTTCTTTTTCTTGTAAAAAACTCTTTTACACTTAAAGATAACATTTTATCTTTAATATATTTTTATCCTTAAAATATATCTTTTTATGGTTCCTTAAAAATTAATAATATTTTTTCTAACCAATAAAAGCCTGCAAATCATAAAAGGTATTTTTATTTTAAGCAACCAATAAAAACCTTATTAAAACTTTTTATAAATCGTAGTCTTTTATAATGTTACCAATTCGTGATCGCTTAAAAATTATTAACATTTACTTTCCATATAATAAATTTTTTTATTCTTTGATAAATTTTGTCATTCTATTGATAAATTTTGTTGATTATTTAATTTTTTATATTTTAAATTTATTTATTTTTTAATTATTTATTATTATTTTTTTTTATTCTTTTATTTTATTATTTTATTATTCTTTTAATCTTTTTTTTATTCTTTTGTAAATTAACATTTTTTAAAACTTAATAAACTTAAATGCTCAAAAAATAAAAATTTAACGATAACGGTGTATTTTTTGCTATCTTGTTTAGAGTTGTATTAATTTATATTTTAAAGAATAATACTTATTTTTACATCCGCTGTAATATTATTAATAATGCAAAATAATATATTTTCTTGTAAGGCCTTTTTTTAAGTTCTTTTTTGTTTTCTTTAATAATAATTTATATATAAATTATTATTCTAAAGTATTAAAAATTTTATTAAACACTTTCTAATTATTTACTAACAAGTATTAAAGATTAAATAGTTTACATATTTTCCAAATTTTATCTTAAATTAATAAAAGACCCCATTTTTTAAAATGTTTAAATAAAACTACATTTTTTCTATTTTTTAATAATGGTTTAATTTAATAACAATATTACTTAATATACTTATATTGTTACTTTTGATTTTTTATATTTTTAATTCTATTTTTTATTTTTTGCATTTCTAAAAACATATTTTTTCATTTCTAAATTTTTTTTATAACTTAAATAAATAATTTTTATCATATAAATAATATATTTTTCATTTTCTTTTAATAAGTATTAAATATTATTATTAAATATATAAAATCCTTTAAAAACATATTTTTTTTCTTTGTTATAAATATTTTTTATTTTTCTTGCAATATTCTTTTAATTTATATTAATTTCCTTTTTGCTGTTATTTTTATTTTTTACCTTTTTATAATTTGCTTAAAAGTAATATTTAACTTTTAATTTCATTATTGGATGTCTTATATCCTTCTTACATCTAAATTTACTCTTTTTTTTTCTTTATTTTTTTTCTTGTTTTTGTCTTTTACTTATTTTCTTTTTTTTCTATCTATCAACCTCTCCAAACACAATATCTTGAGACCCTAGTACTGTAACTACATCTGGTAATTTAAGATCCTTTGTCATAAATCAATGCCATGAAGATGAAGAATCCTGGTGCGCGAATTCTGCAACGGAAGGGATTGCTGGTTCCTCAGACACAAGGAAACACCAAATTCGCCTTTAGGAGCTTCACAGCAGAATATACTACACCAGGGGGCAAGCAAAACTATCAGAATATAATTTAAAGTGATGAATCAAAGATTCCATGTGTGTTTCATAATGCACGAGGATTAGAAACAAATTTAT